>Ga0335073_10012276_pt1 | contig 12034 bp, 10 predicted proteins | sample Lox_Sample_22_FD_207093 | JGI IMG/M metagenome (GOLD analysis project Ga0335073, IMG submission 207093) | Soil microbial communities from Loxahatchee National Wildlife Refuge, Florida, United States - Lox_Sample_2.2 | ecosystem: Environmental > Terrestrial > Soil > Wetlands | place: USA... | reverse complement strand
CGACGTCTGGCTCTGGCAGCGGCCAGGTCACGTCGGGCGGCTCGTGATGGGTGGCATCACGTCCAGCACGGCCCTGTGGTACGCCAGCCGCGCGACCGGGGTGGTCAGCCTGGTGCTGCTGACCGGTGTGCTGGTCCTCGGCATCGTGGTGAACCGGCAGGGACGGCTGCCTGGCCTGCCCCGGTTCGCCGTGGTCGGGCTGCACCGGAACCTGTCGCTGCTGGCGGTGACGTTCGTCGTGGTGCACGTGCTGACAGCGGTCGCCGACTCCTACGTCAGCATCAGCATCGTCGCCGCGGTGATCCCGTTCGTGTCCGCGTACAAGCCGCTGTGGCTTGGGCTGGGCGCCGTGTCGCTCGACCTGATGGCCGCTGTCATCGTGACCAGCCTGCTACGGCGCTTCATCGGCCGCCGCGTCTGGCGCGGCGTGCACTGGCTGGCGTACGCGTCGTGGCCGGTCGCGATGCTGCACAGCATCGGGTCCAGCGGTGACCTGCGCAGCGGTGCGTTCCTGGTCCTTTTCATCGTCTGCATCGCCGCCGTGGCCGCGGCGCTGATATGGCGGCTGGCGACGGCCCGCCGCGCTCCCGGGCCGCCGCTGCCGGCAGCTCCGGCCGGGCGTCTGAGCCAGCAGATCATGGTCCGGGCCGGTGGGCGATGATAACCGCGCCCGTGCGCACCGGGATCTCCCGGCTGCTGCCCGCAGACGGCCAGTCTCACGCGGACTTGGACACCCACCTGACCCGCCTCGGCCCGGTGCCATACCAGGACCAGCCCGGGGCGCTGATCCGGCAGGTGCGCGAGGCCGGGCTGACCGGCCGCGGCGGCGCGGCCTTCCCGGTTCACCGCAAGCTGGAAGCGGTCGCCGCCGCCCGCACCGGGCGTCCCGTCGTCGTTGGGAATGCCGCCGAGGGTGAGCCCGCAAGCCGCAAGGACGCGACGCTCCTGCTCATGGCGCCGCACCTGGTGCTGGACGGACTGCAGCTCGCCGCGGAGGCGGTCGGCGCCACCCGGGCAATCCTTTATGTCCGTGAAGACCTGCGTACAAGGACTCGCTTGGAGATTCATGTTTCCGAACGTTTTGCCCGTGGTCTCGACCGCGTCGCGGTTGAAGTGGTGTCGGCTCCAGCCCGGTTCCTGGCCGGCCAGGAGTCGGCGCTCGCCAGCGCGGTCAGCGGCGCGGCCGCGCTACCGCGGTTCACGCCGCCGCGGGTGTTCGAGCGCGGCGTGGACCGGCGCCCGACCCTGGTGCAGAACGTGGAGACGCTGGCCCACGTAGCGCTGATCGCGCGTTACGGCCCGGCCTGGTTCCGTGGCGCTGGCCCGCCAGACGAGCCCGGCACCATGCTGTGCACGCTGCACCACGCCAGCGGGCAGGTGATGGTGGCCGAGACGGCGATCGGGACGCCGCTGGCCAGCCTGGTCGATGTCTCGCAGGCCACGGCTGTGCTCGCGGGCGGATATCACGGAACGTGGATACCGGCCGCGCAGGCGCCGGGGCTGGCGTTCAGCAACGCCTCGCTGCGGCCGCTCGGCGCGTCAACAGGCGCCGGGGTGCTGGCTGCCCTGCCCGCGAACCGCTGTGGCCTGACCGAGACCGCCCGGATAGCGCGTTACCTCGCTGCGGAGTCGGCCGGCCAGTGCGGGCCGTGCCGGAGCGGCCTGCCCAGCATCGCGGCTGGGCTCGCAGAGCTGGCCGGGCTGACTGGGCGGCGCCCGCGCCCCAGCGTGGTCGCTGACCTCGGCCGCTGGAGCGGGCTGGTCGACGGACGCGGCGCCTGCCATCATCCCGATGGCACGGTGCGGCTGGTCCGCAGCGCGCTGCAGGTGTTCGCCACGGAGGTTGGCCGGCATCAGCAGGGCCGCTGCAGCGCTCCCCTCGGCCGCCCGTTCCTGCCGGCCGGGCCCGGTACTGCGACCAGAACAGGCCGGAGGTGACCGATGGCAGCCAGACTGCAGGTGAATCCCATAGCGTGCTGCGGCCACGGCGTGTGCGCCGAACTTCTGCCCGAGCTGATCTCGCTGGACGAGTGGGGCTACCCGGTCATTGACAAGCGGCCGGTGCCGCCGGGCCTGTGGCGGTCGGCAAAGCGGGCCGTCACCGACTGCCCGGCGCTGGCGCTCCGGCTCGCCCCTGACGGGTCCGGCGGGCGAAGCTGAGCCCACCCCACCCGCTCAGAAGAAACCCAGAGGCGGCGCATACTAGCGCTAAAGACCAGCGGTGCATTCTGGAACCATGGCGAGCATCATGGAGAAGCCACAGGTCGCGGCCGGTCCCGGCGACGGAACGCTGACCATACGGCCAGACGGGACGCCGGTAAGGGTTCTGGTCGTTGACGACGAACCCACGCTGACCGAGCTGCTGTCGAGCGTGCTGCGCTACGAGGGCTGGGACACGGCCATCGCTGGCGACGGCTCGGCGGCCGTACGCAAGGCGCGGGAGTTCGAGCCCGACGCCGTGATCCTCGACGTAATGCTGCCCGATATCAGTGGGTTCGAGGTGCTGCGGCGGCTGCGCGCCGAACTCCCCCACGTCAGCGTTCTGTTCCTCACCGCCCGGGACGCGGTCGAGGACCGGGTGGCCGGGATCACCGCCGGCGGGGACGACTACGTCACCAAGCCGTTCAGCCTGGAAGAGGTGCTGGCCCGGCTGCGCGGGCTGCTGCGCAGGTCGGGTGCGGCCCGGGCGCGAACAGGGACCGAGCTGACTGTCGCCGACCTGACGATGGATGAGGACGCCCGCGAGGTACGGCGGGCGGGCGAGCCAATCGAGCTGACCGCCACCGAGTTCGAGCTGCTGCGATTCCTCATGCGCAACCCGCGCCGGGTACTGTCCAAGGCGCAGATCCTGGACCGGGTCTGGAACTACGACTTCGGCGGTCAGGCTCACGTGGTCGAGCTCTACATCAGCTACCTGCGCAAGAAGATCGACTCGGGCCGGGAACCGCTGATTCACACCGTCCGCGGGGTCGGCTACATCCTCAAGCCGGCAGGCTGAGGCAGCTGGACTGGCATGGGGAAAGCACTGCGGCACTGGCTGGCGGGGCGGACGCTGCGCAGCCGGCTGATCGCCGGCCTGGTCGCGCTGCTGTTCGTTTCGTGTGCAGCGATCGGTGCCGTCACCTACCTGAGCTTGCGCGCGTTCCTGCTCGGCCAGCTCGACGACCAGCTTGCCGCGGCGAGCGCCCGCTACGTCATGTGCATGGACGGCCCGCCGCCGGGCCCGAACGATCACGACAGCGACAACGACCAGGACAACCGTGAGAGTCATCCGGGTGACCCAGGGATGTGCGCTCACACCGCCGGCCAGGCACAGTCGACGTTCTCGGCCAGCATCAAGCCTGGAGCGGCGCTCGCGGCCTACGTGACCGCCGGCCAGTGTCACGTGACCGCCGAGGACAAGGTCGCCCTGGAGCTGGTGAAGGTCAACGGGCCTCCGGTCACCGAGCGGTTGTACTCGCTCGGCGCAAGCTACCGGCTGGTGGCGGTGCGCAGCAGCGACGGACAGGTTCTGATCACCGGCTTGCCGGTCACCCCGATGACCGACACCCTGAACGACGTGGCGCTGACCGAGATCGTCGTCTTCGCCGCCGCCCTCGTCCTCACCGGCGTCCTGGGCACCGGATGGGTCCGCCTGTCGCTGCGGCCGCTGCAGCGGGTGACCGCCACGGCGGCGCAAGTGGCCAGGCTGCCCCTGGCCAGCGAGGCCGACCTGCCGCACCGGGTCCCCGACGCTGACGCGCGGACCGAGGTCGGCAAGCTCGGCGCCGCCTTCAACCGGATGCTCGGGCACGTCGAGTCCGCTATCGCCCGGCGGCATGCCAGCGAGGAACGGCTCCGCACGTTCGCCGCGGACGCCAGCCACGAGCTGCGCACTCCGCTGGCAGCGATCCGTGGCTACGCCGAACTCGCCCGGCGGCACCCGGGGACGCTCCCGCCGGAAGTTGCGCACGCCCTCGGCCGCGTCGAGTCCGAGGCAAGCCGGATGAGCGGTCTGGTCGAGGATCTGCTGCTGCTGGCCAGGCTCGACGCCGGGCGGCCGCTGGAGTCCCGTCCCGTCGACCTGACCCGGCTGGCGATCGACGCGGCCAGCGACGCCCGGGTGGCCGGCCCTGACCACCGGTGGCAGCTCGAGCTGCCCGAGGGCCCGGTGCTGGTGCCAGGTGACGAGCAGCGGCTGCGCCAGGTGCTCGGCAACCTGCTCAGCAACGCCCGGATGCACACTCCGGCCGGCACGACGGTCACCGTCAGTGTGGGCAGCGACCCCGAACGCAGCGCCGAGATGACCGTCACCGACGACGGCCCCGGTATATCGCCGGATCTGCAGCCTGACATGTTCGAGAGGTTCGTCCGGGGCGACAGCTCCCGGTCCCGGGCCGCCGGGAGCACGGGGCTTGGCCTGTCGATTGTGGCCGCGGTCGTCGCCGCGCACCATGGCATGGTGAGCGTGACCAGTCAGCCGGGCAGGACCCGCTTCCTGATCACGCTCCCGCTACTGCCAGACAAGCCGGACGCTTAGGGCAGTGCCCCGTAGGCCCAGATGGCTGCGTTCGAGCCAGTGCCCGATTTTGTTGGTGTCCATCCTGTGCCCCACATCGATGTGGTCCCAGGGGCGAGCGTGATGTCAAAGACCTGGTCGGACGGGCTGATCTGGGTGCGGCTCCACTTGCCCGCCTTCGTCCGGTGCAGCACCCACCACTGATTGCCCGTCGTCGCCAGCGTCGACGCGGTGATCCACAGACCGCCGCTGCCGTCTGGCGCGATTCGGGACAGGTTGAGTGCCCACGGGATCGCGACCCGTGTCCACGTCGTTCCGCTCATATGCAGCAAATACGGCACGTTCGCCGTGCCGTTGCTGACCGAACCCGGTGCCCAGACGTTGGTAGCTGAAAGGGCCACGATGCTCGGGCTGAACTGCACGCCGTCCAGCGCGGCGCTTGTGGCCTGCGTCCACGCGCTGCCGTTGTAGTGCACGATGATGTCCTGCGGGGCGTTCGAGTCCCCGGCGACTGCCCAGATGTCCGTCGGCGACAGGGCGCTGGCAGTAGCGATCTCATCACCGGTACCAGTGACCTGCGTCCAGGTGGTTCCCTGCAGGTGCCAAGTGCCGAGGCCAGGCCCGGCGCCGGCGCTGCCGAACACCCAAACGTTCGTCGGGCTGAACGCGGTCACCCCGGTGAGTTCCTGCGCGAGCCCTCCCGTCGGCTCTGGGAACTTCTTGGCGACCGACCACTTCGTGCCGTTGTAATGGAGCACATACCCGGTCGCGTCAGTGACCGCCCAGACGTCGGTTGCCGAGGGCGCACTTGCGGCGTCGATGTTGCCGCTGAGCCCGCTCACCAGCGGCGAACCTTGCCAGCTTGTCCCGTTCCAGTGCTCGGTGATAGGACCCCCGGCCGGTGTGGCCCCAGGGGCCTGAGAACTGCCGAACGCCCAGGCATCGCTCGCGGTCGGCGCAACCACCGTGTACAGGTAGTTCGAGAGACCCGCAGCGCCGAAATGCCGGGCCGATACTACGCGCCAGCCGGTGCTGCTTGCCGCCTGGGCTGGCAGCGCAGCAGCGACCGAAAGAGCTGTCGCTGTCAAAGCCGCGCCGATGAAACGCGCACCCCGTGTTCTCAACATCCCGCTCTTCCCTTTTGTGAATGCTCCGCTGGACCGCGGACGGGGACAGCGTAGACCCGGACGAAGTATCCCGATGGGAATATTCAGTGTCAGCCCTGTGCGGAATGGTGCAGACAGGGCGGAGCCCTGCCCGCCGCGCCAGCAGGCGCGGCGGGCAGGGCATCCAGGGCTAGCTGCTGCGCAGCCAGGTGTTGCTGAACGAACCGCCGCTGATCGCGCTGGTCGAGTCTTCATCCCGGCCGCTGCTGTCGACCATGATGATCTCGGTCGGGCTGAGCGATCCCAGCGCGGTGCCGTTGGCCTCGGCGCTGGTGTAGCTCACGGTGCCGAAGTCGGCGAGCGGCAGCACACCGGTCTCTGATGACGGTGCCTCGGTGATCACCTCGGCCGAGGACCGGTCAAGGCCCGACTCGTTCTTCGTGACCTTCTGGGTCCATCCCTGCGTGCTGTCGGTGAGCACCAGCGTGTACGTTTCAGACCCGCTGAACGTCACCGAGGCGCTGAAGTGGTCGCCCGGCCTGACGGTGTTGCTGTAGTAGACCGGGTCAGCCGGGTACATCTCGTACCAGCCGTAGTAGTCGGGCGTCCGGCCGTCGCAGTCTGAATCGGTGCCGGTCTGCTCGACCGAGTCACTGCTGTAGCCGTCGAGGCCGACCCAGAACGCCGCGTACTGGTCGCTCCTGGACGTGCAGGTCGCCGTCGGCTCGGTCCAGCTCGACGACACGCTGCTGAACGCGCCGTCGCTGCCGGTGGCGGCATAACCGGACCAGTTGCAGCTCTCGACCTCCTGGTTCACTGCCCCGGTTGCGTCGGGCCGGGCGGTTCCCGGGGACGTCAGCATGCGGCCACCAGGCACGAACCCCGATGTGCTGGAGTGCACGGCTGCGAGCGTGGACCCGTGGGCCGTCGCTGCCGAGGCGCTGGCCACGGTCATCCATGACCCGGCGACCAGTGCCAGAGCGGTGAGGGGGACAGACAATCGGCGAAGTAACATGCAGGCTCCCGGTCTGCGAGGGGCATGACAAATCGATCACTCTGAGCGATCTGTCATGCACGGGGGGCTTTCGCAACGAACGTATAACGGCCGCGGCCGGCGGTAAAGAGAAGAAACGGCAAAACCAACCCTTAGCGGCGCATGCTCCCTGCGGCAGCGCAGCCGATGGCTGAACCAGTGGTCGTGCTGGAGGGCGTGTCGCGCGGATCAGCCACACTCCCGCCACCCGCGCCACGGCCGCTCAATAGTGTGGTGGTGCCCGCACTGTCGTCCTAGCAGCAGCGGGGGCCCCGCGACACTATTGGGCGATGCCTTTTAGCCACAGCAAGGTGCCCACGATGTCGCTGTTGCCGCCGGGTGGCCCGCAGGAATTCACCCCCAGGCCCGCCAGGGTGGTTCGGCCGGTCAGGCCAGTTCCTGCAGCAGGCGGGCCAGGTCGTCGGGACGGTTGCTGGGGATCATGTGGTTGGTGTCGATCTCGCGGTAGCGCCAGGCTGGTGAGCTAACCGCCCGGTCAGGCTGGGCGTGAACACCTCGTGCCCGGCGGCCCGCAGCGGGCCGCGGACCAAGCGGAAGCCGTGCGCGCCGCCCCACGCGCCGTGGACTAGCACGTAGACCGCCATCGGCGGCTTCCTCTCGCCGGCAAACACCCGAAGCCGGGCCCCGGCGGGCGGCGCTCGCGCCGCCGGGACCCGGCTGCGCGTCAGTTCAGTTGGCTCTGATCCAGGTGTTGTGGAAGGCACCAGCGCTGGTGATCGTGCTGGTGGAGTCCTTGTCGCTGCCACTGCTGTCGATCATGATGATCTTGACCGGGCTCTGCGAGCTCATCGACGTCCCGTTCGCCTTGGCGACGGTGTAGTCGACGGTGCCGAAGTCGGCCAGCGGGAGCACGCCGGTCTCCGACGACGGTGCCTCGGTGATCACCTCGGCCGACGACCGGGCGTCGCCAGAGCTGGTCTTCTTGACCGTGTGCGTCCAGTCCCGGGTGACGTCCTTCAGCACCAGGGTGTAGGTGTCAGTACCGCTGAACGTCACCGACGCGGTGAAGTGATCGCCCGCGTCGACGGTGTTCGTAAAGTACACCGGGTTAGCCGGGAACATCTCGTACCAGCCGTAGTAGGTAGGCGACGATCCGGTGCAGTCGGAGTCGCTGCCGGTCTGCTCGACCGAGTCGCTGTTGTAGCCGTCGAGGCCGACCCAGAACGCTGCGTACTTGGTGCCTCTGCACGTGGCCTTGGGCTCGACCCAGCTGGCCGAGACGCTCTTGAAGGCGCCAGTGCCGCCGGTCACCGCGTAGCCGGACCAGTTGGTGCTATCGGCGGTGCTGTCCGCCGCGGCCCCTGGGACTGCGACCATCGGGTGCCCGGGGGCAACCGAATGAACGGTTGGCGCGGCCTTCTGGGCTGTTAACGCTGGTGACGCGGGGGAAGCATTCGCTGCCGCCGCGCCCGCTGCCATGAGGGCCAGGGCAATGAGGGGGGTTACCCAATACCGTGTCATTCGCTCTCCTTACCGATCACTTGCGTGAGAACCGGGTACGGCCAGGGTCAAGCGGATGGGCCCGGTCGGCAGCCAGCATTAGATCACGCAATAAGTGCGTTTCGGCATCAGATGCGCCAAGACACCGGCATGCGAAAGGCGCGGTAATGGCCAGCCGGGGCGTACGGTGAAGTTCCGCGAACATCCAGGAGACGCCGTGCCGCTTCCCGCCGCTGAGAGCACTCCCGACTCCACTGAGCGCAATCATTTCGCGCAGCGTCTGTTCGCCCCGCTCCCGGCACGTTACGACCGGCTCGCCGAGGTCCTCTCGTTCGGGCAGAACGGCCGCTGGCGCCGGGCCATGATCAGCAAGATAGTGCCGCCGTCCGCGTCTGCGACACCGGGAACGGTGCTTGACGTCGCCTCAGGGACCGCGGGCGTCGCGCTGGGCATCGCTGACCGGGCGGGGGCCAGCGTCGTCGGGCTTGACCTTACCGAGCAGATGCTGAGGCAGGGCCAGCGCAACGTGGCCAGCGCTGGCCTGGCCGGCCGGATCCGGCTGGTGGCCGGCCGCGGCGAGCGGCTGCCGTTCGCCGACGCCACGTTCGACGCGCTGACGTTCACCTACCTCCTGCGGTACGTGGCCGACCCGCAGGCCACGCTGACCGAGCTGGCCCGCGTTGTCCGGCCTGGCGGGCGCGCGGCGAGCCTGGAGTTCTGCGTGCCGCCTTCGCCGTTCTGGCGGGCCTGGTGGTGGCTGTACACGCGGCTGGTCCTGCCGGTGGCTGGCCTGCTGACCGGCGGCCGCGAGTGGTTCGAAGTTGGCCGTTTCCTCGGGCCGAACATTTCCGGGCACTATCGCGCTTATCCCGTCTCCTGGACGGTTGAGGCCTGGCAGAAAGCCGGGTTCACCGATGTCGGGTTCCGGGTGATGAGCCTGGGTGGCGGGCTCGTGATGTGGGGAACGCGCGCAGGTGGCTGACGGGCTCCCGGGTGCCCGGCCCGCGTACTACGCGGCCCGCCCGGGCGGCTGGCGCGACTGGTGGACCCTGCTGCATCCCCCGTACACCGCGTGGCACCTGTCGTACGTGGTCATCGGGGCCGCGCTGGCACCCAGGCCCACCCTGACCCCGCTGCTGGCGACGCTGGCAGCGTTCTTCCTGGCGGTAGGGCTGGCAGCGCACGCGCTGGACGAGCTCAACGGCCGCCCGCTGCAGACGGCCATCCCGGGGCCCGTCCTGGTGGCCGTCACCGCGGTTGGGCTGGCTGGCGCGATCGCGCTGGGCGTGGAAGGAATCGCCCGGGTCGGCTGGGCGCTGCTGCCGTTCATGATCGTGGGACCGCTCCTGGTCGTGGCCTACAACGCCGAGCTGCTGCGCGGGATCATCCATACCGACCTGGGCTTTGCTGTGGCCTGGGGTGCGTTCCCGGTGCTGACCGCGTACGTGGCCCAGACCGGCCGGCTGGCTGCTGCTCCGGTGGTCGCGGCGGCCGCGGCGCTGGCCCTGTCCGCGGCACAGCGCCGGCTCAGCACTCCCGCCCGCACACTCCGGCGCCGGTCAGTCCAGGTCGAGGGCAGCATTACGCTCGCAGACGGCCAGGTGACCGCCGTCGACCAGCGGTCGCTGCTGGCCCCGCTGGAAGGCGCGCTCCGGGCCATGTCCTGGGCGCTGGTGCTGCTGGCCGCGTCGCTGGCCATTGCCAAACTGGGCTAGCCTGCCGCCGCGCCCGCCGTTACAGGGCCTCGCGGTGCTGCAGGTAGCGCATGGCCCCCCAGCCCGCAGGTACTGGCAGCCAGAAGGTGACGGTCCGGTACAGCAAGACGGCGCTGATCGCGATGCCGCCGGGAAGCCCGGCGGCGGTCAGGCCCGCCGACATGGCGGCCTCGACCGCGCCGATGCCGCCGGGTGTCGGCACGAACGAGCCGATCGCGCTGCCGGTAAGGAACACGACCGCGACAACGGCGATGGGGACCGAGCCGCCGAATGCGTTGACCGACGCCGCAAGGCACCCGATGTAGGTGAACGTCACCATGAACGCCCCGGCGATACCCACAGCCAGCCTGGCCGGGTGCTGCGCGATGTCGAGCAGCCGCGGGATCACCTGGCTGAGCGTGGGCGCGAGCCTGGAGCGCAGCAGCCTGCGGCCCGCGGGGACGGCAAGAACGGTGACGACGGCGGCGACCAGGACGGCGAGCGCGACATAGGCCCAGTGCGGTGGCCGTATCGAGATGTCATGCGAGGCCCCGGTCAGCGCGGCGAAGATCGCCAGCAGCACGAGGTGCTGGACAAGCGCGATGAGCTGGGAGACGCCCACGCTGGCCGCCGCGTCCCCGGCTGCGACTTTGGATTTCTGCAGGTACCGGATGTTGAGCGCCGCGCCGCCGACAGCCGCGGGCGCCACGAGGGCGACGAACGATGAAGCGACCTGGGCGAGAAAGGTGCGGCCAGCGTTCAGGCGCTCTATGACAACCCCGGAGAGGGACAGCGTGGCGCCAACGTACGTGAGTACGGACAAGCCAAGTGCGGCGAGCGCCCACAGCCAGTTGGCGCGCAGCAGGTTGCCGAAGTTGGTCTTGGTGAGGTCGCCGGCCAGGATGTAGGCCGCGAGGACCAGGGCCACCAGCGTGACCAGGGTCCGCAGCCGGATGCGCTCGAGCTGGACCGGCGCGGTCTCGGTTTCAGGCGCGGTCGCGGTCAGCTGCTTGCGCAGCGCCGGGAGCACGTTCTCCTGCCGGCCAGCCGCGGCCCGGGTCGAGCGGCTCAGGGCGACCGGCTGCAGCAGCGGCGCGATAGCGGCCAGCTCGGTATTGCTGAGCTTCCCGCGCGCGCTGCGCGCGGCCCGGTCCGGCCCGACCAGCAGGGCCAGCTCGGCCAGCAGCTGGGCCAGGTCCAGGCGCATCTGCAGGTCGGTCGCTGCCACGTCGCCGTTGCCGGGATCGAGCAGCATGACCTCGCCGCCGTCCCATGCCTGCCAGGCGCCGGAGTGCTCCGGGCTGAGCCCGTCCGCGCGGGCGCTGCCGTCACCGCTGGCGGGCAGCAGCAGGATGCGGCTGCCGGTCAGCACCCGGTGCGTGACCCGGCGGCTGTGCAGCCGGAGCACGGCATCCCAGACATGCGCGAGCTGGTCGTCGGTTGGCGTCTGGCCCTGGCGGGCGAGTTCAGCGAGAGTTGTGCCCTGATGGCTGTCGTTGGCAAGCACGGCAGCCTCGGGGCCCACCCGGATCACGGCTCGCAGCCGCGGGGTCAGCACGCCTGCGTCCTGCGTGGCGTAGGTCAGCAGCGCCCGCCGCTCCATCGCTCGCTCGACAGTGAGCGGCGCGCTCCGCGATACCTGTGTCTTCAGCCGCACCCGCCGGTAGAGCCGGTACAGCAGGTCGGCTGCCTGCTGGTCACGGTCGAGGACGGTCACGTTCAGCCGGCCGCCGCCGCTCAGATCCGCGGCATACTGACGGGTCTCTGCGGCCGAGTCCCAGACCCGGCGGATGCTGGCCACTGGCAGGCCGACGCTGCGAAGCGCCTCGGCGATCTGCACGGCCGGCGGGCGTTCAGAGATCGAGCCGACCGCGTACCGCAGCCCGGACCCGCAGGCCATACCCAGCAGCAGCGCGATCAGCAGCGAGAAGATGGTTGTCTGGGCATCGGCGAGACTGGCGGCGGCGAAGAACGCGACGGCCACCCAGAAGACGGTCCGCGACCGGGGGCGGCCGGACAGCCCGATGACCGTCACGTAAGCGGTGAGGGCGGACAGGTAGTCGTCCAGGGGTCCCCGCTTGGGCAGCGAGCGCGTCGTGCTGAGCACGTTGTACAGACCCGATGCGATCGGGCGGGTCAGCAGCAGGTTCGCGACGAACACGACGCCGACCGTCACCGCGGCCGCCCCCGCTGCCTCGGCGAGCCGCCGCGGCTGGCGGAAGATGAGCAACCGCACAGCGAG
>Ga0335073_10012273_pt1 | contig 12034 bp, 9 predicted proteins | sample Lox_Sample_22_FD_207093 | JGI IMG/M metagenome (GOLD analysis project Ga0335073, IMG submission 207093) | Soil microbial communities from Loxahatchee National Wildlife Refuge, Florida, United States - Lox_Sample_2.2 | ecosystem: Environmental > Terrestrial > Soil > Wetlands | place: USA: Florida... | reverse complement strand
GGGTGTTGCGAGAAGTACTCGAAGTACAAATTATGCATCGCTGCCGGGTCGAAATACGCCCGCTTCAGAAGAGCGGTTCCGAATGGCGTTATCATGTCGACTATGAATAAGAGGGAGATGATTCCCAGACTGCCGATCAGCAAGGCGCGATGGAAAGGGATGCGCCGAGTCGTCCACACCAAGCCCATGATCGCAAAGGGGATGAAAAGAAATGTCTTGAAATTGGTCATCCCAAACAGCAGAAGTTGCAGACATAGCGTGAGAGCCAGGCCTACGATGGCCCATCGCCGACGCTCCTTCCAGCGCTGCAGAAACAGCACGAGCAGAACCATGTCGAACACGTATCCTGTCCACGCGACGAAGTACCCGAATCCGGGAAGGAGATTCTCGATGTATTCTTCGCGAACGGAATAGACGTCGGCCAGGTTGAAATTGAGCCTCTGCAGCCCTCCAGTCATGATCAATCCACCAAACACATACAGCATTATCAGACCGGCCGATGCGACGAATATGTAGCGGATGAGCCAGCCGGCCGGCCGCAGCTTGATGGGAGGAATCGCTCTGATGAACGATACAGCGGTCACGTATCCGACCAGGATGACGACCAGGTAGGTCGTCGGCAGATCTTCGAAACCGTACAACGTCGTGTAAGGAACGACGATGAAAATATACTGCACGAAAATGATGAATCCGCTGATCGTGCCCCGTTTGCCCGCGATGCGAAAGAGCCAGAAGCACGCGAGGGTCACCAAATAACCAACGGCTAGCTTTCCGACATTCTCGGGGCCGTATGGCTGAAATTCCGGCTGGCCCTCGTAGAGCGGCCTGATGGAAAGGGCGAAAGAAGCATCCAGCGCCGTCTTGTACAGAACGATCATCAGTACATCGAGGAGTTCGGATTTCTTCATTCCCAATTTCATTTCATTGCCGACCCAGCTTGTTCCTCACCACGAAGACGAGTACCGACAGATACACCGAGTAAGCCGCAACGTTGACTGCGGACAGGCCAAGAACGGTCGCAAGCACGCCCAGGGAATATACCCGCGCCAAGAAGTAGATCGCGATCATCAGCGTCGTGGTGGTGACATCGTAGATCAACTTGTACTGTTGAACCTGCAGAACGGAAAGAAGATTGCTCAGCGGGCTGACCACCAGGGCAACGTACATCCAGGGAGCGATGCAAACCGCCAGCAGGCCCATCTCCGTCCACGATTTGCCGAATACATACGGCACCAGCAGCCGACCGAGCACCATGATTCCAATCAACGGGAACAGACCGAAGAGACTCAGGCTTCGCAGCAGCCTGTAAAACAGCCTCTGCGCATTGGCGTATTCGCGTTCCCGCACGGCGCGCGCCAGCTCCATCTGGAAGGTGTCGCCCACCGCTCTACCTATCTGCGCGTTCGGTATGGCTACCAACAGCCGGGCCATGCCGAACGACCCCGCCGCCACCGGACCATAGAGCGAGGCCAGCATCGGCACCGGAATGGCCAGCGCAACCTGATTGATGGCTACCGACGGCAACTCATACTTGGCGAATTTCGAGTATCGGATCATCACTGACTGCAGATCGCGCCAGCCGCTGGCTGCCAGCTTGCCGGGGAACCGCTGCCTGACCGCCCGATAAAGCGCACCGCCCCCGCCCCACGCTCCCAGCAACTCCGCGGCGAACAGGGCAGGGATGCCGCCACCCAGCAGTCCAAGGATTATCCGCGCTGACGCGTTGCACCCGGATCTCGATATCGAAGCGCGGGCGATGTGCTTCACCAAGCCACCGCGGAGACCCCACGAGCGCAGCATCATGAAGGTGCCGTAGCCGAGCAATATCGGCACCGAAACCCATGCGGACCACGCCGGCAGCAGTCCGAAGCCGAAAATTTGCCTTGCGCATAATGTGCGCAACACCGGCCACGCCAACAGTGAGGTAGCTGCGACGCACAGCATGCCCAGCCGGAAAACCTGGTGCGACTCCTCGTCCTCGCGCGCGACCAGCAACGCGGACTCGTATCTCCACGACAGCAGCGAGGTCCAGAAGCCGAAGAACGCCAGGAACAGCGAAATGACGCCGATCTGCGCCGGCGTATAGAGACGAGTGACCAAAGGCGTGGTGCAGGCGGTTATTGCCTGCGCAATGACCGTGCCCCCCGTGAGCGCCACAATGCCATGCGCCACCTGCCCTTTCGGCATGAGGCCGGCGATCTGCCGCCTCATCGCTTCGGCCGCTCCGTGCATCACACGGCCACAGAAGATATGAACCCCCGCTCGACGGTCAAACGGGCACGCACCGATCGGCGACCAGACGGTAGCGCTCGCCGGTGTGCGGGCATGCGGCCTCGATGCCTTCGCCCCGCAGGGGTAGGGGCAGCCGTTCGCCGTAGCGGCTCATCCAGCCGATGTGTCTCGCCGGCACTCCGGCCACGAGCGCAAAATCCGGAACATCGCGATTGACGACAGCACCGGCGGCTACAAAGGCGTGTCGACCGACGGTAACGCCGCAAACAATCGTGCAGTTTGCACCCAATGTAGCCCCCTTTCTCACAATCGTATCTCGGTATTCATCCTTGCGGCTCACGGCGGAGCGCGGGTTGTACACGTTGGTGAACACCATGCTGGGCCCACAGAACACGTCGTCCTCCAATGTGACATTGTCGTAAACCGACACGTTGTTCTGTATCTTTACGTTGCTTCCGATTACCACACGGTTGCCGACGAAGACGTTTTGGCCTAGAGAACAGCGTTCTCCGATCTCCGCGCCAGCGCATACATGCACCCAATGCCAGATGCGCGTGCCCTCACCGATCCGGGCCCCAGGATCGATGATGGCCGACGTATGCGCGGAATAGCCCATTCGCCGGTATCTCAGTAGTCCAATGGCAATGAAACGCGGCGACCGTCGCGAGCCGCGATATATGTTGCGATGAGCAACTCCAAGGAGCGCAGCCCTTCGCGTCCGTCTGTTTCGGGTTCGGTATCGCCACGCAGCGTCTTGATCACGTTGTCGTAATACAGCGGGTGTCCGAAGCCATAAACGGAAGTGGTTTCGTAGCTCGAGTTTTTGATCTGATCGTCGTCGGGATCCGGCTCCGCGAACTGCCAGTGCTGGATCTCGTTCACCGCGACGCCGCCCACTCGCGCGGTACCCTTCTCACCCAGGATGGTAATGGACCCTTCGAGGTTCTGGGGATACGTCAACATCGTCACGCTCATCGAGCCCAGGGCGCCGGAACGCCATTTGATGCTCATGACACCTGTATCCTCGACCTCGATGTTGCGAGCAAGGGTGGCGATGAACGCCTGGACGCTCTCCACGGGTCCGATCAGCCAGTCGAGCAAATCCACGTAATGGCTGGCCTGATTCATAAAGGCCCCGCCATCGAATTCCCATGTCCCCCGCCACTTGGCGCTATCGTAGTAGGTCTGCGGCCTGGCCCACAATACGTTCACATTCACCATGTAGATGCGTCCAAAGCGCTTCTTGTCGACTGCGCGCTTGAGCAATTGCAAAGTCGAATTGCACCGGTTCTGCTTGACCACGAACAGACGGACGCCCGAATCATCGCATGCCCTGACCAGGCGCTTGCCATCCTCCCAACGCGTCGCCATCGGCTTCTCTGTTACGACGTGAAAGCCCGCGCGCGCGACCTGGATACCGTGCTCCGCATGCAAACCGCTCGGTGTGGCAATCACGACCGCGTCGAAGCCCCCAGCCTCGAGCATGGCCCCGAGCGTGGAATACCCCTCGGCATCGGTGGCATTACGTGCCGTCCTGAGTGCAGCAGCATCCACATCGCACACCGCGACCAAATCGGCACGATCGGCATGCTGGCGAAGCGACGCGAAGTGCTTTGCAGAGATGCGTCCGCAGCCGGCCAGCGCAAAGCGTATCTTGCGATCACGAATGATCGTGTAATTTGAACTCATTATCTAAACTCGCGCCGGCTCGGCATCCGTGCGTCGTTCCCCCTCTTGCACGCCGAGGTTATGCCTGATCAGGACGACGAAACATCCTATCACCAGTCCCGCGAGAAACGCGAGCAACGTCCAGAGCACGGGCCTTGGGTAGTCCGGCTTCTCCGGTCCAAACGCCGGATCGATGACCTTGAGAGCATACTCGTCGGTCCCTTCCGCGACCATCTGATCGGTCAGCTGATCCTCCATGATCTCGAAGATCCCCTCGCGCTCCTCAACATAGGGTGTCTTTTCGGCCTTTTGATTCAGAAAGGCTATGTGCCGTGTCGCAATGTTGACGGCCTTCTGCTGAGCGTATTTGTTTGTCAGCTGGACGAGACCGTTGGCCCAGTTCGCGGCGGTATCGGGATCGCTCCACGTGACGTCGAGCTCGATCAATCCGGTCTTCGCGTCTTCCGTGACCTCTCTGATTTCTCTGTCGAAGTACTGACTACCTTCCCACAAGGTGGGCACACGATAGCCCTGACGCCACTGCCTGGTGACGGCGTTCCACCGATTGTAGTAAATGACGGGCAGCAGGTTGTGTTCGCGTATGAACTCCTCGGTTATCAACGTGGATTTGAGAAGCGCGATCGACTCCTCCTTCTTCTGATCCTCGGGCATCGAAATGCCGGCGAGACTGGCAAGTCCCTTGTAACGGGACACCATTGAGCCCAGACCGCCGCCGCCGCCGCCGCCGGCCCCGAAGCCGCCGGTATCGTCTTCAACCGATGACAGCACCATCTTGGCCGTATATTCCTTCGGAAGCACCAACGCCAATGTGAGCGCCACGCCCGCGAGCACGAGCGCCGGCAGGATCAGCATCAGCCGCTGGCGCCAAAGCATGCCCAGCAGTGCCCTCAGGTCCAGCTCGTCGTCAACGGTGCTCTCGCTCAAACCGGACCTTGCTCCTCTCATGTTGTTGCCCCTATAGCGTACCAACACCACCCGTGCCCGCTCATTCCCTAGGCCCCGCCGTTGACCCCCGCGGGGATTTCCTACAGCGCATGGACCGCGGCCGCGGCAATGGCGACGTTGTACATGATTCCCGTCACGGCCTGCCAGAATGGCAGCGGCAGCATCTGCTCCGCGTTGATCGGAACCACGATCGTGTCCCCGGTCTCTATCTGCACGTTCGACCCGCGGTCGAACCAATGGCTGCCCTCGTTGGCCACCACACTGCCGTCCGCGCGAACGACATAGATCCTGCCATTGTCAGCCTGCGCCGTGAGGCCGCCGCTGAGACGAATATAACCGTCCCGCGACAGGTCCGGATCGTAGAGATGGGAGGTTGGGTCCTGGACTTCACCGATAACCGTCACCTCCTGCTCGAATTTCGGCACGATGAGCTCATCGCCGTCCCTGAGCACGACGTCGTATTGTGAGTTGGCAGGTTGTTGAATGATTCCACGCAGGTTGATGACGAGCCGGCCGACGGCCTTCTCCCCTTGCAACTGTCCGAGCAGTGATCGGCCCACGATGAGCCCATTCTGCGCGTTCCCAAAGCCGCCACCTTGGGTGGTGGCGACGGCGCGCAAAGCCAGAACGCTGAGCTCGATCTTCATGCGCGCGGCCAGGTCATCCATCTGCTGCTGCTCGCGCTGCTGAAGCTCGACACGCGTGAACACCGCCCCTTGCGGGAACGCGTAAGGAGTGAGTCCTCCGGCCCGCTCGATGACGGATTTCAGCGTCTCTCCGGGCTGGATGGTGTACTTCCCCGGGAAGCGCACCTCTCCGCGCAGCAGCACACTTTCTTGATTGGTCCACTGCGAAACCTCTTTGACGCTCAACACGTCATAAGGGTCGAGTCGCATGTTGGCGGTCGGTTCATCTCTCAGAGCCTGCACCAGATCGATATCGAAAATCTTTGTCTGTCGCGTGCCGTCTTTGGCGACCAGGTAGCGCGTGAGCTCCGCCTTGCCCGAATAAGCCGCGTCGCTGAGCCCCCCCCCGGCGCGGACCAGGTCGGCCACGGTCATTCCCGGCTCCAGGGGATAGTTCCCCGGCACATTGACCTTGCCCTGCACGGTCACGACCTGTTCGGGATGCTCGGCGCTCGATTCCGCCTGCAGATCCTCGACGATCGGCTCGATGATCCGATCACGGCCCGACGACAGATCGAACACCGTAATCTGATCGCGCGGCATGAGCACGGGATCGGCACTGCTCCCGGGATGCGTCCACGCGCTCGCCAGATCGGCGGACAGCGCCTGGACGCGCCGGTCAGGCGGCACCTCCCGGCGGATGAGCACGTAATGCAGGTCGGAATCCGGCTTGAGCTCGCTCACCGAGCCGATCACGTCCGTGAGCCTGATTCCCGGCTGGTATTCGTATTCCCCCGCCGTGTAGACATTGCCCTGCACTACGATATCGGAATCCAGCGAAGGCTTCAGACGCGGGATGAAGATATAGTCCCCGTTGCGCAGACCCTCGACTCGTCCACCTGACGCGGTGAGGTCGAGAGGTTGGACGACCCGCTGACCATTCGGCTCGATTCGAGTAAGCGTGGCCTTGGATGTATCCGCATCCGGCGTGAAACCGCCCGCCAGGGCGATGGCCTGCGAAGGCGTGTCCTCGTCCTTGATCTCATAGATGGCAGGTCTCTCGACCTGTCCGTCAATGGCGACGGTCGGCCCGACGGGAGGCACGAACACGACATCGCCCTGCAGCAGCTTCTCGTCGTGCCCGGTGCTGCCGTGAACGAGCAGGTCATAGAGATCGAACCTGTCGACCACCACGCCGTTGCGCTTCAACTCGATATTGCGCAGGGAGCCGGTGTCGTCGAGGCCGCCTGCGGCATAGAGCGCGGAGGTGATCGTTCCGAGTCCGCTGATCGTGTAACTACCCGGATCGAAGGCGTCGCCCATCACGAACACCTGAATCGAGCGCGTTTGCTCCATGGTAACGCTGGCGCGCACGCCAATCATCTGGTGCGCGACCTTGGACTCGATTTCCAACTGAACGGAGCTGAAGAGCTGGCCGCCGACGGCGATCGGTCCCAGCTCGGGGAAGTTGATGCGTCCGTCGCGACCGACGATCATCTGATATGCGTGATTTTGGCTGCCATACAGCAGGACATCGACCACATCGCCGGGACCGATGACATAGTTCGATGGTACGGGAACGTTGCTGAGCGGCTCGAAGCTCGCCGGGTACTCGGAGAAGATGTCATAGCCGAAGGGCTTGAGGGCTTCCTCCCCCGTCTTTTGCAAAGGCAAAAGCGTCAAGCGAACCTCGAGAGGCTGAAACGCGGGTACGATGGAGAGTCGCAGTGTCGCCTGATCCTCCGTCAACCCGAGAAGCGGAATCGGCGCAAACCCCGGCAGCATCAGCTCGCCGTCAGGGGATAACTGGTAGGGATTGTGGTTGCGAATCACGTCCAAGAGCGTCATCAGGCGCTGCTGCTCGGCCGGGGTCTGCTGGGTTGCCGGCGCCTCGGGAGTCGGCGCCTGCGTGACCGCCGCGGCGGCGGCGCCGCTCGAACCTGCCCCTCCCTGAAGGGACTGCAACTGTTGCAGAGTCTGGGGCGACAGGCTTTGCGCCGCGTCAGCCAGCGATCCTGCCTGGGAGGCGAGCGCCTGCGGCAATGCCGCGGTCGATTGGGTGCTGGGGCGTCGTGCCGGAAGGTGATAACCGACCTCGATGATCACCCAATCTCCGCCTTGGAGCTGCGGAATGAGAGATTGCTGCTGCTGTGCCCGCTTTTCGCGCACCGACATCTCTTCCTGGTACTGCTGGAGCGACTGGCTGGTGCCGCCTGGTGGCTGCTCGAAGCCGAGCGGAGAGGAAGAGGTGCCGGGCCCCAGGGCTCCGCCCGAGCCGAGCTGGTTCATGATCGTCTGCTGCTCGTCCGGTGTGAGCCCCTGAAAGAGCTGCATCAAGCCGAGCCCACCTCCTCCTGATCCCGCATTTTGGGCGTATGCCGCGCCGGCGGTAAGCCCGACAGCAAGAATCGCAAATACCCAGCCGGCAAGCGGCCTGAACGGACGTCGCAATAAGCCCATTAGCAACCTTTTCGGAAGTCCATAACGCGGCGCACGCTGAAGCCCCTTCCGGCCTGTCCCGAATCATCGACCCAGGATGCCCGGGCTCTGCGGCGCGAAGGCGCGATTGTAGCGGGAGCGCCGTTGGTTTGGAGCGCTATCGTTCCCCGGCAGTTCACCGGCGGCTCACCGGCGCGGGACTGCCGGGCGGCGCTTGCTTCCTGATGGCCTGCTGCAGCCTTCCAGGCGCCCCCCAAGAACCCGCAGAGCGGCTACCGGTAATGCGTCTCCAGCCACCGCTGATAGCTGCCGTCCATGACGGCGCGCCACCACCACTCGTTCTGTACATACCAGTCGAAGGTGTTGCGCAGCCCTGACGCCAGGGTCACCTGCGCGCGGTATCCCAGCTCGCGCTCGATCTTGCCGCAGTCGATCGCATACCGGCGGTCGTGGCCGGGACGGTCCTTGATGAACTCAATGAGGCTCGACGTCTTGCTGCCACGTGCTGCAGCGGGGCAGTCGGGGAAGCGCGACGCCAGGTCTTTCTGCCCGCCGAAAGCCTCGTCCGCCAGGGTGCACAGCGTCTCGACGAGCCTCAGATTCTCACTCTCAACGCCGCCGCCTATGTTGTAGACCTCGCCAGACCTGCCCTTCTGCAGGATGAGGTCGATGCCGCGGCAGTGATCGCTGACATGCAGCCAGTCCCTGACATTGCGCCCGTCACCGTAGATCGGCAACGGCCGGCCGTGCAGGAGATTGACGATCATCAGAGGGATCAGCTTCTCGGGGAAGTGGAAGGGGCCGTAGTTATTGGAGCAATTGCTGGTGGTGACTTCGAGTCCGTAGGTATGGTGGTAGGCCCGCACCAGGTGATCCGAAGCCGCCTTGCTCGCCGAGTAGGGCGAGTTGGGAGCGTACGGCGTGTGCTCGTGAAACGCGGGATCCTCGGGCGCCAGGGACCCATAGACCTCGTCCGTTGACACGTGGTGGAAGCGATGCCGCTTGACCGTGCGCTCCTGCAGCCACAGCTTGCGCGCCGCCTTCAGCATCGAGTGAGTGCCCTGCACGTTCGTCTCGATGAACGCGTCGGGTCCGTGGATGGAGCGATCGACATGCGACTCCGCGGCGAAGTGCACGATGGTGTCGATCCCCTCCTCGCGCAGCAGGCGCTCGACGAGCGGCGTATCGCAGATGTTGCCCTGCACGAACTCAAGCTCCGGGCGTCCCTTGACCGGCTCCAGATTGGCGAGATTGCCGGCGTACGTCAGCGCGTCGAGCACCACCAGGCGATCGCCGGGGTGGGCCTGCAGCCAGTAGTGCACGAAGTTGGCGCCGATGAAGCCGGCGCCTCCGGTGACGAGCAGCCTAGGCACGGGGTATTTCTCCCAGGACTGCGCGCAGACGCCTGCGCCAGTGGATGGGGGTGAGGCCGTAAGAAGCCAGCGAGCGCTTGTCGAGAACACTGTAGGAGGGGCGGCGCGCTGGAGTCGGGTATTCCGCGCTGGCGATAGGGGTCACTGAGATCTCCGGTGGAAGCAAACCAAGCTCTTTGCCCTCTTCCGCGATCGCGACCGCGAAGTCATACCAGCTCGCCACCCCAGCGTCCGTCCAGTGATGGATGCCTCGGATCTCCGGACTGGCGGCGATTCGCCACAGTGCTTCGGCGAGGGAGCGCGCCGCAGTCGGTGTTCCCACCTGATCCGCTACCACGCGCACAGCCCCATTAGCGCGCATGATGCGCAGCATGGTGAGCAGGAAGTTGGTGCCGGTTGCGCCGTAGACCCAGGCGGTTCGCACGATCGTGGAGCGCTCCGGGAGCGCCTCCAGAACGGCGCGCTCGCCGTCTCGCTTGGTCCTGCCGTAGACGCTGAGAGGGTTGGTGGCCGAATCCGGCCGATAGGGAACGGAAGCAACACCATCGAACACGAAGTCGGTCGAGATGTGGATCAGCCTGCCGCCGTGCTCTCGGGCCGCGGCGGCCAGATGCCCGGGACCGTTCGCGTTGATCCGCTTGGCAGCTTCCGGCTCAGACTCGGCCTTGTCGACTGCGGTATAGGCAGCGGCATTGATGATCAGGGCGGGCTGGTGGCGCCCGATCCACTCGCGTACCGCCTCGCCCGCACCGACATCGAGGTCGGCGTGAGCGCAGCCTACTACCTCGAGGTTGTCCGGAGCGGCGTCGAGCAGCGCGCGGCCGACTTGCCCTCCGGCCCCGGTGATCAGGATCTTCGTTCCTGCGGCCGCGCGCAGTGTCAAGAATAGACCTCCGCGTCGCGGAAAGCAGCCGCCGCGGCGTCCTTGCCCGAAAGGACAGGCTCCGCGCCCGCGGGCAGCGGCCACTGCACGCCGATCTGGGGATCGTTCCACCGGATCGCCCGCTCGTGAGCGGGAGCCCAGAAATCCGTGACCTTGTAAAGGAAGTCGGCATGGTCACTGAGCACCAGGTAGCCGTGCGCGAAGCCGGCGGGCACCCACAGCATGTGGTGATTCTCCGCCGACAGCACCACGCCCACCCATTTGCCGAAGGTTGGCGAGCTGCGGCGAATGTCCACCGCGACGTCGTAGACAGTACCCGTGACGACACGCACCAACTTTCCCTGCGGCTGCTGTATCTGGTAATGCAGGCCGCGCAGGATGTGCCGTGCGGAGTGGCTGTGATTGTCCTGCACGAACCTCAGCTCGAGCCCCGCGGCGGCGAACTTGCGCTCCTCCCACGATTCCATGAAGTAGCCGCGCGCATCGCCGAACACTTTCGGGCGGATGAGCACGACCTCGGGTATCTCGGTCGGGACGAATTCCACGTCAGGCCTGCCCCTGCAGAATGTCGAGAAGGTAGGTGCCGTAGCCCGTCTTGGCGAGCGGCCGCGCCAGTGCTTCGAGCTGCGCCGCGGAAATATAGTGGCGTCGGTAGGCGATCTCCTCGGGGCAACAGACCTTCAATCCCTGCCTGGTCTCGATTGCCTCGATGAACATCGAAGCCTGCAGCAGCGACTCGTGCGTACCCGTGTCGAGCCAGGCCACCCCGCGACCCAGTTGCTCCACCCGCAGCGCGCGGCGCGCGAGGTATTCGCGATTGACGTCGGTGATCTCGAGCTCCCCGCGGGGGGAGGGCTTGAGGTTGGCGGCGATGTCCAGCACCTGGTTGTCGTAGAAGTAGAGGCCCGTCACCGCGAAGTGCGATTTCGGCTTCTCGGGCTTCTCCTCGATGTCGAGCGCCTGCCCTGCCTCATCGAACTGCACGACGCCATACCGCTCCGGGTCCCGCACCCGATAGGCGAACACCGTCGCGCCTTCGGCGCGCTCGGCGGCAGCCGCGAGCTGCTCCGGCAGGCCGTGGCCGTAGAAGATGTTGTCGCCGAGGACCAGCGCGACGCGATCACTGCCCACGAATCGCCGGCCGATGATGAAAGCCTGTGCCAGCCCCTCGGGTCGCGGCTGCTCGGCATAGCTCAACGAGATCCCCCATTTGGCGCCGTCCCCGAGCAGCCGGCGAAAGAGCGGTAGGTCCTCCGGCGTCGAGATGAGCAGAATGTCCCTTATCCCCGCCAGCATCAGCGCTGCGAGCGGGTAATAGACCATGGGCTTGTCGTAGATCGGCAGCAGCTGCTTGCTGATGGACAGAGTCACCGGGTGCAGCCGTGTTCCGGCGCCCCCGGCGAGCACGATGCCTTTCAAGTTCTTGATTCCTCTGATGAGTTTCAGCGAGAGCTTGCCACAACGGACCTCGCGCAGGCGAGGAGATCATCGTACACGGCATCCGCCCGCGCCACAGCTTCATCAGGCAGCGCATACCCCGTCCGCACCAGGAAGCAGCGGCCTATCCCGGCCGCCCGGCCGGCCTCGATGTCCGATAGGCGATCGCCCACCAGGAAGGAGGCGCCGGGCTCGATATCGAGTGCCCGGGCGGCCCGCCGCAGCATTCCGGGCTTCGGCTTGCGGCAGTCGCAGTCGAGGCGATAACGCTCGACCGGCGCGTCGGGCAGGTGTGGGCAGTACTCGACCGCATCCAGGGGCACCCCGGCAGCCGCGAGCTCCGCGCCCATATGCTCCGCGAGCGCCAGGTAATCGGCCTCGGAGTAGATGCCGCGGGCGATTCCGGACTG
>Ga0335073_10012269_pt1 | contig 12035 bp, 20 predicted proteins | sample Lox_Sample_22_FD_207093 | JGI IMG/M metagenome (GOLD analysis project Ga0335073, IMG submission 207093) | Soil microbial communities from Loxahatchee National Wildlife Refuge, Florida, United States - Lox_Sample_2.2 | ecosystem: Environmental > Terrestrial > Soil > Wetlands | place: USA... | reverse complement strand
GAGGGGATAAAAGTTCCTCCTCGTCCCGACGAACCGGACAATTGTTGTATGTCGTATGTTCCCTTCATCTGCTTGTGAGTTTGATGTTGATGGTAGGGGATGCGTGCATTGTGTGTGGGATTTGTATAGAGAGGATATTGAGGATTGGCAGAGTGCGAGACAGAAGGCGAGAGATGCGCTCAAGGCGAAGAAGAAGAGGATTCCTGTGTGGTTGGGTGGGAAAGAGAAGAAGATGGAGGAGGATCCTTTTGCGGATGTGGATGTTGGATTACGTGCATTTATGGAATTGGAGAAACGATTGCGAGAGAAGAGAGAGGCAAGGCAGCAACTTAGGCTGTAACCCCTTTTGGTTTTACATCTGAACGGATGTGGACACTACATTTGACCCGAGTACGAAACATTATCATAATTTAGAATCCTCAACTCTGCCTTACTATTGTTCTCATGCACTTCTTGAAATCAAATGCTGGTGACGTGTGAGTTGGTTGAGATGGACGCTACTTATTTAGTCAGAGCCTGGCGATCTGCAGCATCGTGATTCGTGAATTCCAGACAATTTCCAAACCTCTGTCAAACACACTCACAGACATTCGATAACTCAACAACGACTCAACAACTCAAACACAGGCATCACCCTTTCCATAGCGCGGAAACAGCGACGTATAGTTCCGATGCCAGGCCCCACAATAACGGGCGGCGGGATGCAACGAGTCCAGCCAGCCCCAGCAGCCAACCCATCAACAACGGCCCCCTCCAACCCTCCTCCCTCCACTACTCCCCGCTCCACTGGGGCACACGACTGGAATGCAGAAGACTTACAGAAAGTCGTGCTAGAGTACCTTACGAAAAAAGGATTCCACAAGGCTGAAACTTTACTCCGGTTAGAAGCCTCACAAATGCAAGAAGCAACTCTTGTTGGAGAGCGATACAAGAGCCTTACTGAAGCTTTTTATGGGACTTATCATGAAGCTTACGAGTTGCTACGGAATTTCATTGAACAGAGTCTGGATTTGTTTAAGGTTGAGTTGGCGAGGATTTTATGGCCTACCTTTGCTTACTTGTACATGGACTTGTTAGCAGAATCCAAAGATCCCAAACAAGAAGTAGATAAGCTTGAGGAAGGTACTGCCTAGCATCCTAGTTTTGTGGAGAAACTAATACGTAGCGAAAAACTTTTTTGAGAAATATTCGAAGGAACATGAATTACAACATGGCGATATGTTGCTGGAATTATCTGCCCTTTCAAGTCCCGAACAACTAGAAACTAATCCTCGTGCGCGATTATACAGAGGCAAAAAGTATCGTCTTACTCTTTCCAGAACAAGTTTATCGCTTCTGATACATTACTTGATGGAGAAACAAGATGCTGGTGGAGCTGTTATTCTTCGTCTTATGAATCGTTGGTTGGATATCAAGATCGTGCCTACTGCTACGGCAGAGGATTTCGAGGGTGTCGATGGTGAAGGGTTGATGGAACATGAAGGAATCGATACAAGAGAACGATTATCCCTAGGTCCTTTACCCAGAGATCCTGAAATGATGGAAGACGTACAGAACGAATTACGTGAAGAGGATTTAAGGAACGGAGATGCTGTCAATGGAGAAAATTCACTTTCTCAAGTATGGTCCAAAGTGAAACGAGAACCAGCTGAAGATTCTCCCGCAAGAGACTCAATACCTCTTCCAAATTAGTACTTCACCCTCCCTCTTTATTGTATTCGCTTTTCTAATTTTTGTAGCAAGGGAGTCGATATCGAAGCTGAATTAGACGTTGCCAGACAAGTACGCAAACAAATCAGATTAGGACCCCAAGCCGCTGCTCCAAGTGTCGCAATGTACACTTTTTTCCACACCCACGATGGGATGAATTGCATCGATTTCAACCACCAACTCGACAAAATGGCAACCGGTTTTTCAGAAAGCTATATCCGCATATGGAACTTATCCACCGAACGACGCTCGCAAAGGAATGCAAATGAAGAAATTGATGCGTCTACAAGTCGATCTCCCAAACTAATTGGACATTCTGCTCCTGTGTATAGTGTTTCTTGGTCACCTACTCCAGCCAAGAGTCCTGCCTTTTTACTTTCTGGATCAGGAGATAAGACGATTCGGTTGTGGAGTGCTGATACATATAAGTCTGTTGTTGTGTACAAGGGACATTCGCAGCCGGTGTGGGATGTCAAGTGGGGTCCTTTTGGACAGTATTTTGTGAGTGGAAGTGGTGATGCAACTGGTCGAATATGGAGTGTTGAACATATTACCCCTTTGAGAATATTAGCCGGTCACATTGGAGATATCGAAGTACTTTGTCAACTCATCTGAGTGTTTGCTTACTGTAGTGTGTCAACTGGCATCCAAATTCAGCGTATGTCATCACTGGGAGTACAGATAAGTCCTGTCGCCTATTCGATATTCAACGAGGCTCTGCAGTCCGTCTTTACACAGGACATAACGGCCCAGTAACCTGTGTCGAAATCTCGCCCGACGGCAGACTTCTTGCCACTGCAGGCGAAGACTCGATTGTTCACGTATACGATCTTAACTCAGCACGTATCTTGAAATCTTTCAAAGCTCATACACCTGGATCATCAATCTATTCGCTTTCATTCAGTAAATGTTCCTCAGTTCTGTTGTCGGGAGGCAGCGATTGTACGGTTCGAGTATGGGACGTGAAGAGGAACAATGCACTTATGAATGCGGGAGCTCCTCCTAATCCACAGGAACGAGGTGGATCGGATTTACTTGCTACATATTATACGAAACAGACGCCTGTTTATAAGTTGGCGTTTACTGAGTCGAATGTCGCGTGTGCTGCTGGTGCGTTTACTGTACATGATACTTAATTATTTGGGATGGAAAAGGCTTTTGGAAATCAAGAATTGGTAGAGGTTGACTCTCTTGGAAAGACATGAATTGGTCTCTGATGATGTCACGATTGCTTCAAGTGACTTTAACTATGTATAATAAGATGTCCTATTTTTGGTCATACTACTCCGATTTCTGTGACGTGCTCTCTACAAAGGTTCGATATTCGGAACGGGTCCTGCAGGCACGATACCATGGGGATTGATCTACAGTAAGCGGGGTCTAAATCTGACGAGATACGGAAGGATGGCTCATCAAGTAATGTCGCTTAATATGAGTAAAATTTGTCGTTTCTTTGAATCCAGGTACTTCCCAATAGAGATGCTTCAACCAAGCGTTTAGTTTGGGATAACTAACTATCAGATCTGAGGAAAAGACGTCAAAGTTACTTGTGGCGAATAGTTCCAATATTGGTTTTGAAATGTTGAACGTAAACAGGATCGAATCGGATGATAGTAACATAGAGTCGAATATCAGCTTCCGTGAGTTCGTTCCCGAGGAGATATTTCCCAGAAGACTTGGAAAGGATATCTTCAAGTCGGTCTAAAGATTTGAAGAGTGGGAACACATTGTTCTCATAAGCCTTTTGTGTGGTTGCAAAGCCGCATTTGTATACTCTATCCAGTGAGATTCGTAACTTGCATGAAGCTACCCGTTATTTACGGTATCGTACACCCAGTCATTGATCTCATCAATTTCCTTAGCGAATTTTTGGGGATAGAAAGTAACTCCGCGTTTGCTTTCAGGAAGAAGAGAATCAAATTCAGTATAAAACATACGAATGATCTCACTAATGCATGAGATCGATTCCAATTGAGGAGCAATACCTGGATTCGTTGTTGACGATGGTCGCTGTCTTCTTATCCCAAAGTACAGGAACAGTAAATCGACCTTCGTACTCGGGTTCCGCCCTGAAATAGAGCTCGCGGATATATTTTGCTCCATAGAAGGGTTCAACATCGGCTCCTTCCACATCTTCCCCCGGTTCAAGGAATCGCCATCCCTTGTCCTCCATATGGTAATGGACTACCGTTCTCCCAATAATGCCTTGCAACCCCTTGAGTTCACGGACAATCAAGGTACGACAAGCTAACATCAGGACAATTCAAGTAGATCCATACCCCAAGGACAAGCCCAAGATACATAGAGATGATAACGATCTTTTTCAGGGGGATATCTGCCGCCGACTTCGATATGGTTGCGGAAGCTCGAGGGCTTGCGACGGAATTCTCCGTCTTCAGAAGCGTAATTGCTGATTCCCATTGTCACTCGTGAGGTAGATATCCAACGTCTATTCTGGAATGAGCAATTATACGAAGTAAGAGATCACTTTGATCACAATCCTTTCAAGTTGTTGGAGACGAGGGATCATGCAGTCGGGTGTTGCGGAGAAGGTTCACTGGACGGGCTATGCCGCCAGGACGAGGTGCTGTCCTGCTGGTCTCTTTGATCAATCGGAACTTTTGATCGGACCATCGTCATCAACAATCGATAACATCAAAATGGAGGAGAAGTGGAAGGAGGGGGTCTACGAAAGGACGAGACCACCTGCGAAACGTCGGATATTGACAGCATTCATAGCTTTAGTCTTCTTCGTGCTCATCGCTCTTCGGGTGCCGCATGGCATGGGTCCCTTGTTAAGGAGAACCTTCACGACTCCTCGACCTCAAGTTCCTTGTCACCACCACAATAGCGCATCAAAAAACGAGTTTCGACTGGTCGAAGTGCACAGAGCAGGGGTGGGAAAACGGAGAAATCAAGTATATCAGGTTCTGAATGTCGCCGAGGACTCTACCTTCCATACTCTAGATGGGGGTGATGGCAAATACTATGTTCCGTCGATGTCACGGCAAACTACCCATCTTGCTGACCGCAGTCGACAAGCTACAAAACAGTACATAACACAGTCTCGACTTAGAGCTCAAGCTTTACGCGACGCACCACTATCTCCCTTGGACTTTCAGTCGCCGGCTGCACAGTGGATCAGCGAGGATATCCAGGTTCCCAATATCACCAATATGCATGTTGTCACAACTCTCGCCAAAGTGTCTTCGAACGCGTATATTCGCATCCCTGATACTGAGGACTGGTACGATTTGGGTAAGAAGTGGAATGAATCTCATGATTTCGGGTGGGAAGAGTATGGGTTACGAGGTCATGTTTTTGCGAATGAAGATAACTCGACTATCATCGTCGCCATGAAGGGGACTAGTCCCCCCTTTGTAGGAGGAAGCGATACCAGTACAAATGACAAAATCAACGTACTCTCTCTATCTCTTTACTGTTACTGACTTCAGGATAATCTGTTGTTTTCATGTTGTTGTGCGAGAGTGTCTTATATGTGGTCGACGGTCTGCGATTGTTATACCGGGGACACCTATAAATGTAATCTCACATGTCTCGAGAACGAAGTCGCTTCGGAAAGTCACTATTATCACACCGCACTCGATATCTACTACAATGTTACAACCCGTTATCCGAACGCGACAATGTGGCTTACAGGACACAGTTTGGGTGGTTCATTAGCCAGTTTAGTCGGTTTAACCTTTGGCGTGCCAACAGTCACCTATGAAGCTCCGCCCGAACGCATGGCAAGTCAACGATTGCATTTACCTACACCTCCAGCTCTAAAGCCAGAGGACATGCTGATATGGCATTTTGGACATACTGCAGATCCGATTTATATGGGTATTTGCACGGGACCTTCGTCACCATGTTGGTATGCTGGATATGCAATGGAATCGACATGTCATACTGGCTTCGAGTGTGTATATGATACAGTGACAGATTTGGGATGGAGAGTATCATTGACGAATCATAGGATTAAACCTGTGGTTAACGATGTGCTGTCAAGATATAACAATACTCCGAATTGTACGGTTGTACAGGATTGTGTGGATTGTTACCAGTGGAATTTTGTGGATTGAACGTGGCATTAGTTACATCTTAGGCGGCATGTATTGAGCGTTTAACTGGAGTTTGTCATCGAGGGTATTGTATGTATCTAGGGTAATGAATGTGACATATCTGTCCATATTTGCTTGTTATGATGAACTTGAGGTCTTGGAATAGTGCCTTTCTACAGCTCCGTGCTATGTTCAACGTCTGCCCTCACCCTCACTAATCTCCCAATTCTAGTCACCTCCTTCAACATGATATTCACATCTCACATCACTGAAATTCACAGGTCCGCGACATCGCATCCTGCAGCAATTAGACTATCGAGTGCGTGCACATAGATAGAATCCCCGCCAGACCATGAAAAAAACCCAGTGACTTCTCCGTCAGGATACCCTCTTCCCGTTCGTGAGAGGTTCGTACAGGAGTTTCGGGAATAACTTATGCCAGACCAGTGCGAAGAAGAGGGATATAACCAGCCGTCGCAACGTCGACCTCATACCATCCATCTTCATCGCTAACCTCGAACGAGCAGACTAGTCTTGTCGGTGGAGCCACTTCAAAATACTCTGTATTTGTGAAATTGAGCTCCGGATACAATTTGCACATTGCAATATCGATTTCGGAAAATGTCCTATCTATTCTCCCGATTTCGGTCGTCATGAAATGCGGATGAAACACAGGTTCTTCCTCATTGAACCCATAATCCGCCACTATCAGCCTCTGTTCTCGATTGTGCTTGACGACGCAACGCGCAGAAATTCCTAAAACTTACTCCCAGGTATATTCACGGGCAGAGACCGATGCCCAGGTAATTTGAATTATCTTTACATCCATCTCTCGGTTGTAGCAATCGGCTGCGACCGTTTATCTGATTCAGATTTTTTCCTCAAACAGAATAGTAAGCCACTTTTCCACCCACAATTCCTGGTAAGTCCATCCAAGGCGCCTCCTCCAGTAATTCAACAACTATATTGCCAAAGCAGGTGCCAACCACGCGAGGATTATAGGCAATAAACAGTCCCTATACTTGAGCCAGGAAATCCCACACTTGAGCCTTCTTGGACATCTGAAGAATCGGATCTTCGAGTTTGGGGTTCCCAGGACTGCCGGGGATTTTAACGAAATCCGTAGTGGAAGGCACGAAAACTGCTGTGGCACCACCAATGGTAAGAGGATTGTCATCAGGCTATTCAGGGGATTCCAGGACTGAGATAGGATTTTGGAACGAAATACGCTTCACGGTAGCATAGGTGTTGGAAATGAATTGGGCCTCCTCTAGGGTCGGTGCTTGGTATTGCTTCCGACCATGATTATACAAGTCGAAAGGAGCATTATCGTCTCTTCGCCGTAAGGGGCCAGGATTGTATGTTGGTACTTCGCGAGAACCTGTAACCGGTTTGTCAAACTCGAGTTTTTGGGGTAGGAGGATGTCGTTCTGAAGATCAGGCTCTTCATGAGCGGAGAAGTGTTTGTAGGCATTAGCGGCTGCTGATGTGAGGGATGGAGGAGTTTCTGGCCTTGGATGCTTGGGTGGCCGAGGAGAAGAGGGAACAGAGCGAAGGTGGAGAATCTCTGGTCTAAGACGTCGCTCGCGACGTGGGGTGCTGCTGAGTGGACGGACGAGGGAAGACATGAGATGACAGATGCATATACGAGCGGAGTTTTTACCTCTTTGGGAAAATTCGGAAATAGACTGGCTAAAATCTCTGGGTTAGGGTTTTGGCCCCTGATTGATTCATTGATTGATCGTGTTCACGAAAGTCGAGAGTTCTGTTGATGTTTAGAGTGCTATGTCGCTCTTTTCTCTAGATGTTCTTGAACCATATCTAGTTAGACCCCCACATCCTCAGCACATCCCATTACAAACAGTATCAACTACTCCTGCTGAAGCTTCCACCGAAGGTTCCTCAACTCCATCCAAGGCAAAGAAAAAGTATAATGAACCTGGCCCTCCGCGATGGAACACGCCCGAATTCTGGTTCTACGGCTTTATGTTTGCAGTTGTCTGTCCAACAATGGCATGGACAGCTTATGACTTGTCAAGAGGTTGTTTTTCATGCCTTTCTTTGTTAACAGAACTAGCTAGCAAACCCAATTACACAAAGTACGTCGACTTGCTGTCGGATGGGTGGATACTAGGACGCAAAGTGGTACGTCGCTGTTAAAGTACTTCAGTATTAACAGGTAGGATAACAGTGATGCTCAATATGCTAGTTTTAGAGACAACTTTCCGACATTGACTGTACTCTTCGTTCTACATGTTGCCTTGCGTCAATTGGTTACGGCAATATACCCACCTCAACCGAATCCTTCATCACGTCTTTATCACCGCATTAGTTTTGATTTGTTCTTTGCATTATGTTTTCTCATCGTGGCGCATGGTTTTAATACCTTCAAAATACTGGTAATATTGGGGTTGAATTATACTATTGCAAAGACTTTACAGGGATCGCAAGCACTACCCGTCGCAACTTGGGTTTTCAACATTGGCATTCTCTTTCTCAATGAGTGGTTTGATGGGTATCGATTTGCTCATGTTCATCCACTCGGTGCTCTCCTGGTTTGTTCTCTCTGGGTCTGGCCTAATCTTAGGATGATTATGGCGGGATCATGCATCGTTGGCAGATACTTTTCAATATTACTACCCTGCGATTGATATCCTTTAACCTGGACTATTACTGGAGTTGTCGAAATGGAACGACAATAGAGGTACGACTCACCTGGCCTTCATACTTTCGCACAGATCTGATCTGACTTTTAGAAGAAGGAAGCGGACATTGCGACACTTTCGGATCGAGATAGACTCGAATATAGTTGTGAAAAGCAAGACTACAATTTCGCCAATTATCTCGCCTATCTCTTTTACTCACCACTATATCTGGCTGGTCCAATAATCTCGTATAATTACTATATATCTCAGGTAAATCCTCTCCACTTTTGGGCTAATTCCAGTTACGATATCCGGCGTCGACTATTTCAACACGAAGGACCCTGTTATATGGCGTTCGCTTCATCTTTGCTCTCTTGACAATGGAAGTAATTCTCCACTACACCTACGTCGTGGCAATCTCAAAAGCACGAGCATGGGAAGGCTCAACACCCTTCCAACTAAGTATGATAAGCTACTTCAACCTCCAAATAATCTGGCTTAAACTCCTTATCCCATGGCGGTTTTTCCGGCTATGGGCAATGGCAGATGGCATAGAAACACCTGAAAACATGCTGAGATGTATGAGTAACAATTACTCTGCAATGGCTTTTTGGCGAGCTTGGCATCGTAGTTTTAATCGCTGGGTAATACGATACATTTATATCCCGTTGGGAGGAAGTCATAGACCGATTGTGAATACTCTTGCTGTGTTTACTTTTGTTGCGATTTGGCATGATATTTCGCTAAAGTTGTTGGCTTGGGGATGGTTGGTTACGTTGTTCATTTTACCAGAGATTATTGCGCGTTGGATCATGCCTCCGCAAAAGGTATTCTTTCTTTGGAGGTGGTGGTAATGGTAGTGGAATTCGTGGCCGGGATATCGACATGTTTGTGCTCTTGCTGGGGCAGGGAATATTTTGATGATGATGATTGCCAATTTAATTGGCTTTTGTGTCGGGCTTGATGGAATTACAGATCTCTTGAGAGGTATTCTGGGAAGCTATTATGGTACGAATTCTTGAATTTCATTGTTAATGGTGCAGGAATAGCGTTGGCGGGTGCGATTCTCGCATGTTTGTTTATTGCGGTGCAGGTCATGTTTGAGATTCGCGAGAGCGAAAAGAGGAGAGGTATCTATCTACGGTGTTGAGATGGATGGAATGGGAGAATCCTATTCAGATGAATAGTCGCGCATTTATAGTACCGATAATGAATCCTACAAAAGCCCCAGCGGCTCCCTAAAATACAAATTATACAATGCCCCATTAAATAAAAGAACGTAATTACGCCTCGTCAAACACCACGCGAACAATGGTCTGTACACCCTTCTCAACGCCAAATCTACGTACAAGGGAATCAAAAGTGGCAGGCAATCCATCCAATATACCTCGGTCATCTGTATCTCGCCCTAAACGTTAGATTGCACAGTAAAAGCAATTTACAAGTTTGTGGTATCTTTGTAGAAAGTGATATATGACTTTGTGCAAACCCAGCTTCATCGAATTTGATGTCCCACGAGATGACTATACCAAGAGCTCTGCGTTGGAAAGTGATTGATCGGGCAGCTAGCCAGAATCGTTTCAGGCGGTGAAGAGGAAGAGTTTTGGCACCTTCTTTTTCCTTTCCTTTACGCGATACAAGAGAAATGACTGAGGATACTGACTCGGGTAATAGGTGGGTTAGATCTCGAGCCAGTCGCGAGAAGATTAAGCTTCGTTGGGAAGATAATTTGGCATAGGTTGATAATGCAGTTAAGGCGACCTGCGCATTACATGATAATTGAATTCTATATGTCAATAGAGAATTGGAGATGGGAAATACTTGTGAAGAAATGGTGACAACTCGGCATGAGCCCAGGGACTTGCTTTTATTTGTAAATGCTTGATTCGTTCTTGCTTTTCGTTGACAGACATGACGAGTGTGAAGTACAACTCACGTTCCATCGCATACCCATTTAGTTGATAATGTCGTATTACCTCGTCATCCAGAGGGAGGAGATATGAATCCGTTGAATAGAAAGTGAGTGGATGTATAAACCGTAAGAGCGGCAGTGGATTCTTTAGTTTCTTGGGTGCGGCAGTTGGCAATGTCGGTTTCTGTATCTCAGGAACTACTATCTGTTGCGATAATGCAGTATCATTCGACCGTAAAAGTAATTGTCTGCAACGTTAGTCCCGAGGTATGAGAACGTGGACTTACATTGTCGCATTCACATTTCTTTGAGCTTTTTCTTGTGCATCAACGACATTTTGATTAGTCTGTCTCGCTTGATTCAATTGTTGCTCCAAACTCTCACATTCAGCGCGTAACAACCTCAACTTCCTCATCCAAATCCCTCTCTGTCGTTCAATTTCCTCTTCATCATTCACCTGCGAACTCTTTCTTTTACCAGTTACATTCGTTACAGGCGCAGGGTTAACAACAACAGGTTTCGGGATAACAGTATCTTCGACAGCATCCTGTGCGAGGTCAATTGCCGTCTCTTTTGTAACGTTGCTGATTGTGACTACTTCGGTCAATGTCTCGGGAGGAATACTGCGCCGTGGTGGTTGTCGAGTAGGTGACACAATTCGTTGAGGACCAACACGAGGTTGCGATTTAGGGACTAGATGAGGATAAGATTTAGCGAGGGATGCTTTTGTTGGAGTCATGAAGGAGGGAAGGAGTTGAGCTTTTGCTGGAGAAGAAGCGGTGGTTGTTGTGCTTGTTGGTTTGACTGGTGATGATTTTCCATCTTCCGAGATGCGACGACGCTTAGGAGCTAAAGGAGAAGGCATGACTCCAGCAGTCAGAGATGAGAGGAGGCCGTGGCAGGAACAAGGGACTGCTGAAGACAGGAATCAATTGATGGTGATGGTGATGGTGATGATTGTGAAGGGGCCGCTCTACCGTTGTTTACACACGCAATTTGGTGGTCTTAATTACGTGGGGGTTCTAATCTGGACTAGACCAATAACAATGGCCCGATTTAATTTCGCGATTTTGCCCCTCGATCGCCAGCCAAATTCGCTACTGATACTATCTTGTTACTATGTTGCCCTCGGACCTTGTCCGGCGTTGACTACCAATGTTTCTCTGTGTTCTGACCTTTCATTATTAATCCATACTTGGAGCAAGGCTTTCACCCATCTCAGAGGGCACAGCAATAATACGTGGTCTTGTGTCGTGACGACCAGTTGTCCCATATTCTTCCCCAGGATCATCTAGGAGATTTGCCACTTCTGCGTCCTGGCCACCAAGAAGATTAGGCACCACCACAGGAAACCACCTCCTAGGAAATCCAAAACGCAAGAAACCAATGAATGCGATCTGTCGTCAGTAATGCTCGTTCAAAGGCGATACCTTGGTCACAATTGCAAAGAGCGTCACTAAAAAGAATGTCAAGGCGGCTTGATGTGTGGCCGTTTCTAGAAGAGGTGCACAAGGCTTGGTATATCCATATTTCTCGACACAGATATCTATGGGAACAGTTCTTCCAGGCCAGGGATAAGCACGATCGTGCATTGAATTGAAGCCACAACATTCGAACTGCAATTAGAGGCTTCAGATACAGCGGGTGTGGTACGGCAATCTGGATTTTGGGAATGAGCGGGGATTTTGCGCTGAACCATTGTTG
>Ga0335073_10012268_pt1 | contig 12036 bp, 10 predicted proteins | sample Lox_Sample_22_FD_207093 | JGI IMG/M metagenome (GOLD analysis project Ga0335073, IMG submission 207093) | Soil microbial communities from Loxahatchee National Wildlife Refuge, Florida, United States - Lox_Sample_2.2 | ecosystem: Environmental > Terrestrial > Soil > Wetlands | place: USA... | reverse complement strand
GTTCGATTCGCCTATTTTCAGAAATGCGAAGGAATCATCGTGAAGAAGGAGGACGCTCAGCATGTACCTTTCACGATCACAGTATGCACCCTAGTTTATTGGTTACTGACGATAGGATAATGGAATCGAAGACGTCCATCTCAAGGATGATCGGAAACATATTCTGCACCCCGACGAGGTTGACACGGAAAGTCAGCCTAAGAGACGACGAGTATTGAGTTTTGCGGAGGAGTACGTAGATGACTCTGAAGGTGAAGACGGTGATCTCTTCTCTGCGGTGCTGGAGGATGCGGTGGCCGAGACAGAAGCATAGATAATGAAACCCCAAGCATATTACACCAATACAAACTATGCCTCTTGCTATGCGAGTCTTCCCCTTCCAAGTTCCAGTGTATCATCATGCATAAGTTTCAAACACCCAATCCTTCCCATACTCCATGACCCAATCAACAGACTCTTCTAACCAATTCCGCTCTACTGTTAAGACTAATCCAATGACAGAAAGCATACCATTAACAATACTCGGAGCAATGACATTAGCCCTTCGCGTGAGGTACGCTTCTCTGACAGTTGCGTGGACAGCACTTGTAGCATCCGGGTGACGAGATAAGTATTCTCGTGTCGCATGAATCCGAGCCTCTTTGATAGCTAACCATTATCAATGAAGACGACCGAGTTTACCTTGTTCCTCATCCTCTTTGTCGTATAATCCGCATTTGTTGCAAATGGTACATGCGCCGCCCAGGGGTCGAAAGTGTTGACAGAAATGTTGGTATCCCAATTCCTCAACATCTTGTCGGCAAATATAACTACATCTCAGACTGATCACGATTGTATTCCGTACCACATAACAAACCCACATCGACAGTGCATCAAATTACACCCATCCACTTTGATAAAGCCAACATTACATTTTGGACACTGACTGTCAACACGACTGGAGAGGAGGATACAGTTCGTTTGACTGCATCAGCCATAGCTTTCTCGACGTATAATCGTAATCCGTCTTTCTCGTCTTTCAAACAATCATGGAAAGGAGCCCATTCCTTGCCACACTCAATACAACTTTCCCTCCCACATGCTTTGATATTTTGACACTTAAATGTCCTTGCACCGTTCGGAACGGCTCCATGTATTCGTTGATACGAAACATTGACAGCTTTATTCAATTTCTTCCACTGGAAAAGGTCCGTGTATTCAATACAAATGATCAGTGGAATCGTGATATTGGCGAGAATGAGCGGTGCAAAGAGAGTGAGCCAGATGAGGATGCCCACGACGATGTGCTTGCAATACGAGCGAAATCGGACTTTCTTGGCGGGAAGTTTGAATTCTGCGTACAGACAAAACGGACATCGAACGAGATCCATATTCGCTGATTCGAGCTCTGTCGCGATTATCCGAGTTGACAGTCTCGTCATCAAATCCGACGATAAAACTCCGTCGAGCGTATCGTTCGGAATGACATGGTCGCATTTCTCCCTTGTCACAGCGATACATCGTAGTCCTCGAGGATCGTACGACGTATCTCCCTGACCGAACGCAGATTCTTGCGCCGTATGAGTGACGCAGTCGCGACAAACAAGATGCCCGCCGTCACAAGAGATGATGGACTCCCATGTATACTCTCCGAAACAGCATCCACATTCCTGCATCTCATCTGCCTCTGTGTGTTCCTCCTCATTGAGCTTTTGAGCCAGTGTGAGATCACTCTGAATCTGCACGACATCCAACTCTCGTCGTTTCGCAATTTCAATCCCCGCAATTTCCTCATCCAATTCTCCACAGCCCGTCAACGGATTCTCACGTAACTGTTTCTCTGCGACTTCCTTCTTTGTTGAGGAAAAGAACTTTTTAAACATACTCCAAAAACTCTTTTTCGCAAATAATCCGGCCAACGCCGTCTTGGCTCGTTCGTAGTTATAATTATGTTCGGATAGGACAGCGCGGATGGTGGAGGATGGGTCATATTCTGCAAACTCGAGACGAAGACGGTCGTAGACTGCTGCTTGATATTCATCGGATCGGAATCGTTGTGCAGGTTCAATCATTCCTCTGTCGAGACCGACTCTGGTTCGCAATGTGATTTTGCTTTTATTCCGCTCCAATTGTCGTTCATATTCCAGTAAATCATCGATGGCACGGTATAAATTTGAGTATGATTGGAGGGAAAGAGCTTGTCTAAGTTCCGTGACATCATGCTCTGGGAATAGCGCATTGAGATCGTCTAGAAGAGCGTTCCTGTCAGTGTACGAGTTGCTGAAATTCTAACAATCAGCAGGCAATTCGGGAGGCGTCCATACATGTCTTGGATAGTGACTAAAGTTCTTGTCCAGGAGTTTTTCGGTGACGGAAGCAACGCGGTTTTGAGTATAGTTCTGGAGACACATTCTTGCATAGTCTCTGTCGATGTCGGGGAACATGTGGACGAGTTGAGCGAGGTCGCTGAGGTCGCTGATTTTCAGTTTTGGTGATGGCTTGGGCTTGTTCCGGTCCGGACTTTTAGAGACTAGAAAGTCGCCCAGAGAAGGGACGGGCCGGGGCATTGTGGAGAGTTGTTGATGGGTGTGAGGGGGTGATTATGGCTGGATGCGAGTGCTATTGCGTATCATTGTCGACCATGGGACAAAAGACGCTTCAACTTTACTAGCCGTCCGCGGGTCCCTGTAAATTTACAGATAAAGCCAAAGCATCGGCAACAAAGCCGGGGTCCCGTTCCTTGAGTAAATCCTAGAGTTCATATTGATGGCTGACAGGACAGCGCCGATCAGAAAGAGTTTCAATTCAAACATGTAGAAAAACATTGTAAATTGCGATAATTATAGGCCCTCATTCCCATACTCGATACATATGAAGCATCCGAACACCCGATGTGTGCTTATTATAGATCTGCGTGATAAACTACATATAATTTGAAACATCGTGACAAGACGATTCATATATATGGACAAAATGACGAAGCGGTATGAAACTGGAACTTCAGACCATGTACTAATGTAAGATGGAGGAAAGTCATCCGATGGATTGGAAACCGACACTGAGTCAGAGGAGATATTGAGAGGGTGGTAGTGGGAATTATGTAAGAAGCCGATGGAGTTCACGGTACCGGTTGGACGGATTCGAGGAAGGGTATCCTCCAAAAGCCGAAGGATTATAGAAGAGAATGTATCAAGTCTGTGATCTTGCTGAGATGAATTACACATCTCTTGCAAAAAAAATTCGCCTCTGCCAATTCTTGGGGTTGCCTTGTCTTCCATCCAGCCTTTCCCCTTTGCTCCCTCTCTCTTTCAGCCTCCTTGCACCTGCGTACCTCGAACCTTCCGCCGTCCTTTTCAAACTCCGGACGACATTAAGACTCACAACCAGCGGCGGCACGCTAAAATGGAGGTTACCACTGGATTCATGGCGTCAAATGGGCCTAGGGAGCAGCTCTCACGAAATTTCTGACTGTAGTGGTGATGGTCTTTGTGGGGGGTGCCGAGGGGCACATTGCCGACCGCATGCTCGGCCTAGTGACCTCATTGGTCCTTGTGCGACACGGCAAAAATTCCTCCATCGCGCGAATCCCGGATTAAAAATATTCCCCCAACAGCAGACCCCCTCCCCCTTCATCAGGCTTTCTCGCCCGTCAGCTCGAGTTTGTGTAGAACGACCCGGTCATGGTAGTCGGTATAGTATTGAAGTAGGCCAACAAGGGAACCAACGCCCTCCTTTCGCGAGACGAAAATCTTAAAGACTTTGAAGCGACTCCTCCGAGTGGAGTCGCCCGCCGGACACAATGGCAGTATGTTGTCGTCGCCTTCCTCGAATACCTCAGTTCAACAGCGCTACTCATCGTATATTACAAAAGGATTCTCAATGTATTGTGCAAAGGCGGTTTTTTCACGATTATTGGGTACAAAAAGGACAAAATGGAGTAAATTTGCGGGTTCCGATTCTGAAGGCACGGCATCACCTCGGCGCAATAAGTTCAAGAGGCGACAGACGGGAGAACGAAGATCGATTCAAAGTCGGGCTCATGAACAAATTATCGGAAACGGAAGAACATCAGCCATTCTACTTTGCCATCATCGACGGGTATGCTCTCTTCCCTCTCCTTTCCACGATATTAAAATCCAGACACGGCGGTCAGAAATGCGCAGACTTTGTGGGGAATAAACTACACACCTACGTCGAAGATGTTATACCTGGTGAGACGAAAACTATCCTCGATACCTGGCGAACCGATATAGGCGGATATTTTCGACGTTTCCATCCTGCTATCCTCGATGAGTTTCTTGATAAACCGGACGCGACGGAAATGACACTAGATCAACGTCTTACCCTTGGGTTTCTGCAAGCCGACCTCGCTTTTCTGAAAGAGAATCCTGACGACGAAAGCGGTGCCTGCGTCAGCGTCGCTATGATCATCTCAAACGATCAACTCCCCTTCTGGGATTCGAGGAATGCGGAAATTCATATTGCACATGTAGGCGATACAAAGATTTTGTTATGTCACTGTGAGACGGGCCACGCACATACGATGACGCCAATGCATCATCCAGCCTCAACAATCGAGTCTGATCGACTACGAAAATTTGGCCGTGCTTTCGCCACGGATTCATTCGGACAGGAACGATTTGGTTTGTTGGCGAATACCCGGGCTTTCGGTGACTCACGGATGAAGAGAATGGGAGTATCTGCAGAACCAGACTTGACGAGTATCAAATTAGGCAGTGGCGCTGAAGAGTATGCTTTTATTGTACTGTGCACGGATGGTATTACCGGGGTAATGAGTGATCAGGAGATTGTGGATGTCGTCAAGGGTGTGAAAGAACCGAGTGATGCTGCAAAAGAGATAATATCTTTTGCGGAGAGTTTGGGAACAGATGATAATAGTAGTTGTTTAGTAGTGAGATTGAGTGGGTGGGGTGCAGAGATGCCTGATCTTACGAAGGACATGCGGGATTGGAGACTACGGAATGAGGGTATAGGTTCACGGACGTCTAGATCCCGGTAGTTTAGAGCCAGCGTCATCATAGATATCTTTAGAATGTATTATACTTATCATCTCATCCAAAATCCGCTTAGGTGCTCTCGAATATTTACGTTGTACAAAACCCGAATTTACGGTCATTTTCACAATCGCAGAAATCCAATCCCCCTTTTCCTCCCTGACCATGAATGCTCCAGACCGTTTTGAGCTTTTCATCTTGCCGGATGGAGTGAAAAAGTACCAAAGCCTTGTCGAAAGTGTTAATCTTCAGAGTCACTCTCGAACCAGATAGCAAAATCCCGAATGCAGCTACGATAACGTTCGAGAAGGAAGACCATACACTCGGCAACATGCTCAGGGCGTAAGAAGCATCCGCTTCACAAGGCTAATGAAAGACAACTTCTCCATGACGAAAGAGTGTCCTTTGCAGCATATCGTGTACCGCATCCCCTGGAACACAACTTTGTTCTGCGGGTACAGACGGAAGACGGCTACGAACCCAAAGACGCAGTGATCAACGCCGCAAACGTGCTCCTGGTCCAACTTACACAACTCAGAACCAATTTTGAACAAGAATGGGAGCTGAAAAAGATTTCTGGAGAAGGAGATGTCGAGTTTTAGAACAAAAAGGAGTTTCAATTTTACAAAGTAGGGGTTTGCATGGCGTCTGCGGAGTACGGAACATCATCGATCAATTGTCTACATGATGACTACCTAGGGTAAACGTATAAAAGAATGTATTTATTATAAGTGATGAAAATGATTAATTGAGAACACGACCTATATCATCAGTAAATGTCAACATAAACGCGGGTACCTGCTGATGGCGGACCGCTTTTATCCACCGTTTGAACTCTTTTCAATGCTTTTCCTTTTTGAATCGAACTTAGAAGTGCACCACTAAGGCCGCCACCCGATGCAGGAGCTGGTGCAGCTGGTGGACTACTGAATGAAGGTGGTGGGGGCGGCGAGCCCATCACTGGAGGCGGTGGAGGAGGTCCACCGAACGAAGGTGGTGGTGGAGCCGGAGGGGCGCCCATTGGAGGAGGCGGCGGTGCTGCCGGTGCATCGTACGAAGGTTGTTGAGGAACCGCAGATGGTGGAGGCGGAGGAGCACCGAAAGGAGGTGGTGGTGGACTGCTTCCAAATGCGGGTGGCGGCGGCGGTGGTGGTGCAGACGGGGCCATGGGTGGCGGAGGGGGTATGCTTTGAGGTGCTGGAGGTGGTTGAGACGAGGGTTCATCAAAGTAATCCTCACCCATATCGTATGATGAAAAAGAGGCTGGGGGCGGCGGAGGCGAGCCAAACGGAGGAGGTGGAGGAAGGACTGGTTGACTTGGATGGAAATCAGATGCGGTCGCGTACGTCGCTTGCGGAGGACTCGGAGCTCGAGCAACTGGAGGAGAAGGGGGCGCTGGAGGAGCCGGAGGATTCGTAGCAGCTGGGGGTGGTGGTGCCACTGCTGGTGCCGTAGGAGCAGGTTCTTCGGGTTCAGCGACGGGTCGACTTGAAGTTGGAGCTGACGACGGCGTAGGAGACTCAAGAACGCGTGTTGGAACGGCCATACCACCAAATAACATCGAAGCTAAATCGACGGCACGTTTCCCTGCTGGTGCCGATTCGTCATCACTACCCTCCTCCTGATCGGATGGGACAAGATCCCAATCATCGGAATTAGCCCGTGGACGAGTGGTAATTGGCGCTGGTTTTGTTGCCGGGGTCGATGTCTTTGCCGGTTGCTCTGCTGCCATACGGAAGAAAGGGTTTGTAGAATCCGACGAAGTAGCTGCAGGTTGAGCAGGAGCATTGTCTTTTCGTAAGAAAGGGTTTGTTTCAGTTTTCGGCATGGAGGGAGAGCTGCTCGGCTCCCGTGGTGGGGGGCTAGCGAGAGCCTTCTCTTGAACGGGAGCCGGTATTGGTTCAGCAACAGCTGGAGGAGGCGGTTGAGGGGGTTCAGCGATTTCCCGTTCCAGGGCCTCTCGTTCCATTTGTAGTCGTCGCTCTTCTTCTTTTCTTGCTTCAACTTCTGCTCGCATAGCTTTAAGCCTTTCCTCACGTTGTGACATTTGTTTCTGTGCTTCACGTTGCTTTGCCTCTTCCGCTTCGCGTGCCTTTCGGGCCTTGCCAGCTTCCACTTCCCGTTGAAGAGCTTTCACGCGTTCCTCTTGCGCGGCCTTCTCTCGCAACAGTTCTTCCTCTTCACGACGTTCCTGTTCTTCAATCTCACGGCGTCGTCGTTCCTGATTTTCTTGTTCAGCTTTCAACCTCGCCTCCTCCTCTTTCTGTTGTTGCAGCTTCAACGCTTCTTGCCGTTGTTGTTCCTCTTGTTTTGCTCGCTGAGCTTGTTCTTGTTCACGACGGACTCGGTCTTGCTCCTCCCTTTGTTTTCGCGCAGTTTCTTCTTGCGCACGTTGCGAATCCGAGGATGCAAAACCATTCGTAGAGGTCTGTGGTTGCGGCTCTGGTTCCGGAGGGAATGTGGATTGGGGTTTTGAAGCTGGTCGAATTCCAAGAGCGGCTAGACGTTCGTTCATACGTTGTTGAGCTTGTTGTTTGACCCAGGCTGCTCGTTCTTCCGCGGTCTTGAAATTCGAATACGAGGTTGCGGATGAAGGAGAAGCGGTACTTCTGGGAGCAGGACTACTGCTTTGGGCCTGTGGGGAACTGGATGCCGGAGGAGCTGCGTCGCGACGAACAGGCGATCTAATGTCAGGTATGCATAAAACAAGACAGGTACGTTGGTTTAGCTTTAATCTCGCGACTTTGACGTTGGAGATCAAAGATGAAATCGCGAACTTCGTCTTCGACTCCAATTGCCTCTTCCCATCTTCGACGTTCGTGATCTCCCTGAACTCCGGGCCCATCTTCTTTCAAAGACCGTTCCAGACCCTCCTTCAGTTGTTCGGCACTCTCTTCAATTCCCCGAATCATCCGTTCATTATCCTCTCGTTCCCGTTTAACCCGTTCAGTCTCCTCTGCCAGTCGTCTTGCAGCGCCGTCAAAGTCGTCGTTTGTAGCAGGTACAGGTTTCCCGGTCAATTGAGCCATGCGGGCTTGTAACATCGCATTCGCTTTTGCCTTTCGTCGATCTCCTTCTGTGACTTCACCGTTTGGTCCCGTTCCTTGGATTGATGTTCCAGGGTGCTCCTTGGCATCCTTCATTCTGAAAAGTCGCAATTTCGCATCTGAAATACGTCGTTCGGTTTCTCGAACATCGGACGCGGTTTTCGGTAATCGATCACTTAGGCTTTGAAGTTGTCGTCTCATCGCCCGCTTCTCGGCCGCAGAATCCAACCCTCTCGACGACGAATTGGGAAGAGAATCAATCTCTTCTTGGATACGTCTAATCTGTTTATACAGATCATCCGCATCATCTCTATCCCGCCGTTCAAGCGCCGAATCATCATCATGACTCGCCTCATCCCGAATATCCACCGCATCAAGTAGAATCTGTTTCTCCCGAATCTCCTTCCTCAATCGCTGAATCTCTTGGTCTTTGGAGACTTCCACGGGGGGAGACGGACTTCGTGTGCCGATACTGGAAGTACGACTTTGTCCTCCACCGCCACGACGCCGGGCACTAGATGTATATCCCACTTCATTGTCATTAAAACGGTATACAACTGCATCTTTCTTTCCATACTGAGCGACGGGATCGTCACGGAAGGAGCGGGCTTTGTTGTAGCCGGTTGCTTGGGGTGTGAGTCCAACTTTTTGACGCGCGGTGATGTCGTTGCGGAGAAACGATTTCACTTGTCCAGCGGCGTTTGCAAAGGCACGAGACGAGGGAGGGATTAACTCGGGAGGGAGCCGGACAGGGATGTCATAGCCGTTCAGACGACGGTAGATCTTGCATTAGAAAAGGGGAGGATGAGAGTAGGTTACCAAATGGAGTGCAACGGCAAACTCGTCTCGGTCGAGTTTTCCTTTATTACCAGGATCGGAGAGAGTCCAAATCCTTTCGAGATCGGATCGAGGAAGTCCGCTTTGTCTAAATACTTCAATGGCCGTATCACCACCAATAAATCCCCTTCCAATCCCATCCCACGCCTGAAATATCCCATCATAGATACTGCTGTAAGCTCAATATGTAGAGAAAATTACGTTTTCTCGTCCTTTGTCACTGCCCAAGGAACATTGGCAGAACCGGTCAATCCGGTCGACGAGAATCCTCCTTCTCGACCTGGTTGAGGCATCAACTGGTTCTGAAGGGCTTCAATTCCAGCCATTGACCCAGCAGGCGCATTCACAAATCCCCACTGTCCAGGCCGTCCTGTCGGTTGCGACTGCAACGCTGGTATCCCCGGCGCAGCAAGTCCACCTGAAAGCGGCATCCCAGTGAGCTGCGATGGTAATCCCAAAGTCGGTGTCGCTGTTTGTGGTTGAAAGCCGGTCTGCTGCGGCGTATAGCCCTGTTGGGGCGAACTTCGTCCAGGAAACCCGGTCGACTGAGCAGACAAACTTCCGAATCCCGTGGGGGTGTACCCCGTTGGCTGTGGGCCCAGGGAAGAGAGAGTCTGGATATTCGATTGTTGTGGCGGTTGAGCGGGAGGGGTTTGAGTTGCGGGGGCAGCAGTCACTTGAAAGTCTGGGACGTTACTGCGAGGAGTTTCGCGTGCCGGGGCACTATCGGGAATGGCAAAGGAGATTATATCTACCATGCTGGAGACTTCGTTCATGATTTTTTCTGGGATTTTGTCAGGGAGATCCTTGCCCGTGAGTTTGAGGTTGCATAGATACATTGCCAATGCAAACTCTGGGAAGAGAAGTTTTCCAGATTTAGTGGTGTCAGAGAGGTGCCTGATTCTATGAGCTTTGGGTTTTTGGCTAGGAGGTACCAAATTTGAGAGAGCACGTCGGGGCTAAGTTTGGAGCGAAGGAGAATGTCTCGTGCTTTGGCGCCTTCTAAGGCTTGTTCACCGCCAACAGCAGATCGGAAGAGCTGTTCAAACTTGATTTGATCTTGTGTCGTGAGAAACGTGAGACGGACTGGCACAACGTTAGTCGTGAATTCTGCAAAGAGGAGACACCATTTGGGATTCGCGCAGACGTGCCCATTGCAGTGGAAGTCTTTCTTGAATGACCCGTAGGAGTGCTCACAGCAGGCGGAGGCGGCGGCTGTTGCTGAATGTGCTGTTGCTGAGGTTGAAACTGTTGAGGCTGGTATCCCGTCTGCTGTAGGCCTATCTGGGGTGTCTGTTGAGCGTACTGGCTGGGAATTGCCGGCACAGGCGGAACACCATATTGTCCTGGCTGAATGGACGGAGACTGGAATCCATATCCGGTGGCTTGATTTTGCAGGAATTGAGGCGGTTGTTGAAACTGTTGTGGTGGCAGTTGCTGCTGCCCCTGCTGTAGCTGCTGCGGCTGTTGTTGGAGTGGCTGTGAATACCCAGTTTGTTGAGGGAGTTGGTATTGAGGTTGATAGCCTTGCTGGCCTTGAGGTTGCTGCTGTCCCAAGTAGCTGTTGTACATGCTTGTCAACAGGGAGCACGCACTGAGGGGAGCGGGAGTGGGGGAACGAGGGGGTTCGGTCGGACGAGAACACTTGACTTGACCTCGTGGAGATTTCAATTTCCAAGGTAGCTGAAGAAGAGGCTTGCCTCATCGGCAGATTACGTTATACAGCTTGAGCAACTGACGACTCTTGGCCACTTGGCAACACCTTAGAATTGGCACAATATAGGAAGAATGTCTGAGAAGTTTGGTGAATCGGTGCTTGGCAACTAAGTGCAGACTGTATCTCGTCGTAGTGGTCTTAGAGGTGGACCAATGCTCAAAATCATTATGAATCTCAGTATATCCCCCCTTGACGAGCAAATAATGCAGAATGGTAACGGGATAGGAATAAAAGGTTGGACTTAGTCCCATTCAGTACGCTCCCTATTGAAGATGCTCTGGAGGTGAAGAGTGACGTTGAAAGGATTCTGTTTGGATGAGATTTCATTAATTCTGCTTGGTATTGCTGTGAGACCTCCTCTCCACCTGTCGACTATGAAGCTTCATTTCCGTCAGTAGGACCCTCTCCACCAGGAATCATCTATACCATCAGCGCCATCCATAAGGAAGCAATGCCATGCAAACATTATTTCCATTCAACAAAATCTGTCCCAACTTTTCAGGATGTTTTCGACCATGAGTACTAAAAGTCAGCACAACCGCGGCCTTACGCGCCAGTACTATTCAGTGACGTCTTCAAGGACCATATCTACCGTGAGCAAAGTTGCCGACCACAGGACACATACTCACGTAATCGTCAAAGCCAGACAATAATCCACTGAATTCCTTGTCGCCTTTCATCACCACCCAAATCCGTGAACCAACACAGCGATCGACCAGTTCTGCATTAATTCAGCTTGAAATTGAAGCGATGAATTACCCAATGGCTGTATCTGCAACGAAGCACCGCTCTCAGCTGCCGGATGAGCCATGTCTGGTGTGGATTGTCGTCGCTGTTGACTTTTGACTTTGGTGATCCTCGTCGGAGAAGATTTATATTTACCAACTGTGTAAATAAATAGGACCTAACGACTTTAAATATGGGCCGGTTTATATAGAAGCTGACCACTTTAAGGCGCAACGCTGCAGGCGATGTTTTTTTTCCCCCTCCTGTACTCTGTATCTGTTGCCGTTATTGTTACCAGCTAGAGCAGTGTCTTTGATACTTGAGTTATTACCACTCGTCTCCTAATATTCTTTATTAGGGCCAATGTGTGGCCAGTCGACCTAAATGGAGGTTGGGGGGCCTGTTGTCAGACGATATAACGAGCGTATCTGAAGGCCTGTTTCTGTTAGGTTTTGTTCTCATTAGAGACTCTCACAACAGGTTACGGGAAGGAAGTGCATCCGCCATAGCCTGAGGTAATCCACATGTGTCCCATCAGGGAAGCTGAGGCTGATCTTAGGTGCTCTGCCCTGTCAATCCCATCCCACCCAGGTTGTTTCCTTCCATTCTCGTCGGAGCGGCTCACGATTACCTGTAACCTGTTGAGTGTGTGCACTACTTGTATACTATGTGGCGTTTACTACCACAGCTCTGTGAGTTTGGTGATGCAGGAGCA
>Ga0335073_10012267_pt1 | contig 12036 bp, 10 predicted proteins | sample Lox_Sample_22_FD_207093 | JGI IMG/M metagenome (GOLD analysis project Ga0335073, IMG submission 207093) | Soil microbial communities from Loxahatchee National Wildlife Refuge, Florida, United States - Lox_Sample_2.2 | ecosystem: Environmental > Terrestrial > Soil > Wetlands | place: USA... | reverse complement strand
GTCGCCGACTCAGGCTGGAACGCAGCCACCGCGCCGGACCGGCCGGACATCCTGCGGTCGCTGCTCAACCGGCTGGTCGAGACAGAGCTGCACGGAGTCCGGCCATCTGCGCTCGGCGTCTCCGTCGTCGCCAGGACAACCACTCCCGACCTGCTGCGGGCCGTGCTGCCGGACGAGGATGCGGAGCTGAGCTACCGCCAGCTGTCCGAGCTGACCATCACCGAGGAACTTGGCAGCGGCATCGCGCTGCATGAGCTCGCCCGCAAAGCACTGCTTGCCGACCTGCGGCACCGCAACCCGGCGCTGGAGCGCGATACGCGACGTCGCATCGCCGACTACCTGTACGCCCGCGGCATGGCCGGCGACCTGACAATGATGATCGATATGGCGCACCTCGTCGAGAACCCGCTGCTGCGGTGGGGCTTCGGCTGGGACGGCAACGCCAGCTTCAGGATCGACTCGGTTCGCCCCGGCGACGCGGACCGGATCGAGGAGCTCACGCTCAGCCACGACCGCGAATGGTGGCGGCTTACCCGGCGGTACTTCGCGGAGGCGCCGGACCGGGTGGCTGTCGCCAGGGACCTGACCGACAACATCTGCGGATTCCTGGTCAGCATGAGCCTGGCGACCGCGCCCGGATTCGCCGGCGAGGACCCCATCGCCGGGCCGTGGCTGGCGCATGCCCGGCGCAACGCCGCAGCCGGCGAGTCAGTGATGTGGCAGGCGGCCGTCGACTTCACCCAGGGCCAGGTTCAGGCCATGCTCGGCATCGCCGGCATGCTGCACTGCGGCGCTGCCAGCCCGAGATTCGCCTACCTTCCCATTGACCCAGCGCTGCCCGGTGCGCTTGAGTTCGCCGGGGCTCTCGGCGCAGCACATGTCGCCGAGCTGGATGTCCGGATCGGCGATGCGACCGTGCAGTGCCACCGGCTCGACTACGGACCAGGCGGGGTCTTCACGTTCATCCGGGCTCAGGTCTACACCGAGCTCGGCCTGCCCGTGCCCGAACTCACCGAACCCTCTGCGGCGACAACGACGGTCGTGCGCGACGTGCTCAAGAACTTCCGGGTGCCACGCGAGCTGGCTCGCAGTCCGCTGGCCCGGGGCGCGACGATCTCCGAACGGGCCGAGTCGGTGCAGCGGCTAGTCTGGCAGGCCGCTGACGAGGCGTTCGGCGACAGCGAGAGCGAGAAGCTGCTGCGCAGCGTACTGGTGGCCGGCTACCTGGAGCCGCTGCGAAGCCACGAGGAGGCGGCAAGCAAGCTGCTGCTCAGTCGCGCTGCCTACTTCCGCCGGCTTCGTGTCGCGGTCGAGCGGCTTGCCGAGCACATGTCCGGCGAGGTGCCGCCAGCCGCGGTTTCCGATTCAGGCAGTGCCTAATCTCGGGCGGCGCACGCCAACGGCATTGCTGATCAGCGCCTTGGACACTCCCCTGGCCGCAGCGACGACAGCCGGCGCGATGCGATCCATGCGAGCCCGCCCGACCGGGCTGGTCACTGACAGCGCGGCGACGACCCGCTGGTCGGGACCGAACACCGGAGCGCCGGCGCACATAATCTCGACGCTCGACTCCTGATGGTCGAACGCGACATGCCTGGCCGCCACACCGCTGAGCTCCCGCTCTAGCCGGCCCGGAGAGATGATCGTCGCCTCGGTGTACCTAACCAGGCCGTGCCGCACGACATCGCGGACGGTCTCGGGCGGCGAGAAGGCAAGGATGGACTTGCCGAGTGCCGTGCAGTGCAGCGGCATCCGGCCGCCGACTCTCGACAGGTCGGTGACTTTGTGATGGCCGGAGATCTTGTCCACGTACAGGAGCTCATGGCCGTCGAGCACGCCCAGGTGGACCGTCGCGTGCGTCGCCTCGTAGAGATCCTCGAGGAACGGCAGCGCCGCTTCCCGCAGCTCAGTCCGGACCGGGCTGAGGCCGGCGAATTCGAACATGCGCGTGCCGAGTGAGTACTGGCCTTCGGTGTAGTTCAGCCAGCCAAGCTTGATCATTTGCTGTGCGGTCCGGTGGGCCGTCGACTTCGGCAGCCCGGTCCGCATCACGATCCCGGACAGCGAAAGCGTGCGATGCCGCGGGCTGAAGGCCGACAACAAGGCGTTTGCCCGTTCTAGCACCGACTCGTGCGAAGTATCCCGCTCACCGGCATGCACGCTTGGAGCATAAGCCTGCTCCCGATTGAATGAGATAGGACCAGTTGTTAACAATTCTGTAACATCGGTAGGCCGTTAAGGCACGAAATATCACTTCGAAGTGATAGCGGTCAAAGGAGATAAAAAGTGCTGAATGCGGCGATTGTCGGGTCCGGCAATATCGCTACGGACCTGCTGTTCAAGCTCCGCCGCTCCGACCGCATCGAGCCGCGCTGGATGGTCGGAATCGACCCGGACAGCGACGGGCTCCGCCGCGCGGCCCAGCTTGGCGTGCTGACGTCGGCCGAGGGCGTCGGCTGGCTCCTTCGTCAGGATCCACTCCCCGACCTCGTCTTCGAGGCAACGTCGGCCAAGGCGCACGTGGCGAATGCGCCGCTGTACGCCGCGCACAACATCACCGCAGTCGACCTGACACCTGCCGCCGTCGGCCCGTACGTGGTGCCGCCCGTGAACCTGACTGAGCACATTGGCAAACCGAACCTCAACATGGTCACCTGCGGGGGTCAGGCAACGATCCCCATGGTGTACGCGGTGTCGCGGGTAACCGAGGTGCCGTACGCCGAGATCGTCGCCTCAGTCTCGTCAGCAGCAGCAGGCCCGGGTACTCGCGCGAACATTGACGAGTTCACCAGGACGACTGCCGGGGCCGTGGCTGCGCTCGGCGGGGCCGGGCGAGGCAAGGCGATCATCATCCTGAACCCGGCCAAGCCATCGGTCATCATGCGCGACAGCATCTTCGTAGCCGTGCCACCTGACGTCGATCAGCAAGCCGTCGTGGACTCGATCCGGGCTATGGAAGCGGAAGTGCAGGCGTACGTGCCCGGCTTCCGGCTGACCGCCGACCCGCAGTTCGACGACGGCCGCGTCGCCATCTTCCTTCAAGTCGAGGGCGCAGGCGATTACCTGCCCAGCTACGCCGGCAACCTCGACATCATGACGGCTGCCGCCGCCAAGGTCGGCGAAGAGATAGCCGGCCACCTGCTGGCCACCGCAAGTTAGTGTCCGCGGCCTTGGCCGGCGCGCCTTCGCGCCCGCAGGCAGGCCCGATCCGGAGGTAACCCGACAATGCCCTACTCCGCCGAGCTTGATGTCCGAGTGACCGACAGCTGCCTGCGCGACGGCTCACACGCCATTCGCCACCAGTTCGACGAGCAACAGGTCCGGTCGATCGTGCGCGCGCTCGATGATGCGCACGTACCCGTCATCGAGGTGACTCACGGCGACGGCCTCGGCGGTTCGTCGTTCAACTACGGATTCAGCGCGGTCGACGAGCGAGTGCTCATCAAGGCTGCCGCCGATACCGCCAGGAACATCAAGATCGCGTGCCTGGTCCTGCCCGGCGTGGGGACAGTGGACGACATCAGAGCGGCACGCGATCTTGGCACGTCCATCATCCGGGTCGCCACGCATGCGACGGAGGCCGACATCTCGGCGCAGCATTTCGGCATCGCACGTGACCTCGGCCTGGAGACTGTCGGCTTCCTGATGATGGCGCATTCGGTCGCGCCTGAGGACCTTGCTGTCCAGGCGCAGATCATGGCCGAGGCCGGCTGCCAGTGCGTCTACGTGGTCGACTCGGCGGGCGCGCTCATCCTGGAGCAGGTGACCGACCGCGTCCTGGCCCTGCGCGCTGCCCTGCCACCCGATGTGCAGGTCGGCTTCCACGGGCACCAGAACCTGTCGCTCGGAGTCGCGAATACCATCCTCGCGATCCGGGCCGGCGCGCTGCAGGTCGACGGCTGCACCAGAGCCTTCGGGGCGGGCGCCGGCAATACGCCGACCGAAGTCCTGGCAGCAGTCTGCGAGCACCTCGGCATCAGGACTGGCATTGACGTGTTCGCGCTCGCCGACGCGGCGGAAGACGTGGTGCGCCCGGCCATGGAAAGCGAGCCGGTAGTCGACCGGATGTCACTGATCATGGGCTACGCGGGTGTCTACTCCAGCTTCCTGCGGCATGCCGAGCGAGCCGCGAAACGCTACGGCGTCTCCGGTGCCGAGCTGCTGGTGCGAGCAGGGCAGCGCAAGCTGGTCGGCGGCCAGGAAGACATGCTCATCGGCATCGCGATTGAGCTCGCCGCGGAACAGGCAGGCGAGCAGCCAGTGACGGCCGAGGTCTCGGCCGCCGGCGCCGGCTAGGCCGTGCCGATGAGCGGGACCGCTCATTGAACGGGCCTTGTGCGCTGGTCAAACTGACGATCACCATCCGTACCCACCCGGGAGGGAGTATGGGAGTTAAGCACCTTCGCATACACACGGCGCTCGCAGCGCTGTGTGTTCTCGCCCTGGCGGCCTGCGGATCGTCGGGCTCCGGCTCAGGCGGCTCCTCAACCAACAGCGGCTCCTCAGCCAACGCTGGAGCGAGCTTCGGCACGCTCGGAGAAGTTTGCGGGCCGGGCAGCGCCACCGGTGCCACCGCCACCGGCGTCCAGGACAAGAGCATCGAGGTGTCGGTCATCGCCGACATCAACGTGCCGGGCGCGCCCGGCCTGCTGCAGCCCATGTGGGACAGCGCAACTGCCTTCGTGGACTGGTGTAACGCAGCTGGCGGCATCCTCGGCCGCAAGCTGATCCTCGACAAGCGCGACTCTGCGGAGACCGACTACCTGCCGCAGGTCGAAGCGAGCTGCACGGCGGACTTCGCCATGGTCGGCACGATGGGCGTGCTCGACAACACCGGCGTCGCGGCATGGGAGAAGTGCGGGATCCCGAACTTCACCGCCTCGACGGTGAGCGAGGCGGCAGCTAACGCAAAGCTCATGTACCCGGTCAACCCGCTGCCTGCCGACCAGGAGAACATCGGCGGCTTCCCGGTCATCTTCAAGCAGTACCCCGGCGTGCAGGATCACATCGGGACGCTGTACGCCGAAGGCGCGGCGGGTGCCAGGGAGCAGCACACCTACAACGAGGCGATCGAGGCGGACGGCGGCAAGGTCGTCTACACCGCCGAGTACAACGCCCTGGGGTCGGTGAACTGGGCACCGTACGTTGAGGCGATGAAGAAGGCCGGCGTCACGATGCTGTTCCTCAACGACACCATCCCCACGTCGGTGGCACTCGACCAGGCCATGTCGACGGCCGGATGGTACCCGACACTGCAGATCTCTCCGCCGCAGGACTACGACACCAGCTTCCTGACCACCGGCGCCTCGGTCGCGAAGAACTACTACGTGTACATGCCGTCCGAGCCGCTCGAAGCGGCGAGCGCCATCCCGGCTGTCGCACAGTACGAGGAGATCGCGCACAAGTACGTTCCGACCGCGCATCTCGGCTTCTTCGGTGAGATGGCATTCTCCTCCTGGCTGCTGTTCACCGTGGCGGCGAAGGCGTGCGGTTCGCACCTGACCAGGACGTGCCTCGAGCAGGAAGTCGCTAAGCAGACGAACTGGACTGGCGGTGGCCTGCAAGGCACCATCAACCCGGCCTCGAACCGGGCAAGTCAGTGCTTCATCGTCATGAAGATCGAGAACGCCAAGTTCGTCCAGGCGATCCCGGCCAAGCTCGGCCAGTTCTACTGCAACCCGGCGAACGTGCCGGTAGTGAAGCCGTAGCGGCCAAGCTTCCGTGTTAGCCGCGCGCTACATCTCGGCCCGGTCAGGGCGGCAGGCTGCCGCCCTGGCCGGGTCGGCCATCTAACTGACCCGGACATCTCTGGCAGGAAGCGGGACCGGTACGCGCGATGAGTGAGTTCCTTACCTATACGATCGTCGGTCTCGTCACCGCCGCCATCTACGCCATCGCGGCGAGCGGCCTGGTGGTCACGTATACGACCTCCGGAGTCTTCAACATCGCGCACGGTGCGGTGGGCATGTTCGGCGCGTTCGTGTTCTGGCAGCTTCGGTTCGGCTGGAACTGGCCGACCTGGCTGGCGCTCGTGGTCGTGATCGGCATACTCGCCCCGCTGTTCGGCTGCGGGGTGGAGAAAGTGCTGATGCGCAACCTCGCTGATGCCAGCGAGGCGACAAAACTCGCTGTCACCATCGGCTTGCTGATCGCCATGGAAGGCGCGGCCCTGTGGATCTGGAATCCGCAGGATGCCCGCCCGTTCCCGCCGTTCTACGTCAACAACAAGGTTTCGTTCTTCGGCACCTACGTGACCTGGACGCAGCTCATCACGCTCGGCACATTCGTGCTGTGCGTGCTGGTGCTGTGGTTCATCCTGTACCGCACCCGGATCGGCATTGACATGCGGGCCGTCGTCGACAACCGGCCGCTGCTCATGCTCGTCGGCGGCAACCCGAACCGTGCATCGCGGCTGAGCTGGATCCTCGGCTCGTCCCTCGCGGCGATCGCCGGCATTCTCATCGCCCCGACGCTTCAGCTCTCGGTGGCGCCGCTGACATTGCTGGTGATCAACGCCTACGCGGCCGCGATCATCGGCCGGCTGAAGAGCCTGCCGTGGACGTTCGTCGGCGCCGCGATCATCGGGCTGGCTGGTAGCTATGTCGTCGGGTACCTGCCCGTTTCCACGGTCGGCTGGCTGCAGAACCTGCCGCTGGCGGTCCCCATCATCATCCTGCTGATCGCCCTGCTCCTGCAGCCGCACGAGCGGCTGCGCGGCTACATCGTCCGGCGCAGCAGGGAGTCGTTCCCGGTGCCCTCGTGGCGGCTTTCGCTGACCGGAGCGGTCATCTTGATCGCAGTCTGCGCGGCGCTGGCGCCGGTCCTGACCACGCAGCCGCTGTACTTCCTCAGCACGGGCCTGGCCCTCGGGGTGATCGGACTGTCCCTGGTTCCGCTGCTCGGCTGGGCAGGGCAGATATCGCTCTGCCAGATGACCTTCGCCGGCGTCGGCGCGCTCGCATTCGCGCACGCCACCGGTGGTGGCAGCCTGCTCGGCCTGATCGCGGCATTCGCGATCGCAGCGATCATCGGCCTCCTCACCGCACTGCCTGCGATCCGGCTGCGCGGACTGTACCTGGCCCTCGCGACCGCGGCCATCGCGGAGCTGTTCGACTCCTGGATTTTCGGGCTGCCATCGGTCACGTTCTTCGGCCACACGCTGCCGCTGTTCGAGAGCGGCGCACTGCCGATAGCCCGGCTCAGCCTCCCCGGCATCAACCTGACAAGCAACCGCACCTATCTGGTGGTCCTCGCCGTCATCTTCTGCATCTTCGGGCTGCTGGTCGTGACGATCCGCCGCTCCAGGTTCGGCCGCGCACTGATTGCCATGCGGGAAAGCCAGGCCGGCAGCGAAACGCTCGGCATGCGGACCACGACGCTGAAGCTCGGCGTGTTCACGCTGTCCGCGGGCATCGCGGGGGTTGGCGGCGTGCTGCTCGCCGGGGTGCAGACGCAGGTCACGCCGACTCAGTTTTCCTTCCTGGAGAGCTTGCCGCTCCTCCTGCTGATCATGGCCGGTGGCGCTGCGACGGTCGGCGGCGCTACGTTCGGCGCTCTCGCGCTCGGAGTGTTCGGTTACATCGGCACGATCTCGACGTTCATCTACCAGATCGCGCAGCTGCTGCCCGGCCTAGTCGGCGTTGGTCTCGGCAAGCAGCCGAACGGGGTGTCCGCCGACATCTCGGCCGGCCTGGCGAAGCTAGCCGCCTGGCTGCCCGGCGACATACCGGGACGGCTCGGGCTGGCCTCGGCCGCTGCCGCGGTCCGGGTCAGCGGTCCCGTCAGTACTGGCAGCCCGCCTAGTACTGGCGGCAGCCCGGCCGGTCCTGGCCCGGCCATCGCCGGCGGGGGCGTCGCCGACGCCGGGATCAGCATTGAAGGGCGGCACTGATGGCGCTGTTCGAGGTCCGCGACGTGACGGTGCGATACGGCGGAGTGACTGCCCTGCGCGGCGCGAACATCACCGCTGAGCCACACAGCATCCACGGCCTCATCGGGCCGAACGGCGCCGGGAAGTCGACGCTGTTCAACGTCGCCACCGGCCTGGTGTCACCGAACCAGGGCCGGGTGTACCTGGACGGCGAGGACGTGACCAAGCGCAGCCCGCACGGCCGGGCACGGCGCGGCCTGGCCCGCACGTTCCAGCAGCTCGAGCTGTTCGGCGTGCTGACTGTGCACGACAACCTGCTGGTCGCCGCCGAACTGCACGCGCGCCGGCCGGGCGGAAGCGGGGATCCGCGTACCGCGGTCGGGGCGATGCTGGAGCGGATGAACCTCAGCTCGTTCGGACTGGCGCGCGCCGATCACTTGCCCACCGGCATCGCGCGCCTGGTCGAGGTGGCCAGGGCTCTGATGACGCGGCCGAAAGTGCTGCTACTCGACGAGCCGGCCGCCGGGCTCATCGAATCAGAAACCGAGGCGCTCGGCCGGCTGCTGCGCGAGCTGGCCGCGGAGGGCCTGTCAATCATCCTGGTGGAGCACGATATGGAGCTGGTCATGCCGGTCTGCTCGACAGTCACGGTGCTGGATCAGGGCGAGATCCTTGCCACTGGCACACCCGACGAAATCCGCGCGAACCCCGCTGTCGTCCAGGCCTACCTCGGCGCATCCGCCGGAGCAGCGCAGTGACCGCCCGGCAGGAGGAGCCCGGCAGCCAGCAGTCCAGGGACCAGCTCCCCATGCTCGAGCTCACCGGCCTGACGGCCGCGTACGGGGCGATCGAGGTGCTGCACGGCATCGACCTCACCGTGCCCAGGGGCGGCCTGTTCGCCGTTCTCGGGCCGAACGGCGCGGGCAAGTCCACCTTGCTCCGGGTCATCGCAGGCCTGCACGCCGTCGGCGGCGGCTCGGTTGCCATCAGCGGCGAGTCCGTCGCCGGTATCCAGCCGTTCGCCCTGGCCCGGCGAGGCGTGTGCCTCCTGCCGGAAGGGCGCGGGGTATTCCCCAACCTCACGATCGCCGACAACATCAAGCTGGTGACACATCTCGGTGGCAGCCTGGCGGACATCGAGGCCCGCGTCTACGAGACATTCCCGGTGCTCGCGACCAGGCGGCGCCAGCTAGCCGGCACCTTGTCCGGCGGCGAGCAGCAAATGCTCGCGCTGGCCAGGGCAGTTGCCACTGAGCCGGAGTTCCTGCTGCTGGATGAGCTGTCCACCGGGCTCGCGCCGCGTGTCGTCGAGATGCTCTACGGGCAGGTAGTCGCGATGGTGTCGCGCGGAACTACCGTGCTGGCAGTCGAGCAGTTCGCCCGGACAGTGCTGGAGATCGCCCACACCGGAGCGGTGATGGTCACCGGCCGGGTGGTCGCCGCCGGCCCGCCGGCTGACCTGAACGACGCACTGGCCAGCCTCTACCTCGGGGCGGCGTGACCGGGCCCGGCTAAGAGGGCCCGGCTAAGAGGACACCGTCACGGCAGGGTGCGCGTCCCGACGTCCTCCATGTCGACGACGCGCTCGGCAAGCTGCCAGCCCGCATCCTCGCTGCGGGCGAATTCGTCGAGGTAACGGCCGAAGACCAGGACATGCGGGCCGTCGGGTGACTCGTGCACCATCATGAAGTACGTGCTGGCGGACGCCGACTTGCCGTCCTCTGCCACCGTGATCGACGGCAGACCGAGGAAATGCTTGTGGTAGACGGCAGGCGCAGAAGTGTGGCCGTCAGCGAAGGCAGCCAGGGCCTGCGAACCCTCATGCCGGAACAGCGGCTCGCCCCGGCGGCGCACGTCGAACACTCCGTCCGCGGTATAGCAGGCCGCCCACCCGGCGCTGTCGCCATAGTCAAGCGTCTGGGCGTACCTGACCATCGTTTCCCTGATGGCCTGCTCGGACTCCAGCCGGTCTAGCCGGCCGGCCAGGTGCTGAAGCACATCGGTTTCGGTCATCGTGGTGCCTCCCTATGCCGCGACGTCGAGCAGTTCGATGCGATTGCCTTCGGGATCCTCGACGAAGGCGAAGCGCGAGCCGGGCTGGAACTCGGTCACCGGGATCGGAACCGCCGCCCCGAACCTGGCACACTCCGCGACAAGATCTTCAATATTGGAAACGAAGAAGCTCATGTAGCGGTAGCCCGTCGCAGTCACCTCGCCTGGCGGGCTCGAGGCCGCGGGCTCCTCCTTGAACTGCAGCAGTTTCACCACTGAGGTGCCGGCCTGGAAACGCCACATGCGCGCGACCCCGAAATCGAGGTCGCCGATGTAGGCGAGGCCGAGGACATCGCGGTAGAACTCAAGGCACCGGTCCGGGTCGCGGACGACCACGCCGATCTCGATCGCGTCCGAACTGAGTTGTGCGGTCATCGCTTCTCCTTAGTACTGGGCCTGTTTCCTAGCGAGGCCTAGGAGCCGAAGTCATACGACACCTCGCCCATGGCGCCGGCGGCGAGCAGCCCGCCATCGATGACGAAGTCAGAGCCGGTGATGAACGTTGCCTCGTCGCTGGCCAGGAACGCCACCAGGGCAGCGATCTCGTCCAGCCGGGCACCGCGGCGCAGGGGCGTGGCCATCCTGATCCGCTCGGTCGTCTCCGGCGCGCCATCGCTCATCGGCGATACCACCAGGCCCGGGTGGACGGCGTTCACCCGGATGCCCCAGGTGGCGAACTCCAGCGAGGCCGTCTTGGTCAGGCCCCGGAGCGCCCACTTGCTCGCGTTGTAGGCCGGCAACGCGAACCCGTAGAAGGCCGCCGCAGACGCGGTGTTGACGATCGCCCCGCCGCCGGCGTCCCGCATCACCGGCGCGACAGTCTGCATGCCGATCAGCGCGCCGTCCAGATTCACCGCCATGACCGCCGACCATTCCTGCTCGGTAACCGAGGCGATTGTCTCGGCGATGCCGATGCCGGCGTTGTTGACCAGCACGTCGATGGTGCCGTGCTCGTCGACGACCTGCTTGACGACCCTGGCCCAGTCGTCCCTGGACGTGACGTCGAGCTTGTAGTAGCTGATGCCGGGCCCAACGTCCGCCTCGTCGTGCACGTCGACGGCAATGGCGGCCGCTCCCTCGCGGCTGAATCGCTGCGCCTCGGCCAGACCCTGACCGCGCGCGCCGCCGGTCACGAGGGCGACCTTGCCCTCGAACCGGCGCTCCCAGAACGCGGCGCTGCTCACTGAGCGTCCCGGACCGGCTCACCGGCGGCGTGCGCGCCTGCCTGGTAGGCCCAGACCAGAGCGTTGCCAAGGGTGGCACCGCCGGACCAGTACGCGCCATGGCCAGGCGATCCTGCGCAGTTACCGGCCGCGTAGAACCCCGGGATCGGCGTTTCGTCCGGCCTGACGACCTGGGCATTCTCGTTGATGCCCGGACCGCCGTTGGTGTCGAAGCCGGCCGCGCCGAGCAGCAGCGCATAGTAAGGACCGGACGAGGCGAACGGGTACATGGTCCGGTTCACCCCGCGAGTCAGCCCCATCACGCTGTACCCGTGCTCGGCCTGCCGCTCGCCGCGGAAGAAGTCCTCGTCATGACCGCTTTCGGCGAAGGAGTTGAACCGGGTGACGGTGTCGCCGAGGCGGTCAGCGAAGCGCTCGTCGAGCTTGACTCCGCCGGTACGGTTGGCGATCTTGGCCAGCCTGGCGTCGATGTTGGCGGCGAGCTCGGCCCAGGTGCTCCCGCTGATGACGTGCTCGGCCGACTGACCGGGGAACGGGACCGGGTACTTGACGCCCATCTCCGGGTTGTCGGCAGTTGCCGCGTCGTACACCTGGAACAGCACGTTGTTCTCGTACTGCTTGGTGCTGGCGTTGTAGACGCTGTGAACGCGGCCGCGCTCGTTGTAGTGCGCCTTCTCGTTGGCGACCCGCACGCCATAGCGGTTGACCATCACCATGCTGTCGCCGTACAGCCAGAACGCCATGTTGTCGCTGCGCTGGGCGTCGAGGACTTCTTCCACCCCCATCTGGCCCCACCAGCAGCTATCGGTGTTCTCCAGCAGAGCGCCGAGCCCGGCCGCGATGCTCATCAGCGCACCGGTGTTGGTGTACGGAGCAGTCGCTCCCCAGACCGTGCCGCGGAGCAGCAGCGTGCGCAGCGCGGCGTTGTGG
>Ga0335073_10012266_pt1 | contig 12038 bp, 5 predicted proteins | sample Lox_Sample_22_FD_207093 | JGI IMG/M metagenome (GOLD analysis project Ga0335073, IMG submission 207093) | Soil microbial communities from Loxahatchee National Wildlife Refuge, Florida, United States - Lox_Sample_2.2 | ecosystem: Environmental > Terrestrial > Soil > Wetlands | place: USA: Florida... | reverse complement strand
CCGACACCCGACCCATTCAAATTGAATATCACCCGGCGCGCCTTCCTCGGCCGGGCCGCGACGGGCGTCGGATCCATCGCGCTCGCCTCGCTGTTGAACCCAGCCGCCCTGATGGCCAGTCAAACAAAAGAAGAAAAATGGCGCGGCGTGGTCCATCCCCTGCACTTCGCGCCCAAGGCCAAACGGGTCATTTTTCTGTGCATGGCCGGCGGCCCCTCGCATCTGGAGACGTTTGATAACAAGCCGGAGCTGGCCAGATTGCACGGCCAGCCGATGCCGGAATCGTTCACCAAAGGCCAGCAAGTCGCCCAGCTCCAGGGGCAGAAGTTGAATTGTTTTGCCCCGCAGTTTCCGTTCGCCCGCTTCGGCCAGTCCGGCCAGGAAATCAGCACGATTCTACCGCACATTTCCACGCTGGCGGATGACATTTGCATCATCCGCTCCATGCACACCGAGCAGATCAACCACGACCCGGCCCACATGTTCATGAACACCGGCTCGGCCATCTCCGGCCGTCCCAGCATGGGCGCGTGGACGCTCTACGGCTTGGGCAGCGAATGCGAGGACCTGCCGGGATTTGTCGTGCTCGTGTCCGAAGGCGGCGGCCAGGCCCAGCCCATCGCTTCGCGGCAATGGAGCAGCGGCTTCCTGCCCAGCCGCTTCCAGGGCGTGATGTTCCATTCCAGCGGCGACCCGGTCTATTACGCCAAGCCGCCGCCGGGGGTCACGGCCAGCGACCAGAAATCGATTATTGACACGGTCAACGCGCTCAACGGCATTTGCCAGCATTCGACGCACGACGCGGAAATCGCCACCCGCATCAGCCAGTACGAAATGGCCTTCCGCATGCAAAGCAGTGTGCCGGGATTGATGGACATTTCGAAGGAGCCAAAACATATACTTGACATGTACGGCACCGAGGGCGGCGACGGCACCTTCGCGGCCAATTGCCTGCTGGCCCGGCGCCTGGCCGAGCGGGGCGTCCGCTTCATCCAGCTTTATCACCGCGGCTGGGACCATCACGGCGACATCAAAAACGGAGTGACCAAAACGGCCGGGCTGGTGGACAAAGCCACGGCGGCCCTGGTCACAGACTTGAAGAATCGCGACATGCTCAAGGACACGCTCGTGGTCTGGGGCGGTGAATTTGGCCGGACCCCCATGGCCCAGGGCGATGGCCGCGACCATCATATCAAGGGCTTTTCACTCTGGATGGCGGGCGGCGGCGTCAAAGGAGGCATCACCTATGGCGCGACGGATGAACTGGGCTATAACGCAACCGTAAATCCGGTGGACGTTCACGACCTTCACGCCACCATGCTGCGGTTGCTCGGAATCGACCACGAACGGCTGACCTACCGCTACCAGGGCCGCGACTTCCGGCTGACCGACGTGTCTGGCGAGGTTGTCAAACCGATTGTGGCGTGAGTCAACTCCGCAGGAACTCGCTCCCGGCCCAATCGGCGTAGCGCAATCCCTCCGGTGTCAAATGAAAGCGCTGGCCATCGAGGCGCCCGTAACCGAGGCTGGTCATCAGATCAATTTCCCGTTTCCACTCCTGTTCCAGGGCAAATCCGGTCCGTTCCCGGAACTGCGCCAAGGGCCAGCCCGCCGTCATGCGCAGGCCAAAGGCCGCCAGCTCGCCGGCCCGGGCCAGCGGCGGCAGCGCCTCGGTCGATTCCACGGGGCGGCGGCCCGATTCCACCAGGTCACAATAGATTTTTGTATTTGATACATTCCTGGTGCGCGCGCCGCGGACATAACCCGAGGCGCTCGGGCCCAGGCCGTAAAAGGAACCACCGCGCCAGTAGTTGATGTTGTGCCGGCAGGCGCGGCCGGGTGTCTCGCCCGCGGCGCCGGAACCGGCGCGGGCAAAGTTGGCGACTTCGTACTGCCGGAGGCCCGCCGCGTTCGTGGCCGCCAATAATTCATCGTACATGGCGCAAGCCAGGTCTTCATCGGGCGCAAACTCGCCCGCTTTCAATTGCTCGAACAACGGCGTGTCCTCCTCGTAAATCACTTCATAGCAGGAGAGGTGCTCGCTGCCCAGGGCGACCGCCGCGCGCAAGGTGTCGCGCCAGGTTTCCATCGTCTGGCCGGGAATGGCGAACATCAGATCGACATTCAAATTATCGAAACCGGCCGCGCGTAGAATATCGAACGATTTGAAAATCATGGCGCGGCTGTGAACGCGGCCCAGGCGCTCCAGCAACGCCGGGTCGAAGGATTGCGCGCCCATGGAAATGCGGTTGACGCCCCAGTCCCGCAGCAGCCGGGCCTTGTCGGCCGAAACCGTGGCCGGATTGCATTCCACCGTCCATTCCTCCGCGCCCAGCAAACCAAGGCGTTCCATGGCCCGGAGAATCCGTTCCCATTGTTGACAGTTGAGAAGCGAGGGCGTTCCGCCGCCAAAGAAAATGGTGCGGGGCCGCAAATCCGGCGCGGCCCATTCCAGTTCGCGAATCAAGGCCGCGACGTAACGGTTGACCAATTCGCCGTCGCTCGCCTCGGAATAGAAGGCGCAGTAGGAGCATTTCTTCGCGCAGAAGGGAACATGCGCGTACAAGTGCCGGACGGGCGATTCGTCAATCATAAGCGCGGTCACCGCGGCGACAGCAGGACGCAGCGAAAGCCCAGATACGGGTAACTGTGGGCTGGAGTCAGGTTGTTGCGCCAGGACAGCAGCAACATGCCCGGGTTGCTGACACAGGAGCCGCCACGAATGACGCGGCCATGGTGGGTCGGGTCGTACCAGTCGTCGCACCATTGCCAGACGTTGCCGCCCATATCGAAGAGGCCGAGACGGTTGGCCGCAAAAGCCCCGACAGGCGAGGTGTCCGCGTACCCGTCATTGTAGGATTCGATGACGTCATAGTTGTCCTTCTTTTTGGCAACCAGTGTGGCATCGGCGAAATTGCCCGCGCCTTTGGGCGGCGGCCAGCCCCGGCCCCACGGATAAACACCGGCGACCCTCCGGTGCTTTTCCGCCGGAGTGCCCCTCGGTTCATTGGTCAATCCGGCGGCCACACTCCATTCCGCGTCGGTGGGCAAATGATAACTTTGATTGGAGCGCAGCAGTCCCGTTTCGTGCTCCTTCTGTGTCAACCAAAAGCAAAAGGCTTGCGCGTCGTTCCAGGAGACGTTGACCACGGGATGGTCCGGCCCTTGCGGGTAATCGGGCTTGGTCCAGGGACGGTGAGATTCGGCCAGAAACGCCTGGTAGTCCTTCACGCGCGTGTCCCAGATGCAAAAGAGAACGGAAGTTCCTGGCACCGGCACGAAGACCTGGCCCAGACTATTGGTGAAGTTTCCGCCCGCGCCGCACGGCCACGGCGTGGCCAAGGCGGCAGCCAGCAGCAGCGTGCGCCAGGGAATTCCAGCTCCGACAGTCATTAGTCATGGAGCCTAGCCGTTACAGTTTTAAAATAAAACGATAAAACCGCTGCGCATCAGAGGGGTCGATGTCCACGCCCGTGACCGTGTTGGAAGTGGCCGTGATGGGGCTGCGAACGTTAGCCCAAGCAGGCGGGGTCAGGGTTGGGGTGTATTGCAATTGATAAGTCAGCCCTGGCACGGAAGGCCAAGTCAGATAAACATTGCCCGTATTGTAATCCGAGTAAACGGATTGAAACACAGCCGGCGGAACGGCTTGGACGATAATGTCATCCAACCCCAGCCCTGCCGGATCGTCACGAAAACCAATTTGCAGCGTGGATTCGCCGTCGATGCCGGGTTGGATGTAGAACAGGTTGGTCCAACCGAAGGCCGGCATGTTGACTTTGTCAAAGAGCGTGGTCCCATTCCATTGCAATTGAAATTCATTCGGCGCGTTTGTCCCGCTATCCGTGTAGCTGCTGAGCCAGCAGGACACGACGTAAGAATTGGAAGCCGCCGTCGGGATGCTCTGGATCAGATAGCCCAGGTCTCCCGTCTCTCCGAGGAACGCGCCCCATAGCCCGGAATGGACAAAGTCCGAGTAAGGAACATTTGGAAGCACGTCGCCGATGTCCTCGAAATCGCTCCAGTCAATAAGAACGGGACCATCGTCATCGGGATTGCCAAAGAAGTTCCAGTCCGAAAAGTCACCCGTTTCAAAACCGGCATTGCCGGAGGAGAGCATGATTGGCACGCTTTTGGAAACGCCATCCTGCTCATCAGTGAAGGTGAGCCCGCCCTTGAAGTCGCCGAGCAAACTATTCGTGGCCGTCGAATTGAGGCTCGCGGTCACGACCGCGGCGGGGCCGCCCGGCGTCAATGAGCCGCCGGCGGGCGATATGGTGAGCCACGGCGCGTTATTGGATACCGACCAATTCAAGGCGTTGCTCCCTACATTTGTCAGTTCGAAATTATAAGTGGCGTTGCTGAAAGGACCGCCGATGGGCCCGAACGCGGTAAAGCCGACCGGCGGCGAAATCAATAACGGATCCACCGGCGGCGCCACCAAGGCACTGATCAGATTGCTTCCAATCGGCGTGCCCCAGCCCGTGCACAGGTCGTAACCGCCCTCGGCTAGAAAATGGCTCGGGCTGGCGGAATTGGTATTGTTCCCGACCAGGATGTCGTGGAAGCATTTCTTGTAGTTGGCGCCCTGGCCAACGGCGTAAATGGCCGGGTTGGCAAAGCCTATGGGGGGAAGACCGTTGGAGGCTCCCTGCTGATTCGCCAACGCCAGCAAGGATGCCCAAAGGGGCGTCGCAATGCTGGTGCCGACGTAAGTTCCACTCCCGCCCGTCACCTGAACATAGACATCGTAAGCCACCATCGCGACATCCGGACAATTTCTCATGGTCGTGGACCCGCCATTGCCCGTCATGCTGACGCCCTGTTGCCAGAACGGAATGGGGAATACCGCGCTGATTCCTCCGCCGGTGCCGACACCCCCTCCCTGATTCCAAACCACCTCGGTGGTCCAACTGCCCTTGGGCCCGGTGGTGGCCAGTTCCGTGCCGCCCACGCAAGTAATATACGGATCATCGGACGGTTCCACCACAGGTCCGACATACGCATCAGAGTCGCCGGCCGCCTCAAAAAAAGCCTGCCCCTGGGCGGCGAATTGTTGATAGATTTGGGTCGTGTAATCTTCGACCGCGTAACTCCAGGAAGAACTCAATTGCTTGGCTATATCATCCGTGGCCATCTGGTTCAAGATATCGTCGGTGGAATTTGTTCCTTCATAAACGAGCAAAGACTGAAGCCCCGGCGCCATCGAAATCGCCATCTCGATGTCCAGACAAACTTCCGGATCGCCGCCATTGACTCCCGTCTCACCGGAAAATCCGTCCACCAACACATTAGTCAGCGGCGGACTGGTCTGGCTGGCCAGCTTTTCATAGCTGGCGATGTCGTTGGTTCGATAGCCGTCCAACTCGAAAAGGCCAACCGATTGCCCGGCGCCAGTCAGCGTCACGCCCGACAGATACGCGGCCCGAAAATCGCCACCCAGATAACTGCCGCCCTTGCCCGAGCCGGTCTGAGGCTGCGGGCTGGGCGTCAGGACCCGGTGAGCATTGGGATGCGGCAGCGTATAGTTGTGCAGCCCGCCAATCGACAACACCGGTGTGGCCAGATCAATCGACGGTTGGGAATCCGGCGCGTAAAAGGTCCGGTTTTCCGTCGGATGCTGGTAATAATTCATTTTGACATGGAACGCCTGTTCGATGTCCGACACCGCCCCATTCACATCCAGCAGCGTGCGATTGGGATGGGTCCCCGTGACTGTCAAACCATGCGATTGCGCGAAGTCCTTTACCGCCTGATAATCTGCCTCCGAGGGGCCGTATTCCTCGGCAAACTGGGCGGGTGTCAAATACTGCCGGAACCTGGCGCTACCGGGCCTATAAATGTCGGTTAGAAAATTGGTCAGTTCCCGGCGGTGGCGCAAAGGCAAGCCGATGACCAGGTCCATCCGGGTGGACGCCGGCACTTTTCCGACCGGCTGCTGGCGGCCCACCGTGTCCGGCAACCGGATGTGGACGGATTGAAGTTGCCCGGCCATGACTGATCCGGAAAGGAACAGGAGGACGGCGTTGCTCGTTGCCGCAACGCGGCAAAAACGAAAACCAAGAGAGGAGAAGAAACGCACCACGGACTTGCATTATACTGAAATCTTTATGTCCGGCAAGGGCAATCTTGAATACTCGCGATTTTATCACAAGTCCCTGACTACGCGCAGTTTTCCCAATAAAATCAGCCGTTTTTCGAAGATTTAAAGCCTGTCAAGGCAACACGAGAAAGCGGTAGAATCTCCGCGGAACCGCCGGGTGGATGTCCGAAACGGTAACAATGTTAGTTACAGCATTGGTCGGCGGGCCGAGGTTTATCCAATCGGATGACGCCAAATCCGCCGTGTATTGCAATTGGTAACTCAAACCCGGCAACGCGGCCCAAGTCAACGTTACGGTGCCGCCGCTGGCGTTAACCGATTGGAAAATCGGGGCGGGGACGGCCTGGACAGTCACATCATCCAAGGCCAACGCGGCCGGGTCGTCGCGGAAACCAAATTGCAGGGTCGTCGCGCTGCCGGTGGCGCTGACAAGATATTGCAAATTTGTCCACGCGAAGGCCGGCATGTTCGTTTGGTCAAAGAGCATCGTACCATTCCACTGGACTTGAAACTCATTCGGCGTGGTCGCGCCCTCATCGGCCAGGCTGCTTAACCAGCAAGAGAGGAGATAATAATGGCCGGCAGCCGTTGCCAGAGATTGGGAAAGAAGACCGAGCGATCCGTTTTCGCCCAGATAGGCGCCCCAAAACCCTGAATAAACAAAATCTGAATAAGGCACGTCACCAAATGCGTCGCTGCCGCCAAAATCGCTATACTCGAGGTTGACGGCCTGGCAGGCGTTGGTATCGCCTATGAAGTTCCAGTACCTAAAATCACCGGTTTCAAACCCGCCATTGCCAGATTGCAAGGCCACGGGCCAGTATTGCGCGGAGCCGTCCTGTTGGTTGACAAAGGTCAATGTGCCGCTCAAGTCGCTCATGAGGATGTTGCTGGCCGCGCCATTGGGGCTGGCCATGACGGTGACGCCCGGTCCTCCTGGCGTTAGCGCGCCTCCAGAAGGCAAAACCGTCAGCCACGGCGCGCTATTGGACACGGCCCAGTTTAGCACATTCGTCCCGGCATTGGTCAGACTGAATTTTTCAACACTGGGGAAAAACGGCCCGCCGACCGGACCGGTGAAGGTCAATCCCAATGCAGGCGTGATCACCAAATCCTCCGATGGCGAAATCAGCGCGTTAATCAGATTACTGCCGTTGGGCGTTCCCCATCCGGTGCAGAGATCATAGCCGGCGGCAGCATAGAAATTGGTTGGGTTGAGTGAGCCGATACTGTTGCCAACGGTAATGTCGTGAAAGCAATTGGAATAATTGGCGCCGCGGCCAATCGCGTAGAGGGCCGGGTTGGCAAAACCGAGCGGCGGCTGGCCATTGGCGGCGGCTTGCTGGTTGACGAGCGCCGTGAACGCCGCCCACAACGGCGTTGAGACGCTGGTGCCGCCGTAGCCTCCGGGATGCGTCGTGACTTGCACCCAAACACCGTCGGCGACCATGGCGACGTCCGGCAGATTTCGCCTGGATGTTGATCCGCCATTGGCCGTCATGCTGACGCCTTGCTGCCAAAATGGAATCGGATATTCGGCGCTGATTCCTCCGCCGCTTCCCAACCCATTGCCCCGGTCCCAAACGGTCTCGCCCGTCCACGATCCAAGGGGGCCGGACGTCGTCAAGTAAGTGCCGCCGACGCACGTGACATTTGGGTCATCACACGGCTGGGCTACGATTCCGTTGTAGGCGCCATAGTCTCCTGAAGCCTGAAAGAACGACTGTCCCTGCGCGGCAAACTGCTGGAAAATCTGCTCCGTGATGGCATCGACGAAAAAAATCCAGGAGGAACTCAGTTGGTTGGCCAGATCGTCTGTGGCCATGCGATTCAAAATGTCGTCCGTGGAATAATCTCCTTCATAAACCAGCACGCTTTCCAGGCCCGGCGCCATTGAAATCGCCATCTCGATGTCGAGGCAAACTTCCGCGTCGCCGCCGTTAAAGCCCGTGCCTCCGGAAAACCCATCCACCAATACGCTTTGAACCAAGGGACCGTTGGTCTGCCCGGCGAGAATCTCATAATTGGTAATGTCGCCAGGAATAAACCCGTCCAATTCAAACAACCCGACCGATTGGCCGGTTCCCGTCAGCGAAACGCCCGGAACATAAGCGGCACGAAAATCGCCTCCTAGATAGGATTCGTCGGGACCGGAGCCGTCCTGCGGCAAAGGCGCGCCGGAAACTGGCGTCGGGTGAATACACGGATGCGGCAATGTGTAATTATGTAAGCCGCTAATCGCCAGCAAGGGCGTATCGAGATCAATCGTCGGCGGCGCATCCGGGGCATAGAAAGTCCGGTTCTCCGCCGGGTGCTGATAATAATTCATTTTGACATGAAGCGCCCGCTCAATGTCCCCCACCGTGCCATTCACATCCAGCAAAGCACGGTTGGGATGCGTGCGCGTCACAGTCAGCCCGTGAGATTTCGCAAAGTTGATGACGGATTGGTAGTCCTTCTCCGTTGGCCCGTATTTGGCGGCGAACTGGGATGGTGTCAAATAGTGTCGAAAGGCGGGATGGCCGGGCTGGTAAATTTGCCGCAGAAAATTGGTCAACTCGGACCGATGCCGCAAGGGCAGGCCTAGAACCAGGTCCATGCGAGTGGATGCCGGCACCCTTCCCACCGGCGGTCCACGAACGATGTCAGGAAGCTCGCTTTGGACCGACTGCCGCTGTCCGGCGCAAGCCAAGCCAGCAATGGAGCAGAAAGCCGCAATGAGAGCGGCACGTATCGGATTCTTGACAATGGTCGTTGGGAACACGTTTTCCTACTATACCCTCAACGGCATCCCTCGCAAGCGACGCAAACCCGGTATTGCCTTAGATTGACACCGGAAGAACAGCGACACTTCACCTTGAAGGAAAAGAAACTTGCAGATTTGAACGAACGCAGGAAGAATGACTCCTGCTCGGAAAACCATCAATAAATTCTATGAAACTTCAAAGAATTCCGGTTCGCTTCGTTCTGCTCGGATTGTCATGGATGATTTTCTTCGCCTTCGAAGGATATCAAAACACGGCATTTGCCCAGGGTACTGCCTTTACCTATCAGGGCCGGCTCACCAGCGGCGGCAGCCCGGCCAACGGGGCCTACGACTTTCGTTTGCGCCTCTACCAGGATTCACTCGGCAATGTACAAGTGGGCGACTCGCTGTTCACCAACGGCGTCCCCATCTCCAACGGCCTGTTCATCGTGACCCTGGATTTCGGCCCAGACATCTTCACCGGCAGTAATTATTGGCTGGAATTGGACGTGCGCACAAACGGCGGGAGCAGTTACAGCGATCTGACTCCGCTCCAGTCAATCACACCCGCGCCCTACGCCATTTTTGCCAACACCGCCAGCAACTTGAGCGGAACACTGCCGGCCTCGCAACTCAGCGGCACGGTCAGCTCGGCAAATTTGTCCGGCATTTACAGCAATGTAGTCACCTTCAGCAACGTCGCGGACAGCTTCAATGGCAATGGAAACGGCTTGAGCGCCGTCAATGCACTGACCTTGGGCGGCTTGGGAGCATCCGGCTTCTGGCAAACCTCCGGCAACGCGGGCACTACGCCGGGCCCCAACTATCTCGGCACCTCGGACGCTCAGCCGCTGGAATTGCACGTCAATGGACAGAGGGCGTTGCGATTGGAGCCGGGTCCCGCAACCAATCCCGCGCCCAATGTGATTGGCGGCTCACTGTTCAACTCCGTTTCCAGTGGCGCCTATGCGGCAACGATCGGCGGCGGCGGCCAGTTAAACTTCAGCAACACTGTCACGGCTGATTTCGCAACAGTCAGCGGCGGCGGAAGCAACACCGCCAGCGGATGGGCTTCGACCGTCAGTGGCGGCGCCGAAAACACTGCCGGCAGTCCGGACGGCTCCGCGACAGTCGGCGGTGGTTACCAAAATACCGCCACCGGGGACAGCTCGGCAGTCAGCGGCGGCAGTGGCAATACCGTCCGAAGCTCGTTCTCGACCGCCGGCGGCGGATTGTCCAATGCTATTTTGACCAATACAGGCGGTTCCGTCATCGCTGGCGGTGAAGACAACATCGTCCAGTCTGACTACTTCATATTGTCCTTTTCTGACTTCTCCACGATCTCAGGAGGCTTTTCGAACGCGGCCTCGAGCTATGGGGGCACGATTGGCGGCGGAATTGGAAACATCGCCAGTACTCCGTATGTGACCATCGGCGGCGGCCTTACAAACACCGCCGGCGGCTGGGGCGCCACCGTAGGCGGCGGCGGCGGCAACGTTGCCAGCAACTATTACGGTTACCCGACGGTAGGCGGTGGCTTCGGAAATATCGCCAGCGGCCAGTACTCGTCGGTGCTCGGTGGCTGGTACAACTCGGCTACCAACTTTGCCTCGACGGTGGGCGGCGGCTGGGGCAATTACGTCAACGGTGAACTTGCCACGGTGGCCGGTGGGTTGGGTAATGAAGCCGCTGGCTATGCGGCGGCAGTGGGCGGCGGCAATGCCAACACTGCCGCCGGCCAGGACTCCATCGCTCCCGGCGGCGTCAACAACTACGCCCGAGGTGATTTCAGCTTTGCCGCGGGTTACGGGGCCCAAGCCTTGCATGATGGCGCTTTCGTCTGGGCGGACGATGAGTATCCCAATACATTTGCTTCCACCGCGGCAAACCAGTTCGCCGTTCGCGCTTCGGGAGGAATCCTTTTCGCCGGCGACGTCCAACTTTCGGGCGGGGCGGCCTACCACAATCTCTCTCTGAGCGGCGGAAATTCGGTGGGTTATTTATACGGCTCGTACCCGGCGCTCGGCGACGGCATTCATCTCGGCTACAATTACTATTACGACGCCGGCGGCAACGGCCACGTCATTAACACCGGCGGCGCGACTACCCGCATGAGTGTTGGCTATGGCTATTTCGGCGTGTATGTCGGCGCCGTTAACGCGGCGCCCTCTACTCCACGAATATACGCGGACGCCTCGGGCGTGTCGATTTACGGAACCTTCAACAACTACAGCGACCGCAATGCCAAACAGGATTTCGCCTCGATCCATTCATCCGATGTCCTGGACAAGGTCTCGCGCCTGCCTCTGAGCGAATGGAGTTATAAAGAGGATCCAAAAACCCGGCACGTGGGCCCGATGGCGCAGGACTTTTATTCCGTCTTCAACATCGGCACCGATGACAAACACATCGCGCCCATGGACGAAGGCGGCGTCGCCCTGGCGGCCATCCAGGGATTGAATGAGAAAGTGGAAGACGCGGACCGCAAAGCGAAAACCGAAATCGAAGCGCTTAAAGCGGAAAACGTCGAACTGAAGGCCCGTCTCGAAAAGCTGGAGGAATTGGTCAATTCGTCCCCAAGTCGGAGATAGCCCCGGTTTAATTATAAGTCGCTGCCTGACGTCCTCGAGGCGCTACCAAAAGCTCAAGAATTCTTGACTTCGGAGGCGCCACATCGAAATGACGACCGCCGAAAAATCCCGCCACTGGAAATACCAATAGCTTCTCAGTTTTCAATCCCACCCATACTCCTGATCACAGTCTTGATCTCTCTGTCTCGACCGTAGCCGCTTTTTTTGCAAAACTGGACGGCTCGTTCGTATTCCCTTGACAAGACGGCGCGCGCGCCGTGGAAAACGAAAAGGCCCCGGTCCGCGCGCAAGGTCAATTGATTTGATTTTCGCAGGCGATCCGGCCATCGGCAGCGTTATGGCAGGGAAATGTGGGGGGGGGAGCGTCGTTACCGCCGGATTCGCCTGCCTCCCGGGCGGCAGTCATTGCAATACCAACCCTGCTGTCGCCCGGGCTCTTTTCGGGGTCACCGCTGATAAACGGGCAGGATTTGGTAGGCGGGCGTCAGGGAAAGCACCGCCATGGCGGTGGAATATTCCGGGCCAAAAGGGGCGTCGGTGCGTGTCTCCAGGGGAAAGGAGCCGTCAGGATGCTGGATGCGCAGCAGAATCTCTGCGA
>Ga0335073_10012265_pt1 | contig 12038 bp, 12 predicted proteins | sample Lox_Sample_22_FD_207093 | JGI IMG/M metagenome (GOLD analysis project Ga0335073, IMG submission 207093) | Soil microbial communities from Loxahatchee National Wildlife Refuge, Florida, United States - Lox_Sample_2.2 | ecosystem: Environmental > Terrestrial > Soil > Wetlands | place: USA... | reverse complement strand
GAATAAGAATAGAACACAGAAAGCAATAAAGAGAAGAAAAAGGATTGAAATATGTATAGGGTGCGCTAACGCGCAGGATATAGAGTAGGATAATAGAGTAGAAGAGTGATTGAACGCAGAGAACGAGTAAGAAAGGGGCTGGCCTTAGTTTGAACAGTTTGAAAACCGCTTGCAAACCTATCTCTCGGTTTGAACTGGTTTGAATTGGTTTGAACAAGATTTCTCCATGGTTTGAAGCTTCCAAACCAAAGTCAGATGTCTTCTTTCAACGGGGGGAAGTGTGGCGTCGAGCTCCCATGTCGATTGCTAGCTAGAACCATCAATCATACCTTACCCAAACCTATACTACCCAGCCGTGCTAGCATGTAGCCTTGCGACCACCAATTGTCGGATTGACTTGTAGCTCTGAAATTAAGTTCTTCTATACGATTATAAAAGATAAAAAGATTTATAGCCGTGCTAGCTTATGATCGAATACCTATTAGTTCACCCTCCAATAGAAATGTGATATCTTCTTCGCTGTGTCAGTAAGTTCATATTCAGAACCTTGCACAGGAGTCCCCTCCTTCTCGTCCAATCCAAACCCGAATCTAAAGAAACATCCATTGTAATTGACGACAGAATAATTGGACTCAGTCGGAGTAGGATTGTCGTAAAAATCATAATCGGAGGGCAGATCCGGACGTTTACTACGCATAATGGAACCCAAGTACCTGTAATCCCTTCCTCCGAACTCCAAACTGTTGTCGAACTTCCATGGAATTTCCCACCCCAACGTGACCCGTATATGCAAGACTTTGGGAGGCTCAGTGATTCGGGTTAGGAGGGAATCGACCCGGGAACCCGGTTTACAAACGGGGCACTTCGGAGCTTTGCCTTTTAACTGGTCAACAGTCAGGGGGTTTAGCATTGGACGGGAGAATTACCCAGTTTCGCGCCGTCGATGCTGCGCCAGCCGCTTCCCCAAACAAAGAACACAAGAGATATTCGACCTTTCTCGGTTCGCTCTTGAACTTCTTACCACAACGGCTGCAAGACCACGAAGTTGTGTACTCAAACTCGGTAAGATTCTTCGGAAACAGTTTCCGGATCCATCCTTCAGTGCCCAACCACTCATCAAGTTCTGATATTCCCAGCTCGTCTAGGACTGTATCCCGCATTCCGCTCAGTTGCTCTTGTGTAACCTGCTCCCAGACAAGTTTTTTTTCGAGGATATCGTTCAGTGCAGAATGGAACGGCTCGGGTGCAACCTCGTTAAAGAAATCATGCAACTCAACAGATTTCTGAAAGAGCATAGAAAACAACTGCGTGAGCACCGCATCGAATGAATGAGACTCGGTAGTGACGGGGATTGACGACAAAGGAGCGGAAATAGGTATCGGGATACGAAGATCGGTGGAAGAAGGCTCATTCACTTGGAAGTAACTATCGGTTTATTAGTGTCGCTCAGCTGTCTTGTCTTACTTGATATATGGATTCTTGAAAATTGTTTGTACGGGCACTCCTTCCCACTTTTGCTGCTTGATCATTGCATGTACGTTCTTGCAGTGACGGTTCATTTCCTTGAGGATTGTCTGATGGTGGTTGGGATAGTCAGCACGAGCGACCCCTTCGAAACGGCAGTCTCCAACGGGACAGACGTAGCGAGTGTGTGTAAGAATGCCCTCGATTGGTGCGCAAACTTGATCGGGATGTACTACATCGCCGACTTGCGCTAGGTGTGGTTCTCGCTCCTGTCGGAACAATTTTATTTCCGCTTTTCTCTTCTTAGCTATGACCGGGTGCTCGTCACTGAAATGGCGCTTGACGGAACGCGGAGGTACACCGTATTTACATACAGAGCAAATGGCGATTCTATACTCAGAGTTGTATTTGAAACACGGTTGATTGTCGGGCAACTTTTTCTCGTCGGTTTTCATCTACTAATTAGAACATCACCACGAATGGTTTACCGTTAACGAATAGCTGAATGGACTGAAATAAACCAATGAAAAGCTGGTAGAAAACGAAGAAGAAAAAAGATCGCGATTGTGCTAATGCACGACTGGATGAACGAGAGATGATCATATGCAAACGACCGTCGACGGACCATCAAAGCAGTCACGCTAGCCCTAGCCCTAGATATATTCAAACATTTCGGCCAACCATGGCCACAGTCCCCTGCCACCTTTACCAACTTGATGGATGTGCTCCACGCGATGACCAAGCTTCTTCATCTCAATTGTCACTGATGGAGGGAAACGTTGATCATGAGCTGTTTGCAGATGGTGAAGACGATGCTCACAATGTCGATGATGATCATGGGGATAAGATGACTGTGGATAATAATGAGGTTGCTACCGAGAGTTCTACGATTAAGGGCGACGCTGCCAGAGCTAACGGTCCTCTTGCCTCCTCGTCTACCTTTTCGATTCCATGACCAGTCAAGAAGCGCAGGAAGGATACTAGCAGAGGACATCAGCATTCAACGAGTCAACACGGTCGTGATTCCCAACCTGTTGCAGAGGTATCTCTTTTTTCTATCGTAAGTTAATTGTAGCGTTCCATTAATCCTACTTCAGAATCATACACACCCTCATCTACAGACAGCTTGAAGTTTCCATTCGCAGAACTTATTGAAGAGCAGAAAAAGATAGAGAAGCGGCAGGCTGAACGAGCCAGACTCCAAGCTGCTCTTTTAGAGACGGTAGACCCTTATGTTTCCGATCTGCCTCTTAGTACGGGAAACAGAAAGACGATGCAAGAACATATATTGTGCCCGGAATTAAATCAACGGCTATTAGGTGCGTTGAGCAGGATTGGAGCAGATGTTATTGTAGAGAAGGGATATCGATTCTTGAAATGCGCGAGAGTGGAGAGACCGTTTGATAAGGGGTGGGTTGACCAGAATGTGTATCGGATGAGAGGATTAGAGGGTTTGAATCCCTCTTTTTGAGATAGAGTTAATCGTAGATGAGAACTGAAGAAGGGAGATGGTTGGAAGTGGATTTCTTAGGGATCTTGTGAGTTTGAAAAATCGATTACCCACCGATATGATTGTTTGGTTCTGGGAACATGTCGCCTTTGAAAAGAGTGAGATGCTTGCTCACGCCTATCTTGAGGTTGTTATCTCTAGTTTGGTATACTCATCAGAGTAACCTTTCTGACAGTACATAGTTTGAAATCCCCGGCTTTGTTACTCGCGAAGTCGTAGATCAAGTTCTTCTGCAATTCGGCGTAGATGAAGACTTACTAGAAGACACTTCCCAAATTGACTCTGGCCACGAAGACGTAAAGGTAGAAAGTAGTCGATTCGGGGTAATATCAATTCCCTTAGCCCTACAAAACCTACCCGAACCGTTCTCCCCTATCTGTTCCTAAGCTAACTCTAGATCTCCGTCTCCATCTCATTTTACTCTTAATAAAAACGACAATGGATATCGAATACGGCGACCACGTCAGAATAGCAGTGTCAACGGCATTATCACATCACCTAGGACGTTTGGCAGAAACATCCCAACTCATCAACGTCCTTACTAGATCCATTTCGTCCTCAGCACTCCAGATTCGTCTCTTGAATCGTCTCCCTATTTGCCCCCCGCACGCTGCCATGTTCCGCAAGTCCCTCGCTTCATCATTCCTTTCCATCCCTCCTTTCTCTCGAATTCAGTTGTTCTTAACAACCTTGAAAACAAGAACTCCGTTCTCACTTCCTAAAAGGAACATTTCCAAGCCCGATTCGATCGCGCTCAAACACGCCATTTCAATCTTTGACGTTGCCATCGCCAAACCTCCGCCGGAAGACGACAACACGACAAGGGAAATAGTAAAAATGTTAAGAGGCATAGATAGTGAAATTTTGGATGGCCCAGCATTCATTAGTAGGACTGAATGTAAGAAAGTTCTACAGGGCCTGTGGATTAGATTGGATTGTGCAGTGCATGAGAGGAAGTCGATGATGGAAAAGAATCTCGATCAGTTTTATCATTAGCGTACTCACCTTTGGATTCCTTTGAATTCGATCGCTGTACTACAGTTTGACATCAAGTTTGAATAAGGCTGAGCGTTCCTACACGGGTTTTTAAGGCACTGTGACTGAGGCAAGGTACAAGGCAGCGACGTGCTTCTCAGGGATGGATGGATGGTTTTGGGGGCGCTGGGACAAAGGGACGAGAACTTGGCAATGACAGAGTTGATTGCTGAAGATCTACAGAACTGAGGATCGCTACTTAACTGTGACAGGCACGCTTTATAGTATGACTGACATCGTTGTGGGCTTGTGAAAATCTTAGCCTGGATCACCTCTCATTGTTTCACTGAAACCCTTAATTGTGGCCATCAATTCAGACAAGGTTACCCATCTTAAATTGCCACAATTAATTCATACTATTAGATACACAAGCAATCTGTCCTCAACTTTTCAAGTTCACTGTCAATATCTTGGTTTTGTTGAAGTGTATTATGCATGTCCAGCCTTTCAGCAATTGGAAATCCTTGTGCTGCTCCTTCACCTCTGCTGCTCTTGATGTTGTACTTCAAAGTTCACTTCACAAGTTCACCCATTTTGTTTCCTCAAATATTTATCTCAATCTCAATTGCAATGTCCTCAATCCAATACCCGTCGAGTGATTCATCTAGAATTAAAAGTGGCACCATTTGCATGGGAATAAATTTCTGCGCTAGCGCAACCGTATGTCAACGATACTTCTTGATTCTCAACTGTTCGTCATCCAGCCGCCGACCCAATTTGGTATCTAAACCACCAGGGAGCCCCGTCACAAGTTCCTCCAACCCGGTGAACGAAATCCCAGAACGCATCTTCTCTGGTCACTGTTGGTAGCTTCAACTTGAATATTGCCAATTGAAATGAAGGGATAGCGCGGGTGGCTAGTCTGAGGACAATATTTTAGTTATCTCTTCAAAAGATGACTGGTAGGCACCACGGTCGGATTTGTTTCAGGCCGTACTCTTCAATGGAATGACAATCAATTATATCAATTGGCAAATGTCGACAAGTGCTGCTTTCCTCGATCTACTTTTAATTGCTAAATCGAATCGTATTGTACAACCACCCATTGACTCGCACTATCACTTGCGGCTTCGATTTCGAAGGACAGATCATGCAACACGTACTTTCCACAATCTCCTATGTTTGCGAAAGCAAAGTTCATGCCCCGGCGCTCTATGTCATTGTGAGATGATTGCGTGCCAAGTTGCCAACGCACCGCTGACGACTTTCTGAGATTGTTGGTCAGAAAAACGGCGGCTTCTCTTTGCTCTGCAAAACGAATGTCTTTATTCCGACTCGAATTCTCTTTGGTAGGTTTCAAGAAAAAGACAACCACTGGTATCGGTTCCATATCATAGTTTTCGGATAACAAATAGAAATGCTTCATGCAACACCCTACGCCACCCCTTTCCCCAAACGATTATGCGCCTGCTTCCTCTTGACGTTCCCAGTATTCCTGTTTGAGCTGTTCCGAAAGGTTTCTTCCTGGCTCCCACGTGTCGTGGCTCGATGAGTATCCATCCCAATTTACATGATAAAGATACCCACGCCCACATCGCTTATGACCTTTCACCATATTTACCACAAACTGATCAGATTCTAACTCATCCGTATCATTCTCGTCACCGGGAGCTTCACCGTCTGCTTCTTCGGGCTAACACCGTCAGCCAGGACATATGTGAGGACAATTACATCAATGTTGTCCATGTTGGCAATACCATCAGGATCATTCTCGTCACCGGGAGCTTCACCGTCTGCTTCTTCGGGCTAACACCGTCAGCCAGGACATATGTGAGGACAATTACATCAATGTTGTCCATGTTGGCAATACCATCAGGATCATTCTCGTCACCGGGAGCTTTATCATCTGCTTCTTCAATATCCTCGGTCTAACACTGTCAGCCAAGCCATATGTGGACAATTACTTCGACTTTCTCAACGAATCCGGATTCCAGGTCCATGTCGTCAAAGACAGTGTGCATGTCGCTTGGAACGTAGACAAGGCTGACGCTTTGTCCTAGCGGGCCCCTAGATTATTAGCGTTAACGTTTAGATCTTTGTACCGCACACCCCTCCTACGGAGCCACATGCCTCCTGCGAGTCTTGCAGAACGAGGACGAGGGATTTGTGGATGGATTGTTGCGGGTACTTGAAGAGAGACTGGTTGAGCCATGTTAGTTTGAAGTGTTTTAGAACTCGTGTAATGGATGCTGGGATGGTTGATGGTTGATGGTTGATGGTTGATGGTTGATGGTTGATGGTTGATGGTTGATGGTTGATGGTTGATGGTTGGGGACTGAAGTGGTTTTTTACCAAAGCAAGCCTGAATTCGGTTGGAATCATGATTTCTTGGTTTTGGCAGCCTGGCTTCGGTCGCGTCCACACGAAATTTCGCGTGTCGCCAACCAATGAGAGACATGGAGTGACAAAACGCCGATCAAATTGGAATTACTGTGCGTTGTGATAAAGGTGAGAAACTTTTCGTTTATCTTTATCTTTAGGGGAAATAGTTTCTCATATTCATAATAAAAACAGGCTCCAAGTACTGGACCATACTTTACTACCCTCTTCGAATCCTTGATTCAGGTGACTCCCTTTGCTTTTCCTTCTATTTTGGGCTTTCCAGCTTATTGAGATTATTCAGCGCTGCAATCTTATGTATATAAAGACCTGTGTAGCCACATCTCATGTACACAATTAACTCGCTCACACTCACACATATTTCTACACGGCTTTCCCACAATTCCTCCGAACCGGTCTGTTTTTGAAGTGCCAATCCTGCTAGTAACTTGTAGGAAGTGTTTTGCGGTCGCTAGCTCATCCTGGGCCCTCCAAGTCGTCACCATGACTGCAGGATTTGCCATAATCTTTCCCATCTCGATTCTCATTCTAATTGTAGAACGCCCAAGCAAAATTACAAAACTTTAGAGTCTTGGGTAGAGAAAGGTAAATGCAGTGTCCCTGCAGGACGATGTTCACGCATTCCATCACCAATGGATTGGTTTACCTCTCTAGTAGATCGGGGCACTGGTAGAGACACTATTATGGAGGGAACACAGTGGGAGTGGTGTCGGGGAGGAAATGAATCCCAAAGATGCAATCTGTGGAAGTAGAATTGAGTAAAAGAAGGGAATGCTGAGACAACTGAAGGCGTTGCGCATCAGTGATATTGCTGTTGTTAATGATGCCCAAAACTCGACTTAACGCATTTCAGAATCCTTGGAAGAGGCATACGTTCATGTACCAAAAGACAAATGGTTCCAGCCTACAAGAAGGCTTTCTATTTCCGTAGTGGGGAACCGATCCGTTCAACTTTGAACGACAATCACCATCACCATCCAGGAGAGAAACAACAGCAAGCACAGCGCTAATGGCAGATACGGCAGCTAAACCAACCTGCAGCTCAGATCCAACCTGCGGAATGAAGTTCAGCTCGAAGTAATAAAACGGAAAGATAAGGAATAGACATGGAAAAAAGGAGGAAGTGGGAGCGAGGATTGGGAAAGTAACGAACCGGAATCATTTGCTGAAGCAATCAATCATCCCTATTACTCACCAGTGGGAGCAAGCAATTCTGGACACGAATACAATTCGTCGATAAAAAATGGAACGTGGACGCTTATCAACTTGCCAAAAGGAAGGAAGACTGTATCGTGTAAAGCATAAAACAGAGGAAAGCTGGAAACGTTTATAACGGTTGAAAGCAAGACTCGTTGCTAAAGGATACACCCCAGTACACGGGTGGATTTATCTGGATACTATGAGCACTGTTACGAAGCTCCCATCAATTAGAATCTTACTGGGACTTGATTCAGTCGAATATCCCGAAGCTCGATTGACGTTCGGTATCTTTCTTGAATTTGCCTCCGGAGGAAGGTGAGAAGTGGATTCTCGGTTTGATTTGGGCAACACGACTGATCAGATGCAAAAATCGATTTCAAATTTTCATCAAGGTATCGCCGGCTGCTTTATGTTGAAATAGATGTGTGTGAGCGAGTGAATTGTCTGATTGAGATGTGGCTACAGACTTGTCTTTATATACTTGCAGCACAGCGCTGATGTCATTGTAACACTTTATGTCTTTCTAATTTACAGGGAATCATCATCATGAACCATCCATCTCAATCGGTATATCACCAAGCTGTCGAACGTACAAAGGTACATACAGCTCTCCACGGGAACCTTTTAGCGGGCGGGGTCGACACAACTGATATGGTACAATCGATTAAAACACTTTAAACACATGCACCTGCGGCTGCACAAGAGGAATGAGCATCTGATGGGAAGCGCATCTTGTCGTCATCGAATCACCGAATAACTGGACAAACTATGACATATCTAAATCCGTGTTCACAGCAGAAGGGGTGAACTTGTGTCACTTGCGCGGTTTCCATGGAACGCTGGCGGCTGAGAATTAAACTCCACAGAAATGTTGGGATATTGCAAATAGACTTGGCTTTCTATACTTGAAGCAAGCACAGCCGTTGACGTTCTTCTAACATTTGTGATAGTCTTTTTCTTTTTTTCCTTTCTTTCCTTTGAGCGGTGCGCCCCAGAAGGGAAAATGCCGTTAAGGACAAGACGGGAGTCTCTGCAAGTTGTGCAGCATTCCCATTACAACCCTCTCCTTATAATTGAGATGCATCTGAGTGAGATGCCTTCTTCTCCTCTCCCTGCTGCCAGTAAGGCTAAGGTTTAGCTTTCTCTTGTTGAGATGCGTCATTTGTTTCTTCATCCCTTACCTGATTGTCTCGCAGCCGCATTCTTCAATGAGATGTCCATTCCTTTCACAATAGTCACGGTGCGTTCCACTAGAGGCACGAGGCGTTTGAGATGGGACGATCGTAAGACTATTCAATACATTTGCCATTGGTCCCAGAGTAGATGTGGAGGTTGGCTTGCTCTACTCAAATACAAGTACTTCTGCACAGAGTGTTGGCGGCGAAATTGAATGGACGCTGGACCTAGGAGGTTGCTAAAATGTCTTCCACTCTGCAAGAAAACAAGGTTGACATCAACTTCAGATAAAAGGAGAAGCGATGATTGTCGACTTTCTTGTTGGACCCCTGGTGAACTGATGGGTATGGCTTTGCATCGGAGAGTCTTTAGTCTTCTTGAGAGAGTAGAATGTTATATTTGCTTGCACTCTTTTGCGGTCTGAGACTCCAGCATATTCATGTGCAAGGCGCTCAGATCTCACGGGGCCGACTGTAGATGATAGACCCTTGTTAACTCTGCAAGGAAAGCAAGGAGGGCTTGCAAATTCATGCTTGCGCTGCGCCGGAATTGGAGGAGCAGACGATCCTGTAAATCCATTTTCATTGACGTTTTTCTAACAAGAGACTCGCCCCTGACACGGCCGCTGGCCGATGTCAAGCTTGACTTGGCTGAGAGAACATGGGGAACCTTTCAGCTATCCAGACTTCATTCTGCTGACACTAACACTCTAGTATTTGAATCTACAAAACCGGTTATACCTCCGGGACGTATGGCAATCGAAGTACAGCCTTCCTACAAACACTCTCAACAATCGGGGTGGGAAAGCCTGTGGATATTGTAAAGAATGGACATCTCATTGAGGGGTGCCTAAAAGGAGATTAGAATTAGGAATGGTCTTTCAGATACGTATAAGATTCTTGGTCATATCTCCACAGCAATGAGCCGAATGTCATCTTCAATTTCCCGAATCGATTTATACTGATTGCGCCAGCAATGCTCAATAATCATTGCACATGCCGGAATGATTCCCTCGATATCGGGAAAACTGCCATTCTCGTAGCGGTTTTCAACCTCAGTTGAATCCAGGTCGTGGTATGGTACTTTCCCTGTAAGTATTTCAAACAATAGGGAACCGATGGCGAATATGTCGTCTGCCACACATGGCTTTCTGCCTTCCACCACCCGAGCTCTGTTATATCTCGTTTCTGCTGTTTCCACTGTTCCTTCTTCAGTTTCCAACCTTGCTCTGACCATTTCTTCGTCCAATACAATCGAATTTCCGAAGTCGCAGAGTTTGATTGTGAAGTCTGAAGCGAGGAGAATATTTCGCGCGGAAATGTCATTATGGAGAATGTTGTTGGAATGCACATAAGCAATACCCTCGACGGCCTGTTGACACCAGCGGAGGCGATCGTTGAGGGCCGGTAAAGCAGGAAGACTCCCATAGTAGTTACGCAACGACCCGTGAGGATAGTATTCAAAGATCGATCCCTCTTCACAGATGGCGTGAAGGTGCGTGATGCGGGAATGATGCTGAAGTATGGCCAGAACCTCTTGCTCCTTTTTCAGAGCTCGTACGGCGTCTTTGTTCTCCGCATTGCAATACTTTAATACACGTGTCTTGTCTGAGCGCAGGATTGCTACTCTGCTATCTAATCCGATTCCAACAATTTCCCCAGCGATCCGAGGCTTGCTCATTTGATACCTAACCATGGTAGTTGGTTGGGTAGTTGCCTACTGTTGATATTAGTGGACGCGTGTTGGGAGGAGAGTACGCAGAAAGTCTATAAACGACTCAAATCGGCTTCGCGGGACGATAGAACCCAGACGGAACAGACGGAACAGACAGAACAGACAGAACAGACGGAACAGACGGAAAAAATGAAAAAGAAATGTAAATATTACTCACTTATTACTTATTTGGTGGGGTGGCGCAGCAGCCCCCACCACTCTCAGCAAATCGGAACGGCGTCATTTGTAATCAACGCCGGTTGGAAATATGCACGTATTGGCACAAGCTCACCCACCTGTTGGTTGTTCCGCCTGGTATTCGCACCATTCGACGACTCTATTGAAGAATACGTAACAAGTCGATTTACCATGTGTAAGAACATCCGCACGGTTCAACGCTACCTCTGTGGTCATAGTGAGGAGGATGTGGACCTCGATCTTTGTGAGGATTACGAACAGCTCGGCGAATGTGACGCACCACCCGAAACTTGGGTCAACAAGGAACCCATCAATTTCGGCTCTAAACGTGTCAAGTCGAAATGCGTGGAATGTAAAGCGGAAGAAAAAAGGAAAGCAGAACAAGAAAACAAGTCAAAGGAAGCTGCAAAAGCAAACACAAAGGGAGCTGCAGAATCGTCTGCAACAGAAGCACAGTACTCGCCCTATTAACCTTGGCTGCCACCTAACAAGTAGAACTTGAATGATTTGTAGTGGTACAGGTGTACCTAGGGCGTAGTGCGCTGCTATTGTTTTGCCTGTGCTCGGTGCTTCTTGCTTTCAATTGTTATGTCCATAAGTATTAATATCCCTATTGTGAGGTCGCATGTACGTACATGTATTCTTACCTTATCTCGGAGAAATCCTAGAGGCGTCTTTGAGAATTGATGTCATTTGTATCACAGTGCTTCAGTTCAGCTATAACAGGAGCCCCTAGTTCTCACCTCGAACCAAATTATTCATTTTCACGCATATCCAACAAATCTTCGCTGTGCTATCTGGTTATCCTTCTGGCATGGTTGCCCCCTCTAAATTCCGCTTCAGAGACCGTTACTTTGACTCTCGTATTCACATTATCCACCAGGTCTGTCACTCCTCCCCCCAGTTGCTATTCTGTTAAGGCCAAAAGGGACGCCCATGAAGGTTTCGCATCGGCGGTTGAGAAACTATTTATCGTTGAACCTGGTAAAGTATGGTTCCACGAATGAGCTAGGAAAGGGTCATAGAAGGGGATTTGCGAATAAGAGGGTCAAGGAGTTGGCAGAACTCTGTCACTCCCATAATTCAGTAAAGACTTCTGTGAACGAATTTGAAGCCATCAGCGCGTTTTCGTGATGGATCCCAGGTCCGAGTTGACAGGTACTTGAATTTTGGAATCTTGCTCTTATCTTTACACCATCTCATGTTCTAGGACGTCGTGGAAAGTGCGATAAGGAAGAGGAGAAGGCAACTTGGACGCTCACCCCGCAGAATCTATCTGAGACTGCAAGCTTATAGAAAAGGGGAAGCTACCCCATGATCTCGCTCGTGAAGCTCTCCTCAACCAGCGCCAATAAAAGGTATTCAGGTACAGTCAGGACATGAGATTTGGAAGCACTTCATA
>Ga0335073_10012264_pt1 | contig 12038 bp, 13 predicted proteins | sample Lox_Sample_22_FD_207093 | JGI IMG/M metagenome (GOLD analysis project Ga0335073, IMG submission 207093) | Soil microbial communities from Loxahatchee National Wildlife Refuge, Florida, United States - Lox_Sample_2.2 | ecosystem: Environmental > Terrestrial > Soil > Wetlands | place: USA... | reverse complement strand
CCTTCACGCGATGCTGGACCATATTGCCGCGGCCGCGGGATTCACGCTCCAGGACATGAAGGGCTGGGGCGGTGACCCGCGGCTCGAGGATCAGCTCCCGTGGCCCGACAGCCGCAAGATCCAGGCGCTGATGAAGGACGAGATCGACGCGATTTTCGACGAGGCGGCGCCGGTGTGGGTCGATCTGGCGCTCGATGCCGGTTGCACCATCCTGCCGCTCGCGGAGGCGACGGTGCGGAAATTGGAGGCTATGGGCTATCGCCGCGCCTATATTCGCAAGGCGGATTATCCGCGCCTGCCGGCCGACGTGCTGACCATCGATTTCAGCGGCTGGACCATCTATGTCCACGCGGCGCTCGAGGACGAGATCGTGCGGCAAATCTGCGCCGGGCTCGACGCGCGCAAGCATCTCATCCCGTGGGAGCAGCCGGGGCCATTGCCGGTCGAACGCATGTGCCGCAACGAGGCCGACACGCCTCTCGACGTGCCGCTTCACCCCGCCGCGGAGACATTTTGGAAGGAAAAGGGCTACATCTAGGCGCCCTGCCGCTCGCCCGCTTCGACAATGCCGTCGAAGTACAGCGTCCAAACCTGAAGGTTGATGTCGCAGGCGTGCACCACGGCCTCTTCCATGCGGTATTCCTCGGCGAATTGCGCGACCGCCTTCCACCCCATGTTGGAATGTTCGAGATCGGCCTGCTCGTGCATCTTGAAGAAGGCGAGCTCGTCGCCTTTGAGCCCGAACAACTTCGCCCATTGGTGTCCCTGGACCCAGGACCATCCGTGCTCGCGCTGATCGCCGGTGCCATAGCCGGGGACGTTGATCCGTTCGGCGCAGGTATTGGCGACAATCCCTTCGAGCCAATGCCGGTTCGACATCAACCCCTCCCACGCCGCCCAGGCGATCTCGGTCGTGGCGATGGGCTTGGTGGCGAGTATCTCTTCGATCGGCACGCCGATGCTCACGCCCAGATCTTCCATCACCTTCCAGTGCGGCCGTCCGTCGCCGAACTCGTCATCGGCGACGATCTCCTGCGCACACGCCTTGATGATGTCCAATTTCGTGTCCCAATGCGGGCAGTTGGTGGCGACGCGAAGCTTCAGCACGGAATTGCGCTGGCGCGTGTTGAGCCGGTGCTGCTTGACGAACATGCGTGCCCGGCCTTTCGTCGTTGGCTCGGTGACCATGCGGGTGCGGCGGCAGAAGCCGTCGACCACTTCGTCCATCTTCTTGAGGATGACGTCTGAATTCATGGCAGTCCTCCGGTCGAATGATCTTTGGTAGCCTGTGGCGGTCCTGTCGCGCAAGGGGATGAGGATGGCAAATTTGAAGCTGATGGTGGCGTTGTGGACTTATGACCGCACGCGCGCGCTTGTCGACGGCACCGTGAAGGCCGAAGGATTGGACCTCTCTTTCGAAAGCGCGCAGCAGGTGGGTCAGATCATGGAGCGGCTCGTCACGACGCGCGATTATGACGTGGCCGAGCTTGGCTTCACCTATTTCCTGCGGACAATGGAGCTCTCCGGCGCGCCGTTCGTCGCGATCCCCATTTTTCCCAACCGCATCTTCCGCCATGCCGCCATCTTCATCAATCGTACCCGCGGCATCGCTTCGCCCAAGGACCTCGCGGGCCGCGCGGTCGGCGAGCTGCATCGCTATGGTCACGATGCCGGCATCTGGTCCAAGGGCGTCCTGTCCGATGAGTTTGGCGTCGCGGCCGGCAGCATGACCCACTATGTCGGCGCCATGGATAAGCCGGAGGCGGGACCCGACTGGGCGCCATTCGATCCCCCGCGCGATCTGCGCATCCAGCGTTTGGGTCCCGGCCAGACGCTTGATGCGATGCTGGAGGCCGGCGATATCGACGCGCTGTTCTCGGCCTGGGTGCCGCCCGGCTTTTATCGGCGTGCCGGCAATATCGTCCGGCTCTTTCCCGACTACGAGCGGGTGGAGCGCGACTATTTCCACCGCACCGGTATCTTTCCGATCATGCATACGATCGTGATCCGGCGCGAAGTTTACGAGAAGAATCGATGGATCGCGCGATCGCTTTGCACCGCGTTTCAGCAGGCAAAGGACGTCGCGGTCCGACAGTACCGTGCCGCCGAGACGTTCTTCGGCGCGCCCTATATGGTGCCGTGGCTTCCCGCTCTTCTCGAGGAGAACCGGGCGCTTATGGGCGAAGACCCTTGGCCCTATGGCATTGAACCGAACCGCAAGACGCTCGAGGCTTATCTCCGCTATCACTTCGAGCAAGGTCTCTCGAAGCGTTGCTATACGCCCGAGGAGATATTTGTCCCCGAGATGCTGGCGTGAAGCTCTAACGGGCGAGCCGCGGAAACAAGGCGAGCGCGTTATCGCGTTCGATCGCCTGACGGTCGGCAGTGCTCAAAGTCTGGCGGCCCAGCGCCGACACGTTGGCCTCGGTGTCCCAATAGGGATAATCGCTGCCGAACAGCATGTGCGAGACGCCCGCGAGCTGCTGCACCGCCGTGAAGCCAACCGGATCGAAGACGCTCACCACGTCGTAATAGAGCTTCTTGAATTCCGGCATGATGCCGCCGGGATATTGCGTCGCCTGCGGCAGGTTCGCGGCCACCGCAGCGATGCGTCCCGCCAGCATCGGCAAGGTTCCGCCGCCATGCGAGAAGATGAACCGGATGTCCGGACAGCGCGCGAGCGTGCCGGAAAAGAGCAAGCTCACAATCGCCCGCGTTGTGTCGAATGCGAATTCGACCAGTGGCGCGGGCACGCCGGGTAGCAGATTGACGCAGCAATCAGGCGCGGTCGGGTGGAAATAGACGACCGCCTTGCGCCGATTGAGTTCATCGAACACTGGCGCCACCCGAGGATCGCCAGGCCACATGCCACCGAAATTGGTGAGAAGCCCAAACCCGTCGGCGCCGAGTGCGCCGCAGGCGTGCTCGATCTCTGCGAGCGATCCGTCGACGTCCGGCAGCGGCAACGCGGCAAAGACCCCGAACCGCCCCTTGTGATCGCCCGCCATGCGCGCCGCATAGTCGTTGCAGATGCGCGCAAGGCGCCGCGCCTTCGCGGCATCGCCGAACCACACGCCCGGCGCCGAGATCGAGGCGACCGATGACGCGATGCCGCCGCGGTCCATCTCCTCGACAGCGCGCGTGGGCGACCATGCCCGCAATTGCTCCGCAAAGCGAGGCGACACCCCGATAATCCGGTCTCCTTCGGCCTCCATGTAGCCGGTCGGCAGGATATGGTGATGCGTGTCGATCCGGTGCGGCGCAGGCATCAGGCAAAAATCTCCGCCCAGAAATCGCGCATCGCCTGCCACGAGCGGCGGTCCGCCTCGGCCTGATAGCCCAGTTGCGGCCGGCCCGCTTTGTCGGCGTCGCGATTGGTGAAGGCGTGCTTGGCGCCGCCATAGACGGCGACCTGCCAGTCGACATTGGCGGCCGTCATCTCCTGCTCGAAGGCGGCGAGTTGATCAGGCGGGACGAGCGGGTCGGCCGAACCCGTGCAGACCAGGATTTTGCCCTTGATGTTCTTCGCATCCTCCGGCGTCTTGGTGCCGAGAATCCCATGGAAGCTGACAAGACCGGCGAGCGGCGCGCCGCTGCGCGCGAGTTCCAGTACGGCGAGTCCGCCGAAGCAATAGCCCATCACGCCGATGCGCGAGGCATCGACCTGCGGAAGCTTCGCAAGCGCGTCAAATCCTGCGCGCACCGTGCGGCGCAGCCGCGGCACGTCGTTGCGCAAGCCGCCCATCAGGGCCTGTGTCTCCTCGCCGGTCTCGGCGATGCGGCCATTGCCATAAAGATCGGCCGCCAGCCCCACATAGCCCAGCTCGGCAATCATCCGCGCACGCAGCTTCGGGTGGTCGTTGAGCCCGGGCGCTTCATGCGCGATGAGCACCGCAGGTCGCTTCCCGCCCGCTTGCGGATCGGCGAGATAGCCGATGAAATTGGTCTGTCCGTCGGAGTAGGGAAGTGGGTCGATCTTCATGTCTGCCCCTCTTTTGGTTGCGGCATCCCGTGTCTATAGTTGCAGGAATTCCCTGGCGTTGGCGTTGAGGATCTTGTCCTTCTGCGTCGCCGTGATATCGGTGCGCGCCTTCAACTCGTGCACCGTGCCGGGATATTCGGAATCGAAATGCGGATAGTCGGTCGCGACCAGGACGCGGTCCTCGCTGAATTCTTCGAGCGCAAGGGCCAGCATGCGCTCATCGGCCTCGCAAGTGACGAAGCAGTTGCGCTTCACATAATCCGACGGTGGGCGCGAGATGTTCGGCGTGAAGCCGGGACGCATGCGTTTGTAGTCGTCGTCCATGCGATGCATCCAATAAAGCACCCATTCGGCGCTGCACTCGAAGAACGCGACGCGCAGATTGGGATGTCGCTCGAACACGCCGCCGGTGACGAGCCCGATGAGGCCGGCGGTGCAATTGAACGGCCGCCCGAGGACGTGCATCGCGAAGAAATTGTCGTACCGGTTGATGAGCTCGCCATAGCTTGCCGGGTGCAGCATCAGCGGCACGTCAAGCGCCTCAGCCTCAGCGTAGAACGGCTCGAACACCGGATTGTCGATCGTATGCCGATGCGTATAGGGCGTCAGATGCACGGTCTTGAAGCCCAGCTCCTTGACGCACCGGCGCAGCTCCGGCACCAGCGCCTCGGGATGGCCCCATGGCAATACGCCGACGGGCCAAAGCTTGTCCTCATATCCCGTCACCAGGTCCTTTACCCAGCCGTTATACGCTCGGCAAAGCGCGGCGCCGAGTTCGCCTTCGGCGTAGGTGGGAATGCTGAGCTGCGTTGGAAACAGGAACTGGTGGTCGATGCCCTCGCGCTCATTGTCACTGAGCCGCCGCGCCATGTCGTAGCCGCCAACCTGCCGGCGCGCGATCTCGCCGCCGTTCCAGTTGGCGTTCAGATCGTAGACGACCGAGTGGTTGAAATGCTCCGACACCTCGCGCGGCCAGGGTGACAAGTCGTGCCTGAAGTGCGCCCGCACGCTCTTTTCGTCGTTGAGCCGAACCGGCCTCAAATGTGCGAACTGACCTTCGAGCCGATAGACCTGGTCGAGGAAATATTCCTCGCGCAGATGGCTGTCCATGTCGAAGACGGGCATCGGTGTCTCCCGGTGGCGGCGTGCCTTGGGTCTCGCGTTGCACGCTCCGCTCAGATTGCGCCGCGCTCTGGCGGTCGCGCTATTCCCAGGCGCGGTTGTCGACGACGGCCTCGTAGGTCGCGCCGGGCACGACCATGTTCCACTTGACGGTCCAATTGTAAGTGTCGTCGAACCGCTCGCGCGTATAGGGGGTGGGCGGCGCGTGCAGAAGGCGCCACTTCTGCAGCTCATGCGGCTCGAGCAAGCCGCCTGTCTCCGCGATCAGATAATGGATATAGGGCGTTGGATCCTTCTCCAGCGCCTTCACGGCGCGGGCCTGCGCGCGGAACATCGCGGCGAGCGTTTTGCCATCGAGATCGTCGCCGGCCGCCTCGCTGCGGGTCGAGTGGGATTCGACGAGGATGCGCAGGCCCATTTTCTGCGCGACGCTGATCCACGGCTCCATCAGGCTCACGGCCGCGACTTTCCCTTGCCGCAGCGCCTCGATGCGCTTCGGCATCGTCCCGGCGTTGGTGGTCTTGATGTGCTCCGGCGTCAGGAACCCTTCCATGATCTTGAGAGTGGTGAAATGCGAGCCGTTGTTCGGCGTGACCGCGATCGCCTTGTCCTTGAGCTGCTCCGGCTCATAGGCGGGGCTATCGGGTGCGACGACGATGGCGAAGGACGACATCGAGGCACCCAAGGCGACGATCTTGCGTCCGCGCAATCCCACCGTCTCGGCCTCGACGGCGCGCTTCATGATTCCCCATTCGCACATGCGGTATTGATCGATGCCGCCTTCGTTGTACGTGGAATCTAGCGGTCGGTCGAAGATCGAGTCGAACTTGACCGAATGGGTGGTGGTGACTTGCGCCATCCCCGGCGTCGTCACGAAGTCAACGTCGAGCCCTTCGTCCCGGAAAAAGCCTTCATCGCGCGCGACCAATACCGGCAGGTCATGGACCGCGTTCATGACCGCGACCTGTGGCTTCTTCGACATGTTCGCTATCGTCACGATGCGTCCTCCCGAAACAAGACATGCTCTCGGCCAGGATGATCCCGTTCGTCCGCGCGACTGTCAACCGGACGGGGCGGAGAGGATGCTGGACCAGCGCCTTATGGTTCGTCCGAGCCACGCGGCGGGTCGGTAGGGCCCGTCGGATGCGACAAGGAGGAGACAGCCCCTTGCTTGATCGGCAAGCGGGCTGCGCGTGGCGTCGTCGCCGAATTCCGCGAGATCACCCGGGCCGAAGAGGCCATGCTCGCCGAAATAGGATCCTTCGAGAACCAGGCTCAGCTCGCTCCCGGCGTGCCCGTGGATCGGCACGCAGCACCCGGCTTCGGCTCTGATGAGCCGAAGCTCGGGCGACACGAGCAGATGATCGACGCCGGGCGAAAGCCGGGTCCAGCCACGGCTTGGCTCACGTTCTTCCAGCAAGTCCGCGAGCGGCCCTCGTGTCGCCAGGAAGGGCGATGCATGTCGCAATTGCTCGAAGGGGCCCTCGCGTTCGATGGTCGCGACGACGCGGCAGCGTGTCTCGGCGCTTACCGTTTCGGGCGCAATCTCTTCGAGCAGCACGCCACCCACTGCCTCGGCCGCGGCAATAATGGTCCGGCACGACTCGCAGCAATCGAGATGGCTCGCAAGAACGAAGGCCATCCCGTCGCCGAATCCTCCGGCGGCGTGGACGAGAAGCGTCTCTTCGCTCGGATGGTGTTGTGGAATCATGCGGCACTCGACCGGATCGAGTGCACATCTTTCATTCCCCCCAAGGCTGGCGCGCGACACGGCAACAGCACCCGGTCCCCCGACCCGGCAAAGGCGCCGGTTCCAAGACGATTACGCCACAGGGCCGGCTTTGGATCACGGCGACGGCAAGAATTTCATGAAATCCTGCCAGCCGAGCGGCGCGACTCGCCACATGCTTGAATCCGCTATCGCGTTCGGGACAATGACCGCCGGATTGCAAGAGGTGGGAGCTGCGCGCATGTCGGGTCGTCTTGAGGGAAAAGTCGCGATCGTCACGGGCGGCGGGCACGGTATCGGCAAGGCCTATGCGCGCGGGCTCGCGGGCGAGGGCGCGAGCGTCGTCGTCGCCGAGATCGATCCGGACGCGACACGCGCCGTCGTCGGCGCGTTGGAGCAAGAGGGGTTCCACTCGGCGGGCTTCGCCACCGACGTGTCGAACTGGGACAGCGTGCAGGCGATGGCGCGGCGCGCGGTCGACGCGTTCGGCCGGATCGACGTCCTGGTCAACAACGCGGCGATCTTCGCCACGGTGCCGATGTCGCGAGCGCCGTTCGATCAGATCGATCCCGCCGAATGGGATCGCATGATGACGGTGAATCTCAAGGGCACGTGGCTTGCCTGCCGCGCCGTGGTGCCGCAAATGAAGGCGCAGGGCTATGGCAAAATCATCAATATCAGCTCGGGCACCGCCTTGAAGGGCAGCGCCAGCCGCATTCACTATGTCACGTCGAAGGCCGGCATCTTGGGCTTCACCCGCACGCTTGCCCGTGAAGTCGGCGGGTTCGGCATCTGCGTCAATTGCGTGGCGCCGGGCAACACGCTGTCGGAAGAGGCGCCCGATGCCGACGTGCTCAAGATGCGCAACGCCGCGGCCTCCGATCGTGCGATCCGGCGCGTGCAGAAGCCAGAGGATTTGGTCGGTGCGATCCTGTTCTTCGCTTCGACCGACAGCGATTTCGTCACCGGTCAGACCCTCGTCGTCGACGGCGGCTCCGCAATGCACTGATGAGGAGATTGCAGCTTCGCCAACGGGGGTGAACTGGCAGGTCAAAGCGACTAAGATTGTGGTAGGGTGTGGAACGGGAGCGCGACATGGGCGGCATTTCGGTCGTGGTGAAGGCAGCACGTCAGGTGACGCCGGCAATCCGCGAGCTGGTGCTGGTCTCCGCTGCGGGTGAGGCATTGCCACCGTGGGAGCCGGGCGCCCATATCGAGATCGACGTGGCCCTGCCCGATGGGACGGTCGAACCAAGGGCCTATTCTCTTCTCGGCGGCACCGAGAAAGAGGACGATCCCGCCGATATCTATCGCATCGCGGTCGAGCGCAAGATCGAGAGCCGCGGCGGGTCGCATTATCTTTGCGACAAGGTGGCGGTGGGCGACACGTTGAGCCTGTCGCCTCCCAAGAACGAGTTCCAGCTTCACTATCACCCCGCCGATCGTGTGCTGGTCGCGGGCGGCATCGGCGTCGCGCCGATCTTCGCCATGGTGCGCGTACTCGTCCGGCGCGGGATACCGTTCCAGCTTCATTACGCCGGGCCCGATCCTGCCGAGATGGCCTATCGCGCCGAACTCGAGGCCCTTGCCGGCGCGTCCGCGCATTTCCATTTCGAAGGCGGGCAGGTTGATCTGGCGCCGGTGTTCGAGGCGCTGGGCTATCCGGCAGAGGTGTATCTCTGCGGCCAGCGGCCGCTGACGCAGTCGCTGTCGGCGCTGGCGCTCGACAACGGATTGTCGCGGATGCAGATCATGCAGCAATGCTTCGATCCGCCGCCCCCTCCGGTGCCCAGCGACAATATCGGCTTCGAAGTGGAGCTGAGGCAGTCGGGCATGACGGTTCATGTGCCGCCCGAGACCAGCATCCTCGAGACGCTGATCAGCGAGGGCTACCACGCACAATTCTATTGCGGCCGCGGCGAATGCGGGTTCTGCCCCCTGCCGGTGCTGGAGGCGGACGGGCCGATCGTGCACCGCGATCATTATCTGAAGCCCGAGGAGCGCGAGGAACAGATGTGCATCTGCGTCTCGCGTCTGAAGTCCGGCAGCAAGATCGTCCTCGACGCGTGAAGCTCAAGCCGGCGCGGGCCAGGCGATGAGCTATATCGACTCGGTGCTGCAGCCGGGCGAGGTCGTGGTTGGCCGTACGCGGCTCCATTGGAACATCTATCTCGGGGGAGTGTCATTGCTGGTGCTGGCTGTGATTGTGTTCATCGCCGGCACGGATGTCGATGTGCAGCTTCGGCTCTTTGTCGACATCGCGGCGGCGCTGCTGGGCCTGGCCGCCCTGTGGCGCATCCTAGCGGCCTGGATCAGACGCCACTCGACCGAGCTCGCGGTAACCAATCGACGCGTGATCCACAAAGAAGGGCTTCTCTCGCGCAAGACGCAGGAGATGAATCGCGAGAAGGTCGAAAGCATCGATGTCGAGCAATCGCTGGCGGGCCGGATCTTCGGCTATGGCACGATCCTCGTGCGCGGCGTTGGCAGCAGCTGGGAACCGTTCCGCGACATCGCCGACCCGCTCGCCTTTCGGAGCCACATCACGGCCGGTTAGAGCTTGCGCACGCCCGGCCCTCCATCGCCGACGGCGTGACGCGTGATTGGCCCGATGCCGCAGATCGCGATGATCGCCGGCTCCTTGCCGTCCTTTTTGACGCCGTCATAGTGCGGCGTGTGGGCGACGCGGCGGATGAAGCTGCCGGCCGGCATCGGCACCGTGTCGTCGGGGTCGAATTTCTCCCCGCTCGCGACCCACCAGGTCCCCGAAACGACAACGCACAAGCGGTCGGTCTCGTACCAATGCGGTCCGCTCATATAGCCGGGATGCCATTTGACGAGCCCGTAATAGATGCCGGGCTCCGACGAACTGCCCCAAAGCGGCGCATCTTCGACGCTGTTCTCTGGCGTACCGGGTGTCTTGCGCCAGGTGATCTGGTCCGGCCGCTGCGTGAAGGTCATGGACGGATCAGGGGCGGCAATAGCGCTTTGCCCCAAGAGCATCGCGGGCAGCGACGCGAGTATCGGGACAACCAACAAGCTGCGCCGCGGCGTGATGAAATCATCCATGACGATCGTCCTTTGAGCGTGAGGGAGGGATCACAGCGGATCTCCGCCGGGCTTGCTTACCCACACGAACCGGTCCTGCGTGGCATCCCATCGAACGACGGTGGTGTCGTTGACATCGAGGCCGCGTTCGGGCGATGCCTGGAAATTGTAGACCCCACCAACACCCGGGAAATCTGTCAGGCCGGCGATATGCGCGCGGATCTGATCGGCTGTCGCGTCCGCTCCCAAGCGCCGCAAGGCGTCGAGCACGATGAGGCCGGCGTCCCATGAGGTACCGACAACGACGTCAGGCTGCAGATCGGTCTTCTTCAGCGCGGCATACATTTTGTGCTGAGCCGCCTCGACCCGTGGGTCGAGCTGATAGAGCCCCTCATGCGGCGGATAGACGCCGCCGCCCGCATAAAGCTCTTTGGGCAGGAAATTCTTGAACTGTCGCATCTGAACGACCGATTGGTTGCCGCCGGTGGTGGCTGTCGGCAGGTCGATGCCGGCCTGGACCAGGCCCTTGAAGATCGTGGCGCTCGGGGTGCCTGTGGCCCAGGCCAGGACATAATCGGGCTTCGCCGCCCGGACGCGCTCGATCTGTGCGGCGACACTGACGTCGCTGAGGTTGAAATGCTCGCGGTCGACGATTTTGACGCTGGCGTTTTCGGGCATCGCGAGTGCGGCGTCCATGCCGCGGTCGGCATCTTGGCCTGTCGCGTCGCTGCTGGTGATGCTGGCGATCCGCGTCAGCCCTTTTTCGCGGAAATAGCGGACCGCGGAGACCTGTCCATCCCAAGTCGACGTGTTCGCCGAGAAGGCATAGCTGCCGCGCGGCGGATGGTATCCCGGCGACAAGCAGTAAAGGAGCGGGCCGTGCGGCAAGAGCGGCACCATCGCGCTACACGTCGCGACGAGGCTCGATCCCATGATCACGGATGGGTGCGACGCCATGATGTCGTTCAAAAGCTGCACGGCGACTTGCGGGCTCGACTGGTCATCGTGGAACGCGAACCGCACATGCCTCCCGTCGATGCCGCCCTCTTCATTCGCGGTCTCGGCAAGAAGCTCCAGAACCTTCTTTTGCCCGCCCGCAAGGAATGCGCCATTTCCGGTAAGCGACAGGATCGCGTCGATGGTGAGATCGTCCGCCCGCGCGCCGACCGCCGGCACGAGCAAGATCAGGGCCGCCATCGCGAGACGACGAACGGTCATCTCGGCGATCCTGCCTTCGGCCAAGGCGCCAAACGCTTCATCCCTTTGGGACCGTAATGGCGCGATCGAGATGGAGGTGCCAATTGCCGCGCGCGGTCGCGGTGGCGGCTTCGCCCGCGAGCCAAGTGCCGGTGCGCTTTCCTTCCCATTCCGCCGGCAACACCATCCCGCGCACAAATCGCGTCGCCATCTGACGCGAGCCCCAGGCGATGACCACATCGGAGCCCGTCTCCCACCACGCATCGCCGGGCATGAGGTCGCGGGCCGATTCAGCGTCCTGCTGGACGTTGAAGGTGCCCTCCAGCAAGCAGCGGATGCCGGGCCCCGGATGCTGATGTCGGTCGGCGATACGCCCGGCCGGCGTGTTGACCTGGTCGAGCCTCAAGACCCACCGTGTCCCGGGCGCCATGTCGAACATGGATATGATCCGTGAAAGCCTGAGACTCGAGAGAACGCCCGTGGCCTCGAGCACCGCCGGCGGCGCGTTGACCGGCGCGAGATCCCATCGCCACAATTGGGCCCAGCCATCGGCGGCCTTCATCTCGACCGCGCCGTCGCAATAGGTCGCTTCGCCGGCTTTCATCTCGCGCCCGTTGAGGTTCGCGCGACCATGACGGACATAGATCAGTCGATGTGCGCTCGGCAGCGCCGCTGCGCCCGTCGCATCCGCCGCTACCTGATCGTGATAGAAATTCAGGGCAAATGGCATCGCGGGACCTCCCTCCTCGCACGCGATTGCTATACCGCAAGATATCGGGCATGCCTATCATCACGACGGCGGCGCCGGGCCTGCTCGGCGCCAGCGAAACGGGAGGACACGATGGCGGGCGCCAATATCACCCTGGTGGCGCCGGGCGGTATCCGCACGGCGTTGCAGCAGCTCATTCCCATGTTTGAAAAGGAGAGCGGTCACAAGGTGACGCCGACCTTCACCTCGGG
>Ga0335073_10012262_pt1 | contig 12039 bp, 11 predicted proteins | sample Lox_Sample_22_FD_207093 | JGI IMG/M metagenome (GOLD analysis project Ga0335073, IMG submission 207093) | Soil microbial communities from Loxahatchee National Wildlife Refuge, Florida, United States - Lox_Sample_2.2 | ecosystem: Environmental > Terrestrial > Soil > Wetlands | place: USA... | reverse complement strand
CGGAACCCCACCTCATTGGCCACACCGCCGAACCTATCGGAACAACCCTGGGCCCCCGCCGGTTGACCACAGCGTGGAGATCGAGATCTGGTCCGACGTGGTCTGCCCCTGGTGCTACATCGGCAAGCACCGGTTCGAGCGGGCGCTGAGCGAGTTCGAGCACGCTGACGAGGTGTCGGTCACCTGGCGCAGCTACCAGCTGAACCCGGACATGCCGGCCGGCAAGGCGGTGCCGACCGTGGATTATCTGGCCCGCCGGTTCGGGCCGGACGCCACGGCCATGGTGGACCGGATGGCCGGGCTCGGCGCGGCCGAGGGGATTGCGTTCGACTACGGGTCCTCGCTGGCCGTCAACACCCGGGACGCGCACCGCACCCTGCACTTGGCCGCCGAGCTCGGCGTGGCCAACGCCGCCGAGGAACGGCTGTTCCGCGCTCACTTTGCCGAAGGCGCCGACCTGTCCGACCCGGACACCCTGGCCAGCCTGCTCGGCGAGACCGGCGTGCCCGCCGACCGGGTCCGGGCCGTGGTGGCGGGCACCGACTACGCCGACGCGGTCCAGGCCGACATCGACGAGGCCAATGCGCTCGGTGTCACCGGCGTGCCGTTCTTCGTGCTGGACCGAAAGTACGGCATCTCAGGCGCCCAGCCCGCCGAGCTGTTCCTGGCCGGCCTCCGCCAGGCCTACGCCGACGAGGCCCAAACCGGCGAAGCCCAAACCGGCCAGGCCCAAACCGGCCAGGCCCAAACCGGCGGGGCCCAAGCCGACCAGGCCCAAGCCGGCCAGGCCTAAGCCCACTGCCCGGGCAGGATCACCCGATCCTCGGTGACGACCGCGGACACCAGCTCGGCCGGGGTGATGTCGAAGGCCAGGTTGATGGCCCGGGTCCCAGCCGGGGCGGCCGGCACCGCGACCTCCTCGTCCGGCCGCTGCTCGAGCGGTATCGCCGCCCCGTCCGGCGTAGCCGGGTCGATGGTTGATTCGGGCGCCGCGACCAGGAACGGAACGCCGGCCTGGCGGGCGGCCAGAGCCAGGCTGTAGGTGCCGATCTTGTTGGCCACGTCGCCGTTGGCCGCGATCCGGTCGGCGCCGACCACCACCGCGTCCACCATGCCCCGGCTGATCAGGAAGGGCGCCGCGCCGTCGACGGCCAGCCGGTGCTCGATGCCCAGCTGGCCGAGCTCCCAGCAGGTCAGCCGGGCGCCCTGGAGCAGCGGCCGGGTCTCGTCCACGATCACGTGGCTGAGCGCGCCGTCCTCGTGCAGCGCGCGGATCACCCCGAGGGCGGTGCCCCAGCCCAGGCAGGCCAGGCGGCCGGTGTTGCAGTGGGTGTGGACGCGGAGCCGCCCGTCCCCCTGGCGCCCGTCGCCGCAGGCCTGCCGCAGCCAGTCCGCGCCGCGGCGGCTGATCCGGAGGCTGACCGCCGTGGCGAACTCGGTCACGGCCAGGGCCGCCGCCTCCACGGCGTCGCGGCCCTGCGGTATCCGGGCCGCGACCGCCTGCACCTCGCGGCGCAGGTTGACCGCCGTCGGCCGGGCGTCGGCGATCCGCTTGACCTCCGCCTCCAGCCGCGACCGGTCCCAGCCCTCCCGGTCGCCCTGACGGACGGCCAGGGCGACGCCGAGGGCGCCGGCCGCGCCGAGCACCGGCGCGCCCCGGACGGCCAGCGTGGTGATCGCGTCGATCAGCTGGTCGACGGTGGTGATGCGCACCACGCGGACCTGATGCGGCAGCGCGGTCTGGTCCAGCGCCTCGATCTGCCCGTCACGCCAGGCGAGCACGTCCGGTGTGTCCATACACCGAACCTACGTGGCCCGGCCCGTGCTCCTGGCCTGGGGGTTAGCAGCGGCCGCGGTACGCACCCGAGGTGTAGGTGGTCCAGGCGCCCCAGTTGCCGCCGTCGTCGGAGATCGCGATCGCGGCCTTGGCGTTGCCGATCGGGTCGTAGGTGGCCATGGAGGGGCCGTGGACGCCGTTGATCTGCCAGTAGCCGAAGTCGTTGGTCGGGCTGTGCGCGTACTGGCGCCCGCCGGACTCCGCCATCGCGATCTCGGCCGCCATGAACGCCTCGCCGTGGGCGCCGCCCGCCGCCTCCCACAGCGCCTCCAGGCCGGAGCAGCTGAGGTTGCCGCTCAGCTTGCTGGTCGAGGTGGTGAGCACCGTCGGGGGCTTCTTGGCGTGCTTGGCCGAGTAGGTCGTGGCTACCGGCGCGTGGTTCGGGATGGTGAGCTTCTCGCCCACGTAGATGCTGTTCGGATTGCTGATCTTGGCCCGGTTGGCCTGGTAGATCCAGTTCCACTTGCTGGTGGTGCCGTAGAAGTGCCGCGCGATCCCCGCCAGCGTGTCGCCCGAGCGGACGGTGTAGGTGGTGGTGACCGACTGGGTCGCGTGCCGGACCGCGGTGGTCTGCGCCTGCTGGACCTGCTCCGTCACGGCGGTGGCCTTCGCGGGCGTCCGCACCGCGGCGTTCGCCGAGGCCGGCAGCGCGACGAGCGCACCGGTGATGGCGACCGCGGGAGCGACCTTGACGGCCGTCTCCGCTACTTTCTCGACCTGCGACGGAGTGGTGTGCCGACCGGTCCGCCTGATCTTGTGCGGGCGGCGGTGCAGGTGCGCTGAATCCACAGAACTCCCCAAGTAGTATCCATGCCCGTCTACTTGTCCCGGGGGAACCGGGGCCTTTCGGCGGGCCCTGACGTTCACATATGGTGACCGATGCGGCTTTTCTGCGCTTTCGGTGGTCTGTGCCGTCTGCGGAATCATGGCAGCAACCGTCCGGGGCTCGCAGGCAAATCGAGGTATTTCTGTGACATCCCCGTGATCTTGCAGCTCAGGAGGGGGCTGAGCTGCGATACTACGGGGGTGAACGATCACGGACTCCACTACTTCGACGACTATGTCCCGGGCGCGTCGTACGAGTGCGGCAACGTGACCTTCGACCAAGCTAGCGTCATAGCTTTCGCCAAGGAGTTCGATCCGCAGCCGTTCCACGTCGATCCGGTGGCCGCGGCGGCCAGCCCGTACGGCGGCCTGATCGCCAGCGGCTGGCATACCGCATCGGCGGTGATGCGCGTGCTGGTGGAGAACTACCTGGCCGCCGAGTCGAGCCTGGGCAGCCCCGGACTCGACGAGATCCGCTGGCCGCAGCCGGTCCGGCCGGGCGACACGCTCCGTGTCCGGGCCACGGTGGTGGAGGCGCGGCGCTCGCTCAGCAAGCCGGATCGCGGCATCGTCAAGACCCTGATCGAGGCGGTCAACGCCGAGGGCCAGCCGGCCTTCCGGGCCACCGCGATAAACTTCGTGCTCGTCCGCCCCGCGCCTGGCGGCTGAGCATGGCACGCTGGTCCTGTGGCCAGTGACACGGCGCGGCGGCTGACGCTCCTTCGGCACGCCAAATCCGACTGGCCGGACGTGCCCGACCGGGACCGGCCGCTGGCCAAGCGGGGCCAGCGCGACGCCCCGGTCATCGGCCGCTGGCTGCGCGACCAGGGCTACCGGCCGCAGATCGTGATCTGCTCGGCCGCGCTCAGGACCAGGCAGACCTGGGACCTGGTGGCCGCCGAGCTCGGCGGCTCCCCGTCCGTCACGTTCGAGCCGCGCGCCTACGCGGCCAGCGCGCTCACCTTGCTCTACCTGGTCCGGGAGCTGCCCGCGGCCTGCTCCTCGGCCCTGCTGATCGGGCACAACCCCGGCGTCTCGGAGCTGGCCAGCAACCTGATCGAGTCGGCCGGAGACGATACGCCGGGCACGCCGGGGCTGCGCTTCCCCACCGCCGCCGTGGCCGTCCTCGAGTTCCCCGGCGACTGGGACGGGCTGTCCCTGGCCCAGGCCCGGCTGGTCGCCTACACGACTCCCGGTGACCTCGAAGGCGCGGAATGACTGAGGCGGGGGCGCCGGTTAGCACAGGCGACGACGATCTGCGAGGAGAGCCCGCATGTCCCTGACCTTTTCCTCCGGCCCCCTGGCCGGCCAGGCGCCGGAGACCGTCAACTACCGGATCGAGGGCCCGGCCCACCGGCTGCTGATGCACGATTTCCCGCGGCGGGTCCGAGCCCGCTTCGGCGGCGAGACCATAGTGGACACCACCCGGGCCGTGCTGCTGCACGAGACCGGGATCCTGCCGCAGGTGTACGTGCCCCTGGACGACGTCCGGGCCGACCTCATCACGCCCACCGGGCACCACACCTACTGCCCGTTCAAGGGCACCGCGTCCTACTGGACGGTGACGGCGGGCGGCCAGGTGGCCGAGAACGCGATCTGGGCCTACCCGGAGCCGAACGAGGAGGCGGCCTGGCTGCGCGGCTACGCCGGCTTCTACTGGGGCGCCATGGACGAGTGGTACGACGAAGACGAGCGCGTCCAGGGCCACTTCAGGGACCCGTACCACCGGGTCGACGTGCGCCGGTCTTCCCGCCCGGTCCGCGTGCTCCTGGGCGGCACCGTGCTGGCCGAGACCACCAGCCCGCTGCTGGTGTCCGAGACCGGCCTGCCGAACCGCTTCTACATCCCGGCCGCCGACGTCCGCCAGGACCTGCTGGCGCCGAGCGACACGCACACCTACTGCCCCTACAAGGGCACGGCCTCCTACTGGACCGTGAACGCGGACGGCCGCAAGCTCGCCGACGCCGTCTGGTCCTACCCCGAAGCCGAGGGCGACTCCGCCGCCATCACCGGCTACCAGTCCTTCCTCCACGACGACCTGACCGTCGAAGTAGGCGCCCCCGCCTAGGCGGCGGTGCGGTGCCCGGGGCCGGCCGCGGCGGGAAGCGGGCCGGCTTCGGGGAGCGGCCCGTCCGCCGCCAGCGCGTCGGCCGCGCGCTGCGCGGGGGCGTGCGAGGCGGCGGCGTGGGCGCTGGGCCGGGGATCCCGGGCGGCGTGGAAGACCGCGCCGAGCCAGATGGCGATCCCGGCCACCGCGACGACGGCGATGAGGACCAGCTGCCAGACGGCTAGCACCGTATTCGGGTACGGGGAAACGGAGTGCACGGCATTACCTTCTTTCCGCGGTAGCGTCACGGACGGGAAGGACCCCGCCTCCGCTTGTCGCGGATTCCGATTGCGCGGTGAGCGGCGCCGTCCCGGCCGGGGCGGTCATCCGTTTCGCCGCGTCTGTCCGGCGCCCTTCCCGTTCGTCATCAGCACACCGCAGGACGCGCTGCCGTCACAGGGACCAAGGTCACGGAACGCCATGACCACTGTCACCGGGCCGCTGGGCGGGCACACTAGCGCCGTTCGTTCTAAAAACGCGGGCGGCGGGCCACCGTGCCTACGGCGGCCCGCCCCCTACGGTCAGCTCGCTACTCGGAGCCGAAGGCCTTGATCTCCTGCTCCTCGGTCTCGCTGAGCTCGCGCGGCTCCTCGCCCTTGGCCCGCTTGGCCGTCTGCACCTGGTCCCTGATCTTGTCCACGACCTCGGGGTTGGCCAGCGTGGTGATGTCCCCGACGTCGGCGAAGTTCGACACCGAGGCGATCACCCGGCGCATGATCTTGCCGGACCTGGTCTTGGGCATGTCGGGCACGATCCAGATGTTCTTCGGCCGGGCGATCTTGCCGATGTCGGTCTCGATCGCCTTCGTCACCTTGGCCTCGACGCCCGCGTCGGCCGGAACGCCCGGCTTGAGCGCGATGTACATCTCGACCACCCGGCCGCGCACGTCGTCGACGACCGGGACGGCGGCCGCCTCGGCCACCTCCTCCACCGCCAGCGCCGAGGACTCGAGTTCCTTGGTGCCGAGCCGGTGCCCGGCCACGTTGATGACGTCGTCCACCCGGCCCAGGATGCGGAAGTAGCCGTCCTCGGCCTGGACCGCGCCGTCGCCGGCGAAGTAAGGCCAGTCGTGCCAGTCGGTGCTGTCCGGGTCCTTGTTGTACTTGGCGAAGTAGGTGGACACGAACCGCTCGGGCTGGCCCCAGATGGTCTGGAAGATGCCCGGCCACGGGGCGCGGGACACGATGTTGCCCGCCTTGCCGCTGCCCTTCGGGATCGACTCGCCGTTCTCGTCCAGGATGTCGAGGTAGATGCCGAGCGCGGCCGGCCCGCAGCTGCCCGGCTTCATGGGGAACAGGGCGGGCAGGCCGGTGCCGATGAAGCCGCCGGTCTCGGTCTGCCACCAGGTGTCGGTGATGATCGCCTCGCCCTTGCCGACGTACTTGTAGTACCACCGGTAGACCTCGGGCTCGATCGGCTCGCCGACCGTGGTCATGCACTTGAAGTGGAAGTCGTACTTGGCCGGCTCGTCCGGGCCGACCTTGCGCAGCATCCGGATCGCGGTGGGGGAGGTGTGGAAGATGTTCACCCCGAGCCGCTCGGCGATCCGCCACGGCCGCCCGGCGTCCGGATAGTTGGGCGTGCCTTCGTACAGGACCGTGGTGGTGCCGAGCGCCAGCGGGCCGTACACGATGTAGGAGTGGCCGGTGATCCAGCCGATGTCGGCCATGCACCAGTACGTGTCGTCCGGGTGGATGTCCTGGTAGAACTTCGACGTCCCGGCCACGTACGACAGGTAGCCGCCGGTGGAGTGCTGGCAGCCCTTGGGGCGCCCGGTGGTGCCGCTGGTGTACATCAGGAACAGCGGCGCCTCGGCCGGCAGCGAGACCGGCGCGACCACGGCGCCCTTGTGGTCGGCCAGCAGCTCGTCGACGAAGATGTCGCGGCCCTCGACCATCGGGGTCTTGGCCGAGTACTTGCCGGGGAAGCGCCGCCAGACCAGGACCTTGTCGACCTCCTGGCCCTCCTTGCGGGCCGCCTCGACCGCCTCGTCCGCCTTGACCTTGTGGTCGAGCAGGTCGCCGCTGCGGTAGTAGGCGTCCATGGTGATGAGGATCTTGCTGCCCGAGTCGGCGATCCGGCCGCCGCAGGCGCCGCCGCTGAACCCGGCGAAGACCTGGGAGTGGACGGCGCCCAGGCGGGCGCAGGCCAGCATGGTCACCGGCAGCTCGGGCACCATCGGCATGTGCAGCGTGACCCGGTCGCCCGCCTGCACGCCGAGTTCGGCCAGCACCGCCGCGAACTCGTTCACTCGCCGGTAGAGCTCCTGGTAGGTGATGACCGCGTCGGCCTCGTTCTCGTCCTCGGAGACCCAGATCAGCGCGGCCTTGTTCCGGTCCTTGGCCAGGTGCCGGTCCACGCAGTTGTACGACGCGTTCAGCTTGCCGCCGACGAACCACTTCCAGAACGGCGGATTGCTCGTGTCCAGCGTGGTGTGCCAGTACTCGTCCCAGTGCAGCAGGTCGGCGTATTCCCGGAAGCACTCGGGGAAGTTTTCCTCCGCGAAGCGATCCAGGATGGCCGGGTCCGAAGCGTTCGCCTGCCCGATGAATTTCGGCGGCGGAGGGTAATAGCCTTCCTCGCGCCAGTGGACGGCGATGGTCGCCTCGGAAGACTCGGCCGATTCCGATTCTTCCGATTCATCTACGGCGTGCCCTTGAACTTCTTCGGCCATGGGAGTCCCTCCGCTTGCGCGTGTTGTCAGATTTAACGCCGGAAGCACTCCAAACTTAACGCGAGTGGCTGGCATCCTCCATGGTCACCCTGCACCGATCTGACCCGGTCCGGGTTGTGGGCCGCTACGGGCCGGACTAGCGGCTAACGCCGAGTAGGCGTGAACCGGCGGGCGCAACTCCGGAAAGACCCGGTCCAGGCTGGTGATCCGCATGATCTTCAGCACCGAGGGCCGGGCCGAGGTCAGCCTGAGCTGGCGGCCCGCCGCCCGCGCGTGCCGGGCCAGCCGGGCCAGTGCGCCCAGGCCGGAGGCGTCGCAGAAGGTGACGCCGGACAGGTCCACGGTGACCGGCGCCGAACCCTTCAGCCGGCCGTCGATGACCTCGGTGATGTAGGAGTAGGCCTGGTCGGCGGTGGCGATGTCCAGTTCGCCCGCCACGCTGACGACCTGGTGGCCGTTAGCGCCCAGGTGCGTGGAAAGCTCCAGCTGAGCGACGGTGCTGACCGGCGCCGCCGGAGCGGGTATGACGACCGGAGGCGCCGCCTCCGGAGTAACGATCGTGGTAACCACGTCTGCATCACTTCCCCCGTCTTGTACTGCCACGTCACCCTTGACGCGATCCAGTAGACGAATGATCACGTGTTCCCCTCCAACCCCTGTGTCCCGTTAACGTCAGCGGCCCGGCAAACGTTCCGCTCGCCGCCGAACCGGGAAGGACCCCCGGTGCCCCGTACACTGGGAGGATGGGTCCCGATTGTGGCAGCAGGGTCACTACCAGCGCAAATAATTAGAATCGGTGCGGCTGCACCGAAACCGGGATGCTGCTGAGTAATACGTACGAGGGGGGACTCTGGTTCAAGGGCGGACAGCAGATCCTCAGCGTCCATGGCTGAGGTAGCTGAGGCAACCGAGGCGCCGGCCGCCGGGGTGGTGAACGAGCACCACCGTTACCGGCCCGGAGAGCCGCTGCGCCGCTACGTGGCCTGGTATACCGGCTACCGCCAGCGCGGGGTGCCGCCGGCCAGGCACCGCGGCCTGCCCTCGCCCTACCTGACGCTCATCTTCACGCTGGACGAGCCGCTCAGCATCGAGGCGCACCCCGACCCGGGCCAGCCGCCAGGCGAGTTCCGGGCGCTGCTCGGCGGGCTGCACTCGGCGCCCGCGCTGATCAGGCACGACGGCGCGCAGTCGGGCGTCCAGCTGGCGCTGCGGCCGCCCGGGGTGCGGGCCCTGCTCGGCCTGCCCGCGGGCGAGCTGGCCGACATCGACGTGCCCGCCGAGGCGGTCCTCGGCGGTGTCTGCGCCGAGCTGCGGGACCGGGTCCTGAGCGTGACCAGCTGGCCGCGGCGGTTCGCCATCATGGACGAGATCCTGCTGCGGCAGCTCATGGCCCGGGACAGCCCGGCCGCGCCCGCCCCCGAGGTGCTGCACGCCTGGCGGCAGCTGCTCCGGGCGGGCGGCGCCGTGCGGGTGGGCGACCTGGCCGCCGCCACCGGCTGGAGCAGCCGCCACCTGACCAGCCGGTTCCGGGCCGAGATCGGGCTGACGCCCAAGGCCGCGGCCCGGGTCATCCGGTTCGACCGGGCCAAGCAGACCCTCATCCGGCACCTGAGCACGGGCGCCAGCCCCGCTGGCAGCCCCGCTGGCAGCGTCGCGACCGGCGGCTACCAGCTGGCCGACCTGGCCGCCGACACCGGGTACTTCGACCAGGCCCACCTGGCCCGGGAGTTCCGCGCGCTGGCCGGGGTGCCGCCGAGCCAGTGGCTGGCCGAGGAGTTCCGAAACGTCCAAGCCGGGACCTGGCTGGCTGACGGAGGCTGAAGTCAGGCAAGCCCACAGCAAGGAGGCACGAGATGCCAGCAGTACCGGAACCCCAGGTCTGGCCCACCCTGCGGGCGCGTGACGCCCGCGCGCTGATCAGGTTCCTGGTCGACGCGTTCGGGTTCGAGGAGACCGTGGTCTACGGGGACGGCGACCAGGTGGACCACGCCCAGCTGTCCTGGCCCGAGGGCGGCGGCGTCATGCTCGGCTCGGTCCGCGACGGCGACGGCGACGGCGACGCGCACGGCCAGCATCAGGGTTCCACGCCGACCCGGCCGGGGACGTTCGGCGCCTACGTGGTCACCGACCACGTGGACGCGGTGTACGAGAAGGCCAGGGCGGCCGGGGCGCAGATCGTCAAAGAGCCGTTCGACACCGACTACGGGTCGCACGACTTCGCCGCCGCCGACCCGGAGGGGAACCACTGGTCGTTCGGCACCTACCGGGGCGAGCCGCGCAAGGGCGCGTGAGCCGCCCGTGAGTCAACCAGGGGGCACCACGGGGGCGTGACCCGCGCGGACCGGAGTAGCGTGCCAGGCATGCGAGCCTGGCACGTGGAGGCGCCCGGGCCGGTCACCGGCCGCCCGCTGCGCCTGCACTCCGACGACGAGACGCCGCGGCCAGGACCAGGAGAGCTGTTGCTCCGGGTCCTGGCCTGCGGCGTCTGCCGGACCGACCTGCACGTGACCGAGGGCGACCTGCCGCCGCATCGCCCCGGCGTGACCCCCGGCCACGAGGTGGTGGGGGAGGTGGCGGCCCTGGGCGAGGGCGCGGACGGGGGCTTCAACGCAGGCGACCGGGCCGGCGCCGCCTGGCTGCGCTCGACCGACAACACGTGCACGTACTGCCTGCGCAACGCCGAGAACCTGTGTCCCGCCAGCCAGTACACCGGCTGGGACGCCGACGGCGGCTACGCCGAGTACATGACCGTGCCCGCCGCCTACGCGCACAAGCTCCCGCCCGGGTACTCGGACGCAGAGCTCGCCCCGCTGCTGTGCGCGGGCATCATCGGCTACCGCGCCCTCCAGCGGGCCGAGCTGCCGGAGGGGGGCCGTCTCGGCCTCTACGGCTTCGGCGGCAGCGCCCACCTGGCCGCCCAGGTGGCGCTGGCCCGCGGCGCCACCGTGCACGTGCTCACCCGCGGCGAGAAGGCCAAGCAGCTCGCCCGGGAGCTCGGCGCGGCGAGCGTCGGCGATGCCGACGGCATGCCGCCCGAGCCGCTGGACGCCGCGATCCTGTTCGCCCCGGTCGGGGAGCTCGTCCGGCCCGCCCTGCAGGCCCTCGACCGCGGCGGCACGCTGGCCGTCGCGGGCATCCACCTGTCCGACATCCCGCCCCTGAACTACGAGCGGCACCTGTTCCAGGAGCGGCAGCTGCGCAGCGTCACCGCCAACACCCGGGCCGACGCGCGCGAGTTCCTCGGCCACGCGGCCCGCCACCGGCTGGCCGTCACCGTGCACCCGTACCCGCTGGACGCAGCCGACCAGGCGCTGCGCGACCTGAAGGCGGGCGCCTTCGACGGCGCCGCCGTCCTGGTTCCCTGAACGTTTCCTGAAAGTCCGCTGTCCATCCGCCTCAGCAAGGAAGCTTTCCGCCGGTAACGGTGTCTCGAATAACGGGCATACTGGGCACCACAAGGAGCCGCTATGAGCAAGCAAGTCACGCCGCCGCCACCCGGCGACAAACCCAAGGCGCCCGCGCCGCCGCCGCCGCCCACGTGGCGGAACTGGATCTGGCCGATCATGCTGGTCGTGATCTTCGCCCTGTGGTTCCTGCTGCCCACCCGGTCGCCGTCGACCAGCCTGAGCTACACCCAGTTCCTGTCCGACGTGTCCGCCCACCAGGTCAAGACGGTGCAGCTCGGCGCGGTCGGCGCGACCAGCAGCGGCACGCTGACCAACGGCAAGAGCTTCACCGTGGTCATCCCGCCGCAGGCCGGGCAGAACCTGCTGACCACGCTGCAGGACGCCAAGGTGCAGGTGTCCGCGGCCGCCAGCGGCCAGGGCTTCGGCACCGAGGTGCTGATCTACCTGATCACGTTCGGCCTGCCCATCTTGCTGTTCGTCTGGTTCTTCCGCCGCCTGTCCAAGGGCGCCGGAGCCGGCCTCCAGGGCGCGCTCGGCGTCGGCAAGTCCCGGGCCAAGGTCTTCGACGAGGAGCGGCCGTCCACCACGTTCGCCGACGTGGCCGGGTACGAGGGCGCCAAGTCCGAGATCGCCGAGGTGGTCGACTTCCTGCGCAAGCCCGACCGCTACACCCGGGTCGGCGCGCTGGTGCCCCGCGGCGTGCTGATGGTCGGCCCGCCCGGCACCGGCAAGACGCTGCTGGCCCGCGCGGTCGCGGGCGAGGCGGGCGTCGTGTTCTTCTCGGTGACCGGATCCAGCTTCGTCGAGCTGTTCGTCGGCGTCGGCGCGTCCCGTGTCCGCGACCTGTTCGAGCAGGCCCGTAAGCGCGCCCCCGCCATCATCTTCATCGACGAGATCGACGCCATCGGCCAGCGCCGGGCCGGCAGCGGCGCGGTGGTGTCCAACGACGAACGCGAGCAGACCCTCAACCAGCTGCTGGCCGAGATGGACGGCTTCGAGCCGTCGGCCGGCGTGGTCGTGCTGGCCGCCACCAACCGGCCCGAGGTCCTCGACCCGGCCCTGCTGCGCCCCGGCCGGTTCGACCGCCAGGTCACCATCCCGCTGCCGAACGTGACCGAACGGGCCGCGATCCTCGCCGTGCACTGCCGCGGCAAGAAGCTGGCCCCCGACGTCGACCTGAACGCGGTCT
>Ga0335073_10012261_pt1 | contig 12039 bp, 14 predicted proteins | sample Lox_Sample_22_FD_207093 | JGI IMG/M metagenome (GOLD analysis project Ga0335073, IMG submission 207093) | Soil microbial communities from Loxahatchee National Wildlife Refuge, Florida, United States - Lox_Sample_2.2 | ecosystem: Environmental > Terrestrial > Soil > Wetlands | place: USA... | reverse complement strand
CCCCAATCACGCAGGTGCGCACCGACTCCGAGCGGGACGACGAACGGCGCCCACTGGCTGCGCGCCAGCGCGATGATGGTGTCGATGTCGAGGTGGTCGTAGTGGTCGTGGCTGATGACGATCGCATCCAAGGCAGGTAGCGCGTCCAGCGACACCGGCGGCGGATGCATCCGCTCCGGGCCGACGACGTCCGACGGCGAGCAACGAGCACTCCACACCGGGTCGGTCAGAACGCGGTACCCGTCGATCTCCAGCAGCGCCGTCGAGTGGCCGAACCAATTGACCGCGATCTGGCCCGCCGGGGCTTCGAAGGCTAGGGCCGGCGGCGTGACCAATGGGATCTCCGCGCGGGGTCGGGTGGCGGCGCGCGCACCGATCACCTCCCAGAGGATGTTCCGCTGTTCCTCGCGGTCGATGCTGAACTGGGAACCCGGTTCCAGGTTGACGAAGACACCGTCCTGAAAATTCGGTGACCGCTCGGCAGACGAACGAATGTCGGACGGTTGGGCCCCGAGCGCGGCCGGCGCACCGTGCAGTGCGCGCAGCACCCACCCGCCGGTCGCAAGCGAGACCGTGCCGACTGCCAGTCGCAGCGCCCCACGCAGCATGCGATCAGGCCCCCTGGAACTTCGGCGGCCGCTTCTCCACCCGGGCCACCTGCGCTTCGATCACGTCTTGGCTGGCCCAGGCCCTGTCGAAAAGCTCCTTTTGCACCGGCGACGGCTCTTCGATGGCGCCGTCGTCGTTGAGCACCCGCTTGGCATGCTGCAGCGCCAGCGGGGCCAGACCGGCGATCTCGGCGGCCCAGGCCTGCGCATCGGTCACCGAACCGATCCGGTTGGCCATCCCGGTCTGCAGTGCAGTCTCGGCGGTCAGCTTCTCCGCGGACAGCAACATCGCCCTGGCGCGGCCGTGGCCAACCAGCGACGAGAGCCGGTGGATACTCCAGTTATCCAGTGCCAGGCCATATTTCGACGTAGGAAACTGGAAGAACGCGTCAGACGCGACGACGCGCAGATCGCACTGCATCGCCAGCTGCAAGCCCGCACCGATCGCGGGCCCGTTGATCGCGCCGATTATCGGAATCGGCGCGGCGTCCATGGCCTTGTGCAATTCGATGAGCCGGTCGGGATAGTCGGCGGCGAATGCGTCGCCGCTAAGGTCGGCGCCGGCACAGAAGGCGGTGCCCTGCCCGGTCAGCACGATGACACGGACATCCTCGCCGGCGGCCTTCTCCACCGCCTCGCGCAACTCCTCGACGAGCTGGGAATTGAGCGCGTTGCGCCGTTCCTGACGCTGCAACTCGATGGTCAGGACGTCTTCGACGCGCGTGACACCAATCATGTGCCCAAGCCTATTAGGCTCATCGGGCGGTGCCGAATCGGCGGTGGACAGAGCATTCAATTTCTCGGTAAGACCTGACAGGATGCGTGAGCGTGAAGCGGCCCAACTTCTTGGTGATAGTGGCAGACGATCTCGGGTTCTCCGACATCGGCGCATTCGGCGGGGAGATCAACACCCCCAACCTGGACCGGCTGGCCTACGCCGGGATCCGGTTCACCGACTTTCATTCGGCGCCGGCCTGTTCACCGACCCGCTCGATGCTGCTGACCGGAACCGATCACCACATTGCCGGCATCGGCACGATGGGCGAGGTTTTGCCGCCGACATTCAAGGGCGCACCCGGTTATGAGGGCTATCTCAACGACCGGGTGGTGGCGTTGCCCGAGTTACTGCGCGACGCCGGCTACCTAACGCTGATGTCGGGTAAATGGCACTTGGGCAACACGATTGACAGGTCGCCGTGGGCCCGCGGATTCGAGCGCTCGTTCGCGCTGCTGCCGGGTGGCGCCAGCCATTACGGTGGTTCGCGAGCCGTCGTTTCGCTGGGGGCCCCCACTCTCTATACCGAAGACGACCAGTTCGTCACGGTCGGTGACGACTTCTATTCGTCGGACTCCTACACCGACACCCTGCTGCGCTTCTTCCGCGAACGTCCCGAGGGCCCTGATGATCAAGAAAGACCGTTCTTCGCGTATCTGCCGTTCCAGGCGCCGCACTGGCCGCTGCAAGCACCGGCGGAACTGATTGCCAGCTATCGCGGCCGCTATGACGCCGGCCCGGACGCATTGCGCGAGGAGCGGCTCGCCGCGCTCAAACGGCTCGGCCTGTGCCCGCCAGATGTCGCTGCGCACCCCGTCGTCGCCGACGGCGCCCCCGAGTGGGACGACATGACGGACGAAGAACGCGCGATCTCGGCACGAAGCATGGAGGTCTACGCCGCCATGGTGGACCGGATGGATCAGAACGTCGGCCGGGTGATCGACTATCTCACCGAAACCGGCGAGCTCGACAACACCGTGGTGATCTTCATGTCCGACAACGGTGCTGAGGGAGCAATCGTCGAGGCGATGCCGATTCTGGGTGGCCTGATCGCGGCGCAAATCGAGCGGCATTGCGATCACAGCGTGGACAATCTGGGCGCGCCCAACACATTCATCTGGTACGGCCCGCGCTGGGCGCAAGCCGCCACCGCGCCGTCGCGGCTGTACAAAGCGTTCACCGCCGAGGGCGGCATCCGGGTCGTCGGGTTCGTCACCTGGCCGGGCTTCGACCGGCAGGCCCAGATCGGCACCGCGTTCGCAACCGTCATGGACATTGCCCCGACCGTGCTGGAACTTGCCGGCGTCGCACATCCCGGCACCGAATACCAGGGCCGCGCAGTCGCACCCATGCGCGGCGGGTCGCTGGTGCCGTATCTGTCCGGTGCCGCCGAGGCGGTGCACGACGACGTCACCGACACCGGATGGGAGTTATTCGGCGGTCGCGCCATCCGCCAAGGCGACTGGAAGGCGCTCTATCTGCCCGAGCCGTACGGACCGGGCGCCTGGCAGCTGTACGACCTCTCGGTCGACCCGGGCGAGATCAACGACCTGGCCGCCGCGCGACCGGACAAACTGGCCGAGCTGCTGCCGCTGTGGGACCGCTACGTCGAGGACACCGGCGTAATCCTCGATCTCTATTCGGTTTTCCACTCCTAGGTCGGCGCTGTGGGCCGGATCGGGACCGACGAACTGCGCGACGCGGTGCTCGACGAGGGGACCTTCGTCAGCTGGGACACCCCGCCGCTGGTAGTGCCGACCAGCCCGTCCTACTCCCGCGAGCTTGCCGACGCCCGGGGCGCCAGCGGCCGCGACGAATCGGTGCTGACCGGCGAGGGCCGGGTGTTCGGGCGGCGGGTGGCGGTGGTGGTCTGCGAGTTCGAATTCCTAGGCGGCTCGATCGGCGTCGCCGCGGCCGAACGGATCACCGCCGCCGTGCAACGCGCCACCGCCGAGCGGCTGCCGCTGCTGGCGTCGCCGTGCTCCGGAGGTACCCGGATGCAGGAGGGCACCGTCGCGTTCCTGCAAATGGTGAAGATCGCGGCCGCCGTCACGCTGCACAAGCAGGCACATCTGCCCTATCTGGTGTACCTGCGCCACCCGACCACCGGCGGCGTGTTCGCGTCCTGGGGTTCGCTCGGCCACGTCACGTTCGCCCAGCCCGGCGCGCTGGTCGGCTTCCTGGGGCCGAGGGTGTACGAGCAGCTCTACGGTGAACCCTTCCCCGCCGGCATCCAGACGGCCGAGAACCTGCAGCGGCACGGGGTCATCGATGCCGTCGTGCAGCTCACGGAGCTGCGCAGCATCGTCGACCTCGCCCTCAAAGTGGTCGCCGACGACGCCGGGCCCCCGCCGGACCCGCTGCCGGCCGAACCGCTGCCCGACGTCGGGGCGTGGGACTCCGTGGTGGCATCGCGACGGCCGGACCGGCCCGGGGTCAGGCAGCTGTTGCGGCACGGCTGCACCGATCAGGTGCTGCTGTCTGGAGCCGAGCGCGGTGGAGCGGCGACCACGCTGCTGGCGATGGCCCGGTTCGCCGGTCAGCCCGCAGTGGTCCTCGGCCAGCAGCGCTCCACCGCCGGGACGGAGGCGGGCCTATTCGGGCCCGCCGCGTTGCGCGAGGCCCGTCGCGGCATGACGCTGGCCGCTGGTCTGCGGCTACCGCTGGTGCTTGTCATCGACACCGCTGGGCCGGCGCTGTCAGCGGAGGCGGAAGAAGGCGGGCTGGCCGGCGAGATCGCTCAGTGTCTGGCCGAGCTCGTCACGCTGGACACTCCGACGGTGTCGGTGCTGCTCGGCCAGGGCAGCGGCGGCCCGGCGCTGGCGATGGTTCCGGCCGATCGGGTGCTGGCGGCACTGCACGGCTGGCTGGCGCCGCTGCCGCCCGAGGGCGCCAGCGCGATCGTCTTCCGCGACACCGCTCACGCCGCCGAACTGTCTGCCGCACAAGGCATCCGGTCGACGGACTTGTTGGCGTCCGGCATCGTCGACGTCGTCGTGCCGGAGCATCCGGACGCCGCCGACGAGCCGGTCGAGTTCTGCACACGGTTGTCCGTGGCGATCGCCACCGAGCTGCATGCGCTACGCGGCGTGTCCGACGCCGAGCGGACGGCGGCCCGGCTGCGGCGCTACCGCGACATCGGGCTGCCCTAGGTGCCCGGCAGCCCGAGGTAACGCTGGATCGTCGGCCCGACCCAGTCGACGATCTCGGCGCGACTCATCGTCACGACCGGCGGCAACCGCAGGACGAAGCGACACCACGCCAGACCTCGCGCCGAGCGCTCACGCCCCGGAGGCGCCGTCGGCAGAGTTCGTCCAGGACATCATGGACACCCGCGGCTTCGGCCCGGGCCGCAGCATCGTCACCGAGCTGGTCTGGGGATCGCGATTCCACATCCATCACCGGGTTGCCGATACCTATCGGGCCGGACGGCTGCTGCTGGCCGGGGACGCCGCCCACGTGCACAGTCCCGCCGGCGGGCAGGGCATGAACCTGGGTGTCCAGGATGCTGTCGCGTTGGCCGATGCCCTGCACGACGGATCGGATGCCGCGCTCGATGCCTACAGCGCAGGTCGTAGGCCGATCGCCCGGCAAGTGCTGACCACGACGGGACGGTTGACCCGGCTGGCGACCTTGCCCAGGGCGGTGCGCCCTGCCCGCAACGGGTTGATGCGAATGGCCGCGCAGATGCCGGCGGTTCGCCGCCAACTGGCCTGGCGTCTATCGGGTCTGGTCTACCGCTGATCGAGTGCGTCGGCAGCCCAGCGGTGCGCCCAGGTCTGCAGCGGCTCAAGCGCCGCCATCAGCGAATGACCGTGTGGCGTGAGGAAATAACCGGCGTCCCCATGGTCGACGATATGCAGCTGCCGTAGCTCCTTTAACCGGGTGTTGAGCGACCCTGGGTTGGTGTCGCAGGCCGTTTGCAACGCGCGGAAGGTCAGCGGCCCGTTGCGCAGCTCCCACAGCAGGCGCAGCGCGCCGCGGCGCCCGAGCGCGTCGAGCGCCACCATGATCGGCCGCCCCGAGCGCGAGCCGCGGGCCGACGATCCGATGCGGGGCGAATTCATGCTTTACATTTTGTAGCACCGGGACTACTTTCGTCACCATGACACGCTATAAAATTGATAGCGCCCGTATCGCCCCGGCCCCCGAACCGCTGCCCGACGACATCCGGCAAGCCATCGACGCGGTGACGCGCGGCAACCCGCCGCTGGTGTTGTTCACCACGTTGGCGCGCGATCGCCGGCTGTTCTTCAAGTTTTTCAATTCCGGACTGCTTGACCGGGGTCACCTGACCATTCGGCAACGCGAGATCGTCATCGACCGGGTGACAGCATCCTGCGGCGCCGAGTACGAGTGGGGTGTCCACGTTAGCGTCTTCGCCGCGAAAGCCGGTCTGACACAGGAACAAATCACGTCACTGACCGTCGGCGGGCCGGAGGATGCCTGCTGGACCGACGCCGAACGGCTGCTGATCCGGTTGTGCGACAGCCTGCACCAGTACTGCACGGTGGACGACGCGCTCTGGGCAGAGCTGAGCCGACACCATGATGACGAGACGCTGCTGGAACTGCTTATGCTCGCGGGCTTCTACCGCACCGTCAGTTACCTGGTGAACTCCCTGCGACTGCCCCCAGAAACCGACGCTCGGCGGTTCCCGTAAGGGTTCCCACAGCTAAGGGGGACAATCAGGCATCATGGGCGGCATGGACACTGGTGTGACCTCGCCGCGGGTTTTGGTTGTCGACGACGACTCCGACGTGCTGGCATCGTTGGAACGCGGACTGCGCTTGTCCGGGTTCGAGGTGTCGACCGCGGTTGACGGCGCCGAGGCCTTGCGGAGCGCGACCGAGACCAGGCCCGATGCGATCGTGCTCGACATCAATATGCCGGTACTCGATGGCGTCAGCGTGGTCACCGCGCTGCGTGCGATGGACAACGACGTCCCGGTCTGCGTGCTCAGCGCGCGCAGTTCGGTCGACGACCGGGTGGCCGGTCTGGAGGCCGGCGCCGACGACTATTTGGTCAAGCCGTTCGTGCTGGCCGAGTTGGTGGCTCGGGTGCGAGCGCTGCTGCGCCGCCGCGGATCCACCGCGACGTCGTCGTCGGAAACCATCACGGTCGGCCCATTGGAAGTGGACATCCCGGGCCGGCGGGCCCGCGTCAACGGCCTAGACGTCGATCTGACCAAGCGTGAGTTCGATCTGCTGGCGGTGCTGGCCGAGCACAAGACCGCGGTGCTGTCGCGTGCGCAGTTACTGGAATTGGTCTGGGGTTACGACTTCGCTGCCGACACCAACGTCGTCGATGTGTTCATCGGATACTTGCGCCGTAAGTTGGAGGCCGGTGGCGGCCCGCGGCTGCTGCACACCGTCCGCGGAGTGGGATTCGTACTGCGCATGCAGTGACGGAGCTGAGCATGAACTTCATGAAATTCTTGTCGCGGTTCTTCACCCGTACGCCCTCGCTTCGGGCTCGAGTGGCGGTAGCGACCGCTATCGGGACCTCGATCGTGGTGCTCATCGCGGGTGGGGTCGTGTGGTTCGGCATTACCAGCGCATGGAAAGAGCGACTGGACCGCCGTCTTGACGAGGCAGCCGGCTTCGCACTCCCGTTCCTGCCCCGCGGGCTTGACGAAATCCCTCGCTCACCCAACGATCGGGACACGATCATCACGGTCCGCCGTGGCGACGTGGTCAAGTCGAACTCCGACATCACGCTGCCGAAGTTGGATGAGGGCTACGCCGACACCTATGTCGACGGGGTGCGCTACCGAGTACGGACGGTAGAAGTTCCAGGGCCGCATCCGACGTCGGTGGAAGTCGGAGCCACGTATGACGACACCATCGCCCAGACCAACAACTTGCACCGCAGAGTGATCCTCATTTGCACGCTCGCGATCGGTGCCGCAGCGGTATTCGCCTGGCTGCTGGCCGCGTTCGCGGTGCAGCCGTTCAAACGGCTTGCTCAGCAAGCTCGCTCGATCGACGCTGACGAGCGGCCGAAAGTCGCGGTCCGGGGGGCCAGCGAGGCAGTCGAGATCGCCGAGGCCATGCGGGGCATGCTCCAACGGATCTGGAAAGAGCAGGACCGCACCCAGGAGGCGCTTGCCTCGGCACGGGATTTCGCGGCGGTGTCGTCGCACGAATTGCGCACGCCGCTCACCGCGATGCGGACCAACCTCGAGGTGCTGGCCACCCTGGACCTGCCGGACGAGCAACGCAAAGAAGTGCTCCACGACGTGATCCGAACCCAATCCCGCATCGAGGCAACGTTGTCCGCGTTGGAGCGGCTCGCCCAGGGCGAGCTGTCGACGTCGGAGGATCACGTGCCGGTCGACATCACCGAGCTGCTCGACCGGGCGGCGCACGACGCCATGCGGATCTACCCCGACCTCGACGTATCGCTGGCGCCGTCGCCGACCTGCATCATCGTCGGGCTACCCGCAGGCCTGCGTCTCGCCGTCGACAATGCCATCGCCAATGCCGTTAAACACGGTGGCGCGACGCGTGTTCAGCTGTCCGCGGTCAGTTCACGGGCCGGCGTGGAAATCGCGATCGACGACAACGGCGCCGGGGTGCCCGAGGAGGAGCGCCGAGTGGTGTTCGAGCGGTTCTCCCGCGGATCAACCGCGTCACATTCGGGCTCCGGCCTTGGGCTGGCACTGGTCGCCCAGCAGGCGCAGCTGCATGGCGGTACAGCGTCGCTGGAGGACAGCCCGCTGGGCGGAGTACGGCTGATGCTGCGCCTGCCCGGCCCGAGCTGACTTACTCGGTTTTGTCGTTCTCCGGCTCATGCGTGGCCGCCGGAGACCTCACCGGCACTTCACGTGTGACGCGTCGAACCGTCAGCGCGAGCGTGAGCACGAGCCCGAGCAGGAAGGACACGCCCAGCAACCAGGGGTCAACATGGCCCATTATTGCGCTCCAATCTCACGGGCGCCGGGCATGTCGTCCAGGGCCTGCTCCTCGGTGGAGCGCCTGATCGCTACGCCGGCAATCAACAAGGCGAGCGCTGAGCCGAGCGCGAACGCCACCAGGTAACACAGCCATGGAATAACGAAGTTCATCGCTGGATTCTCCTTAGCTAGCTTAATTAACCAGGATTTCGACGCGACGATTCTTGGCTTGACCGTCCGGGGTGCCGTTGTCGGCGATTGGGTCGGCGGCACCGAGGCCTTTCGCGGTCAGGTGATCACGCGTGACACCTCGCGCGGCCAGGTAATCGGCCACGGCGTCCGCACGGCTTGTGCTCAACGGAATGTTGACGGCGTCGTTGCCGATGTTGTCGGTATAGCCGTTGACGGTGACGTTCACACCCGGGCAAGCCTTGAGCTTGTCGGCAATCTGATCCAGCGTCTGTTCGACGGCCGGCGACAACGCCGACCCGTTGGTGTCAAACGTAATCGGGCCCGAGGCTTTGATATCCGATCGCAGATGGGCGCACGAATTACCCGGGCCGAGAGCCGGTGCCGGGCCCGGCGGTGCGCTCGCGGTGACCGGACCGCCGATCCCCATCGTGTCGACGATATTCAGGTTCGGCCACGCCGCGTCGGCGGCCTGCTCGATGGCGTCTTGCTGACCTCCCGAGCTTGTCGTACCGATCAGCGTGATGGTGTCACCCTTGACGGCGAGGCCGAAGTCGGGAACCAATGCCGCCGCCTTGAAAACCGCTGCAGCATTGGAGAAATCAAGCGACGTGATATCGCGGTTGATCCGAACGTCGTCGACGATGTTGATGTTCGCGCCGAAACCGTCCTTCAGCGCCGCCAGCAGCGCCTCTTTTGCTTCAACAGTTGGCATGTCACCGGAAAGCTTGATGTCGTTGCCGCTGCGAGCAATTGACACCGGAGCCAACGACAACGCCGGAATCGCCGGTGGGTTAGGCACGCCAGCCGAGGGCTTGGCCACCTGCAACGTTGGCAGTGCACCCGTCGGCCCGGTGGCCTGCCATGGCGTCCGGCCCAGGCCGCCGTAGCCGATTACCGCCAGCAGCAACGGAATAACGATCAAACCGATCAACCACGGCAGGCCAGGGAACCGCACATAGAACTTTGAGGTTTTCCGCCACTGCGTGGAGTCGGGCGCATCGTCGGAGCCCGCCATGGACCCTCCTTCTAATTAGCGGGTGCTGAGCAGATCGATCACGAAGATCAGCGTCTTGCCCGACAGCTGATGCCCCGAGCCGGCCGGCCCGTAGGCCTGCGCGGGTGGGATCACCAGCTGCCGCCGGCCGCCGACCTTCATGCCGGGGATACCGTCCTGCCATCCCTGGATGAGACCGCGCAACGGGAACTCGATGGGCTCACCCCGACCCCATGAGCTGTCGAACTCTTCGCCGGTGTCGTACTCGACGCCTACGTAGTGCACTTCGACGACGCCACCCGGCACGGCTTCGGGTCCGTCCCCGATCACAACATCTTCGACGACGAGTTCTGCGGGCGCGGGCCCGCTGGGAAATTCAATCTCTGGTTTGCTTGACACGGATGCGACCCTAGTCCGGCACACTTGGATTCGTGGAAGAGGACCAAATAATGACCCACGACCTGGAAAACACAGACAATGCAGCACTGGCCCACATCAACGATCTGGTCGCCCAGGAGAAGGCACTTCGGGCGCAGCTGCAGCACGGCGATATCAGCGCCTCCGAGGAGCACGAGCGGCTGCGTCGCATCGAGGTCGAGCTCGACCAGTGTTGGGACCTGCTCAGGCAGCGCCGGGCATTGCGCGAAACCGGTGGCGACCCGAGTGCGGCCGCGGTGCGCCCGGCCGGCGAAGTCGAGGGCTACCTGGGCTGAGCGATGGTTGCCGACCGGGATGACGTCGACGTCGTCATCGTGGGCGGCGGACACAACGGCCTGGTCGCGGCCGCATACCTGGCCCGGGCCGGCCTGCGGGTCCGGCTGCTGGAGCGGCGGGCGCAGCTCGGCGGTGCGGCGGTGTCGGCGCAGATCTTCGACGGTGTCGATGCCCGGCTGTCGCGGTACGCCTACCTGGTCAGCCTGTTGCCGGCGCGCATCACCGACGACTTGGGCGCGGCGGTGCGGCTGGCCCGACGGCCGTACTCGTCGTACACCCCCGATCCGGCCACGGCAGGACGCACCGGCCTGCTGGTCGGCCCACACTGCACCTTCGGCGCCGTCGGCGCCCACGATGACGAGAGGGCGTTCGCCGCGTTCTACCGGCGCTGCCGGCTGGTGACCGAACGGCTCTGGCCGACGTTGTTGGAGCCGTTGCGCACCCGCGAGCAGGCCCGCCGGCAGGTTCTCGACGGCGGCGATGAGCAGGCGGCCGCGGCGTGGCGGGCAATGGTCGACCAACCGATCGGCCACGCGATCGCCGAGGCGATCGGCAACGACCTGGTGCGCGGCGTGGTGGCTACCGACGCGCTGATCGGCACCTTCGCCCGGCTCGACGACCCCTCGCTTCAGCAGAACGTCTGCTTCCTCTATCACCTCATCGGCGGCGGCACCGGTGAATGGCACGTCCCGGTCGGGGGGATGGGGGCGGTGAGCACGGCGCTGGCCGCGGCGGCCGCGGATGGCGGGGCCGAAATCATCACCGGTGCAGAGGTTTACGCCATCGATCCAAGCGGCGAGGTGAGCTATCGCGCGCGCGACGACGAGCACGCGGTGCGCGGCCGGTTCGTGCTGGCCGGCGTCGCGCCGGCGGTGCTGGCCGGCTTGCTGGGCGAGCGATCGCCGGCACCGGCTCAGGGTGCTCAGGTCAAGGTGAACATGGTGCTGCGCCGGCTGCCGCGGTTGCGCGACGGCGACGCGACACCCGAGCAGGCGTTCGGCGGAACGTTGCACGTCAACGAAACCTGGACGCAGTTGGACAGCGCGTATTCGCGGGCCGCGGCGAACGTGCTGCCCGATCCGCTGCCGTGTGAGATCTACTGCCATTCGCTGACCGACCCGAGCATCCTGTCCCCCGCGCTGCGCGAATCGGGCGCTGCGACGCTGACGGTGTTCGGCCTGCACACACCCCATGCGTTGAACGCCTCCCGCGACCTGCTCACTGAAGCTGTACTGAAGTCACTGAATTGCGTTCTGGCCGAACCGATTCAAGACGTCGTGATGAATGATGCGAACGGCCTGCCCTGCATCGAGACGACGACCACCCGAGACCTGGAACACGCTTTGGGGATGACGGACGGCAACATCTTCCACGGCGGCTTGAGTTGGCCGTTCGCTGACGACGACGACCGGCTGGACACCCCGGCACAGCAGTGGGGTGTGGCCACCGCCCATGAGCGAATCCTGTTGTGCGGCGCGGGGGCTCGGCGCGGTGGAGCAGTCTCCGGCATCGGCGGGCATAACGCCGCGATGGCGGTGCTCGCCTCGGTTTAGCTATCTGATGGTGGCGAAGCGCATTGCGCCTCAAATCCCGGGCGGCGAGCGTGCGTCATTGTACGTATTTTCCGGCGTGTCGGCGTACAAACACGCACGCTCACGAACACGAAGCTACCGGGAATCGATGGTGGCGTAGTCGCGCTCGGTGTAGCCGGTGTAAATCTGGCGCGGCCGGCCGATCTTGCTGTCGCCTTCGTCGTGCATCTCACGCCAGTGCGCGATCCAGCCCGGCAACCGGCCAAGGGCGAACAGCACGGTGAACATCCGGGTCGGGAACCCGAGCGCCCGGTAGATCAGCCCGG
>Ga0335073_10012258_pt1 | contig 12041 bp, 10 predicted proteins | sample Lox_Sample_22_FD_207093 | JGI IMG/M metagenome (GOLD analysis project Ga0335073, IMG submission 207093) | Soil microbial communities from Loxahatchee National Wildlife Refuge, Florida, United States - Lox_Sample_2.2 | ecosystem: Environmental > Terrestrial > Soil > Wetlands | place: USA... | reverse complement strand
GCGCTCCAGCTTGACCCCAATCGAGTTCTCGCTGCCGGGCAGTTGATCACCAATCGCGTGGGCCATGGAGAACTGGGGAGAGCGTATGGCCAGGCCAAAGACCTCGCCACGCGCCGGCCCGAAAACTCGCAAACTCATTTCACGTTGAGCTACGTTATGCGTTATGCGGGCATGCTGGAAGACGCGGCAAAAGAGTGCGACACCGCACTGGCGCTCGATCCCGGCAACTATCAGTTCCGTTCCTGCACCTGGGTCTTCCAGGAGTTGGGAAAGCCGGACCGTGCCATGGAGTTCCTCAAGCTGGATGCGGGCTCGGAGTATGCCAATTACGCGATGCCTTTACTTCTTTTGCGGCAAGGCAAAGTCAACGAAGCCCGCGAGGCGGTGAAAAAGATGCCGCCGGCGCAACACTATCATCGCGAACTGATGCAGGCTTGCTTGTTGGGTCCGCCATCGGACCTTGACCGAATCGCGCACGAAGACGAGACTGGGACACCATCCGATATGGACCCTGAGCAGGTCTATTATCAGGGGGCCGTGCTTGCTTACTGCGGCAAGAAAGAAGCTGCTTTCCACATGCTGAACATCGCCATTGAGCAGAATTATTGTGCCTATTCCAACCTGCTCTCCGATCCCCTGCTGACCAGCCTGCGCAGCGATCGAAGGTTTGATGAGATCCTGACCGCGGCCCACGATTGCCAGCTCGCGGTACAGAACTCCGGGGCCGCTACGCCCCCGGCAAGTCCCAAATAAAACTCAAATAAGATAGGATGAAGATTACGCGGCTAACTTTTGAGCGGCCGCGCAGTCTCAGGTAGAAGAACACTTCAGGAAAAATCTTGCTTCCCATCCGCGCGCAGGGCAATCCCATAGCCATGAGGAAAAGCAGACGCGGCGGGCAAGGCCGCCGCACGCGGCGTAGTGTGCTTCGGGCATTGAGCCTCGCATTGCTGCTCACGCTGCCGCTTCGGGCTGAAGCCCCGCCCAAAGCTTATGATCCCTACGCTCCCCTGCCCCAGGATACCGGCGCGGCGGGCCTGAAGCAGATGCTGCTGCGGCTTCAGACCACGGCCCGCCTGATGCAAACCACAGCCCATCCGGACGATGAAGACGGCGGCATGCTGACGCTCGAATCTCGCGGCGAAGGCGCGTCCGTGCTGCTGATGACGCTGACGCGCGGTGAGGGCGGACAGAATAAGACCGGGAGCAACTTGTTTGATGTGCTGGGCGTGGTGCGCACGCTCGAGCAATTGACCTCCGATCGCTATTACGCTGTGGAACAGCGCTTCAGCCGGGTGGCGGATTTTGGGTATTCGAAAAGTGCTGACGAGACTTTTCAGAAGTGGCACGGACACGACATCGCGCTTGACGACATGGTGCGCGTGATTCGGACGTTCCGGCCGGACGTGCTGGTGGCCCGCTTTTCCGGGACGGAGCGGGACGGGCACGGGCACCATCAGGCTTCGGCAATTTTGACCAAAGAGGCGTTTCGCGCCGCGGCGGACCCGAATCGTTTTCCAGAACAGATCAAAGAAGGCTTGCAGCCGTGGCAGCCAAAAAAGTTATATATCGGAAATGTGTGTGGCTTTGGGGCGCTGACCTGTCCGCCGGAAAACTACACGGTGAAGCTGGCGACGGGTGTGTTCAATCCGGCGCTGGGAATGACCTACGTGCAGTTCGCAATCACAGGGTTGAATCACGAGCTTTCGCAGGGCCTGGGAAATATTTCGGTCGATGGCGGACCGCATTTTGCCTTCTACAAACTGGTCGACTCAGTGTTACCGCCGACCACGGACAAAGACGGTCACGAAAAAGATTTTTGGGATGGGATTGATACGAGTTTGCCGGGATTGGCGGCGCGACTGGGCGATGAAGAGAAAGACATTCCGTGGCTTAGAACAGATCTGGCAGAGTTGCAGAAGAAGATCGGAGAAGCCTCCGCGGCAGCGCAGAAGGATTCGTACTCGGCCGTGACACCCTTGAGCGAGGCAAGTGAAATCAATTTCAAGCTGACCGAAAAGATCAGTCACGCTGAGTTGTCATCTGCGGCCAAGGATACGCTGCTCGCAGTACTGGGAAATGAAAGGACGAATCTCAATGCGGCGCTGAACCTGGCGGCTGGCGTGGACTTCCGCGCGGTTGTGAATGCGCCGGCGGGTTCGGATCCAGACCATGCTTTCATGGCGGTGCCGGGGCAGACGTTTGATGTGACGGCAAACTTTTCCTCCCCACACAAAGAGATCGAAGCGCGACGTTTCGAAATTGGCGTAATCGCGGGCGGGACGGCCACGGGAACCAAGAGCGGTCCTGGTTCGGAGAATTTCCGAGTGACTCCTTCCCCCAACGCGCAATACACGCGGCCTTATTGGCACCGTGATGATCCCGAGGTCGAGAGCATTAATAAGATTGACGACCCCCGCTACGTAACCTATCCGTTCCCGCCACCAGCCCTGCTGGCACAAGCCACTGTCGAGGAAAACAGACACAGTCCATGGACCGCAGCGGCGACCTGCATGGTGAAATACAAAGACGCCGATGGCAATGACGCGGAAAGGCCATTGGCGGTCGCGCTCGCGTTCTCGATCGCGCTGGAACCGTCCACCGAGATAATCCCGGTATCCGACGACGGAACGACGCAGATCAAAGTCGGAGTACGCGGCAACATAATCACGGCCGCAGAGGCGCTATTGCAGCTCAAACTGCCGAACGGCTGGAGTGCTGAACCAAAGTCGCTGCCGGTCAGCTTCTCTCAAACCGGTCAGCTCAAGGAATTTAACTTCCGCGTGTGGCCGTCGGCTACCAAGGAAGGCCGTGCCCAAATCGGCGCGGTGTTGAGTTACCAGGGCAGCTCCTATGACGTGGGATACACCGTCGTCACGCGACCCGATCTTCCAACCTTCTATTATTACCAGCCCGCAATCCAGCGGGTCAGCATCGTCGACGTAAGGGTGCCGAGCAATCTGAAAGTCGGTTACATCATGGGCGCGGGCGACGATATTCCGACTGTGCTCCAGCAGATTGGGATGAGCGTAACGTTGATTCCCGCGGAAAAGTTAGCCAGCGAAAATCTCGGCCAGTTCGGGACCATCGTGGTCGGTATTCGCGCCTACGATACGCAGAAAGATGTAACCGCGAACAATAAGAAGCTGTTGGATTACGTTGCGAATGGCGGAACGCTGGTCGTGCAGTACAACACTGGCGTTGGCGATTTCAATAGCGGCCATTTCACGCCCTATCCGGCGACTCTGGCTCGCGGACGAGTCTCGGTGGAAGAAGCGCCGGTCGAGATACTCGCGCCCGACGACGGCGTATTCCACTATCCGAACCAGATCACGCAGAAAGATTTCGACGGCTGGGTGCAGGAACGCGGGCTTTACTTCATGGACCAGTGGGACAACAACTTCAAGCCGCTTCTCGCTTCGCATGATCCTGGCGAGCAGCCATTGAAAGGCGGACTGCTCAAGGCCCAGTATGGCAAAGGAATTTACATCTACACCGGCTATGCGTTTTTCCGCCAGTTGCCGGCGGGCGTACCGGGGGCGATCCGGCTGTATGTGAATTTGCTGAGCGCAGGACATGAAGCGCCAGTATCCGGAAGATAAGAAAAAACCGGTTCTCGCTTTCCAGTTCTCAGATCTCAGTTGGTTGCACCTCGATGGAGTCTGAAGCGGACAATCCTGCCGCACGCTCTCCCCGCCTGATCCGCGGCATTGGCTTGGGCAGCGCCACCGCGCTGAACATGATCGACATGATCGGCGTGGGGCCGTTCATCACCATGCCGCTAATTGTCGGCGCCATGGGCGGGCCGCAGGCGATTTTAGGGTGGGTTGCAGGAGCCGCGCTGGCCACGTGCGATGGGCTGGTGACAGCTGAACTGAGTTCCGCGCTGCCCGGTTCCGGCGGGACCTACCATTTTCTCAGCGAGATTTATGGCCCCAAACGCCTGGGACGTTTGATTTCATTTCTCTTCATCTGGCAGCTTTCGTTTAGCGCGCCACTTTCGATTGCATCGGGTGCGATCGGTCTCGCCGGTTACACCTCTTATTTTTTTCCAGGCCTCGAACATCAATATGGAGGGCGTGACTGGGCCCTACAGATTCCCCTACTGGGCGCGTTGCGAGTGCGCTGGATCATTTCGGGAGTCACCTTCGTGGCGATTGCCATGGTGGTTCTGGCGACCGTGCTTTTGTACCGTAAGATCACGAGCATTGGCTGGATGTCGAGGTTGCTGCTGGTGGGCGTGCTGACCACGATGGGATGGATTATCGCTTCGGGCTTTATCCATTTTCATTCCTCGCTCGCTTTCAATTTTCCTCCGGGAGCATTTCGGTTGTCGGATGCATTTTTTTTGGGCCTGGGCTCGGCGATGCTGGTTGCGTCCTACGATTACTGGGGCTACTACAACATTTGTTATCTGGGCGATGAAGTAAAAGATCCAACCAAAACCATACCGCGCGCTCTGCTGCTATCCATTCTGTTGGTAGCTTGTCTATACATAGCAATGAACGTGAGCATCATGGGCGTGCTGCCCTGGCAGGAAATCTCGCAGTCGGGCCTGTCGAACCGGGGGCTGTACGTGATTTCAGTTTTTATGCAAAGAATTTACGGATCGTGGGCGGCGAACGTCGCTACCGCATTGGTGATGTGGGCGGCGTTTGCCTCGGTATTTTCGCTGATGCTCGGCTACTCCCGTGTTCCCTACGCGGCTGCGCTCGATGGAAATTATTTCCGGGCCTTTGCGCGAGTGCATCCGCGGCTGCATTTTCCGCACGTTTCGCTGCTCGCGCTTGGATTCGTGGCCGTGCCGTTCTGTTTTCTTTCGCTGAAAGATTTGATCGCGGCGCTGGTGGTGATTCGCATCCTTCTTCAGTTTCTGGTGCAGGCGGTTGGTTCAATTGTGCTGCGAATTCGGCGCCCTGATCTGCCCCGGCCATTCAAGATGTGGTTCTATCCTCTTCCTGCGCTGCTGGCGAGCGCCGGATTTCTCTTCATTTTGTTTTCACGTCCGAATTTCTTGCGCGAGATTCGCTATGCCGTTGTGATTCTCGTAGTGGGATTGGCGATTTATTTCATTCGGGCGTGGCGGCATGGCGAGTGGCCATTCGGCGAACCTACGACGGTCGCGACCGTGGACGCGGCGGGCCGGTAGCCATGTCAACCAGCGTCAATCCGCCAGAGCCGCAACCATTAACGCCGGTTCGCGAAGGGTCGCCCTGGGCCCCATTACGCCAGCCTCTTTTTCGCTCACTCTGGATCGCCGCGGTGATTTCCTACACCGGCACGTGGATGCAAAACGTTGGCGCGGGCTGGCTGATGACGCAGTTGACGACGTCGCCATTTATGGTCGGGTTGGTCCAGGCGGCCATGCTGCTGCCGGTATTTTTGGTCATGCTGCCAGCGGGCGCGCTGGCTGACATGGTAGATCGGCGGCGCTTTTTATTGTGGACGCAGGGCTGGATGGTATTGGCTTCCGGCGCGCTCGGAATTCTCACGCTGCTCGAGCATATTTCACCCTGGACGTTGCTGCTGTTCACGTTTTTACTCGGGCTCGGCGCGGTGATGAACGATCCCGCATGGCAGGCAATCACACCTGAGATCGTTTCGCCGTCGCAACACGCCCCGGCCGTAGCGCTGAACTCGGTGGGGTTCAATGTGGCCCGTGCGATTGGGCCGGCGCTGGGCGGCATGGTGATCGCGGCCACGAGTTCGGGCGTGGCATTTCTGCTAAACGCAGCCTCGTTTTTTGGCGTGATCTTTTTTCTCTACCGCTGGAAACGCCCACACATCGAGCACGTGGAACAGGGGCGCGTGCGCGATGCGCTGTGGGCGGGGCTTCGCTACGTGAAAGATGCTCCTCTAGTGCGCGCAGTGCTGATTCGTACAGGCGCATTCAGCCTTGCGGCCAGTTCGTTGCTGGCCTTGCTGCCGATTCTAGCTCGTCCCTATGGGGCCTCGGGATACGGCTTGCTGTTAGGCTCGTTTGGCTTAGGCGCACTGGCGGGAGCGGCAGTGCTTCCCCACCTGCGTAGCCGGTTGTCGGTCGATGGGACAGTCTCATTCGCCATTCTCGTGTTTGCGGCCATGACGTTCGCCGCGGGACGAGTGCAAAGCTTCGGCTGGCTTTCTCTGGTATTGTTTACCAGCGGAACCGCCTGGATCGGAATTTTGGCGTGCCTGAATGTAGCGGCGCAGACCATGTCGCCGGTGCCGCTGCGCGCGCGAACGCTGTCGATGTATCTGCTCGTGTTGCAGGGCGGCATGGCGTTGGGCAGCGCTGCGTGGGGCGCATTGGCTACCCGGTTCGGCGTTCCCGAGGCAATGCTGGGGGCAGCATTGGCCCTGGTGTTTGGATTGTTCACTGTCCCACGCTACCGGCTTTCGGGAAAGCAATTGGAGTTGACTCCGGCCGTGGTGCGCGATTGACATTCCAAGCGGCAAACTGTGGACGGGTAATCTCGGTGTGCTCAGCGGCTTTCCTTTGCGAACTTTGCGGTTAAGTTCTTTTGGACTTCGGATGAAAAGCTCTCAACCGCCAGAAAGCAAAATTAGAACGTTCCTAACTTTCTGTATTTCATGGAGGAATTGATGAAAGGCATCGTTTCTTTGTGGGCTTGTTTGCTCGTACTTAGTGGCCTGGCTTTCGCTCAGGCGGCCAAGCCGGAAGAACCGCATTCTATCGGCGGAGACCTGGATCACGCGGTTGCGAACGTGGAGAAGGAATTTGTCTCGGCGGCAGAGGCTATGCCTGAGGACAAGTTTTCTTTTGCGCCTACGAACGGCGAATTCAAAGGCGTACGCACGTTTGGAGAACAAGTCAAGCACGTCGCCGCGGTGAACTACATTATTGCGGCAGGGATTCTGGGCGAGAAGCCGCCGGTCGATACCGGCGGAGAGGCGGGTCCGGCAACGGTAAAGACCAAGGCCCAGACGCTCCAGTTTTTGAAGGATTCATTCGCCTACGTACATAAGGCGATGGCGACGATCAACGGGCAGAACGCGGTGGAAGCAATGAAGAGTCCTTTTGGGCCGCACATGACCACGCGCCTGACGCTGGCCATCGTCATCCCGGGGCACTGCTTCGACCACTATGGACAGATGGTGGAATATCTGCGCATGAACGGGATTGTGCCGCCGGCAAGCCGGTAAACGTGTAGTATAGCCACGATGCGTTCGAACACTATCGGGCTAGGTGTGATCGCCATTGTGGTGGCGGCGGTATTGGGCACCGTAATCCTGCTGATGCCCTTGCGCCTGCACCTCCATACTGTCAAGATCACGACGCACCTGCGAAATGGCGCTGGCCTCAAAGAAGGCGCGCCTGTACGTCTCGCAGGAGTGGACATCGGCAAAGTCGCGAGTGTGCGTGTGTGGCCGGGTGACAAAGAAGGTGAAGTGGAAGTTGTAATGAAGTTAGGCACGCCGTACGAGCTCCCTATCCCAAACGATTCTGTGGTTTCATTAAGCACAGAGGGGGTTCTCGGAGAAACCTATGTCAATATCGACACCTCGAATGCTTCCGGCGCTCCTATTGCGAATCATGGTCAGCTAAAGAGCCAAGAGGTCCAAGTCGAATCCGCAAACCAACTAATGCAGAAGCTCGGGGATGCCCTGTCAAGGAAATCTTGCGCCTGCGTCACTAAAGCAAAACCGGACACCTCCTCGCGGCAATCCGCCCACCAGCCCCCAGCAACTCAGCGACCGTAGCCGTGATCATTATTTGCTTCTTTACGGCCTTATGGCACTTTCGTGCTATTTACGGTTTTCCTACCCCAAGCTATTAAGTTTCCTTCCCCAATTCTGTTGAGAAGTCTCCGGACACCCATTGGTGCCTTCCGCAGGATGATCTTTCAGCCCGCAGGGCGAGAGAGGGGTTTGAGGCGCTCCAAGGGGACGGAGATGAAAGCCAGTAAACGCCGCGTGGGGACTTCCGGGCGACGGCGCACGGCTTCCGAGATTCGCGCGCGACGGGAATTCGAGTGGTTTCTGAAGGCTCTCAGCTCATATCCGGAACGGGTTGCGTGTGATCCGGACCTGAGTTTTGAGCGGCATGTAGGTGACCTGGTCTACTGCCAGCTGGCCAGGAACGAAGCCGAGCGGCGAAGAACATAAGCGCCGCTCCTCCGGTTGACCGACGGTTCCGGGCATGGAGACGGATGTGTGCCCGGCGCTTTCTGTTGTGGGTCCCTTTCTAGTCCGCTTCATTTTCTCGCCCGGCCAGCACCTCGATCTTCTATCGCTGTCGGGATTAACTCTGCTGTAAGGCCGCGAGAGCGAAGATAAGCTCGCAACCGTGCTCTCAATTTGCCAGGGTTCGCTTTTGGATCAAGGAAAATCAGTACCGAAGGGCCGGCGCCACTGAGCGCGACGCCGAGAATGCCCGAGGTCTTGGGCATCTCCTGCAAAGCCGGAAGCAAAGGGCACAGAGAAGCGCGATAAGGCTGGTGGAAGCGGTCTTCCAAGGCTGTGCTCAGCAGATCTCTTCTTCCCTGCGAAAATGCGGCCAGCAGCAGCATGGAATTTTGCACATTGCTGACGGCGTCGGCGCGGGAGTATTGAGCGGGAAGGATGCTCCGGGCCTGTTCAGTCGGCAAATCTTCATTGGGGACGGCGAGCAACAGGGGCCACTTACCTTTCGCGGGAACGCGAACGAATTGGGCTTCGTCTTCGCCGGACATGCGGGCGACAACGAGGCCTCCGAGCCAGCAAGCTGCGGCGTTGTCAGGATGGTGTTCGCGGCGAGAGGCTTCGCCCACGATGCGGCTATCGCTCCAGCGCAGATTGCCAAAATGCACCGCCAGAGCAATTCCGGCGAGGCGCGCGGCGGCGGACGATCCGCAGCCTTTGCCGATGGGAATTCGGTTTTCCATGCGCAGGGCGAGCGGGATCACCGATGTTCTTTCCGATTCCAGAACCTCGTGGTAGGTGGTCAGGATAAGGTGGTTCTCGCGACGGCCGCAGATTGCGCTATCGCGGCCGATGGCTGTAACGATAAAGTCATCAGCAGGTTGCGCATGAAGTTTGAGATGTAACTTGAAGGCGAGCGCGGCAGCGTCGAAGGCAGGGCCGAGGTTGGCCGAGGTCGCGGGGAGGACCAAATCCAAGAACTTCCGGCGGATTGATTTAGGCATATTTCAATGGGCTGATTGCTCGGCTTTTTCCAGCGCGCGAATCACCGCACCCGCGCTGGCGTCCAAGACAATGGGCGCGCGCTGCTGCGGGGCGAGCATTGCGGCATCTTTTTCGTACCGAGTTCCCGCGAACAGATCGCCGCGATGAAATTTCAGCGTGAAGTCAGCATCCTTCAGCAGACTTCCCGTGAGAATCAGAACCACCATTTCTCCCGGCCTGACGAACCCTTGTTTCACTAACTTCTTCAATCCAGCCAGCGTGACTGCGGATGCCGGCTCGCAGCCGACGCCATCCGCGCCGATTTCAGCTTTAGCCAGCGCGATTTCCACTTCGCTGACTTGTTCGACCGTGCCTTCCGTGGCCTGCAACACACGCGCCGCTTTTTTCCACGAAGCGGGATTGCCGATGCGAATAGCTGTAGCCATGGTCTCGGCGGGCACCGAGACGAGTTTCTTGCCTCCGGTTTCGCGCATGGTACGTACCATGGCGTTGGCGCCTTCGGCCTGAATGACAGAAAGCTTGGGCAGGTTTGCAATGAAACCAAGTTGTTTCATCTCCAGAAATGCTTTGCCGAGCGCTGAGGAATTTCCCATGTTTCCGCCGGGCACGATCACGTGATCGGGCGGCTGCCAGCTGAGACGTTCCATCAGCTCGATGGCGGCCGTTTTCTGGCCTTCCAGGCGATACGGATTCACCGAGTTGAGCAAATAAACCGGCTTTTGCCGCACCACTTCATTCAGCACTCGCATGCAGCCATCGAAATCGGTTTTTAGCTGGCAAGTGAGAGCGCCGTAGTCGAGCGATTGCGAGAGCTTGCTCCAGGAGATGTGGCCTTCGGGAATCAGTACGAGCGCGCGCATGCCACCCCGGGCAGCGTAGGCCGCCATGGACGCGGAGGTGTTACCAGTAGAAGCGCATGCCACCCAGCAAAAGCCTTCCTGGCGCGCGACGGAGGCGGCCACGGTCATTCCCGTATCCTTGAACGAGCCGGTGGGATTCATGCCTTGATGTTTGGCGAAAAGCTGCTTCATTCCAGCACTGCGCGCGCACCGCGGAAGTTCATACAGCGGAGTGTTGCCTTCGCGAAGAGTTACGACGCGATCAGAATCGGAAAGCGCGGGCAAAAGTTCGCGGAAACGCCAGACTCCGCTCTCGTCGTTCGGCGCGCACGACGTGCGACGTTGCAGCCAGATTTCTTTGAGCGCGAGAGCATCCGGCTTTGCGGCAAAACCAGGCTGCCAGCTGGGGTAAGCCACTTCCAGCAGATCTCGGCAATTGGCGCAGCGAAAGTCGCTCGCCGGATGCGCTGCAATCGTGCCGCACTCGATGCAGCGCAGCTGCGAGGCGTTCTGCTGAAGACTTGAAAACGGGATGGGCGCCATTCGGTTAAGAATACGGGAAGTGATCACCTGCCGCGAAGATATTGGTCCTTCTTGTTGATCCAGTCGGCACGGGGAGGGTGGAAAATGTCGAGATCGACGGTGTCCGCAAGCGCCTCCGCCTGGTGCGGCATGTGCGCCGGAATGGTCAGGACTTCTCCTGCATGGACGACGATTTCCCTGCCATCGATCAGGAACTTCAACGCGCCTTCCAAAATGTACGTAAGTTGCTCGTTGAGATGGCTGTGCATAGGGACAATGCAGCCTTTCTTAAGCAGGACGCGCGCCAACATGATCTTCTCGCCCCAAACCATCTGCCGTTGCAACAGGGGGTTCAGATCTTCAAGCTCCACGAGTTTCCAGGGAATATGTTTGAGTTGGGCCTTCACTCTGCCTGCTTTTTGAGACTGCTTGCGCCGCACAACCTTCTTCTTCGGGCGGCTCTGTTTGGTCGTTGCCATCTCAGTTCGTCTTTCTTAAAAGAATTGTTTCGGTGCCGTACTTGTTGAGAAATTCACGTTCCAAAAAACCAGTCTGTCAGTTTTCAGTTCTTGGTTCTCAGTTAAAGTCCGCGATAGAATCCGCCATCCACCAGAATCGTTTGGCCAGTGATATACGACGCCCGCTCGGAAGCCAGCCATACAATCGCATCCGCCAATTCTTTCGGCTCGCCGAGGCGGCGGACGGGGATCTCATTCGTCCACGTGCTTTCGATTTCTGCCTCACTCTTGCCCAGGGCTGCGGCGCGAGTTTTCGCCAACTCTTTCAGCCGATCGGTCGCAGTGTAGCCCGGGCCGACGTTGTTGACCAGAATGCCGTCTTTTCCGAATTCGTTGGAGAGGCTCTTGACCAGGCCGACAACGCCGGTCCGCACGGAATTGGAAAGCACGAGATCGCCAATGGGCTGCTTGACCGCGACCGAAGTGATCGCGATGATGCGTCCCCAATGCTGGCGCTGCATATGAGGAATCACTTCTTTGGCAAAGTAAACCGTGCTCAGCAGGTTCAATTCCACCGCTGTGTGCCACTCTTCCGGAGTCGTCGCGAGAAAGCTTTTGGCGGGAGGCCCGCCAGCATTGGTGACGCAAATATCCACTCCGCCAAACTTGGCCACGACTGCTTCCACAAACGCGTGAACGGCGCCCGCGTGGGTCACGTCGAGGGCCTCGGCGTACACCGTCGCGCCGGTTTGTTTCACGATTCCGTCGGAGGCTATTTTCAGCGACTGGGCATTGCGGGCACACATGGCGACGCGACAGCCTTCCGCCGCAAATGCCTCCACTGTGGCCCGGCCAATGCCGCGGCTGGAGGCGGCCACAATCGCAACACGGTCTTTTAGGCCCAGGTCCATAGAGTCAGGATTATAAAGGCCGACGAAGTGGAGAAGGCAATTTTCATACTTTGTATAATGTCAGGCCGCGATTGTGCTCTCTGAAATTCTGTTGGAAGGCAGGCTCCCATGAAGACGTGGCAGATTCTGGCGCTGATGACGACATGTGCAGGCATAGCTACGCTGGCGGCTTTTCGTTCGCC
>Ga0335073_10012257_pt1 | contig 12042 bp, 7 predicted proteins | sample Lox_Sample_22_FD_207093 | JGI IMG/M metagenome (GOLD analysis project Ga0335073, IMG submission 207093) | Soil microbial communities from Loxahatchee National Wildlife Refuge, Florida, United States - Lox_Sample_2.2 | ecosystem: Environmental > Terrestrial > Soil > Wetlands | place: USA: Florida... | reverse complement strand
CGCCACTGGCGCGCGGCCTCCCGGTTGTCACGGCGCGTGGTTTCGATGTTCTGCGGGACACCGACGAGCACGATCGGCGCCGCGCCGTCGCCGTTCTGGATGATTATCGGGAAACCGGACGCATCGCAGTCCAGGGCGACTGAGGCGCCCGCCGCGCGCAGGTCGCCGGCGTCGGCGCCCAATCTCTCCCCCTGGCTGGCTCTGGCTACCGGGTCGTCGGCGAGCGGCCAATGCACCAGCAGCCGGTCGCTGTCATCGCCGGAGTTGATGTCGTCTTCCATCGCACCGTAGAAGTCGGGCAGGTACTCAACCGGGCGGGCAGCCAGTTTGGCGATGTTGAAATAGGCATTCCGGCACACGAGCGGGTCGAACGTCCAGGTGATCGAGGTAACGCCGCGGGAGAGTGCCCACGCTCGCTGGTGCAGCTTGAGCGCGAACCCGATGTGCTGGCCCAGCAGCCGTGACGAGACGCCGGCCAGGTGGGAGTGCATGGAACGCGCGGCAGGCGATGCGAAGAAGCCAACCGAAGCGCCCACCAGCTCATCACCGAGAAACGCCCCGGCCACGTAGCTACCCGCGTGCGCGAGTGCGCGCAGGAACTCAGCGGTCACCGGCTCGTTGCCCGGTGTGGGGTGCCAGATCTCGTCGACCAGGGCGCAGAACCGCTGCAGGTCGGCCGGCTCCGACAGCCCCCGGATCTGCACCCCGGACGCCCGGGCCGCTGCCGCGGCCGCATCGCCGGCGGCATCGATGGTCCGCCGGGCAGGGCTGTCTGGCCGGGCTGTGACCAGGTCGCTCATGCCCATGCCAGCCGGTGCCGGGTCATCCGATTAGCTCGGCGATCAAGGCCGCCAGCAGAGCGGCCCGCTGCGGCATTTCCGCCGTGACGACGTGCTCGTGGTCGGCGTGCGGGCCGCCGCCGACCGCGCCGAGCCCGTCCAGGGTCGGAGTGCCAACGCCGGCCGTGCGGTTGCCGTCCGATGCCCCGCCGACGGCGACCCCGCGCAGCGGCTCGAGCCCGAGCAGGACGCCCACGCGCTGGGCCGTGGCAAACAGGTCCGCGGACGCCGCAGCCTCCATGGGCGGGCAGATGGCGCCCAGCGTCGTGCGCACCACCGCGCCGGGTAGCACGGGCGTGATGCCGTGCAGCGCCGCATCGACCCGCTGCTGCTCGGCGGCGCTGGTCGCGCGTACGTCGACCGCCAGTTCGGCCTGGGCGGGCACGACGTTCGCGGCCGTGCCCGAGCGCAGCGCGGTCGGCGTGACGGTCGTGCCCAGCGCCGGGTCAGCCAGCGCGGCGACGGCGAGGACCAGGTGCGCTGCCTCGATGCTCGCGTTAACCCCCCGCTCCGGCTCCAGCCCGGCGTGCGCGGCCCGGCCGGTGACCTGCAGCTGGTACAGCGAGACGCCCTTCCGGGCGGTCTTCAGCGCTCCGCCGTCGGCGGCCATCTCCAGCACCAGGGCAGCGGCGCAGCGGCGGGCCTCCTCCTCGATCAGGCCGTGCGACGTGCGAGAACCGACCTCCTCATCCCCGTTCACCAGGACGGTCACGCCGTCGGTGTCCTCCAGGACGCTCAGCGCGTGGAACATCTGCACCAGCCCGGCCTTCATGTCCAGGCACCCCGGCCCGCGCGCTATCCCGTCGGTCACCGACCAGGGATGATCGTCCAGCGAGCCAATCGGCCAGACCGTGTCGTGGTGGCCGACCAGCAGCACCCGGCGCGGGCCGTCGCCGAACACCCAGCGCAGGTGGGTCGGGCCCGCGTCCGCGATCACTTCGGGAGCGTGCCCGGTCAGCCGTTCGCCGAGCGCCGCCACCTTCGCTGCGCTGCGCGCCAGCGCGTTGACGTCGGCCGATGGCGACTCGCACCGCACCAGATCGCCCAGCTCGTCGAGCATCTCCGGCAGCCGGGCCGCGAGCCGGGCGACCAGGGCCGGCTGCGCGATCCCGGCCGGGCCGGTCACGCCGCACCCCGGCGCAGGGCGCGGCCGGCGGCATGGCCGCAGCAGGTCCCGTCACGGACTTGAGGGACGCCGTTCACGAGCACGTGCGCCACGCCGGTGGCATAACAGTGCGGCCGGTCATAGGTGGCGTGGTCGGCGATGGCTTCGGGGTCAAAGACGGCAAGATCGGCGAAGTGGCCGACGGCGATCCGGCCGCGGCGGTGCAGCCCGAGGGTGTCGGCCGGCAGCGCGGTCATCCGCCGCACCGCCTCGGGCAGCGGCAGCAGTTGCTCATCGCGGGCATAGTGGCCGAGCACGCGGGCGAAGCTGCCATAGGCCCGCGGGTGCGTGGGTGTGGCGAGGAAACGGCCCTCGCTGGCCGGGGCCTCCGAATCCGAGCAGATCGCCACCCACGGGCGGGCCAGCGCGGCCCGCATGTTGTCTTCGTCGATGAAGAAGTACGCCGCCAGCAGGTACGGCGAGGCGGCCACCAGGTCAAGCAGCAAGTCGACCGCCTCCCGGCCCTCGGCCGCCGCGGCCTCGGCCAGCGTGGCGCCGAGATGCGGTACGCCGGCTGCCTCGAGCCCGCCCAGCAGCAGGATACCGCTCGCGCCTCCGGCCGCGAGGTACAGGTTTTCCCAGATCCCGGAGTCGACGACGATGTCACGCGCCATCTCGGCCCGGGCCTCAGGATCGGCCAGCCGGCCAAGCAGCGCATCGACGCCTCCGTCGTGGTACCGCGGCGGAATGCAGGCACTCAGCGCGGTCATCCCGGCCGTATACGGATAGACATCCGCAGTGATCTGCAGGCCGCGCGCCCTGGCCTGCTCGATCCGCTCCAGGGCGTCCCGCATCTTGGGCCAGTTGTCCTGCCCGGCCGCCTTGAGGTGGTACACCTCGGCCCGGACACCGGTAGCGTCGGCCAGCCAGGTCAGCTCGTCCAGGGACTCGAGCAGCCGGGTGCCCTCGCTGCGCAGGTGCGAGATGTACAGACCGTCGTGCCCGGCCACCACCTCACACCAGGCCGCGAGTTCCCTGGTGTCAGCGAAGCAGCCGGGCGGGTAGATCAGGGCCGACGCGACGCCAAGCGCGCCGTCGGCCAGTTCCTCGGCGAGGACGCCGCACGCCTGGTCCTTCTCGGCTGACGTCAGCGGCCGGTTGGTGTCCCCGGCCGAGAGCTCGCGCAGGTTGTGCGCACCGACGAAACTAGCCACGTTGAGCGCGAGTCCCGATGCCTCCAGCGCACGCAGCGCCTCGGCCAGACGCGGCCAGGCGGCCTGCACGCCGGCCGGGGCGTCACGTTCATACTTCTCGCGCATCTGTTCCGAGCACGGGCCGAGCGACCATCCCTCGCCGAACACCAGCGTTGTCACGCCCTGCAGCAGGTCGGACAGACCGCGCGGGTCGAGCTGCAAGCTGTAATAGGCATGGCTGAGCACGTTGATGAATCCGGGCGCCACCACCATGCCCTGGGCGTCGATCTGGTCGCCGTCGACGGGCGTCCCCGGCGGCACGATGCCCACGATGCGATCGCCCTCGACGACAACGTCCCCTCTGTGCAGCGGGTCGCCGCTGCCGTCGGCCACCGCGCCGCCCCGGATGACAAGTCGCTGGCTCATGCCGACCAGGTTCCGCGATGGTCGCGCGGTCAGCTAGGTGCCGCGCCACCAAGCGGCGGCCCGCCGGTTGGAGATACGGACCAGGACACCGCTGCCCGGCCGGGGCCGCCGCGGGCCGGCCAGGGCCGCCGCGGGCCGTACCGGGCCGCCCTCGGGGCCGTACCGGGCCGCCCCGACTCGCGCACTTCCCCTTTATCCCATTCACTACCTGCGTATCTTGGAAAAGGTGTTGAACTCGGGCACGCCCCGGCCTGGGGCCCAGTTGCAACGCCTGGTGGACGATCTTGGCACCACGCTGCTTGAGGTCATCGAGGCGCCCGGGCCGCTCGACGCCGAGGTGACCGGCGTCACGATCTTCGACGCGCAGGACGGCCTGCTGATTTCGCCGGGCGAACTGCTGCTCGGCGTGGGCGTGGCCGCCGAGGCGGAAATGACCGGCCTGATCCGGCGGCTTGGCCAGCTGCACGCGGCCGCCCTGGTCGTGAAGCGGCCCGACTCGGTGAGCGCCGGACTGCGGGACACCGTGCGTGCCCACGGCGTCCCGCTGCTCGGCCTGACCAGGGCCGCATCGTGGTTCCAGGTGGCCGTGCTGCTCCGCACGCTGCTCGACCGCTGGACCCCGACCGGGACCGAGGACCTGGCCGGCAGCCCGGCCGGTGACCTGTTCGCCTTTGCCAATGCGGTCAGCGCCCTGGTCGACGCGCCGGTCACCGTGGAGGACCGCTCGTCACAGGTGCTCGCGTTCTCCGGCCGTCAGGAAGAGGCCGACACCAGCCGGATCGAGACCATACTCGGCCGGCAGGTGCCGCAGCGGTACCGCCAGATGCTCGAGGAACGCGGCGTCTTCCGTGAGCTGTACCGGAGCAGGCGCCCGGTCTACATGCCGGGTCTCGACCGGGACATGCTGCCGCGAGTCGCGGTGGCGGTCCTGGCCGGCCAGGAGGTTCTCGGGTCGTTGTGGGTAGCGGTCAAGGGACCACTGCCCGATGAGCGCATGCAGGCACTCACCGAGGCCGCGGGACTTGCCGCGCTGCACATGCTGCACCACCGCAACTCGGCCGACCTGGCCCGGCAGCTCAGCACGGATCTGCTCGAGTCCGTGCTCCGCGGCGGCACCTCGGCCCGCGACGCGGCGGTCCGCCTCGGTTTGCCGGGCGGCCCGCTCTGCGTTCTCGCCTGCCAGCCGCTCGGAGCCCACGGCGCCGGGCTGGAGTCGGCCAGCCAGCGGCTGGCCGACGCGCTCACCCTGCACCTCAGCGCGATCCACGCCGAGGCGGTGACGGCCAGGATCGGGCGTCTTGTCTACGCGGTCGTGTCGACCTCGGGTCATGGCGAACCGGACGAGGCGAGCAGGCGCATCCGCGCTCTCGCGGGCAGCTTCGTCGCCCGGATCGGCCACCGCGATCCCGTCGTCATCGGCATCGGCCGCCCCGCCCAGTCCCTGTCGGGGCTGGTCCGGGCCAGGACCGAAGCCGAGCGGACTGTTCGGGTGCTCAGCAAGACCAGCCGGGACGGCTGCGTGGCCTGCTTCGAGGAGGTTTACCTGGAGACCGTCCTCGACCGGCTGCGAGAGGTGCTCGAGGACGACGAGGAAAGGCCCTCCGGTCCGGTCGCCCAGCTGTCCCGCTACGACGCCCAGAACGGGACCGAGCTCACCGAGTCGCTGCACGCGTATCTCGAGGCATTCGGCGACGTCAGCCGGGCCGCCGCCGCGGTGCACGTGCACCCGAACACGTTCCGCTACCGGCTCCGCCGGATCTGGGAGGTGAGCGGCCTCGATCTTGATGACTCACGGGCCCGGCTCGCCGTCCTGGTGCAGCTCTCCGCCATTCAGCAGCGGAGCTGAGCGCCCAGCGACCAGTCCGGGCCGGCACGGCCCGGGCAAATCATCGTTGAATCCGACGAATCACACGGTTGACGTTCGGCCGTCACCACATGGCTCCGGTACCCGCCGAGCGCGACACTGTCCAGAAACCTAACCCAGGGGCAGCGTCTGCTGTCCGCACGCTCTGCCGAGACTCGCCGCTGAGACTCCCGCCGAGTAAGCGCCAGCGATCCAGCACGGATCCAGATCGATGCCGGTAGGCGGGAGATCCCGCCGTGGATACGGAGTCATGATGAACTATCGTCGCCGCACACTTGCCGTCGCTGCTGCCGTCGGCCTGGCCGCGCTCGCGGCATCCGCGTGCAGCAACTCGGCCACGGGCGGGAACTCCGGCAAGCCCCAGACCGGGGGCACCGTGACCTTCGCCGAGCAGCCCGGCTCGCCTCCGACCTATATTTTCCCGCTGTACGACGGGGCCAACTCGGGCAACAACAACATCACCTACCTGCAGCCGCTTATGTGGCTGCCGTTGTACTGGTTCGGCCATAGCCAGAACGACCAGCCGACCATTAATTACTCGCTCAGCATGGCCTATCCGCCGATGTTCTCGAACGGCGGCGAGACCGTCACGATGAGATTGAAGAAGTACGAGTGGTCAAACGGGAAGCCGGTCACCTCGCGCGACCTGGAGTTCTGGATGAACCTGCTGCTGGCCGAGAAGAACCAGAGCGCCGCCTATGTCCCCGGCGGGTGGATGGACCATGTGGCCGGCATGTCCGCGCCATCGCCGTACACCTTCATCCTCAGGTTCAACGTCAAGTACAACGCGACGTACCTGCTCTACAACGGGCTGTCGATCCTCCAGCCGATCCCGCAGGCGGCGTGGGACAAGACCTCGGCGACCAGTCCGGTGGGTAACTACGACCAGACCCCGGCCGGGGCCGCCGCGGTTTACAACTACCTGAACAAGGAATCGATGTCGCTGTCGACCTGGGACACCAACCCGCTGTGGCAGGTGGTCGACGGGCCCTGGCGCCTCAAGCCGAAGACCGGGTTCCAGGTCACCGGACAGACGATCATGATCCCGAATCATCTGTACTCCGGCCCGGACAAGCCGAAGATCAGCGAGTTCGAGGAGCTGCCGTTCACCAGCTCGACCGCCGAGTTCGATGCCCTCCAGTCGGGAAGCGTCGACTATGGCTATGTCCCCACCACCGAAGTCGGTGACCTCGGATCCCTCAAGGCTCAGGGCTACTCCATCAAGCCCTGGTACGAGTGGGGCCTGACCTTCGCAGAGATCAACTTCAGCAACCCCAAGTACGCGCCGCTGGAGAATCAGCTCTACATACGTCAGGCCATGCAGCATCTCGTTGACCAGACGGCCTATATCAAGAACATTCTGCTGAATTACGGAACGCCGACGTACGGGCCCGTTCCGACGTTCCCGGCGAGCAGCTTCCTGAACCCCGCCGAGAAGAGCAACCCCTACCCGTACAGCACCGCCGCGGCGCAGAAACTGCTCACCGAGCACGGCTGGGCCATACCCAAGAGCGGCGGCGCGGCCACCTGCACCCGGCCCGGGACGGGCAGCACGGACTGCGGAGCGGGCATCGCGAGCGGAGCCAAGCTTTCCATGCCCATGCTCTACACCAGCGGCGTTCCCTCGCTGCAGGACGAGGTTGAGGCGATGCAGTCGGCTTTCGGCTCGTCGGGCATTCAGCTCCAGCTCAGCCAGGCTCCGGCCAACACCGTTCTGTCGGAGGCCTACGAGTGCCTCGGCAAGACGACCGCCACGTGCCCGGCCAACTCAACGGCGCTGAGCCTGATCGCGTCGCCGGTCTACACCTACGTGCCGATCTACTACCCAGATGGTGACAGCCTGTTCGGCTGCGGCGGCGCCACGAATGGCGGCAACTTCTGCAATAGCCAGGTGGAAAACCTGATCAAGCAGATCATCGTCAACCAGTCATCCTCGATGTCGGCCATGTACAGCTACCAGGTAGCTGTCGCCGATCAGATCCCGGTGCTGTGGTTCCCCAACAGCGCATACCAGATCTCGGCGATATCCCCGAAGCTGGGCGGAGTGACCGCGCAGGACTCCACGGCGCACATCTATCCGTCGGTCTGGTACCTGCAGTCATGACGAGGTACCTGGTGCGGCGAACGGCGCAGGCGATCTTCGTGCTGTTCATCGTGACCATCATCGTGTTTTCGATCCTGCATTTCCTGCCGGGCAGTCCCGCGCGCGCCATGCTCGGGATAAAGGCCAGCCCGGGGGCAATCGCGGCCTTTAACGCCGCCAACGGCTATAACCGTGCCCTGCCGGTTCAGTACGTCTTGTACCTTGACCGGCTCGTGCACGGCAACCTGGGCTTCTCTTATCACTTTGATCAGTCAGTCGGCTCGCTGCTGGCCCTCGACCTGCCCAAGAGCGCGCTGCTCGTCGGCGCGTCATACGTCCTGGCGCTGCTGATCGCCATCCCGATGGGCATGGTGCAGGCGCTTCGCCGGGACAAGCTGGTGGATCACACGCTGACCACGTTCTCGTTCGTCGGCTACGCGATGCCGACGTTCTGGCTGGGCATCCTGCTCATCGTCGGCTTCTCGTCGACGCTGCACGTGTTCCCCCCTGAGGGACCGCAAGGGGCGACGGTGGGAGCGGCCCTGAGCGACCCGGGCGCGATGGTGCTGCCGGTCGTGACGCTCACGATCGTTACCGTCGCTCAGTTCAGCCGGTTCATGCGAGCGTCCACCGTCGAGAACCTGCTGCAGGACTACGTCCGGACGGCGCAGGCCAAGGGCCTTTCCTGGTGGCAACTGGTGCGCAGGCACCTGCTGCGCAACAGCCTGCTGCCGATCATCACGCTGGTCGGGCTGAGCCTGCCGGGCGTGCTGTCCGGGGCGATCATCGTCGAGGCGCTGTTCAACTACCCGGGCATGGGCTGGCTGTTCTGGACCGCCACCGGCGCCCGCGACTATCCGGTCCTGATGGGCTTCACGATCGTGGTCGCGGCCGCAACGGTGGTGGGCAACTTGCTGGCCGACGTCGCCTACGCAATGGCGGACCCGCGGATCCGGTACCAGCCGTCATGACCTCGACGGATCTGCTCGACCCGGGCGCCACGTCGCTGCCGGGCGCGCCGGTGGTGGCCGGCAACCGCGGGTGGCGCCAGGTGGTTCGCGACCTGTTCCGCAACCGCATGGGTGTCGCCGGGCTGGCCGCGATCGCGATCATGCTGCTGTTCAGCTTCGTCGGCCCGCTGCTGTACCCGACCGATCAGACCCATCCGAACCTGCTGCAAATCACCCTGCACCCGAGCGCGAAGTTTCCTCTCGGGACCGACGAGGTCGGTTACAACGTGCTGGGCCGGCTGATGGTGGCCGGCCAGTCCTCCCTCGAGGTCGGCCTGGCCGCGGCCGCGATAGCCAGCATCGTGGGCACGCTGTGGGGGTCTGTGGCCGGTTTCGCCGGCGGCTGGGTGGACGAGGTCATGATGCGGATCGTCGACGCACTGCTGGCCATCCCGGCGCTGCTGCTGGTCCTGCTGCTGGCGACGATCGTCACTCCCAGCGTGTTCATGGTGATCATCGTGCTCGGCCTGATCTCCTGGCTGGCCACGGCCCGCCTGGTCAGGGGCCAGGTCCTGATGCTCAAGTCGCTGGCCTACGTGGAGGCGGCCAAGCAGATCGGCGAGCCGGCCTGGCAGATCGTGCTGCGGCACCTGGTCCGCAACGTCGTCGGGATCGTCGCCGTCCAGGCGACGTTCGAGGTAGCCAACGCGATCTTGCTGTTCGCCGCGCTCAGCTTCCTCGGGCTTGGCCCGCCGCCGCCGGCCGCGAACTGGGGCGGCATGCTCACGGACGGCCTGAATTACGTGTTCGACGGCTACTGGTGGCTGATCTATCCGGCCGGGGTGTGCATTGTGATCACGGTCGTGGCGTTCAACCTGGTGGGCGACGCCCTCCGGGATTCGCTCGAGGTCCGGCTGCAGCGCAGATAGCGATGACGGCCGGGCGGCGGCGTCTGACAAGGAGGAGCGTTGAAGGTACACATCTCGGTCGACATGGAAGGCATTGCTGGCATCGCCGACGGCGCCGATACGACGCCCGGCGCGCCGCACTACGAGTACTGCCGCACCCTGATGACCGGGGAATGCAACGCGGCGATCGAGGGCTGCTACGCGGCCGGCGCCACCGAGGTCATCGTGAACGACTCCCATGGCGGGATGCTGAACCTGATCCAGGGCCAGCTCGACCGGCGGGCCCGGATCATTCGCGGCCGCACCAAGTCGTACGGCATGATGCAGGGCATTGACCAGGACACGGCCGCGACCCTCTTCGTTGGCTACCATGCCTCGGCTGGGCACGCGGACGGTGTCCTGAACCACACCATGCGCGGCCGGGATATTCAAGGCGTTTTCCTGAACGGTGAGCCAGCCGGAGAACTGCGCCTGAACGCGGCGCTGGCCGGGTGGTACGACATCCCGGTGGTGCTGATCGCCGGAGACGACGTGCTGTGCGGCGAGGGCCGCGACTGCCTCGGGACGGTAGAGGCCGTCCAGGTGAAGGAGGCGATCGGCAAGTACACCGCACTCTCGCTGCACCCGGAGGTCGCCCAGGAGCAGATCAGGGACGCTGCGCAGCGCGCGGTGGCCAGCGTGGCCGCCGGAGAGCAGCGGTTCCGGCCCTACCGCGTGGAAACGCCGACCACCTTGCGGGTGGCGTGGAACTCCACCAACATCGCGGCGCTGTGCGAAAACGTGCCCGGCATGAAGCGCGTCGCGGACCGCGAAGTCGAGTACACCTCGGCCGACTATCCCGAGCTCTACCGGCTGCTGCGCGTGCTGCTGGCGCTGGCCGGGTACTGCGCGGCCACGGCGTACACCTACGACTGAGACCCCTCCACCGGGAGCACCAGGCGCGACGGGTACGCGCCGCCATGCCGCACCGTGTTGACCGCGACCCTCGGCTCCGCTTGGGCCCGGACCGGGCCGTAGCGGTTCAGGTTCCTGGCGAACCAGGGGAAGTCGCTGCTGGTCACCGTGACCCGGATGCGATGGCCGGGCAGGAACACGTGATGCGTGGGCCACAACTCCACGTCGAAGCGGTAGGTCTGGCCGGGCACGAGCGGGGACGGCTCGTCCAGGGAATCGCGGCACGCCGCCCGCAGGCATCCCTGGGTGACCCGCAGCGAGCGGCCGTCGGGAGTGACGTCGGTGAGCTTGACGTGCCAGTCGGTGTCGTCGCCGTCGGAGCAGCCGTAAAGCTCGACCGACGGCCAGCCGGAGACGGTGACGGCCTCGGTGACCGGCTCGCTGGTGTAGCAGAGGACGTCATCGCGGGCCTCGTTGCCGGCCTGATCCAGCGGCACGTCCTCGAACGGGTACTGGCGGACGTCCAGGCCGGTCAGCACGGGGTCCGCGGGATCGTAGCGGAACTGATCACTGGACTCGCCGTCCGGCCGGCCGGGCAGCAGGCCCCCCGGCCCCAGGTAAAGCGCGGACGCCGTGTCGCTCACCGGCCAGCGAGACCCGCCGCGCCACGCGTTACGTCCTGGCTCGAAGATCCGCACCCGGTCCACCTCGGCGAGACCGGTGTCACGGCCCTTGAGCCAGTGATCGAACCAGCGCAGGTGCTCGGCGTTCATGTCATGCGCGGCGGCCGCGCCGAAGTCCACGCCGCCGCATTCGGCGTCCGGATGCCGGGACTTGACGTGACTCCACGGGCCGACCAGCAGGAACTGCCACTCGCGGGCCGGTGACGCGTCCCGCATGTGCTCATAGTGGTGGAACGCCCCGAGGAGATCTTCCAGGTCGTACCAGCCGGTGACGTGCAAGCACGGCACGTCGATCTCGTGGTAGCGATCGTCGTAGCGGAGCGCGCGGTAGTCATCGAGCCCGTCCCGGCGGCACAGGTCTTCCCAGTTCGGGCCGGTCGCGTTAATGATCTTGCCGATGTCCTCGAACGGCAGCGTGCGCAGGATCTGGTCCCAGTCGGAGTGCTCCAGGCCGTAGAAGTCGAGGATCCGGCGCCGGGTGGAATAGGCCCACCAGCCGAAGTAGAGCTGGAAGACGCCGCCCAGGTACGGGATCTCCTGCTGCCAGCGTCCCGCGGCCGACGTGGAGACCATCGCGCGCAGGTGCGGGGGTCGCTCCGACGCGCCCGCCCACTGCACCCAGCCCATGTAGCTGAGCCCGGTCGTTCCGACCTTGCCGTTGCACCAGGGCTGGGCGGCCACCCACTCGATGACGTCGTGGGTGTCCTTGGGGTCGTTGAAGAACGCGATCCAGTCCCCCTCCGACTTGCCCCGCCCCCGTACGTCGACGGCCACGAACGCGTAGCCATTCGACTGGTAGAGCAGGGCCTCATCGCTGACCAGCGATGCGCTGTCCTTGCCGTACGGCGTGACCTGGACGATCGCGGGCGCTCCCTGGTCGCCCTGGTCGCCCTGCTCGTCATCGCCGGACGGAAGGTAGACGTCCGCGGCCAGCTCGACCCCGTCGCGCATCGGGATGCCGATCTCGAAGCGACGCTGAGCGGCCAGTTCCCCGGCCCGCTCGATCCAGCTCCGGAACGGAGTGCGCGCGTCGTCGGCCGTGCTCACGGGAACCGCCGGTGTGTGATCATGGTCGCAGCATAAGGGCGGCGTAGCCT
>Ga0335073_10012256_pt1 | contig 12042 bp, 8 predicted proteins | sample Lox_Sample_22_FD_207093 | JGI IMG/M metagenome (GOLD analysis project Ga0335073, IMG submission 207093) | Soil microbial communities from Loxahatchee National Wildlife Refuge, Florida, United States - Lox_Sample_2.2 | ecosystem: Environmental > Terrestrial > Soil > Wetlands | place: USA: Florida... | reverse complement strand
TCGTCGCGCTCGGCGTGGCGGGGCGCCTGGTGCCAGGCGGAGATGTACGGGACCGGGGCGTCGAAGAGCCGGTCGAACCGGCGGAGCAGGTCAAGGTAGACGTCGCAGAACTCGTCCTGCTCGGCCGCGGTCAGCTCCGGCAGGTCCGGGACCCGGCGCCGGGGATAGAGGTGGACCTCGTACGGCCAGTGCGCGGCGTAGGGCACGAACGCGACCCAGTGCTCGGCCTCGATGACGATCCGCGATCCGTCGCCCAGTTCGGACGCGAGCACGTCGTCGAACAGGTTCCGGCCCCGGTCCCGGCGGTGCCGCCGCAGGCTGTCCAGCATCCGCGCCGTGCGCGGGGCGACGAACGGGTAGGCGTAGATCTGCCCGTGCGGGTGGCTCAGCGTGACCCCGATCTCGGGGCCCCGGTTCTCGAAGCAGTAGACCTGCTCGACGTCGGGCAAGGCGGCCAGAGCGGCACTGCGGTCGGTCCAGGCCGACAGCACCAGCGCGGCCTGGTCGTGCGTCAGGTCGGCAAACGACGCCGAGTGCTGCGGACTGAAGCAGACCACCTCGCACCGGCCGTTGGGCGCGGTCAGCGACGGAAACCTGTTCTCGAACACGGCCACCTCGTAATCGGGCGCCGGGATCTCGGTGAGCCGGCCGGGCTCCGACGGGTCGAGCGGGCAGTGGTCGGCGGGCGGCAGGTAGGTCCGGTCCTGACGGTGGCTGGCGATGATCACAGACTCCCCGAGTACCGGGTCGTGACGTACCTGCGACGAGGCCTCGACCCGGCCGAGCGGCCGGCGGTCGGGATACCCGGCCGATTCGTCGGCGGACGCGCCAAAGTAGATCAGCTCCCGGCCGTCTGCCAGGGTCACCGAGGCCTTCTTCACCGCCGCGCCCGCCGGCCCGTCGCCGGGCGTCATCAGCCGACGTCCAGGCGGAGCAGGTCGTCGGTGGTCTCCCGGCGCAGCAGCACCTTGGCCGCGCCGCCCCGGACGGCGACCACGCCCGGCCGCGGCACGTGGTTGTAGTTGCTGGCCATCGACCGGCAGTAGGCGCCGGTCGCCGCCACGGCGATCAGGTCGCCGACGGCCACGTCGGCCGGCAGGTAGGCGTCCCTGACCACGATGTCTCCGCTCTCGCAGTGCCTGCCGACCAGCCTGCACAGCGCGGGGGCCGCGGCGGACTCCCGGGAGGCGAGCACGCAGGTGTAGTCGGCGTCATACAACGCGGTGCGGATGTTATCGCTCATACCACCGTCCACGCTGACATACGTCCGCAATCCGTCCACGTCCTTGACGGTGCCCACCTGGTACAGCGTGACCGTGCCCGGCCCGGCGATGGCCCGGCCGGGCTCGACGGTGAGCCGCGGCCTGGGCAGCCCGGCCGCGCGGCACTGGGCGGTCAGGATCTCGCCCAGGCCCTGGGCGATGACCTTGATGTCGGCGGGGTCGTCGCCCGGCACGTACGCGATGCCGAAACCCCCGCCCAGATTCAGCTCGCCGATCTCGATCCCTCGCGACTCGCGGATCCGGACCGCGAGCTCGAGCACCCGGTGCGCGGCCACGTCGAAGCCCGCCGTGTCGTAGATCTGCGACCCGATGTGCGAGTGCAGGCCGGCGAACTCGAGTTCCTCGCTGGCCAGGACCTGTCGCACCGCCTCGTCCGCCGCTCCCGAGGCCAGCGAGAAACCGAACTTCTGGTCGTCGTGCGCGGTGGCGACGAACTCGTGCGCGGCGGCCTCGACCCCGGTGGTGACCCGGACCAGCACCCGGGGACGCCGGCCAGATTCCGCCGAGACGGCGCGTTCCAAACGTCTTATCTCGTCGAAGGAATCGATGACAATATGACCGACGCCCGCCACGATCGCGCGGTGGAGTTCCCCGCCCAGCTTGTTGCTGCCGTGCAGCGTGATCATCTGCGGCGCCACCCCGGCCTGCAGCGCGACCTCGAGCTCGCCGCCCGTGCACACGTCGACGCCGAGGCCTTCCTCGCTGACCCAGCGCAGCACGGCCCGGCAGCAGAACGCCTTGGCCGCGTAGGAAACGTCGGCGTCGTCGCCGAACGCATCCCGGAAATCCCGGCACCGGGAGCGGAAGTCCTCCTCGTCGCAGGCGAACACCGGCGTCCCGAACTGGGCGGCGAGATCGCGCACGTCGACGCCGCCGAGCACGATTGCCCCGTCCTCCCGGTGCGCGGTGCGCGGCCAGATCGCCGGGTCGAGGGCGTTCAGGTCCCGCGGCGGGGGCGGTGGATGGTCCGGCGGCAGCACCTCGGCGTGTCGAGGCCCGGCCGGATGCGCGACGCGGCTCATGCAGGTAATGCTAGGGGCGCGACCGGCCGCCTGAGGCTAGGCTGCTAGGCGCCCGGGAAATCCTGATCTGGAGGGGTCATGCCGATATTGGGGGGCCGGCAGCCGGCCGGCGCGAGTAGCTGGGAGCCGGAGGCCGCCGACAGCAGGCTGGCCCAGACCGCGGGCGCCAACGAGGCCGGGGTGTTCACCTCCGACCTGTCGGTTTCGGAGTACGTGCTGCTCGGCGAGGCCGGGTTCGAGCCGCTCGGATTCGTGGTCGGTTCGTCGATCTACCACGTCGGGCTGCAGGTCGGGCGCTGGTCGCAGAACCAGGAGCTGCAGGTGCTGAGCCAGGCCATGTACAGCGCGCGGGAACTGGCGATGGCCCGGATGCAGGCCGAGGCCGATCACCTCGGCGCTGACGGGGTCGTCGGGGTGCAGCTGAAAATGCAGATGTACGCCTGGGGCCAGCACGTGCTCGAGTTCGTGGCCACCGGGACCGCCGTCCGGCACCTGGCCGGCACCGGCGCCCACCGCACCCCGAGTGGCCGTGCGTTCTCATCGGACCTCTCGGCGCAGGACTTCTTCCGGCTGCTCGCGGCGGGAGCGGTGCCGGTCGCGTTCGTCCTCGGCACCTGCGTGTACCACATCGCCCACCAGTCGATGATGCAGACGTTGCGCCAGACCGGGCAGAACCAGGAGATGATCCAGTTCACCCAGGGCGTCTACGAGGCGCGCGAGCTCGCCCTGTCCCGGATGCAGGCCGAGGCGACGCAGGCCCAGTCGTCCGGCATCGTCGGGGTTACCGTGGCCGTCTCCAACCACGTCTGGGGCGAGCACGCGACCGAGTTCCTGGCCACCGGTACGGCCATCCGCCGCCTGTCCGATGAGCACCGGCTGCCGGAGACCTCACCCAAGCCCACCTTTACCCTGGGCCTTGACTCCTGACCGCTACATGGGCGGCCACGCGTGGACCGGCTCGTTGGTCCGCATGCGCTCGATGTAGCCCAGGGTCATAAGCCGCAGCGCCTCCTGCCGGTCTACCCCGCGGCGGGTGAGTTCGTGTACGGCCTCGACCTGCCAGGTCGCCCCGGTCCGGCCGGACAGGCAGCGGCCCTCGATGATGCCGAGCAGCCGCTTGGCGTCGCCGCCGTCCACGCCGCACCGCTCGAGCCCGTCGAACGCCAGCGGCAGCAGCCGGCGCAGCACCAACTGCGTTACCGGGACCTGACCCAGGCCGGGCCAGTACAGCCTGGCGTCGATGCCCTGCCGGGCGCCGACGGTCAGGTTGTCGGCGGCGGCCGCGAACGACATCTGCTGCCAGATCGGGCGGTCGGCATCGGCCAGCGCGCGGACCAGGCCGTAGTAGAACGCCGCGTTGGCCATGATGTCGGCCACGGTCGGGCCGGCCGGCAGCACCCGGTTCTCCACCCGCAGGTGCGGACGGCCGTGCGTCACCGCGTACACCGGCCGGTTCCACCGGTAGATCGTGCCGTTGTGCAGCGTCAGCTCGCCCAGCTCGGGTATCTGCCCGCCGTCCAGGGCCGCGAGCGGGTCCTCATCCTCGAGCAGCGGGAGAAGCGCGGGGAAGTAACGCAGGTTCTCCTCGAACAGGTCGAGCACCGAGGTGATCCAGCGCTCGCCGAACCAGACCCGCGGCCGGGCCCCCTGCCGCCTGAGCTGGTCCGGCCGGGTGTCGGTGGCCTGCTCGAACAGGGTCAGCCGGGTTTCCCGCCACAGCTCCCGCCCGAACAGGAACGGGGAGTTGGCACCGACCGCGACCTGAACGCCGGCCACCGCCTGGGCCGCGTTCCAGTAGGAGGCGAACGTGTCCGGGCACACCTGGAGGTGGAACTGCGCGCTGGTGCACGCGGCCTCGGGCGTGATCGTGTCCATCCGGGTGAGCAGCCGCTCGGGGCCCTCGATCGAGATCCGCATCTGTTCGCCCCGGGCCGCGAAGATCTCCTCGTTCAGCAGGCGGAACCGGGGGTTCGGCGACATTGCCTGCTCGCCGACGTCGCTCTCGCGCAGGGTGGGCAGGATGCCGACCAGCATCAGCCTGCTGCCCGCCCGCCCGGCCCGGTCCCCGGCGTGGTCCAGGCTGACGCAGATCTGCCGCTCCAGCCGGGCCAGGGCACCGCCGGCCAGCGGCTGCGGCGGGACGTTGATCTCCAGGTTGAACTGGCCGAGCTCGGCGGCCCAGAGGGGGTCGGCGATCTCGCCGAGCACCTCCCCGTTGTTCATCGAGGGCCGGCCGGCCTGGTCGACCATGTGCAGCTCGATCTCCAGGCCCACCCGCCGGGGCCCCGTGTCGAACCGCGATTCGCGCAGCATTCGCGCGAACACATCTAGACAACATCGCACTTTCTTGTGATAGGCGTGCCGGTCCTGCTGGCTCACGACTATCGCTGGGACATCCCTGCCCATCGGTCCCCTCCCGCTACCTGGCCATGGGCAGCCTTGCCCCAACCTTCGCATGACAAAAGGCATGTGACCAGGGCAGAAGTGGGGTCAGATCAGGACGCGGCACGACCCGACGGGGCGTTCCAGTCCAGCAACGGCCCGTCCGGGACAATCCTGGTCGGATTGATGAACGGGTGCGTGGTGAAGTAGTGCCGCTTGATGTGGTCGAAGTTCGTCGTGTCCCGGAACGCCGGCAGCGAGTAGAGGTCCCGTGCGTACGCCCACAGGTTCGGGTAGTCGCTCAGCCGGCGCAGGTTGACCTTGAAGTGCGAGTAGTAGACCGCGTCGAATCTGGCCAGGGTCACCCACAGCCGCACGTCAGCCTCGGTGATCGCCTCGCCCAGCAGGTACCGCCGGCCGGCCAGGCGCTCCTCGAGCTGGTCCAAGGTGGCGAACACCTTGGTCACCGCCTCGTGGTACGCCTCCTGGGTCCTGGCCATGCCGGACCGGTAGACGCCGTTGTTCACGGTCTCGTAGACCGTCGCGTTGATCGCGTCGATTTCGGGCCGCAGCTCGGCCGGGTACAGGTCGTAGCCGCCGCTGCCGAACGCGCCGAACTGGGTGTCGAGGTCGATCGTGATGTCAGGGAAGTTGTTGCTGACGATCCGGCTGGTCCGGCGGTCCCACAGCACCGGCACCGAGATGTGACCGTCGTATCCCGGTTCGGTCGCCTCGTAAGCCTCCCGTAGCAGCGCGAACCCGTTGACCGGGTCCAGCGAGTACCCGGGGCCGTCGCGGAACGCCCAGCCCCTGCCGTCGCGGACCGGGTCCACGGCCGACAGCGAGATGACGTCCTCGAGCCCGAGCAACTGCCGCACGATCGCGGACCGGTGCGCCCAGGGGCAGGCCCACGAGATGTAGAGGTGGTAGCGGCCCGGCTCGGCCGGGTACCCGCTGGAGCCGTCCGCGGTGATCCGCCCCTGGAACGGGTAGGCCGGCCGGACGAACTCACCGGGCTTGGGTTCGGCCTGCGGCTGCTTGCGCCGGAAGTCCCCGTAGTCGCCGTACGTCTCGAAGTCGACCGGGCTCGCCCCGCCCTGCTGCGTCATAGCCATGCCCGTGTCAACCGGCCCCCGCGGCCTGCCATTCCGAACAATCAATTCCGAACAATCAATTCCGAACGATCTGGCCCGCGCCATCAGAGCGGATCGCTGCGGGCCAGCGCGATCGCGTCCGCCTCGGACATCTCGCGGCCTTGCCGCTCCGCGGCGGTGAACCGCTCATCGCCGAGGACCTCGCGCACGGCGGCCAGCGACTGCCGGAACCGGGCCAGGTCGGGGCCGAGTACCGGGGCGCCGATGGCCTCGCGCAGCGCCTGCGCGGCGCCGAACAGCACCGCGGCGCGCCCGGCCAGTCCGGCGGCCGCGTCGACGCCCGCCATTTCCTCCAGGCATTCCGCTATCGACCGCCGTTCGCCGATCGCCTGGGCATGCTCCAGGCTGCGGGCGTGCAGGGACCGGGCGGCCGGGTAGTCCTTCCTGGCGAGAGCGGCCAGGCCGAGGTTGGTCAGCGCGACGCTGGCCAGGCGGCGGTCGCCCACCTGCTCGGCCAGGGTGAGCGCCTCGGCGTGCAGTTCCGCCGCCCGGTCGGTGTCCCCGGCGTTCTGCAGCACAGTGCCGAGGTTGGTCAGGGCGCCGCCGATCAGCTTGCGGTCGCCGAGCTTCCTGGCGTTGGCCAGGTGCTCCTTCAGCCGGGCGGCAGCAAGGTCGAAGTCGCCGTCGTTGATCGCCACAACGCCCAGGTTGCCGAGGATCACCGTGGCCCGGCGCAGGTCCCCGGCCGCGCGGAACCTCGACATGCTCTCGGTGTAGTACGCGGTGGCCTGGGCCTGGTCGCCGGTGTGCAGGGCCAGCCGGCCGAGACCACTCAGGCAGCGGCCCATCACGTTCGACGCGCCCGCGCGCCGGGCCAGCTCGAGCGCCTCGGCGTACATGGCCTGGGCGGCCGGGTAATCCCCGCGCACATGCGCGGCCGCGCCGAGATCGCCGAGGCAGCCGGCGGTGCGGGCATCGTCGCCAAGGCCACGCCAGATGGCCAGGCTCTCCTGCTGGTAGCGGAGCTGGGCCTCGTGATCGGCCTGGACGTAGGCTAGCTGGCCCGCGGCGTCGAGTGCGATCGCCCTGAGCCGAGGCTGCGCCCCGGGCCCGGCCGCCGCCAGGGCCGCGTCCAGCCACCGCCTGCCGAGGCTGGCGTGCCCGCGCACCTGCCAGAACGATGCCACCGACCCGGCCAGGGCCAGCGCCTGGCTCGAACCGTGCCGGGCGAGCCCCCACTCCAGGCCGGCCCGGATGTTCTCCAGGTCGGCCTCGAGCAGGTCGAGCCAGGCCTCCTGGTCGGGGCCGTCCGGGTCGGCCTGGCCCGCGTAGTCGATCAGCCAGGCAAGGTGCCGCGCGCTGAGCGCGTCCTGCTCCCCGGCCTCGGCAAGACGCCGGCGGGCGAACTGATGCACCGACTCGAGCATCCCGTAGCGCATGCTGCCGGAGCGTTCCTCCGTGGTCAGCAGCGACCGGTCCACCAGCGCCGTCACGGCCTCGAACACCGCGTCGGCCGGCAGCATCGCGTCGGGCAGCACCACCTCGGCCGCCTCGAGCGTGCATCCGCCTGCGAACACCGCGAGCCGCCGGAAGCACACCCGCTCGGCATCGCTGAGCAGGTCGTGGCTCCATTCGATCGCGGCCTGCAAGGTCTGGTGCCGCGGCAGCCCGCCGCGGCTGCCGCCGGTGAGCACCCGGAACCGGTCGTCCAGCCTGGCGGCCAGTTGCCGCGCGGTCAGCGCGTTCAGCCGGGCGGCGGCCAGCTCCAGGGCGAGCGGTATGCCATCCAGGCGACGGCAGATCTCGCTGACCGCGCCCGCGTTGACGTCGGCCAGGGAGAACCCGGGCCGGGCCAGCCGGGCGCGGTCGCATAGCAGCCGCGCCGACTCGGACCGCGCGACCACCAGCGGGTCCTGCTCGTCCGGCGGCGGCAGGGTCAGCGGCGGCACCGGCCAGGTGGCCTCCCCGGTGACATTGAGCCTGCTCTGGCTGGTCGCCAGGATCCGCAGCGCCGGGCAATGCCGCAGCAGCCCGGTGACCAGATCTCCCGCGGCGTCCAGCACGTGCTCGCAGTTGTCGAGGATCAGCAGCGCCTCGCTGTCCCGCAGTTGCGCGGCGATCGTGTCGGCCAGCGGGCGGCCGGTCTCCTCGCGCACCCCCAGCGCGGAGGCGGCGGCCGCGGCGACCAGGCCGGGCCGGGCCACCGGGGCCAGCTCCACCAGCCAGACGCCGCCCCGGTACCGGCGCGCGGCCTGCTGCCCGGCCTTCAGGGCCAGCCGGGTCTTGCCGGACCCGCCCGGCCCGGTGAGCGTGAGCAGCCGGGACAGGCCGAGCAGCTCGTCGATCGTGGCCAGCTCGGACTCGCGGCCGATGAACGAGGTCGTCTCGGCGGGCAGCCAGCCCGGCGCCGGCGGCGCCACGTGTGCCGCGGCCGGCTCCGTGCCCGGCGTACTGCCCGGCTCGGGCTCGTACGCGTTCCGCGGCGCGGAGGCAGTCTCGGCCTCGGGCGCGGAGCCAGATCCGGGTCCCGGCCCGGCAGGCCGCCAGTCCAGCCCGGGGTCCTGGCGCAGGATCGCCTCCTGCAGGCGGCCCAGCGCCGGGTTCGGATCGATGCCCAGCTCGTCGGCCAGCCGGACGCGCAGATCCCGGTAGGCCGCCAGCGCGTCGGCCTGGCGCCCGCACCGGTACAGGGCCAGGACCCGCTGGCCGCACAGCCGCTCCCGCAGCGGATGCGCCGCCACCAGCCCTTCCAGCTCGCCGGCCAGGCTGACCTGGCGGCCGCAGGCCAGGTCCGCCTCGACCCGGTCCTCGATCGCGGCCAGCCTGGCCTCCTCCAGCCTTCTCGCGTCCGCCTGCGCGAACGCGAAGTCGGCCACGTCCGAGAGCGCGGGGCCGCGCCACAGCCCTAACGCGTCCCGGAGCCGCGCGGCCGCGGCCTCGGGCCGCCCTTGGGCCATGTCGGCCGCGGCGCCGGCGACCAGCGACTCGAAACGGTGCGCGTCGAGCTCGCCGTGGGCCAGCACGATCCGGTATCCAGGCGGGCATGTGGCCACCGCGTCCGAACCGCTGCCCAGCGCCCGGCGCAGCCGCGAGATGTACACCCGCAGCGTGGCCATGTAATGCGGCGGCGGCTGGCCCGCCCACAGGTCCTCGGCCAGCCGGTCGGCCGACACGACCTGCCCGTCCGCGAGCAGCAGCCGGGCCAGCAGCGTTCGCTCCCGCAGGCCGCCGAGGTCCTTGACCACGCCATCGTCGGACACCTCGACCGACCCGAGAATGCGGTAATCGACGATGGCCACCACCTCCCCCCGAGGGGATCGCGGCCTGTGCTGAAGGCCGCGGTTAATGGTAGGTGGGCCGCGGGGCCTGCATCCAGCAAACGTTCAGCGGTCACCGAACCAGCCCGGCACGTCGAGCCGGAACAGCTCCGGCGGCGTGACCTTTCGCAGGTCCGCCTCGAGTGCGCGCAGCCGGTCCGCACCGATGACCGCCGCCCAGCGGGCGCGCAGGTCGTCGAAGATCCGCGCCGACCGCTCCAGCGCGTCGATGGCCCGCCCGGTCAGCAACACGATCTTGCGCCGGGCGTCGGCAGGGTCGCGACCCCGTTCGAGGTAGCCGAGGCGCTCGAGCGTGTCGATGGTCTTGCCCGCCGCCTGCTTCGAGATCCCCAGCCGGCGGCCGAGCTCGGCGGCGGTGGTGCCGTACGGGCCGATGGCCTGGAACACGAACCCGTGCATGGGCCGCATGTCCGGGTGTCCCTGCCGGGCCAGCTCTGCGTGCAGCTCGTCGATCAGCACCCGGAAGCCGAGCAGCAGCCGCAGCGCCAGCTCAAAGCCTGGCGGTTCGGTGCCGGGCGGGTCAGTTGACATGAACGACAACCAGGTTTACGGTTTTGCTCGTCGGAGGTTCGACAACCATGTTGTCCATCTTAGGAGGTACCCGCGATGCCCGTGATCCGCCACGCCGAGAGCCGCCGGACCGAAACCCCGAACGCGGTCATGACCACGCTCGCGTCGCCGTCGCAGGGCGGTGCCGGACAGGCCGTGTGGCGGGTCGACATGCGGCCCGGCCAGTCCGGACCGCTGCACGCCATCGACACCGAGCAGGTGTGGACCGTGCTGGACGGCGGCGCATCCGTCGAACTCGACGGCGAGCTGCTCACCGTGGCCCCAGGAGACACGCTGATCCTGCCCGCCGATGCGCCGCGCCGCATCACCGCCGACCCGGCGGCCGGCTTCAGCGCGATCGCCGCCGCGCCCGCCGGCACCCGTGCCTACACCCTCGACGGCACCAGGGTCGGGGCCGAGTGCGCCGTGCCGGACGGCGACAAGCTGATCCCCGCCTGGGTCGTCTAATGGCCCGGTGCTCTAAGCCGCCGCTGACCAGGTGACCGGCAGCCGCTTGACGCCGCGCTGGAAGTTCGACCGCAGGTAGGACGGCCGGCCGGCGAGGGCCAGCACCGACGTGCGGCATAGCACCTCGTCGAACAGCGCCCGCATCTGGGCCCTGGCCAGGTGCGAGCCGAGACAGAAGTGCGGCCCGTAACCGAACACCAGATGCGGGTTCGGCGAACGCCGGATGTCGAACGCGCCGGGATCGGCGAACACGGCCTCGTCCCGGTTCGCCGACGTGAACGAGACCACGACCTTGTCCCCGGCCCGGATCCGCTGCCCGCCGAGCTCGCAGTCCGCCGTCGCCGTGCGCCGGAACGTCATCACCGGCGTCCACCAGCGCAGCATCTCCTCCACCGCGCCGGGCATGAGCCCGCCGTCCGCGCGCAGTTGCTGCTGCGCTTGCGGATGCTGGAGCAGCGCCGCGCATCCTCCAGGGATTCCGTTACGCACCGTCTCATTCCCGGCGACAGCGAACAGCCAGAAAAGGTTCTCGAATTCAACGACCGAGACGCGGCCTCCCTGGTCGTCGACCTGCGCCAGCAGGATCGACATCACATCGTCGCCGGGGTCACGGCGTTTGGCCTCGGCCAGCAGGTGGGCGTACGCGTAGAGGTCCGGCATGCCCTCTCGGGTACGCGGATCGGGCATGCGGCCGCCGGGGCCGGGACGCGGCCGCAGCGCCATCGCCTCGGCCGCCATCGCGGTGCCCTGCGAGGGGTCGAACTCGGCCGACGACGCGTAGTCCGGGTCCTGGTACCCGATCACCCGGTTGGACCAGTCGAACAGCAGCCAGCGATCCTGCTCCGGCACGCCGAGCACGTCGGCCAGGGTCAGCAGCGGCAGGTCCGCCGCCACGTCCTTGGCGAAGTCGAGATCGCCGCCCGGCCCGGCGAACGCCCGCCGGCAGAGGTCGCGGGCGTGCCCGCGGATGCGCTCCTCGAGCCGGGCCACCGCCCGCGGGGTGAACGAGCGGGCCAGCAGGGTGCGCAGCCTGGCGTGCTCGGGCGGGTCCATGTTGAGCATCATGCGGCGGACGTAGCCGAGCGCGTCCGGGCTGGCCGGATCGCGGATCTGGGTCGCGCCGAGCCAGGACGAGAACAGCGCGGGCTGCTTCAGCACCGACTCGACGTCGGCGTGCCGGAGCACCAGCCAGAAACCCGGGCCGGCCGGCCAGCCGAGCACGGGCGTCTCCTCGACCCACGCCACCGGGCGGTCGCGGCGCAGCCTGGCCAGCGCGTCGAACGGCACGGCCTCGGCGTACGTCGCCGGGTCGAACACCGTCTCGGTATCGGGCCTGGTCACCGCGCCACCGCCCAACCAGTCATGTCCAGGAATGTACCGTCATGAGGTGCACCGGTCACCTGGGCCGGGAGGCCGTCTTCGGGTGGGGTGACGATGAATTCACCGGGAGTGTTCGCGGACCTGGCCGCTCAGCGGGCGTGCTGGCATCCGGTCGCGTTCGCCAGCGAGGTCACCGACCGCCCGGTGCATACAGACCTGCTCGGCGAGCCGCTGGTGGTCTGGCGCGGCGCCGGCGGGGCGCCGAGGGTGATGTCAGATCTGTGCGTGCACCGCGGCACGGCACTGTCGCTCGGCTGGGTCCAGGGCGACGAGCTGGTCTGCGCGTACCACGGCTGGCGGTACGGCGCGGACGGGCGGTGCGTGGCGATTCCGCAGAAGCAGGATCCGGCCGTGGTCCCGGCCAAGGCCCGGGTCCGCTCGCTGCGCGCGCAGGAGCGGTACGGGCTGATCTGGGCCGCGCTGGAGCAGCCGCGCTGGCCGCTGCCCGAGGTCCCGGAACTGGAGAGCTCCGACTGGCTGATCGTGGCGGCCGGGCCGTACCGGTGGCGCTGCGACGCGGCCCGCC
>Ga0335073_10012255_pt1 | contig 12043 bp, 9 predicted proteins | sample Lox_Sample_22_FD_207093 | JGI IMG/M metagenome (GOLD analysis project Ga0335073, IMG submission 207093) | Soil microbial communities from Loxahatchee National Wildlife Refuge, Florida, United States - Lox_Sample_2.2 | ecosystem: Environmental > Terrestrial > Soil > Wetlands | place: USA: Florida... | reverse complement strand
GATGCCATCGAGCGCGTACCCGATCAGGCCACAGCTGCGCCAGATGGTCTACCAGGCCCTGGTCGACTGAGCGGTCGCCGGGCATGACGGGGCCCTGGCTCCGCCGTTCCCGGCCCTGGTGCTCAGGACCTGGTGCTCAGGGCCTGGTCCTCAGGACCCGCCGTTGGTCCGGCGGTGGCTGCGAGGCCGGCTAGGTGAAGCCGAGCCGGCCGTCGATGCGGTCGCTTCCGTACCGTCGCCCGGCTGGCCGGACCTGGGGCCCACGGGGGTGTCCGCCACTGCGCTTCCGGCCGCGTCCGCCCGGCGCTCCTTGCGGATCTCGATCGCCTTGTGCACGATCAGCACCACCAGCATGAGCACGACCACCACGGCCAGCAGATCGCTGGCATGGGAGAAGTTCTTCGAGACCTTGTTCCAGTCGCTGCCGACCTCGTAGCCGATGACCGACAGGACTGTGGCCCAGGCGAGCGTGCCGATCAGGTTGAAGATCTCGAACGGCAGCACGGGCACTTCCATGAACCCGGCGATCAGCCCGGTGAATGCCCGGACCAGCGGAATCACCCGCGCCACGGCGACGGACCAGGCGCCCCGGCCGGCGAAGAACCGTTCGGCCCGCTCGACGTCCTTCCTGGTCATCAGCAGGTAGCGGCGATACCGCTCGACGGTGTGCCTGCCGCCCAGGCGGCCAAGGCCGTAGGCCGCGGAGGAGCCGGCCAGCTCCGCAAGCGTTCCGATGACGATCACCAGCACCAGGTTCAGATGGCCCTGGTAGGCCAGCACGCCGGCGAACCCGAAGGTGATCTCGGATGAGATCGGAATGCAGCAGGCCTGGACGAAGGCGAAGATGATCAGCGCCCCGTAGCCGGCGTCGGTAAGGAAGCTCGTCATGGTCACAGTTTCTACAGCATCGGCAGCAATGGGCGGGACGTTGACGTCATGTCTAGCGCAGCTAGATGACAGTCCGATGAATTGTGCCCCGCCCTCTCGGGGAGGGCGGGGCACAAGCGCCGGCCTGCCGGGCGGGGGAAGCCCGGCGGCCTGGCGGTCCGGTCGGCCGGTGCCGAGGGAGGAGAGGCAGGCCGGGACCGGAGACTGGTGTCGCTTGCGTGATCAGCGCAGGCGCGGGGCGGTCAGCTGCGCACCGGCTACATGCATCACGATGTGCTTGACCAGCGACGCAGCCTGCGACTCCCACTTGGCATACGCCTGCGGGAAGGCTGAGTTCTGGACCGACTGCGCATTGGCCCACAGCGGCTGCCTGGCCCAGGAGGGGTCGCTGGCCTGATGCCGATGCAGCGCGGCGAGGAAGGCGTGAGCCGCATACACCGGGTTCGTGACCTGCGCCGGGCTGCCCCAGCCCGAGTTCGGCTGCTGCTGGAACAGGCCGAGTGCCGTGCCGGTGCCGTAGTCGATGTTCTGCAGCATGGACTCCTGCATGGCCGTGGCCACGGCGATCACCGCCGACCGCAGGCCCATCCGCTGGTGAAGGGTCTCGCGGACGATTGTGGTCGCGTTGGCCCGCTGGGCGGAGTCGATCGGCATCCATTCCTGCTGGCCGCTGGTCCTGACCGGCCTGAGCTGGTCGGCCGCGGGCAGCTTGCCGTGGCGGGCCGCCCGCGGGTTGGTCTGGCGGTTGATCGCCGAGCTCACCTGCGCCCAAGTCGGGGGCGCCGGGTGGCTCGCCGGAACGTGGCTCGCCGCCGGGCGCGGTGCAGCGCCGGCGGGCGTTGCGGACGGTGCGGACGGTGTTGCGCCGAGGCGTGCCTGGGTCCCGAGCGCTGGCACGACGACGTGGCCCGCTGCGGCCTGCGGCCTTGGCGAGGGCCCGCCGGCCGCGAGCGCGCCAGCAGCGGTGGCCGCGCCGGCACCGACCAGCGCCACGGCTGCGCCAGCGAGCACGAAAGACTTCCGGCGGTCAGGGCGGAGCATCAGGTTCCCTTCCTGCGCGTCCTCGCCGCCCGGACCGGCGCTCAGCCGGAAGCGGGGATGAGATCGCCTGGCCGGTGCCAGGCTTCTCGCGCACGCGGGAGCCGCGTGCGTCGCGGGTTCAGGGCGGGCCAGGTCAGTGCCGCGGGCGCGGAGCTGACAGTGGCCGGCAGACCGGAAGCCTGGTGCCCTGGCGGGCTGGCTCCCCGGCGAGGATCAGGACGTATAACGCAGGCTCAGCGAGCGGTCCATCCCGATATGACGCTTGTCACTACCCGTGGGTAACTGGAATAGACGGGGCATCAGCCGCCGGGCGGCGAGCCCGCCGCCGCGCCCGCGCGTTGCGGGCTAGGCCGGCGAGGGCTGCCAGCGCGGCGATCGCGACTGCGGCCCAGGGCACGAAGTCGCCGAACCGGTCGAACAACGTCCGGTAGGAGGTCGGCGGCAGCCTGAGATGAACGACCAGCGCTCCGGTGTAGCCGGTGCCGGCCCAGGCCAGGACCCGGCCGCGCGGGTCGAACGCGACGGAATCACCGGTCAGGGCCGCCTGGACAACCGGCCGGCCGGTCTCGGCGGCCCGGATCGCGCTGAGCGCCGCGTGCTGGGCAGGCGCCCAGCTGGCCTGGAAGGTGAAATCCGAGGTCTGGTAGATGATCACCCTGGCGCCATGGTCGGCATCCACTCTCGACATGTCGGGGAACGCTGATTCGAAGCAGATGAGCACGCCGAATGTCAGCCGCTGGCCGTCAGGCAGGACCGCATGCAGGACGTGCGCGCCGGTGCCGGGTATGACGTTCGTGGGCGCGGCCCGGCTGATGCTGGTCAGCCAGCCGAGCACCGAGCGGAAGGGGATGTACTCACCGAACGGCACGAGCCGAGTTTTGGTATAGCTGCCCTGGATGCCGGTGCGGCTGATGAGCGTGGCCTGCTTGGACTGAGCGCCGGCCGGGTTCCTGGCGTCCTGGTCCACCAGGATCTCGGCTCCCGCCGTCCGTGACGCGTGCTCGATCGACGCCAGCACAGCCGGATGGTCGGCCAGGTCATAGCCGACGCTGCTCTCGCCCCAGACGACGAGGTCAGCCCGTCCAGCCAGGGCCTGAGTCAGCTGCTCGTTCCGCTGCAGCCGGACCGCGGGCCCGTTGGTCGAGCCGGGCTGAACGAGGGCAATGGTGAGCGGGTTCCCGGCCGGCACCGGCGCAGCCAGCGCGAACGCGATCGGCCCGGCGGCGACGGCGGCCAGTGCCGCGGCCAGGCCCGCCAGCCGGACGACCGGCCTGGCGCCAACCAGGGCGATCAGGAGCCCCGTGTTCGCGGCTACGAGGGCGAACGTGATCAGCCACACTCCGCCGACCGCGGCGAGCGCCAGCACCGCCGGATGCTGCCACTGGCTGGCCCCCAGCACCGCCCACGGGCCGCCGATCCCCTGCCAGGACCTCACCCACTCGCTCACCAGCCACGAGCTCGGCACGACGGCAAACGCGGCAGCCGCCCGCCGGCCGGTCACCGGCGGCCGCAGCCACGACCAGGTAGCGAGCCCGACTGCGCTCCACAGCGAGCCGATGACGATGGCGACCAGCAGTAAGCCGGGGCCGAGGTTGGGCGCGAGCCAGTACATAGCCGCGAGCAGGTAGCCGGCGCCGAACCACCAGCCCCGAACGATAGCCTCGCGCCTGCTCGGCGCCGCTCGCATGATGGCCAGGCCGGGCACGAGCCCGATCCAGCCCAGGAATTCGAGATTCGCGGCCGGGAAGGCGAGCACCGGGATTGCTCCGCTGGCCAGGGCGGCGTACCGGACGGGCTGGCGGAGACTGCGCCCGAATGTCACGTTCCTATTGTGCTGCGCGGCCTTACTGGCCGGTGCGACTGGCCGGGTCCGGCGTCCGGCCGCCCGCAGTGCGCTGGCGCCGGCGCCGGAGTTCCCGGGCGATGACCCAGCCAAAAGCGGCGACGGTGCCCCAGGCGAGCACGGCCTCCGGCCAGCCGCCGAGCCGGTCGGCCAGAGTGGTCGAGCTGCGCAGCGGCACCCGGGCCTCGATCTCGGCCCGCGTCCAGGTCCGGGTGCTGGTCAGCAGCTTGCCGTCCGGGGCGATGATGGCGCTGATCCCGGTGGTGGAGGCGACGACGACTGAGCGGTCGTTCTCGATAGCCCGGATCCGGGCCATGTCGAGCTGCTGCATCGATTCGCCCGTCTGCCCGTCGATCTCGAAGTCGGCGTCGTTGGTCTGCATCGCCAGCAGGTTCGCCCCGGCGGCGACCTCGGAGGAGACCAGGCCGTCAAAGCCGACCTCGTAGCAGATCACGTCGCCCAGGCGGATCTTGCCGAGATCAAATACGACCGGCCGGTGGCCGGGGGTGAAGTTGACGGGCTGCAGCGTGGACGGCAGTGAGGTGATCTTGTTCAGGAGGCTGCGGAACGGGATCACCTCTCCGAAGGGCACCAGCCTGCGCTTGATGTAGACGGCGACCGGCCCTCTGCCGGGCAGCCACAGCTGGCCCGCGTTCCGGACGGGGTCCTGCAGCACCGCGCCGACCAGGACCGGCCGGTCGATCGCAGCAACGGCGGTTGCGATCGTGTTGAAGATGAAGGGATTGAGGGCGGGATCCTGGTCCGTTGAGTTCTCCGGCCAGATCACGACATCCGGTGCCGGGACCGTGCCGGCCCGGACCTCGGCCGCGAGCCGTTCCGTGGCGACCGCGTGATTCTGCGTCACAGTGGTGGCCCGCCAGAGGTCCGGCAGGTTCCTGGCGTGCGGGACGTTGCCCTGGATGGCGGCCACGACCGCAGTCGGCCCGCCTGCGGCGGCCTGGTCAGCGGGCAGGATCGCACCGCCGACCGCGAGCGCCACGCTGGCCGCCAGGGCGAGGGCGGGCCAGAGCCTGGCCCTGGCCCAGGACTGCCCTTGCCGCCGGCTGGCGCCTGTGCCGATCACGACCCAGGCCAGGCAGCCACCGGACAGGGCTATCAGGAACGTGAGGAACGGCGGTCCCCCGATCGCAGTCCACCGCACTGTCGGCGCCGTCGCCTGGCTCATCACCAGCCGTCCCCACGGGAAGCCGCCCCACGGCCATCGGTCGCGCACCGACTCGGCGGCCACCCACCAGCCGCCGACCGCGACTGGCCAGGCGGGCAGCCGCAGCAATAGCCACTGACCGATGGCAAGCACCGCGAAGATCACTGACTCGGCCACCGCGAGCGCGATCCAGGCATACCAGGCCAGGTTGACCAGCCAGGACAGTAGCGGCAGGAAGAAGGCCAGGCCGAATGCCAGGGCGACCGCAACGGCGACCCGCCCCCGCTGGCCCCACAGCGCGATGGCCAGCATGGCCGGGCCGACGGCGGCCAGCGGCCAGAGCCCGGCCGGGGGGAACGCGGCGGCGAGGGCCAGCCCTCCGGCCAGCGCGATCAGGGCTGCTAGCCACGCCGGGAGCCTGGCGCCTGCCTGCGGACGCGCGCCGGCAACGGCCGTCGGGACGGCGGGGCGTGAGCTGACGAGCCGCACGGTGCCTCCGCGGACAAGGCGCTGCATTTCTGCCGGTTCCTGCGAGCGTAGCTGGACCCGGCATGGCCCGGAACCGTTGCGTTACCCTGACCTGCGGACCTCTGACTCGCGCGCCGCAATTGCGTTCAAGACGGCGGGCCGGGACAGGCTGCATCCTGGACGTGACGCGCACCCGATGGCCCCTTCAGCGGGCGGCGTCCTTTATGGCGAAGGAGTTACAAGTGAGCCGCCGCGGCTGGTGGTTGTTTGCAGCGATGAGCATCATCTGGGGGGTTCCCTACCTGCTGATCAAGGTTGCAGTCGGCGGGGTGGCGCCTCCAGTGCTGGTGCTAGCCCGGGTCGGCATCGGTGCTGCCTTGCTGCTGCCGATCGCGGTCCGGCGCCGGGAGCTCGCTCCGCTCCTGGCGCAGTGGCGATGGGTCCTGCTGTTCGCCCTCGTCGAGATCATCGCGCCCTGGCTGCTGCTGTCGGAGGCCGAGACCCGCCTGTCCAGCTCGCTCAGCGGACTGCTGATCGCGTCAGTGCCGATTCTCGTCGCCGTTCTCGGGCGGCTCACCGGTGGTCAGGACCGGCTGACCGCGGTCCGGTGGACCGGACTCCTGATTGGCCTCGGCGGCGTGGCGCTGCTCGTCATCGGTGGCGGAACACATGGTGATGCGGGCTCGGTCGCCGAGGTCCTGCTGGTCGCCGTGTGTTACGCGATCGGTCCGCTCATCGCCGCTCGGAAGCTGAGCGAACTGCCGCCGCTCGGCATGACCGCCGCCTGCCTGGGCGTCGCCGCCATTGTCTACGCGCCCATCGCGGCTGTCACCTGGCCATCAGCCGCGCCGGCCCCGAAGGTCATCGCGTCGATGTGCGGGCTTGCCGTCCTCTGCACGGCCATCGCATTCCTGATCTTCTTCGCGCTGATCGCCGAAGTGGGGCCGGCCCGTGCCTCGGTGATCACGTACGTCAACCCGGCGGTGGCCGTCGCACTCGGCATCGGCGTACTCGGTGAGCACCTCACGCTGACCATGGCCGTGGCGTTCGTGGCCATACTCGGCGGTTCCGTGCTGGCGACCAGGACCGGCAGCCAGACCGCCGGGACCGGTCAGATGGCCGGCACGGGTTATCGGAGCGCGCCGTCCACGCAGCCGGACTAGACTCGCCCGAGTGATCGATCTCAAGGCCGCCCGGCAAGATCCGGACACCTACCGCGCCGCCCTGGCCAGGCGCGGCGCAGCCGACGACTTTGACGCGCTGCTCGCCGTCGACGCCAGCTGGCGGTCGCTGACCGAGCGGGCGGAAGGGCTGCGGGCGGCGCAGAAGAGCGCGTCCAGGGGCAAGCCGACGCCCGAGCAGATCGAGGAGCTGCGCCAGCTCCGGGACGAGCTCGCCGCGGCGCAAGATGAGCTGAACGCGGCTGCCGAGCGGCGCGACCAGCTGCTGGCAGCAATTCCCAACCTGCCCGATCCCTCCGCTGCGGACGGCATGGACGAGGAGGACGCAGAGCTCATCCGCACCTGGGGAGAGCGGCCCAAGTTCGAGTTCGACCTGCGAGACACCACCGAGATCGCGTCCGCCCGCGGCTGGATCGACATGGCGCGCGGTGCCCGGCTGTCTGGCTCCCGGTTCGCCTACCGGATCGGTGATGTAGCGCAGAGCGAGATGGCGCTCTACCGGTACGTGATCGACAAGCTGACCAGCCGCGGCTTCCTGCTGGTACTGCCGCCGATCCTGGTGAACGAGAAGGCCATGTACGGCACCGGCTTCCTGCCGACGGAGGAGTCGAACCTCTACCACCTGGAGCACGACGACCTGTACCTGACCGGAACCTCCGAGGTCGCGCTCGCGGGCATCCATGCCGACGAGCGGCTCGAGGAAGCGGAGCTGCCCGCCAGGTACACCGCATTCACCACGAACTTCCGCCGGGAAGCCGGCGCGGCCGGCAAGGACACCAGGGGCATGTTCCGCGTCCACCAGTTCGACAAGGTGGAGATGTTCGTCTACAGCGTGCCGGAGCAGTCGCGGGAGACTCATGACCTGCTGCTGTCGTACGAGGAGGAGATCGCCCAGGAGCTGGGCCTGCCGTACCGGGTGATGAACATCGCCGTCGGCGACCTCGGCGCGCCGGCCGCGAAGAAGTACGACATCGAGGCCTGGTTCCCGGTGCAGGAGCGCTACCGCGAGATCACCTCGTGCTCGAACACGACGGATTATCAGGCGCGCCGGCTGAACATCCGGTTCCGCCGCGAGGGCAAGCTGGAGTACGTGCACACGCTGAACGGCACCGGCGCGACCGCCCGGGCGCTGCTGGCCATCATGGAGAACTTCCAGGACGAGCACGGCACCGTGGCGGTGCCCGAAGTGCTGCAGCGATTCGGCGCTCCGGCAACGATCGGCACGCCGCCAGCCGGCTAGGACGCGCTGCTGCCCGTAGTGCCAGTGGCGGACAGGCGGGTCAGCAGCTCACTGCCGATCGGCACGCCCAGGCCCGTGCACGGATCCCAGCCCGGCCCGGCGCTGTACGCACCGTTGTTCCCCTTGGTGATGTCGCGCAGCCCGGCCACCGGCTCGCCCGGCTCGATGCCGGCGTACAGCGCCGGCTGCAGCAGGCCGAGATGATTGCCGCTCGATTGCACGATGCGGGCGATCAGCGCGGCCCAGAGCGGCGCGACCGCGCTGGTCCCGCCGATGACCTCCTGCTGTCCGTCGATCAGCACCTGGTAGCCGGTGGCGGGGTCGGCATTGCCGGCCACGTCGGGCACGCCGCGACCTGGCGCGCCATTGGGGTTGGCCGGAACGCCCGCGGTGGCCTGCCACGACGGCAGGCCGAACGTCACGCTGACGCCACCACCGGTCGCGCCCCCGCCGACGCCGTCGTTCCAGACGGTTTCCGAGGTCACGGTACTGGTCGCCACATCTGCCTGCAGGGTGGTGCCGCCGCATCCGAGCGCGTGCGGGCTCGATGCGGGGAAGTCGGTATGCGGCTGGCCGTCGCCAGCCCCGTCGCCGCTGCCGTTGTCGCCGGCGGCCACGGTGACGGTGACGCCGAGTGCGGCTCCGTCGGCAATAGCCGCGTCCAGCGCCGTCATCGCCTGTGCCGTCCACGAGCTCTCCGGGGCGCCCCAGCTGATGCTGACAGCGGCGGGCGTGGGCTGAGCGTGCACCGCGTCGGTTACCGCGTCGATGAATCCCTGGTCGGTGTTGGGGGCGAAGTAGACGAGCTGGGCAGCGCCGGGCGCGACCGCCCCGACCACCTCGATGTCGAGCAGCACTTCGCCGTCGGCTCCCTGCGGGTCCTGGTCGGGCACGTTCGTGGCGCCATCGACGCTGACGGCCGTGACTGACGGCACCGGGATGCCGAGCCCGCCGAAGTACGTGTCCAGGTCGGTCTGGGAGAAGCCGCCGCCCAGCTCGATGATCCCGACCGTCTGGCCGGAGCCGTCGGTCCCGGCAGGGTACTGATAAATCTCGGCGACCTGCGGCGGAGTGTAGGAGACCTGGAGTGCGGCCGGCTCTGCGAAGCGCATGTGCGGGCTGGCCTGCGGCCGGTTGTCGAAGCCGAGCACGGCGACGATGACGCCGTCCAGCTCGGCCGGGATCAGCAGGCTGCCGGTGCGGGCGCGGTGGGTCACCTGCAGTCCGCCCGGGCCGGGGCTCACGACCATGGTGAGCTCGGTACCGAAAGCGCGGGCAAGCGCGCCGGCCGGCCCCGCGACCTTCAGCCGCCGCGATCCGGGATCCTCGCTGGTGATCTGGAGCGCTGGCTCGCGGCCGGTCAGCACTTCGGTGATGAGCGCAAAGTCGGCCTGATCGGAGCCGTAGCCCGCCCGGAGCTCAGCCAGGTTGAGCCGCGCCGGGGTGTCGTCAGAGGTACGTGGCAGGGTGGCGGCCCGGCGAGTGATCACCGTCAGCTCGATGCGTTCCTCGGGGTCGACCGGCCCGGCCGCGGCGGCGGCTGGCAGCGGTGAGCGGTGGCTTCCTGCGAGCGGTACTAACGACGGAGTGGACATGAATCGGGGCCTCCCCTTGCCCGGCACCGATGGCCGGATGTGCTGTGTGCCGGCCGGTCCGCCTGCTGCCTCTCAGTAAACATGCCCGTCGCTCGGCGTGCAGGGCCCAGCTGGGATTAGCCGGACCGGCCCTGACGCTGGTCCGGCCGATCACGACGGGTGGCGACGGTCAGGACGGCTCCCCAGTGCCTGCGCACCGTGCCGTCCGGCCGTGCCGCCAGGCGGCGGCGGATCTCGCCGTACAGCCGGTCGCGCTGCCAGTCGGCCATGTCGATGTGACCGGAGAACGTGCTGAGCAGCGCGATGTACTCCGTGGCGGAGTACCTGAGCTCCCAGTCGAAATGCTGGATCAGGGTGACGTCGAACAGGCCGCTTGCCTCGACCGCAATGCGCTCATCTGGCTGCCCGCCTGGCTCGGGATAACTACTGCCGGGCGGCATGCCCTCGCCGATCTCGTCGTAGACATCCTGGATCTCGCGGAAGAACGGGTCGCCGTCGGCCGGGAAGACGTGGCCGGCACCCCAGATGGCCAGCCGCCCGCCCGGCCGCAGCCAGCGCCAGGCGAGCCCGTAGCCAACGGCAGGATCGATCCAGTGCCACGCGGTCGCCGCGTAGATGAGATCGAAGCGCTGGCCATCGGGCGGCGTCCAGTCCTCGAACGCGCGCTCTACCACCTCGACGTCGTATCCCGCGAGGTTGCGCCGGGCGGCGACGGCGAGGTGCGGTCCTGGCTCCAGGCAAGTGATCCGGAAGCCGCGTTCGGCCAGCGGCAGCGTCGCCTTGCCCGTGCCGCATCCGACCTCGAGCAGCCGGGAACCCGGAGCCAGCGCGGCCGCTCCGGTCAGCGCCGCGAACAGCTCGGCGGGATAGTCGGGCCTGGCCTGGTGGTAACAATCGGCGACCGTGTCAAAGGTGGCCTTCAGCCGGTCGGTGTCCGCTCTGGAGCGGTCAGCCACGGGCGTCCGCGGCTGGCTCGGCCTGCAGGCGGGCGCTCCACTTCTCCTCGATGTGGCCGTATCGCCAGACGAGGACGGCGACCGCCCAGGTCACGACGAACAGGCCGACGATGGCGAAGCCCGCGACGTTGATGTTGAAGTCACGCATGAAGCCCCAGAAGCCGCCGGTCTCGCGCAGTCCCTTGACCTCGGTCGACATCAGGCCGAGGGCTTCGATGCCACCGACCAGGAAGCAGATACTCACCGACAGGCCCGTGATCGCGAGGTTGTAATAGACCTTGCGGACCGGGTTGAAGAACGCCCATCCGTACGCCACGTTCATGAAGATGCCGTCGGTGGTGTCCATCAGGGCCATGCCCGCGGTGAACAGGACCGGCAGGCAGCAGATTGCGTACCACGGGATGTGCTGCAAGGCCAGGAACGCGGTGGTGCCGAGCAGCAGTACTTCCGTCGTGGTATCGAAGCCCAGGCCGAACAGGAACCCGACCGGGTAGAGCTGCCACTCTTTGCTGATCGCGCGCATCCAGCGACCGAAGAACCGGTAGAAGAAGCCGCGGTTGTCCAGTTGCCGCTCAAGCTCGGCCTCGTTGAAGGCTCCGCGGCGCATGGACCGGAAGACCTTGACGATGCCCGTCAGGATGACCAGGTTGAGCCCGCCGATGAGGAACAGGAACGCAGCCGACACCAGCGTGCCGACCACCGTGCCGAACTGCTGCAGGCCCGAGTTGCTGTGCACGATCTGGCCGAACACGACCTTCTCGGCCACCACGATCCCGACGCCCATCGCGACCACGACAGTGGAGTGGCCGAGCGAGAAGAAGTACCCGAAGCCGAACGGCCTGGGTTTGCCGGTGCCCTGCCGCTCGTTCATTTCCTTGCGGGTGCAGTTGTCGATGACGGCGATGTGGTCGGCATCGAAGGCGTGCCGCAGGCCCAGGGTGTAGGCAAGGATGCTGACGCCGATCCCGAGGCCCCGGTAGTGGGCGGGGACGACGAACGCGATGAAGATGCCGAACCCGACAACGTGCAGCGCCAGGATCGAGGCGTACATCGAAGACACCCTGCGGCGCTCGGCTGGCGTCATGGCCGCGAACGACTGCCGGACCATGCGGGTGACGCCAGGTCGGCCCTGCGCAGTCACCGTGGTCACTTTTCGCACGCTAATCTAATTGCACATTAGTTGCAAGTACACCTTGGATGCACTGAGCGCCGTGCGACTGCCTGGCCAGGTGAAATGCGCCGGCATTCCCTAAGGTGGAGCCCGGATGAGCAACGCAGGGAGATCAGCCATGACCACATTCCAGGCGGCGCAGGCCGGACAGCACGGTAGCGGATCGTCCGCGCGCCGGGTCGTTACGGTGGGCGCCGGGCCGCTCGATGCGGCGGACGTGATCGCCGTCGCCAGGGGCGGAGCCGAGATCACACTGGCAGCCGACGCGCTGGCAGCCATCCGGAGCGGCCGCGAGATCATCGACGCGCTGGCCGACGACGCAGAGCCGCATTACGGCGTGTCGACCGGCTTCGGCGCGCTGGCCACCAGGCATATCCCGGCCGAACTGCGGGCGCAGCTGCAAGCAAGCCTCATCCGCAGCCACGCGGCCGGCTCCGGGCCGCACGTCGAGACCGAGGTCGTCCGGGCGCTGATGCTGCTGCGGCTCGCCACGCT
>Ga0335073_10012254_pt1 | contig 12043 bp, 11 predicted proteins | sample Lox_Sample_22_FD_207093 | JGI IMG/M metagenome (GOLD analysis project Ga0335073, IMG submission 207093) | Soil microbial communities from Loxahatchee National Wildlife Refuge, Florida, United States - Lox_Sample_2.2 | ecosystem: Environmental > Terrestrial > Soil > Wetlands | place: USA... | reverse complement strand
GTGCGGAGCACACTTTGCGACCTGCCTGTGCCCTTCAGGGTACGTCCTTGGGTCGCTTGGCCCACAGCCGCCAGACGGCCTAATGCGGAATCCCCTTCGCACCGAGGAAGGGGCGTTTCGGCTGCTGCTGTACGTGCTGGCGGTCGCGGTGGTGGCGATCATCGTGGTCGAGGTGCTGCGGGCCGTCGACTGAGCGCGTAGCCTGGGCTTTATGGAGTGGGAGCCTGGGGAACGCGAGCGGCGCGCTTTGATCGGCACAATCGAGCTGATCGCGACGCTCATCGTCGTGGTCGCGATCGTCGGCTTCGCGGTCTGGTTCCTGTTCTTCGCCCACGACCCGCTCTTGCGGGTGTAGCGGGTGCTCGAATCGGGGTTTCGATAGCAGTCGTATATACGCGCCGCGAGGGCCCGTATATACGATCGCTATCGCTGCAAGCAATCGTGAGGGCCCTCTGCCCTTCTCGACGGTCATCCGCAACGCGCGCCGGCGCGCCGGACTCGGGTCTACTTGACCGTCAGAGTGCCGTACATGCCCGCCTGGCGGTGCCCAGGCACCTCGCAGAAGAACGTGTACGTGCCGGGTTTGAGCGTGACGCTGACTTTCGCCGTCCCCTTGGAGATGATCGGGGTGGCGCCAACTTTGCTGCCCTTCGGCGAGGCGCCGCCTTCGCCGGTTTCAAGCGCGAGGTTGTGGTCCACGCCGGACATGTTCGGCATTTCCAGCGTGACAGGCCCGGCTTTCGCGTTCGCCCTATTCGTTTCGTAGGCGAGCTGACCCTGGGCGTTAGCCGCGATCGAGAGCTTTCCACCCTTCTCTTCAGCGGGCTTGCCCGAGCCAGGTGCCTTGACCGCGCTGGCCAGCAGACCCGTGTCTTTACCCGACTTGTCGACCGATTCGGCGACATAGGCCGAGACGTCTTTCGCGGTCGAGCCGCTTACGAGGTTCTTCGGCATCGCCCCTTCGGGATTGGGGATCTGGATCTGTTTTTCAACCACCCCGCGAACCGTGTCGCGGTTCGCGCCTTCGCTCAGGCTCGCGCGGAAGGCTTCGTCGAGATTCGGTCCCACGACGCCTTTGGTTTCTGCGCGCCCCAGCGTGTGACAGGAGCCGCACTTGGCCACGAACGCCTTCTTGCCCGCGATCAAATTCGCGTCATCGCCACCCTTGACCGAGCAACCGGTCGCGGCGAACGTCGCCGCGCCCAACACAGCCAGCACCCCGGCACGCAGTAGCAGCCTCCGCCCCTGGCCACGGGCCGGGGCGTCGATCGCCTTTTGAGCAGCGGTGAGGCGCATAAGCGGGCGGAACACTATCCGAACGGGCGGGTGACCCGACGGCCGATACCGGCTGGTTTATGGCCTCGCGATGCCCGAAGACGCCCATTCTCAGGGCATCGACAGGCCGTCGAGCCGTCCTTCGGCGGCCGCGATCACAACGCGAGCAACGCCGTCCCAAGACCAGCGCTCGCGCACGGTCTCCACCAGCCCCTGGTGAGCACGCGTCTTGAGCGCGGGGTCCATGGTCAGCCAGGCGCCCACGCGCTCTGCGATCGCGTCTACGGCATGATCGTTGACTGGGAAAGACAGAAGGTCGGCGACCGAGCGCGGGACGGCCTGAGCAAGCGCCGCGCTGACCTCTGCTAGCCCGGAATGCCCCGCGCTCACGGGTAGCACGCCGCAGGCCGCCGCCTCTGCCGCGACCATGCCAAACGCCTCGGGGAACGTGCTCGGCACGACGAGTGCCTCACACGCCGGCAACAGCTCGACCAGCTCCTCGTGCTCCAGCCGCCCCGTCATCACCACCTGCTCGCCCAGCGCGCTCGCGGCGATGAGATAGCGCTCCCGTGCGTCTCCGCGCAGGCTGTCGAGGAACGCCAGCAGGTGCCCGAGCGGCCGTGAAGTAGCACTGGGGCCCTCTAGAACAACCTCGCTTGGCTCCAGCTCCAGCGAGCGTCCCGCGATCGCGATCGCGCGTGCCGCGTCGAAGTCACCGGTCCGCAATGCGTCGCGCAGCCGCTCAAGGCCCGTCCGATATGCACCGAAGCCGATCACGATGAGCTTTGCCTGCGGCACCCGCTCCAGCACCAGTGGCCACGCCGCGATCAGCAGATCCACCCCCTTGCTGACGATCAGCTTGCCGACGAACGCCACGAGCCGATCGTCGGCCGGGTCGAGCCGTGCGAGCGCTTCGCCCGCCGCGCGCTCGTCACGGGCGAACGCGTCCGTCTGCGCCGATCCGCCCGGTCCCGCGCCTGGTGCCGGAGCGTCAGGCTCTGAGCTCCTTCCCAGTCGCTCGGCGAGTGCCATTACCGCCCTAGCCGCTGCCTCAGGGTCGCGCGGCGCGAAGCGCTCGATATCCACTCCGGGCGGGCCCAGGCGAGTGCGACGCTCCACTTCAGGGTCCTCGAGGGCTCGCCACAGGCTCGCGGCGGTGTGGTGGGAGCCTACGAGTATTCCCCCCGCCCCCGCGAGGCCTTCGCGCGCGTAGGGCAGGAAGCGCTCGGGTTCAGGCTTGACCGTGTACTCCAGCGCGCTGCCGTGGATCTTCACCGCGTAGGGAACCTCCGCGTCGAGTGCACGGGCAAGGATCACGGGCCCCATCACCAGATGGTTCGCCAGCGCCAACTGCGGCGAGACGCGTTCGCTCACCTCGCGCACCGCGGCAACGTTGGCCCGTAGATAGGTCTCGACCTCGGCTTCGCTGCACTCTGCGAACGTGCGCGCCTCGATGCCCTCATAACGGTCAGCGACGTAGACCGGCAGCAGAGCACCGATGTCGGGGCGATAGACCGTGCAATTACCTTCGTTCGCCGATCGAAGTGTCGACGTATCTTCGCCCGCAGAGCGCAGCTCATGCATCTGCAGCGCGCCCGCGTCCCAGTCGCCGGCGGCGTTTACGAAAGGCTGGCGCTCGGGATGGCGATCCTGGCAGAGCAGGTGCACCTCGTGGCCCTGCCTGACGAGAGCGGCCGCCAGACGGGCGTTGTAGACGTTCGAGCCCGTGCCGCCAAGCAAGTAGCCGTGGAAGATCAGGATTCGCACCGCGCGAGCCTACCGGCCGCCTTCCCGGCGTCGGCGTGGCCACCCTCGCACGTCCAATCCCGGTGCCCGCTCCGATAGAGTCTGGCCCGTGAGCGAGCAGCGCTACCGCCTACGTAACGCGGCCAACGAACGAGAGATCGTAATCGAGGCCGAGCCCGGCGAGATCTATCTCGACCGCGACACGGGCGAGACGATGGAAATCGTCGGCAAGCTGCTGCCGCTCGCGCCGTCGGACTCGCGGCTTCCCTGGGCCGTGGAGAACCTGCGTTTCTGCTCCTGGTGCAGCCAGCTCGCGCAGAAGGACCTCAACGACTGCCCCACCTGCGGACGGCGCATGGGACCGCTCGGATCGCCGGTGGGAGATCGTTGAAAGTTCGCGCCGGACTGCTAATTCTGGCATTGCTGCTCTCGAGCACGACGCTCGTCGCCTGCGGTGGTGGAAGCAGCGCCTCGGATAAGGCACCCAAGAGCGGCCCCGACATCACGCCGCCAAGCGACACGAGCGCGGAAAAGGCAGCGGCGCAGACGACGTCCACCTCGACCGCGAGCACGAAAACCTCAACGACCGAAAGCCCCGCCAACGAATCGGGCGGTAACGAAGCCACCGAAGAACCCGAAAGCGGCGGCAGCTCAAGCGGCGCGGGCGAAGAAAGCAGCAGCCCTTCAGGCGGCGCTTCCGCTGAAAAAGAAGAAGCCCCGAAAGAATCGGCGGCCGAATCGAGCCCGTCGGGCGGCGCCGGCGCACCGACGGGCAAATAGATCTCCTCGATCGAGGGAGATCAAGCCATCAAGCGCTCGACCATGCGTGCTGAGCGATGGATCTGTGGCTCGGTCGCGAGCATCGCGTCGTTGTAGAGGAACGCCTCGGCCATCCGCACGATCGCGTAGGCGAGGTTGCGTAGCTCGGGCTCCGGTGTGGCGAGTGCCCCTCGCTTGTGCTCCTCGAGCAGCAGCTCGTGCACCGCGCCGACCATCGCGGGATGAACGTGGCCGGTGCGCGAGGTCATTACCCGCAACCCAAGCTGCTGGTCGCGCTGAAGCATCAGCTGCAGCGGGCGGAACCTCGCTGCGGCGCGAACGAACCGGTCGTACAAGGCGAGCATGCGCACCGTCCCGCGCTCCTCGCTTAGCTCGGACTTCGCCTGGCGGAGCAGTTCCAAGCCAAGCGAAGCGTTGATCTCGCCCAACAGAGACTCGCGATCGCCACACCACTCGTGCACCGTCTCTAGGGATATGTGCAAGCGGTCCGCAAGAACCTGCATGTCCAGCTCGTCGCCTTCTATGAACATCTTTCGCGCGAGCTCGAACGCGCCAGCGGGGCTCGACGCTTCGCGGCTTTGCCAGCGCACCGCGTCCCAGATCCCGGTCTCCTCCACGGCGTTCGCCGCCTGCGAAGCTGACGGTATCTCCGAACCGGTGCCGTCTTGCGCCCGCCCGAGACAGACCCGATCGCGTCCCTGAGCCTTTGCCCGATAAAGGGCGCGGTCCGCGGCGATCAGCAGATCATCGAACTCCTTCTCACCGTCGCATGCGACCGTGACGCCGATCGACATCGTCAGACGTAGGCCCGCAGGATGCGAAGCGCCGATCGCATCTCGTACCCGCTCGGCAGTCGCCAAGGCACGTGCCTCGTCTGTGCCGGGCAGAAGGATCACGAACTCCTCGCCGCCATAGCGGTAGATGTAGTCAAACGTGCGCAGCGTCGCTCGTAGCGTGTTTGCCGTCTCGCGTAGCACCGCATCGCCCGTGTGATGGCCGTGACGGTCGTTCACGCGCTTGAACTCATCGAGGTCACCGATCAGCACTGCCAAGGGCATTCCGGACACCCGCGCCTGCTCGATCAACTCGTGCGCGCGCACCGCCAGCGCCTGGCGATTGAACAGCCCCGTAAGCGGGTCGACGATCGCCTCGGCGCGGTGCTTGACATCCGAGCGCATTAGAGCCGTCGAGAGGACCACCACGCCGCCCAACAGCACCAGCGGCACGATCAGACGCTGGGGCCGTTCGGCCACCGCATCGGGGCTGATCCCGACCGTGACCGCCACCATCACGGCCACCGTCCAAATTACCCCCATGATCACGCCGCGCAGCTTGAAACGAGAGTTGAGCGTCACTGCGGGGATCGCGAGCCAGGGCAGGAACACGCTGCGTGGGCCGCCCGTCGCCGCGATCGCCACCCCCATCGCCGCCTGCGAGAAGGCCCACGCGCCCATGAACCAGTACTCCGGGCGCGTGCTCGTCGGCATCCGCCTACCCGCAAGCCAGTAGCCTGCGAGGCTCGTGGCGACCGCCACCAGAGGCCACCAACCGATCCAGTGCGCGAGGATCGCTAGGCCCGCGGTGATCATCACGAAGACCGCGAGCCGTGCCGAGGCCAAGTGGCTTTCCATGTCCAGCAGGCGCTGGCGGGTGGACTCGTCTTCGCACAGCAGGCTCGCGCCCCTGGCGTGTTCGGGCCCGCTGATCTGCGTACCCTCGACGGGTTCCTCGTGGATGGGGGTCTGTTCGGCCTGCGCCGCTTTGCGGCGGACAGAGTGCCTCACGCGGCCCGATCCCCCGAAGGGCCGTGGAGGGTTGGTTGTCCTCACCCAGGGCCTATCGACCGCTCAGCGCGGAGCTAGAGCCCTGCAAGATCGCCTCGACGGACGAGCCTACGGGGTAGAGACCAGCGTCGCGCTGTAGGTCAGACGCGCGGTCTGGTAGAGGCAGTAGTACTGGACGGCCGAGCCGATCGAGGTCTGGGTGCTCTGCGAGCTGGTGCTCGAACACTGCTTCTTTTCCCGGCTCGCGCGCCAGGAGGTGTCCTTGCCGAAGCCGAGCGCCAACGACGGTGCCCACGTCGGCACGGTTAGCGCCACGATGTAGCCCTTCTTGACCGGGATCGAGTTTTCCAGCGGGAACTGCGCCGTCTTGCCAAAGTACTTTTCCAGCTTGACCGTCGGGCTCGACGCGATGAGCTTGTAGGTCAGGTTCGGTTTCTTCTGCGGCGCGAGGATCGCGATGCCGGCTTCGGCCGGGCCTCCCTCGTTCGCGTTGAAGAACTTGACCTGCGTCGCGCTCGGCTTGCCCAGGCTGATCGTCCAGGCAACGATCGAGCCCGCTTTCGGGACGTTCGCGAGCGTTGTGTTCGTCGCGACCTTTACTTGGAAGCCCGTCGTACGGCTCACCGCCAGGCAGGGGCTAGCTGGGCAGCTCGGAGTGGTTTCAGGCGTGGTCGGCGGGATCACGCCCACTTCGGTGATCGTGGCGGTGGCGAAGCCAGGCACTGCCAGCAACAGCGCAAGGCTCGCGAGGGTGGCGATATATGTCCGTTTCATCAATGCCATGCAACACGCGTGGAGGCCAGATGTAGCGATATTCGCATTTCGCTATCGCTTCGTGAGTTCCTGCGCTGCCGCGGCGATCTCGGCACTATCGCCCTGCGTCGGCACCCAGGGCAGCCGCAGGGAGTCGCCCTCGTAGCGGGGGATCACGTGCATGTGGAAGTGAAAGACGGTTTGAAAGGCGACCGCGCCACAGGAGTTCAGCAGGTTCACGCCGTCGGCGCCGAGCGAGTCCTTTATTCGTGTGGCCAGACGCTGCGCGGCGAGGCCCACCGCGCCCAGGTCCTCCGAGTCGATACTCAGCAGGTCGGGGTAGTGCTCCCGCGGGATGACTAGCGCGTGGCCACGGGTCGCGGGAGCAATGTCCATGAAGGAGATCGTCCGCTCGTCTTCATCCACAATGCTCGCCGGCAGCTCGCCCGCGACGATTTTGCAGAAGATGCAATCTGGGTCGCGCATCTAGCGAAAGCCTATTGGGAATGCGCGCCGGCGTCCCCTACCCCGCCTGCTTCGCTCGACCCTCCAGTAGCGCGAGCGCCTGCTCGCGCGTGCGCACCTCGCCCGCGTACTGGGCCTGCGCCAACTCCGTAAGCAGCATGCCGATCCGCGGGCCGGGGGCGATACCCAGATGCTCGGCCAGCTCATCGCCCCGCAGCAGCGGGCGCTCAGGGCCGTGCGCCCGCCATTGCAGCGCGTCGCCTAGCATTCCTTGCGCTACGTTCAGGTGAGCGGCGATCGCCCGCTCTGCATGGTCGCCGCGCGTGGCCAGACGGTCGGCAATCGAAAGCAGTGTCACGTCGACCTCAACGGGCGTGGTCGCGTGCAAGTAAGAGAACACCGTCCTTCGCGACAGAGGCTGGGGCTCGTGTACTAGAAAGCCCAAGCGCAAGTGGTGCCTGACGAGCGCCGCCACGTGTGCCCGCAGCCGCTCGCTCGTCCGCAGGCGCCCGAGCACGTCGCGAGCCAGGGCCGCCCCACGCTCGTCATGCCCGATGAACGTCACGAAGCCATCGGCCGGGCGGACGCCACGGGTCAGCGGCTTGGCCGCGTCATGTAGCAGCGCTCCCCAGCGCAGCGCGTGCCCGCGCGTGAGACCGTCCGCGAGCGGTTCGGCTAGTAGCTCGGCGACCACGGCTCGATGCTCGCCAAACACGCCGCCCAGCTCATGCGCGAACGGTCCCTCCAGCGAGCGCACTGCGAACTCCTCTAGCTCGATCGTTCGCCGCAGAACCTCCAGCGTGTGCTCGTGCACGTCGGCATGGTGAAAGCGGTTTTGCTCCACTCCGCGCAGTGCCTCCAGCTCCCCCAACACGATTGGTGTAGCCCCCAGCTCATCCAGCATCTCCAGGCCCACGATTGCCTCACGTGCCGCGACGATGCGGCTCAACTCTGTGAACACGCGCTCGGGCGAGCAGCCCGAGACCGCGCTCGCATGCTCGCGGGCGTTGCGCAACGTGTCGGGCTCCGGCCTCAGGCCCAGCTCGACCGCCACGCGCACCAGGCGCAGCACACGCAGCGGGTCATCGGCGAACGCCCCCGGACCGGCCATCCGCAGGCGACCATCCGCCAGGTCCTCGAGGCCCCCGAGCGGGTCGATCGGCTCACCTCCGGAGAGCGGTTCCGCGATCGCGTTGACCGTGAAGTCTCGGAGCGCGAGGTCAGCCTGCAGCGAGCCGCCACGTAGGGACTCGACGTCCACCTGCCAAGAGGAATCCCGTGCCGACACGCGCCACGCGCCGAAGCGCTCGGAGAGCGCGAAGCACGCAGCGCGGCCCGCCGCCCGGGCGATCGCACGAGCAGCCTCGCCCGGGTCTCCGTCGACGACCACGTCCAGGTCCAGCGTCGAACGACCCAACGCGCGATCGCGGATCGCGCCGCCGACCAGCCAGGCCGGGCGATCCGCGAGCGCGGCCCGGGCCGCATCCAGCGCGTCAGTCATACCTCGGAGGCTGCCTGTCCGGCTGCGTCCGCCGGCTCGTCGCGCCGTTCGTCCTTACGGTCATAGACGCGTGGAACGCGCGGCGTCAGCCCGCACGTGATCTCGTAGTTGATCGTCCCCAGGCGCCGCGCCACCTGCTCGGCCGTGATCCGCTGCTCGCCGTCCTGGCCAATCAGCACCGCGCGCGCCCCATGCAAGCCCTGCGCCGCAGCGTCGGCTCCGAGGTCGATCGTCGCGTTGTCCATGCTCACCGTGCCAACCAGCGGATAGCGGGCGCCCTCGATCAGAACCTCGGCGTTGTTCGACAAGCCTCGGCGCCAGCCATCGCCGTAGCCGATTGGCAGCACTCCCAGCCAGGTGTCACGCTCGGCGATAAAGCGACGGCCGTACCCCGCACTCTCCCCAGCCCGGCACAGCTTCACCTCGGCGAGATAGGAGGTGAGCGTCAGCGCGGGCTCGAGACCCTGCTCGCGCGGATCGACGCCGAACGGGTCCATGCCGTAGATCGCGATCCCGCAGCGCACCATGTCGAAGTGGCTCGCGGGCTCGCGCAGCACCGCGGCGCTGTTTGCCGCATGGACGATCAGCTCAGGCCGGCGCGCCTTCTCTTGGGAGGCCCAGCGCGAGAAGACCTCAAGCTGGCCCGCGAAGAAACCGTCGTCCTCTAGTTCGTCCGCCGTCGCGAAGTGGGTCATCAGCCCGATCGGCTCGACGCCCTCAGTCTCGCTCGCGAGCGCCAGCACACGCGAGGCGGCCTCGACGTCGCGCGTACCCAGGCGGCCCATCCCCGAATCGAGCTTTACGTGCACCCTGCCGCCACCCGCCTTGGCCACGGCCTGAACCTGCTGCTCGCTCCACACCACGACCTCGGCCCCCTCACGCAGCGCGAGCGCCAGCTCCGCGGACTCCAGCGCGCCCATCACAAGTATCTCCGCGTCGTAGAACACCGGGCCTTCGCGTAGCTCATGCGCCTCCTGCGCGGTCGCCACCGCCAGCCGCCTTGCCCCCCCGAGTAGCGCCGCTACAGCGCTCGCTGATAGGCCGTGGCCATAGCCGTCGGCCTTGACGACCGCACAAAGCTCGGTGCCTGCGCTTAGCTGCGAGGCCAGGTGCTCGCAGTTGCGCGTGATCGCGCCCCGGCTCACATGAGCCTGCGCACGCTCTCCTACGCTCATCGCGCGCCTTCCGCTCGCGCCGCGGGCAGCGCTTCGATCACATCGCTCGCGATCACGCCCTCCGGTGCCCCATGGCGGTGCGCCGCCTCGCGCCCGGCCGCCGCGTGCAGCCAGACCGCAGCGCTCGCCGCCGCAAACGGGTCGAGACCCTGCGCGAGCAGTGCCGCCACCACCCCCGTCAGCACATCGCCGGTACCCGCCGTCGCGAGCGCCGGGCTGCCGCCACGACTCACCGCGACCAGTCCGTCGGGCCTGGCGATCAGCGAGTCATCGCCCTTCAACACCACGACCGCTCCCGAGAGTTTGGCCGCTTCGCGCGCATAACGAAGGCGCTCGCGCTCGACCTGTTCGCTATCCAGGTCCAGCATGCGTCCCAGCTCGCCCGCATGGGGAGTCAGCACCGTCGGCGCCGCTCGCGCACGCAGCCCCGCAAGCCGTCCCGCGTGGGCGTTCAGTCCGTCGGCGTCGAGCACGAGTGGCGCCCGCGTCGCGAGAGCGAGCTCTCGCGCAAACGCAAACGCCGACTCACTTCGCCCGAGCCCCGGTCCAAGCGCAAGCGCACCGCCGGGACGGATCGCTTCGATCACCTCGGCGACGGCCTCCGGGGCGAGCGCCCCATCGCGTTCGGCGAGCCCACGCGTCATCAGCTCAGGCGTGGCCGAGCTGACCACCACGTCCTGTGCCGAGGCCGCCACGCACGCGATCACGTAGCCCGCGCCCGCCCGCATCGCGGCGTGCGCAGCCATTCGCGGCGCCCCCGTGAGCCCGCGCGAGCCTCCCGCCACGACGACCTGTCCCGAGGCGAACTTCGTCGAGTCCTGGCCCCTGCGCGGCAAGAGCTCGCCTATCGAGAAGGTCATCAAGCCGACACTCGCCGGCATCGGCGCGCCACGAGGGATGCCGATCTCGACCGTATGCACCTCGCCCGCATGACGCTTGCCCGGCATGATCCACAACCCCGGCTTTGCCGCGTGGAACGTGACCGTCACATCCGCACGAATCGCTTCACCCGCGACAGCGCCCGTCGAGGCGTCTACGCCGCTCGGGACGTCCACCGCGACGACCGCGCCCGGCGCCGCGTTCACCGCCGCGATTGCCTCGGCGACCGCACCGTGGGGCTCGCCCGCGAAGCCCGTGCCGAGCAGCGCGTCGACGATCACCTCCGCTGCGTCGATCGCCGGTCCGCCCTCGGCGAGCATGACCGGCGGCTCCCCCGGAAGGCGGGCGAGGTTCGTAGCTGCGTCCCCCTTGAATTCCTCGGGCGGCGCCACGCAGAGGACCGTCACCTCGCGGCCAGCCTCGCGCAGCAGCCGCGCAACGACAAGGCCGTCGCCGCCGTTGTTGCCCTTGCCGCAAAGGATCGCAACCGGACCGTCCGAGGCGTGCACCTCAACCGCGCGCGTGATTCCCGCGCCCGCGCGCTCCATCAGGTCAAGGCCAGCAATCCCCTGCTCCTCGATTGCCCAGCGGTCGACCGCCCGCATCGTCTCCGCGTCGGGCAGGGGCTCGAGCCAGTCCGGCAGACGCTCCACGGAGAGCGATGCTAGATGGTGGCGGCGCTGGTTACTCGACCGTGACCGTCTTGGCCAGGTTGCGCGGCTGATCGACGTTCAGCCCGCGATTGCGTGCCACCGCGTAGGCGAGCAGTTGCAGCGGGACCACTGCGAGGATCGGCTGCAGCATCCAGTCGGTCGCCGGCACCCCGATTGTCGCGTCGGCGTGGGGGTCCACCTCGCCGTCGCCCTCAGTGCTGATCGCGATCACCCGCGCCCCACGAGCGCGCGCCTCTTGGATGTTTGAGACGAGCTTGTCGAGCACCGGCGAGCGCGTGGCCACGCAGACGACCGGCGTCGCGTCGTCGAGCAGGGCAATCGGCCCATGCTTCATCTCACCCGCCGCATAGGCGTCTGTCGAGATGTAGGAGATCTCCTTCAGCTTCAGCGCGCCCTCCAGCGCGATCGGAAGGCCGACGTGACGCCCGATGTAGAAAAAGAACTCCGCGTCCCAGCACGTCTGGGCGATCTCCTGCGCCTGGGATTCCGAGCGCTCGATCAGCTCGTCGATGCAGTGCGGCAGGCGCTTCAGCTCAGCCACCAGCTCGGCCAGACGCGCGCGCTCCAACGTCCCACGCAGCTCGGCCAGGCGCAGCGCGAGCAGGTACATCACCGCGACCTGACACACGAATGTCTTTGTCGCAGCGACGCCGATCTCAAGGCCCGCGCGCGTGTACAGCACGCCGTCGGCCTCGCGCGTGGCCTGCGAACCGCGCGTGTTCGTGATCGCCAGTACGGTTGCGCCGCGTTCGCGCGCCAGGCGCATCGCCGCGAGCGTGTCCGCGGTCTCGCCCGACTGGGAGATGCCGATCACCAGATCGCCGGGGGCTACCACCGGGTTGCGGTAACGGTACTCGGAGGCGATATCCATCTCGACCGGGACCCGCGCCCACTCTTCCAGCGCGTAGCGACCGACTAGACCCGCGTGGTAGGCGGTGCCGCAGGCCACGATCACAATCCTTCCGACGTCCGCAAGCAGCGCCTCATCCAGCGCCCCCTCCTCGTCGAGGT
>Ga0335073_10012253_pt1 | contig 12044 bp, 9 predicted proteins | sample Lox_Sample_22_FD_207093 | JGI IMG/M metagenome (GOLD analysis project Ga0335073, IMG submission 207093) | Soil microbial communities from Loxahatchee National Wildlife Refuge, Florida, United States - Lox_Sample_2.2 | ecosystem: Environmental > Terrestrial > Soil > Wetlands | place: USA: Florida... | reverse complement strand
AGGCCATTGACGCCACTCCTCCACCGGACGAACGTCAGCGAACTGGTCTCGGCGAACGCGCCGTACACATAGCGGTTGACCGAGACGTCGACTTGGCCCATCACCCAGTCCGCAGGCTGATCGCCAAGGTAGAACTGCAGCAGGTCGACGATGTGCGAGCCCCAGTCAGGAAGATTGGGACAGTAACCCTCGACGCTGACCACCTGGCCGATGGCCCCGGCTGCGATCTGCTCCCTGGCGAACTGGTGCACCGGCTCGAACCGCCGCTGGAGGTTCACCGTGAACTGGACTCCGGCCGCCTCGGTCAGCCTCTGCATCTCCAGCACATCGGCGTAGGAGGTCGCGATCGGCTTCTCGCAGTGGATCGCCCTGACGCCGGCTTCCACCGCCGCGCGCGCGATCTCGAGGCGACTAGCTGGCGGTGTGCAGATGCTCACCACCTCGGGATGCTGCGCCGCAAGCATTTCGGCGTAGCTTTCATACCAGGCCGGCACCCTGAGGTCACTGGCCAGCTCCGCGGCGGCGGCAGCGTTTGTGTCAGCGACGGCGACTAGCGTGGCGCCCGCGGCGAGGTAGCCCCGCGCATGAACCCGGCCCTGCGATCCCGCCGCGATTACCGCGCAAGTAACGGAGCGCACGACTAGGTCCCTTCGGCAGGCTTAGCGCACCAATTGGTAGGCCAAGTACAGACCACTAGACTCCACTTGAAGCCAGTATAAGACGAGTCGTGTACGCTACATCAAGACTTTCACTCTGATTTATCCCTTGGCAGTCCCGCATTTGCGTGCGGCGCGCCCACCTGCTGCTGGGTGCGCCAACGGCATAGTGCTCAGCGGCGGCTTTCACGGAGGCGTAGATGAGGATCAGCCAGATCGTCGGCCCGCGAACGTCCGAGATTGTCGAGGTTGACGATCCTGTGCCAGCGGCTGGCGAGCTTCTCGTTGAAGTGGTAGCTAGTGGTGTCTGCACATCAGACCTGACTCCCTGGCGTGCTGGACCGGGCAGCCGCGACGGCGGTCAGCCGATCCGGCTCGGCCACGAGATCGTCGGCCGGATAGTAGCCTGCGGCCAGAACGCGCGCGGATGGGCGCCAGGTGACCTGGTGACCGGTCTCGGCGGCGCGGGTTTCGCCTCGATGGCACTGATGAACGCATCGCACGTTCTGCCGGTCCCGGCGGGAATCGAGCCTGCCTGCGCACTCGGCGAGCCGGTAGCAGATCTCGCAGAGGCGCTGTCGAGGACGCCGATCGCGCCTGGCACCAGGGTCGCCGTCGTCGGCCTCGGCTTCATGGGTCTCGGCCTCGTTCAGCTGGCCAGGGAATCCGCCCCAGGGCTGCTGATCGGAGTGGACCCAGTTTCCGCGGCGCGGCAGCGCGCGCTCGACCTTGGCGCTGACATCGTATTCGCACCCGACGATCTGCCGGCTGAGTACACATCCGAAGCCAGCGCGGAGGGCACCAGCCGCGCTAAGGACAGACGGCCGGACATCGTGCTCGAAGCCACGGGCGTGACCGCGGGCCTCGCGACGGCTGGCACGCTCGTTAGACCTTTCGGCACCCTCTGCGTGGTTGGCTACCATCACACGGGAGACGCCAAGATGGATATGCGTCTCTGGTACAAAGCCGTGACCGTGGTCAACGGGTTCTGCCCGGACCGGACCCGCCTCATGCGAGCGATGAGTGACGCTCTCGACCTGATAGCCCGGCATCGGTTCAGCTATGCGCCGCTGATCACTCACAAGATCGGGCTCGGCGAGGTCGACCACGCCTACGAGCTCATGGACGCCCGGGCCGACGGATTCGTCAAGGCCGTCCTCATCCCGTGAGGTCTCAGCGAGCTTCCCGAGCTTGCAGACCATGTACTCCAGCGGCAGGCGGACGGTTGTGAAGGTTCGCCGAGGGTGCGAAGGGCGGCCCGGTGCGGGTTCACGCTGCGGCAGGCTTCCTCAGCCGCAATCCGGCGCCGGACGTACCGCCCTCTGGCAAGCGCTGACCAGGGCGCGCCGTCGGTCACCGGCCGGGCAGTCCACTCGATCAGGTGCTTGGCGAGGGAGCGCCGCCGGTTGTTAGCCTGGGGAGCGATGAATCCCCTGACCGCCAATGAAGCGAATACCCTGACGACGGAAATATCGACGCCGCGGCGAAGTGCAGTTGTCCTCTGCGGCAGCGGGCGTTTCGCTGATGCCTGGCACCCGTTTTCCCGGACCTCGGCGTGCCTGGCGGAAATTATTGATGCCGCCGGGTTCGAAGTCGAGATAGCCAGCGTCGATGACCGGATGGCAGATCTAGCCGACGCGGAACTGGTCGCCGTCAATATCGGCGCGCCATCCATTCCGGATTGCCGCCTCGATGAAAGTGGCCGGGCTGGCCTGCTGCGTTACCTCGGCCGTGGTGGCCCGCTGCTCGTCATGCACGTTTCGGCAACCAGCTTCCCGGCTATCCCCGAATGGGAAACCATTATCGGCGGCATCTGGGTGCGCGGTACGACTATGCACCCTGACTACGGGCCGAGCCAAATACGTGTGCGGTCAGGAGTGCATCCCATCGTCGAGAAGGTCAGCGACTTCACGCTTACGGACGAGCGCTACAGCTACCTCAGGGTCGCTGATGACCTGACAATACTGGCGACCCATACGCATGAAGCTATCGAGCACCCGATCTTGTGGGCGCATACTTATCAGTCGCCAGCGCGCGAGCGCACCAGCACAGCCGCGCAAGCCAGCGCGTCGCGCGGCGGGTCGGCGGACGCGCCGCCCGCGCGGGTCGTCTATGACGCACTAGGCCACGATCAGCGGTCGTACGAGTCGCCCGAGCACAAAGAGATCATCGCCGCGTCAGTCCGCTGGCTTGCCTGCTCAGAGAACCCCAGCTTGACGGGTGAACTTCCGCGCTGACCGGTGGACAGCCGACTTGACCCGGCCAAGTGAGCACGCCATCCTTTGGGAATGCGCTTTCCGGACTTCTCTGACCAGGCCCGCCCTGTCGCTGCCTTTGCAATGCGAACCGAGCTGCCGCATCGCATCTTCGGCCCCTCCGAGATGAGCCGGATTCACGCAGTCGCAGACATAGACGAGACGGCAGTGATCACCGACTTCGGGGCGGTCGGCAGGGACCGGCTCGCGTCGATCAGCATCCTGATCACCGGCTGGGGGGCACCGGCGATCGGAGCCGCGGAACTCGATGCCATGCCCCGGTTGCGAGCGATCATCCATGCCGGCGGAACGGTTAAGGCTCACATCTCGCCGGCGGCATGGGATCGAGGCATCCTGGTGACCACCGCAGCCGCAGCCAACGCTTACCCGGTAGCCGAGTACACGCTCGCATTCATCCTGCTAGCAGGCAAAGACGTGCCAGAGACCGTCCGTGCCTACGCCCGTGACCCGGCGGCCGCCGCGGCGGATCGCGACGACATCGGTAACTTCCAGCGGACCGTCGGCGTCATCTCGGCCTCCCGGATCGGGCGCCGCGTCATCCAGCTGCTCGAGCCGTTCGACTTCACAGTGCTGCTGTACGACCCGAATCTGGCCGTGGACGACCCGATCCTTGCCAGGGCGCAGCGGACTGACCTCGATGATCTGCTCCGGCGCAGTTCCATTGTGACGATTCATGCGCCGCTCCTGCCGGAGACCACGGGGCTACTCGGCCGCGAGCAGTTGGCTCAGATGCGACCGGGGGCCACCCTGATCAATACGGCCAGAGCGCCGATCGTGGATCAGGAAGCCCTGACCGAGGCAGTGGCGGCAAAACGGCTGCGCGCCATCCTGGACGTCACAGACCCCGAGCCGCTGCCGGCCCGCCATCCGCTCCGCCGGCTTGACGGAGTCATCCTCACCCCGCATGTCGCTGGTGCCCTGGGAAATGAACTGCGGCGCCTCGGCCAGAGCGCCACCAGGGAAATCGAGCTGCTAGCTGCGGGAGTTCCTGCCGAGCATCCGGTCACCTGGGACTCGCTCGCGGCTATGGCGTAGGCCTGCCAGGCTCAAGCGATCGGCGGCGACCCCAGATCATGAAGGTGAAGCGAAGCCACGGCCTGGCAACTCCCTTGACAGAACAAGAACCCAGTCCTAGCCTTCCGGAAAGCGCATTCCCAGACGGCGCCTCATTCCAGGGCCGCATCGTATGCGAGGTAGCGCGCACCAGCGAGGAGGTCCGCCGATGGGATCGGTACCCACGACGGCGCCTCTGCGGCTACGACTGCCCTGCCCGATCCTCCCTGCCAGAGCCAACGCCCTTTCGAACCTAAGGCGGCGTGCAGTCGACGCGTTTCCAGCACGCAACTAGCCCTCATCAAAGGAGAACCGAACGGTGACAAGATTCGGCAAGCGAAGGGCCGCCGCCGCGGTCGGAATGGCGGCCATGGCGGTGACGGCATTGGCCGCATGCAGTTCGGGCTCGTCGCCGTCCTCGGGGTCGGCAAATCAGGTGGTACACCTCACGTTCACGAACTGGGATAACGGGATGCAGGCGGTTGTCAACGCCTGGAATAAGGAGAACCCGAAGATTCAGGTCAAGCTAATCAAGCCGGCGGGCACCGGATATACCTTGTACAACAAGCTGATCACCGATAACAGCGCTGGCACCAACCCGGACGTCTCTGAAATCGAGTACCAGGCGCTGCCTGAGATGATTTCCAACCACGTGGTCATCAGTCTCAACAAGTACGTGCCGAACCTGGCCAAGACTTACAGTCAGGCTGCGCTCGGACAGGTCGAGTTCCAGGGCAAAATTTACGGCGTTCCGCAGAATATCTGCCCGATGGTGTTCTACTACCGCAAGGACATCTTCCAGCGCCTGGGTCTGAAGCCGCCGACGACATGGGCCCAGTACGCCGCAGACGCCGTCAAGATCCACAAGGCTGACCCCAAGGAATACCTCGGCAACTTCGACGCTGGCGACCCGGAATGGTTCGCGGGCCTGGCCGAGCAGGCTGGCGCCAACTGGTGGACTACCAGCGGTGACAAGTGGACCGTCGGGATCGACGACTCGGCCACCCAGAAGGTTGCCTCGTACTGGGAAGGCCTGGTGAACAAGGGCGTCATCAGCCCCGAACCTAGCTTCTCCACACAGTGGGATACCGACATGAACAACGGGACGCTGGTCGGCTGGATCTCCGCGCAATGGGCGCCCGACCAGTTGCCGGCGCTCGCGGCGAGCACCGCAGGCAAGTGGGAGGCGGCTCCGCTCCCTGCCTGGACGGCGGGCGACAGCACGGTCGGTACCTGGGGTGGCGAGTCCGAAGTCGTGACCTCCGACTCCAAGCACCCGGCGCAGGCAGCTAAGTTCGTCAAGTGGATGAACTCGAGCGAGCAGGGCCTGAATCTACTGATCAAGAACGTGAACGTCTTCCCGGCCGCAACGTTCGCCCAGTCCCTGCCGGCGCTCAACACTCCCCCGTCCTTCATGTCCGACCAGCCGGACTTCTACGGGCTGATGAGGTCCATCGCGAAGCACGTGCGGAACTTCCAGATCTGGGGTCCGAACGCTTCGGTGACCTTCGATAGCTATTCGGATGCCTTCGCCGCTGCCCTGCAGAACCACACCTCATTCGGACAGGCTCTGACTACAGTGCAGAACGCCACCGTAAGCGGAATGCAGAAATCCGGATTCACGGTCTCCGGGTAGCAGGACCGCGCGACCCCGACCGGGAGCGGGCGGACCGGCTGGCCGGTCCGCCCGCACTCTTCAACCCTCGAAAGGGGTATGACACGATGGCCATCGTTCCGGCGGCATCAGCGGTGCAAGCGGGCGCCGCGGGTGGGCCACCTAGGCGGCGTAAGATCCGCTCCAGCAAGCTGCCGGTGCTGCTTGTCGCCCCAGCCCTGGTTCTGCTGGCGCTCTTCACCCTGGCGCCGGCCATCTACGCACTCGTGCTAAGCCTGCAAAAAGTACAGGTCAGCGGCGGTCTGCTCGGCACGACGACGCATCAGGTGTTCGCCGGGATAAGCAACTACACGGCCACCTTCACTGATCCGGAGTTCTGGGCCAGTCTCGGCCGGATGCTCATCATCGCGGTCATAGGCGTGCCGGCCACGGTGATCATGGCTACGCTGTTCGCACTCTGCCTGGACGCGAACAAAGCGCGCCTGACCACGTTCAGCCGCCTCGCTATCTTCCTGCCGTACGCCGTCCCTGGTGTCATCGCCTCGCTTTTGTGGGGGTTCCTCTACCTGCCCGCCACCAGCCCTATCGGTGGCCAGGACATCAACTACTTCGGTAACCGAGCCATCTTCTTCACCGTCGCGAACGTCGCTGTGTGGGGCGTGGTGGGGTTCAACACGGTCGTCATCTACACGGCACTGCGGGCTGTGCCTGCCGACATCTATCAAGCCGCACAGATAGACGGTGCTGGCGAACTGAAGATCGCGCTGCGCATCAAGCTCCCGCTAATCGCACCCGCTGTCGCGATGATTTCGCTGTTCAGCGTAATCGGGGCTCTGCAGCTGTTCAACGAGCCGACCGCCCTGCGACCGCTGGCCAACGCCATCAGCTCGACCTGGGTTCCGTTGATGCGCGTCTATACGGACGCATTCGTAACCAACAACATCTACGGCGGTGCCGCCAGCGCGTTCACGCTCCTGGTCATGACCGTAGCCGCAACCGTTCTTGTCGGCGTGGCCGCCAACCGACTGATCCGAAGGAGCTCCAGGTGACTACCGTCGATCCGGCCCGGCGCGGCATGACGACGATCCGGCAGGCCGATCCGGACGGTAGCGAGTCGCCTGGGCCAGCCGCCGCGAACCTCCACGCGCCGCGCGGCAGGCGAGTAAACCTCGGGCCTACGATCATCCTCGTCATGGGCAGCCTGTACTGCGTCCTGCCGGTCCTGTGGATCTTCATCGCCGCGACCAAGTCCAACGGCCAGCTTTTCTCCACCCCGCCCTACCTGCCAGTCTTCAGCGGCGCGTTCTGGGACAACATCAAGGCAGTTCTCAGTTACGACAACGGGATATTCCTCCGGTGGGCGCTGAATTCGGCCATCTACGCGATCGGCGGCGGGATCCTATCCACCGTGATTGCCGGCGCCGCTGGTTATGCGCTCGGCAAGTACAGATTTACTGGAAGCCGGCTCATCTTCAGAATCATCGTCGCCGCCGTCCTCGTGCCGCAGATCCTGCTGGCGATCCCCCAGTACCTGCTGCTGGCAAAGTTCGGGCTGACCAACAGTTACGCCAGCGTCATCCTCCCGCAGCTGGTGAGCCCGTTCGCCATCTACCTGTGCAAGATCTATGCCGAGGCGTCAGTACCGGACGAGATCATGGAGGCCGCGCGCATCGACGGCAGCAGCGAACTGCGCATCTTCTACTCGGTTGGCTCGCGGCTGATGCTGCCAGCGCTGACCACCGTGCTGCTGCTTCAGTTCATCGGGATCTGGAACAACTTCCTCTTGCCGTTCGTGATGCTGTCCAATAACAACCTCTACCCGCTGACACTCGGCCTCTACGGCATGATCACGCCGATTGGCGGCGGGTTGGCGAGCGGGTACTCCCTCGTCGTCGCTGGCGTCCTGCTAGCAATTGTGCCGCTGGCCGCCCTCTTCCTTTCCCTACAGCGTTTCTGGCGCCTAGATCTCATCTCCGGGAGCCTGAAGGCCTGACCCGCCGGGCCGCCTGACCCTGCCAGCGCGGCCAGCTAGCCAGGACTTTGGGACCGGCCTCATCCGCCCGGGGAACGCTGCCGACCCGGCGTGCTGTCGCGGAGCACTACCCGGCCGATCACCGGGCTGGCCAGCGCCTCGCCTTCGGCACTCTCGTCTAGGGCAAGTTCCAGCGCGCGCGCTCCGATCTCCGCCAGGGGCAGCGCCACTGTGCTGAGTGAAGGCGTCACATCCTGCAGCATCGCGATGTCGTCGAACCCGGCTACGGCTACGTCGGTGCCTGGCATCAGCTCCCATTCGCGCAACGTGGTCATCGCTCCGACTGCCATGACATCGCTAACCGCGAAGATGCAATCCGGCCGGTCGCCCGTGCGAAGCACTCGCTGCAGCGCCGCGATCGCCCCTTCACGGGAGAACGGGCTCGTGACGATGCGGCATTCAGGCGCTTCAATGCCCCTGCGACGCAACCGGCCAACGAAACCGGCAGTTCGCTCACTCGGCGTCACTAGATCTGGATCACCGGCCAGCACGCAGAAGTCGCGGTAGCCCAAATCGACCAGGGCATCCGCCATCTTCGCGGCACCATCACGGTTGCGCACCTGCAGCATCCGGAAACCGCCTCCACCCGTATCGCGGTGCGCGGCCGTCCTGGCACTGCGGGTCTCCGCTGCCAGCGGCGTCGACGCGACGAAGCACACCCGGCCACCTATGCGCTCGACTGCAGCTAGCTCGGTGATCAGTTCCGAGTCCGACTCGGGATTCCGGTAGCGGGTCCCGGTCATGATGACGGCGCGGGGGCGCTGGCCCTGCAGCGCCCGGATAGCGGCCGTGACGCGCTTCGGATCGGGTCCGGAGGTTGAGATCGTGACCACGAGGCCCCGCTCCCTGGACGCATCGATGACGCCGGAGGCGATTGCCGAGAAGTACGGGTCAGCGAGGTCACCCACGACCACCGCGACAGTGTTCGTTGTCCCCTTCGCGACCGCGCGCGCCTGAGCATTGACGCTATAACCGAGCTCTCGAGCCGCCCGCAGCACCCTGTCACGGGACTCCGGCCGCACAGGACGGGTACTGCCGCCGAGGGCGCGGGACGCGGTGGAAAGCGAGACGCCGGCACGCTGCGCCACGTCGGCCAGCTTGGCCGGTCCGTCCTCCGGTTTCATGCTGCTCCGCCGGCCGCTCGCACCATAGTCCCAGGATATCGGCCTACGGCAGACCGGGCTCGGAAGATCATCAGCACGTAGTAGGACGCCGCCGCCCGCCCGGCCCGAGCTCCGTCGAACGTGAGCACGGTGTCGGCGAGGTCACCTGGGCTGCGCGAGGGCCGCTAGTCAGCGCGCCGTCTCGCCAACCGGCGGAGTGCTCTCCCTTAGCACCGGATGAGTAGGGATCAAGCGCGGCTTGAGCTGCGGCTTCGCAGCCGTTGCGCGGTAGATAGCGTCGCGGGCCACGTCGTCGAGCGGGACATGCACGGTCGTCAGCGGCGGCACAATGTCCGGCAGCGTCTTAATGTCGTCGAAGCCGGCCACCGAGATGTCCTCAGGCACCCTGAGACCGCGCGCGCGCAGGCCCGCAAGAACGCCTAGGGCCATGTCATCGGTCACGGCGAAGATCAACTGCACGTCAGCCAGCATCACCTGGTCCATCTCCGCAATGAGCCGCCGCGATCCAGCCCGGCTGAACTCCGGATGAAAGGTCCGTTCCGGGGGATGCTCGATTCCGACCTCAGCGAGGCCGTCGATGAAGCCCTCCACCCGCTGCTGCATGGCCAGCAGCGGTATGCCGCTGCCGACAATCACGCACCTGCGGTATCCAAGCTCCGCTAGCTGCCTGCCCAGCCGCCTGGCTCCGTCATGGTTGTCGAATGACACCTGCTCAAAAGGCAGGTCTGACCGGCTGATGAGTACGACGCGGCCGCCGACCGCCTCATAACGGCGAAGCTCACCGACCAGCGCGTCATAAGAGGGCGGATCGACGTAGCCCGTTCCGGCCAGGATGATCGCGCGCGGCTGCTGGCCCCGCAGTTCACGCACGATCTCAAGCTCACGCGTCACCGAGCGCTCTGTGACAGCGACAGAGACGTTCAGCCCGATTCGCTCAGCCTGGCGCACGATTGCCGCGGCCATCTCGGAAAAGTAGGCATCAGCGATTCCGCCGACCGCCAGGGCGATCGTCCGGGACGTTCCGCGCGCCACCGCTTGTGCAGACAGGTTCGGGGTGTAGCCGAGTTCGGTAGCGGCCGCCATCACCCGCTGTCGGTACGCTTCGTTCACCGGCCGTGCGCTGCCGTTCAGCACTCGGGATGCGGTCGGCTGCGACACCCCTGCCAGCCTGGCGACGTCGTCGAGCGTGGCAGCTCTGGGCGCCAGGCCATCGCCTTTCGCATCTGCCACGGCTGTAGGGTATCCCAGCCGGTAACTGTGCCAACGTGCTCCTAGAGCCTCACCTGGGCTCAGCGTGACCGGAATCGCGAGCGCCGTGCAGGCTAACTGACCGGTCAGTTATGCGAACTAGCTCCGGGCCAACACCCATGCCCAGGATTCCGCCGACTCGCTCGCAGTCAGCCGCGCCCGATGAACAGCATCCTCGTAGCGGTGATCGTCAGGAACGAGCCGTTGGCATCCAGTGGCAGTCCAGCCATGCTAACCCGCGCAGCAGCACAGCCATCCTGCCCGATCTCCTCTGCCGGTCAGCTAACCCCAGAAGTTACGCCAGACCGCACTGGGATGAGCGCTAGCAGCCGGGCACTACGTCGTCCGCGACGGCGGCCACGGCACGCTGAAGGTGCGCGAGAAAGCTGGACGCGACCGGCGACAGCGGCGTGTCCGTCCTCGTGATCACGGCCAGATGCCGGTCGATAACTGGTTCGACCAGCGGGCGGGCGACCAGGTCGGCGAAGCTCAGCAGCGGGTGGACGAGTGACGGCAGCAGCGCGATGCCGAGGCCGGCGGCGACCAGCCCGCCCACGGTAGCGATGTTGCCCGTCTCAATCATCGTTTCGGCCCGGGCGCCGACTGCGGCGAAGCCCCGGTCGGTCAGCGCGCGGACGCTGCTGTCGGTCGTGAGGGAGATGATTTGCTCCTGCGCCACCTCGGCCCAGGTGAGTGAGCGCCGCCGGCACAGTCGGTGATCGGGCGGGAGAAGGACCGCGATCCGATCGGTCACCAGCGGCCTGGCTTGCAGGCCGCTGGGCAGGTGGTCGCTGATGGTGATGCCGAGCTCGGTGGCTCCTGAGGCCACGTTCTCTAGCACCGAGTGCGAAAGGACGTCCAGGATTCGCAGGTGAACGCCGGGGCGCACGGCGAGGAACGACTTCACGACAGGAGGCAGCAGTACCGCCGCAACCGACGGCAGCGCCGCGATCTCGACACTCCCTTCCTCGCCGCGAAGGTACCGGTTGAACGCCAGGCCAGCGTCGTGGTGGGCGCGCAGCACGCCCTCGGCTAGGCGCAGCAGGTGCTCGCCTTCAGGCGTGAGCGTGACGCTGCGGGTGCTGCGCGTCAGCAACCGCGCGCCGACGCAATGTTCGACGTCGCTGACCGTTCGGCTGACAACGGATTGGGCCACATGCAATTCAGCCGCGGCGGCCGTGAAGCTTCGGTTCCGTGCTACGTGAGCGTAAACGTCAAGTTGCCGCAACGTTAGATTCATGCCAGCAGAGCATAGACCAATCGGAAATTGATGTTGGACACGTAAAAAGGGCGCGGAGCAACATGGTGCGCACCAACTAAGTCTTCGAAACGGCGGCGGCTTCTGCCGGGCGCTCACATTCGGGAGGAACGGGTGACGCAGGCGGCCCCGGCCGGAACCGGCCAGCTGACTGGGCTGAAAGTCGTCGAGTTCGCGCACGTGGTAGCCGGGCCAATGGCCGGCTCGATGCTCGCCGATCAGGGTGCCGATGTCGTGCACGTCGAGCCGCCTGGCACTGGCGACAGCGCACGGACGATGGGACCGGTCAAGGACGGGGTCCCGCTGTGGTTCAAGGTTTCTGGTCGCAACAAGCGATCGGTGACGCTGGATCTCAATATCAGCGAGGGCCGCGAGCTTGCTCGGCGACTTGTTGCCTGGGCGGACGTGGTGATCGTGGCCATGCGGGCCGGCAAGCTCGCGCAATGGGGACTGGACTGGCCCGGCGTTCACCGGGTTAACCCACGGGCGATCGTGCTGCAGATCTCCGGCTGGGGGGCTACCTCGACGGCAGCCAACGAACCGGGATTCGGCAAGGCCGGCGAAGCGCGCAGCGGCGTTGTCCATCTGACCGGGTTCGCCGGTGGCCCGCCGGTGCACACCGGCTTCTCGCATGGTGACGCGATTACCGGCCTGATGGGTGCCTTCGGCATCGGCGCGGCTCTCTACCGCAGGGCGAACGACCCGGACTTTGACGGGGAGTGGATCGACCTCGCGCTATTCGAGCCGCTGTTCAGGCTCGTCGAGTGGCAGGTCATTGTCCA
>Ga0335073_10012251_pt1 | contig 12044 bp, 12 predicted proteins | sample Lox_Sample_22_FD_207093 | JGI IMG/M metagenome (GOLD analysis project Ga0335073, IMG submission 207093) | Soil microbial communities from Loxahatchee National Wildlife Refuge, Florida, United States - Lox_Sample_2.2 | ecosystem: Environmental > Terrestrial > Soil > Wetlands | place: USA... | reverse complement strand
CGATGAGCCGGGTCGGCCTGGGCGCCAACATCGGCTCCGGTATCGGCTCGCCGCGACCGGACTCCTGGGCGATCGACATGCCGAACCAGTTCGAGGCGGCCGAGCGGATCGCCATCCGGCGGGGCCTAACCCGTGAGCAGCTCGACGCGTTCGGACTGCGGTCTCAGCAGAACGCGCAGCGCGCCTGGGCACAGGGCCGGTTCGACCGTGAGGTCGCGCCGGTCAAGGCGCCGATACTGGACGCCGACGGCACGCCAACTGGTGAGACCAGGGTGGTGGACCGCGACCAGGGCTTGCGCGAGACCAGCCTCGACGCCCTGGCCGGCCTCAAGCCCGTGCTGCCGGACGGGCTGCACACCGCCGGCAGCTCCTCACAGATATCCGACGGTGCAGCCGCCGTGCTGCTGGTCGACGAGAACCGTGCGCGCGAGCTCGGCTTGCGGCCGCGGGCCAGGATCGTCAGTCAGGCCCTCATCGGGGACGAGCCGTACTACCACCTCGACGGCCCGATCGCTGCCACCGAGCGAGTGCTCAGGCGCAGCGGCATGACTATCGATGACATCGACATCTTCGAGGTCAACGAGGCGTTCGCGTCGGTCGTGCTGTCCTGGATGAGCGTGCATCACCCGGATCCGGAGAACGTCAACGTGAACGGCGGCGCGATCGCGCTCGGCCACCCCGTCGGCAGCACCGGATCCCGGCTGCTCACCACCGCGTTGCACGAGCTGGAGCGCCGGGACGCGAGCACCGCCCTGATCTCGATGTGCGCGGGCGGCGCAATGGCGACCGCAACGATCATCGAGCGGATCTAGCCGCGGCTGGCCACAGCATCCAGATCGGCCTTCGTCAGCACTGACCGCAGGCTGATGCCGTGATCGGTCAGCAGGATCGTCGCCCTCGGCGATGATCGGGCATGCCCCGTCATGGGCTAACGCAATCGTCGGTTGCGGAGGACCCAGTGAGGACGTACAATGGACGTACATAGAATCGCGAGCGTGGAGGCGTGCGGGTGGCGGCAGTGGAGGCGCGGCGGCGGAGCCGCCGCCTGGAGTTGCGGACCACTCCAGAAGAGCGTGAGATTATCGACCGGGCGGCGGCAGCGAGTGACACAGGGCTGACCGAGTTCGTCGTCAGCAGCGCTGTGACCACGGCCCAGCGGGTGCTGGCCGACCGGGACCGGTTCGAACTTGATACAGCGGCGGCGGAAGCATGGGAAGCCTTGAACGCTCGTCCGGCCAGGGAGCTTCCAGGGCTGCGGCGCCTGATGGAGCGGCCGACCCCGTTCATCGCGTGACCGCAAGCTACCGGCCGCCAGAGCTGCTGGCCGCCCACCATGACCTGTCGGGTTTCGAGTGCCGGTCACGAGAACAGACCGAATGGCTGCACCGTCATGCGCGCCACTCTGCTGCCACCGGGACAACCAAGGTTCTCGTCGTCACCGGCCAGGACAGCTCGGCGGTGGTCGCCTATTACGCATGGTGCATGGCCCAGCTAACGGGACCTGCCTCGCCCGAGCGACTCCGCAAAGGAGCCGGCCGGTACCCACAGCCGGTGGCGCTGCTCGCCCGCCTTGGGGTCGATATGCGCCACGAGGGGAAGGGGCTCGGTGCAGCATTGCTCCAGGACGTGTTCGCACGCCTCGCTGAGCTGTCCACTGACATCGGCTGTCGGGGCCTCCTGGTACACGCCGAGTCGGCCGAGGCAAAGAAGTTCTACCTGCACCTCGTGCCAGAGTTCGAGCCGAGCCCAACTGACGACCTGCATCTGGTCGTGCTGCTTAAGGACATCCGCAGAACGCTAGCCACGTGATGCCTGGCCGCGTCAGGGGTGCTGGCTGCTCACGGAGACGACCTCGCCGGTGAGGTAGGACGAGTAGTCACTGGCGAGGAAGACGATGACGTTCGCGACCTCCCACGGCTGCGCGCCGCGGCCGAACGCCTCCCGCGTCTCCAACTCGGCGAGCAGGTCCGGGCTCATCACCTTGGCCAGGAACGGGTGCGTCGCCAGGCTCGGCGCGACCGCATTAACCCGGATGCCGTGGCCGGCCGCGTCCATGGCCGCACACCGGGTCAGCGCCATCACGCCGGCCTTGGCGGCGGCGTAGTGCGCCTGTCCTTCCTGCGCGCGCCAGCCGAGCACCGAGGCGTTGTTCACGACGGCGCCGCCACCGCCCTGGGCGACGAGCTGGCGTAGCGCAGCCCTCGTGCACCGGAACGTGCCGTTCAGCGTGATATCCAGAACGCGCAGCCACTCGGCGTCCGTCATCTCCAGGACCGACCTGGTGCCGCCGAGCCCGGCATTGTTGATCATGACGTCGATCCGGCCGAAGTGGGCGGCGGCGCCGTCGATCAGGGCCTGCACCGCGCTCTCGTCGGTGACGTCGCACGGCAGCGACCAGACGCGGTCGTCGTACTGGCTGACCAGTTCCTCGCGGAAGGCGGACAGCCGCGTCTCGTGCTGATCGCTGATCACGACCCTGGCGCCTTCTTCCAGGCAGCGCCGCGCGGTCGCTGAGCCGATGCCGGCTCCCGCCGCCGCGGTAATGACGACGACCTTCCCGGCGAGCAGGTCGTGCCCGGCCGGCGGGACGGGCAGCTGCGTCGTCATGGCCGCGGCTGCCGCGGCAGGCCGAGTGCGCGCTCGGCGATGATGCCCAGCTGGATCTCCTGCGAGCCGCCGTAGATCGTGTCGGCTCGGCTGAACAGGTACAGCCGCTGCCAGTCGTCCAGCTCATGAGGCTGGCTTTCCGCCAGCATCGACGCCGGGCCGCGCACCTCCATGGCGAGCTCGCCCAGGTCGCGGTGCCAGCGAGACCACAACAGCTTGACGACGGAGGCGGCGGACGCTGCACTGCCCGTTCCGGTCTCGTCGGCGTCATCCAGCATGGCGACTACCTGCTCTCTCATCACCTGCAGACCGATCCAGGCCCTCGCCAGCCGGTCACGCAGCAGGGGATTGGCGGCCGCGCCGGTTCGCCGGGCCTCGGCGATCAGGGCATCGAGTTCGCGCTGGTAACCGACCTGCTGGCCGAGCGTGGAGACGCCGCGCTCGATGGCCAGGGTGGCCATAGCGATCCGCCAGCCGTCTCCCGGCGTCCCGACGACCATCTCGCGGGGCGTGCGCGCGCCGTCGAAGAACACCTCGTTGAATTCTGACGTGCCGGTGAGCTGGCGGATCGGCCGGACGGTGATGCCCGGCTGCTTCATCGGCACCAGAAGATAGGACAGGCCTGCCGACCGCCGAGAGCCCGGCTCAGTCCGGGCGAGCAGGAAGCACCAGTCGGCAACGGTCGCGAGCGACGTCCAGACTTTCTGACCGGTGATGACCCAGTCGCTGCCATCCGGGACAGCCGAGGTGCTCACGGATGCCAGGTCCGACCCGGCGCCCGGCTCGGAGTAACCCTGACACCAGAGCTCCGTGACGGCCGCGATGGGCGGCAGGAACCGCTCCTTCTGCTCGGGCGTTCCGAACGCGATCACGGTCGGGCCGAGCAACTCCTCGCCCATGTGCCCGACCCGAGCGGGAGCGCCACTGCGCGCGTACTCCTCGTGGAAGATGACCTGCTGCGCGAGCGTGGCATCGCGGCCGCCGTACTGTGCGGGCCAGCCGATGCAGGTCCAGCCGCTGGCGGCCAGGTGGCGGTTCCAGGCCAGCCGCTGCTCGAATTGCTCGTGCTCGCGGCCGGGACCGCCGAGGCCGCGCAAGGCCGCGAACTCGCTGGAAAGGTTCTGCTCGAGCCAGCCGCGGATCTGGCTGCGGAACTCCTCGTCCTCAGCAGTCAGCTGCACCGCGCCCTCCCGCTCCAGCGATCGCGGGCGTCAGCCTACCAAGCACTTGCTTGCCTGGCAGGTGGCCGCGCAGGGAGCCGAGCCCGCGTGTGGCCAGTCGGCGCCGCCGCGAAGTAGGCTCGCCCTACCAAGCACTTGCTTGCTTCGAGGAGCCTGGTGGAGCTGACGATTCCCGCTGCGCTGGACAGGGCGGCGAGCCTGTTCGGGCAGCACACGGCAATCGCCGAGCCGGGCGGGCCGCGGCTGACCTACGGGCAGCTGCACGCGCAGGCACGCGGCATCGCGGCGGAGCTCGCGGCCGCAGGCATTCAGCCCGGGGACCGGGTCGCGATCTGGTCGCCGAACACGCATCACTGGGTACTCGCCGCGCTGGGCGCGCAGACGGCTGGCGCCACGCTGGTCCCGGTCAACACCCGGTTCACCGGACCCGAAGCGCTGGATGTCATCGGCCGCAGCGGCGCATGCGCGCTGTTCGTGGCCGGCCCGTTCCTCGGCGCGGACCGGCTGGCCGCGCTCCGCACCGCCGATGACGGCGAGCCAGGTCTGCTGACCCGGCTCGGCCTGATCGTGACCGTGCCCGTCGAGCAGGCGCAGGACAGCGCCGATACCACCTGGCCCGGCAAGGAAGTGCTCAGCTGGAGCGACCTCGAACGCAGGGCAGCAGCTGCGCCGGTCGCGCTCGCAGCCGAGCGCGCTGCGGCCATCAGGCCGGATGACGTCAGCGACATCCTGTTCACGTCGGGAACGACGGGCCGCAGCAAGGGCGCGATGAGCTCGCATCGGCAGGCACTGGCGGTCGCTGCCGCATGGGCCGAGTGTGGCGCCGTCACCAGCGACGACCGGTACCTGGTGCTGAATCCGTTCTTTCACAGCTTCGGCTACAAGGCCGGCATCCTGGTCTGCCTGCTGACCGGTGCCACTATCGTGCCCCAACTGGTGTACGACGCGGAGCAGGCGATGCGGCTGATCGAAGCCGAGCGGATCAGCGTGCTGCCCGGCGCGCCGACGATTTACCAGACCATCCTCGATCACCCGGCTAGGGCGGGCTTCGACCTGGCGAGCCTGCGGCTGGCCGTCACCGGAGCGGCTGTCGTGCCCGTCGCACTGGTCGAGCGGATGCAGGCAGAGCTGAGTTTTGACACGGTGCTCACCGCGTACGGGCTGACCGAGGCCGTCGTCGTCACCATGTGCCGGCCGGGCGACCCGCCGCGGACGGTAGCGACGACGTCCGGGCGGGCCACCGCGGGCTTCGAGATCAGGATCGCCGGCGCTCGCGAGGGCGAGATCCTGCTGCGCGGCCCGAACGTCATGCTCGGCTACCTCGACGATCCGGCGGCAACGAAGGAGGCCATCGACGCCGACGGCTGGCTGCACACCGGCGACGTCGGCTGGCTGGACGCCGAGGGCAACCTCACGATCACCGACCGGCTGAAGGACATGTACATCTGCGGCGGGTTCAACGTCTACCCCGCTGAGGTCGAGCAGGTGCTGTCCCGCGTCGAGGGCGTGGCCGAGTCGGCGGTGATCGGCGTGCCCGACGCGCGGCTGGGCGAAGTCGGCAAGGCGTTCGTCGTGATCAGGCCCGGCGCTGAGCTAACCGAGAGCGAGGTGCTCGCGCACTGTCGCGAGCGCCTGGCGAACTATAAGGTGCCACGACAGGTGGAGTTCCGCTCGCACCTGCCCCGCAACCCGGCTGGCAAGCCGCTGAAGCGGCTGCTGAGGGAGGAGTCGGCATGACGGAGGACGTGGTCCGCTACGAGGTCCGCGGCCAGACGGCAGTGATCACGCTGAACCGGCCGCGGTACCGCAACGCCCAGAATTCGGCGATGACGTACGCGCTGGACGCGGCATTCACCGCGGCTGTCAACGACGACGCGGTGGCCGTGATCGTGCTCGCGGGCGAGGGCGACCACTTCTCCGCTGGCCATGACATCGGCACGCCGGGCCGCGACATCGAGGTCTCCTTCGAGCGCACCGCCGTCATGTGGTGGGACCACGTAGGCAGGCAGGGGGCCGACAACCGGTACGCCCGTGAGATGGAGGTCTACCTGGGCATGTGCCGCCGCTGGCGGGAGATCCCCAAGCCGACGATCGCCATGGTGCAGGGCGCCTGCATCGCCGGCGGGCTGATGCTGGCCTGGATCTGCGACCTGATCGTCGCGTCCGACGACGCGTTCTTCGCCGATCCGGTCGTGCGGATGGGTATCCCCGGCGTCGAGTACTTCGCGCATCCGTGGGTGCTCGGACCGCGCTTCGCCAAGGAAATGCTGTTCACCGGGGACCGGTTCACCGCCGCGCGCGCCTACGAGCTCGGCATGGTCAGCCGCGTGGTGCCGCGGGCCGACCTTGCCGAGACCACGTTCGCGCTGGCTGACCGCATCGCGGCGATGCCCGCGTTCGGCCTCGCGCTGGCCAAGCGCGCGGTGAACCAGTGCGAGGATCAGATGGGCATGCGCAACGGCATGGACTCGACCTTCGGCCTGCATCACGTCGCACATGCACACAACGCCGAGATTGGCGCCGACTCGCTGGCGGGCATGGATGCGCGATCGATGAAGAAGGCCTCCGGGTGAACCTGGACTTCGATCCGGGTCTGCAGCAGTTCCGCGCCGAGGTCGCCGGGTGGCTGGCTGCGCACGTTCCGGCCGAGCCGCTGCCGTCGGTGGACACCGCCGAGGGATTCGCGCAGCACCGCGCGTGGGAGGCCCGCCTGGCCGCTGCCGGGCTAGCGGCGGTGTCCTGGCCTGCCAGCTATGGCGGCCGCGATGCCTCGCTGCTGGAATGGCTGGTCTTCGAAGAGGAGTATCACGCCGCGAACGGCCCGGTCCGCGTCGGGCAGAACGGCCTCTTCGTGCTGGCGCCCACCCTGCTGGCGCACGGCACCGACGAGCAGCGGGCGCGGATCCTGCCGCCGATGGCGCGCGCCGACGAGGTGTGGGCACAGGCCTGGTCCGAGCCGGGAGCGGGCAGCGACCTGGCTGCGATCAGGTCGCGTGCGGTGCGGACTGACGGCGGCTGGCTGCTTTCGGGTGCGAAGACTTGGAGCTCGCGGGCAGTCTTCGCGGACCGCGCGTTCGGGCTCTTCCGTTCCGATCCCGAGGCTGAGCGGCATCGCGGGCTCACGTACCTGATGTTCGACCTTCGCCGCGACGGCGTGACCGTGCGCCCGATCCCGCAGCTCGACGGCGAGGCCGGGTTCGCGGAGATCTTCCTGGACGATGTGTTCGTGCCGGACGACGACGTCGTCGGAGAGCCGGGCAACGGCTGGCAGGTTGCGATGAGCTCGGCCGGGCACGAGCGCGGGCTGCCCTTGCGCAGCCCTGGCCGGTTCATGGCAACTGCGGCCCGGCTTGTCGACCTCTGGCAGCGGCACGGCGATCCTGCCGACACCGAGCTGGCGGGCCGGGTCGCGGACGCCTGGATCGGCGCCCGCGCCTACCAGCTGCAGGGCTATCGCCTGGCGAGCCGCGGCAACCGGGGCGGCGGCGTCGCGCAGTCGAGCCTCACCAAGGTCTACTGGTCCGAGCTTGACCTGGCCATGTACGAGACGGCGCTGGACGTGCTCGGCGCCCGCGCCGAATTGCGCGACGAGCCGGGACCGGACGGGCGCTGGCTGGACGGCTACTTGTTCGCGCTGGCCGGCCCGATCTACGCGGGCACGAACGAGATCCAGCGCAGCATCCTCGCCGAGCGAGCCCTGGGCCTGCCGCGATGACCGCGCAACCGGTCACCAGCGGGGTGGTCGTCACGGGAGCAGCAGGCTGATGTACTTCACGTTGTCCGGCGAGCAGCGGCAGTTCTCCGCCAGCCTGCACGGGATGCTGACCGTCGGCGACGCGCTGACCAGCGCGCGCCGGTGGGCCGCCGGGGACCACGAGCCCGGCCTGATCATCTGGCGGTCGCTGGCGACAGCGGGCGTCACCGGGCTGAACGTCCCGCAGGAGTTCGGCGGGCTGGCGGCAGACCCGGCAGACCTGCTCGTCGCCTGCGAGGAGCTGGGCCATCACGCGCTGCCCGGCCCGATCGCCGAGTCGCTGGCCGTCGTGCCGCACTTGCTGGCGGGCGTAGTAGCCCGGCCCGGCACCGATGCCGCCGTGGCCGACCGCGTCGGCAGCTGGCTTGCCGGGCTCGCCTCGGGTCAGCTCATCGCTACCCTGGCCGCGCCGCCGCTGCTGCCGTTCGCGGCCAATGCTGACGCAGCCGGCCTGATCCTGATCGCAGAGGCCGGCACCCTGCGGCTGGCCGAGCCAGCCGCCCTCCACCCTTCGGTCAATGCCGCGCGGACGCTCGCCGACGTCAGGCAGGCTGAGCTCATCACCGAGGGAACGGCGGTTACCGCAGCACTCCGCACCGCGCTGGACCTCGGCACGATCGCCTGCGCAGCTCAGCTGCTCGGCGCCAGCCGGGCCCTGCTGGAAGCGTCCGCCCGGCACGCACAGCACCGGGTTCAGTTCGGCCGGGCGATCGGCTCGTTCCAGGCCGTCAAGCACCAGCTCGCCGATGTGCTCATCCAGCTGGAGTTTGCCCGGCCGCTGCTGTTCGCCGCTGCGATCTCGCTGGCGGAAAAGTCGGCGGATGCGCCTCGTGACGTCTCTGCGGCGAAGGTGGCGTGCTCCCGGGCCGCGAACCTTGCCGCCCGAGCCGCGCTGCAGGTGCACGGCGCTATCGGCTATACCGCGGAGCACGATGTCAGCCAGTGGCTGACACTGATCCGTTCGCTCAGCCTTGCGTGGGGCAGCGAGGCCATGCACAAGGCGCGGGTGCTCGGGGCGCTCACCGGCCAGTCGGCGGGCGGCCAGCCCTTGCGCGAGCAGCCGTGCGGCTGACCAGCGAGCAGGAAGACCTGCGCTCCGCGGTCCGCGGTCTGCTCGCGCGCAGTCCGGTGGGCCCTGAGCCCGATCCGGTTGCCGAGCGCTCGCTCTGGCAGCGCTTGTGCACGCAGATCGGCGTCGCCGGACTGGCGATCCCCGAGCGCTACGGCGGTTCCGGGGCCGGCCCGGTCGAGGTGCATGTCGTGATGGAGGAGCTTGGCCGCCTCCTCGTGCCGTCGCCCATGCTCGGCTCGGCCGTCCTGGCAACTCAGGCCCTGCTCGGATCGCAGGACGAGGCGGCGTGCGGCCGGCTGCTGCCGGCCCTGGCCGACGGCCGCGCAGTCGCGGCGCTGGCATGGACGACCGCGGCCGGGCGCTTCGACCCGGCTGAAGTGGCGTGCAGCGCAGGCCGGCCACGGGGAACGGCGGCCGGGTCAGCAGCCGCTTCCGATAACTGGCTCGTGACCGGCGAGGCTCACTACGTACTGGATGGCGCGGCGGCCTCGGTGCTGCTCGTTCCGGCCCTGATGCCGGAGGGCGGAACCGGGCTGTTCGAGGTGGACCCAGCCCAGCCCGAGGTGACCTGCAGAGCCTGGCCCACCATGGACGACACCCGGCGGCTGGCCGTCGTCGCGCTGGATGGCGCGACCGCGCGGCGGATCGGCGGCCCGGCGGCGCTCGACCTGGCACGGGACGCCGCGTGCATCGCGCTCAGCGCTGAGCAGGCCGGGGCCGCTGCGCAGGCGCTGGCGCTGACCGTGGCCTATACCAAGGTCCGGGTGCAGTTCGGCCGCCCGATCGGCGGCTTCCAGGCGCTGCAGCACCGGATGGCCGAGATGCACGTGCTGGCCGAGTCGGCCAGGTCGCTGTCGTACGCAGCCGCCGACGCGGCCGAGCAGCAGGCGCCGGACGTGAGCCTGCGGGCCGCGGCCGCGAAGGCGTACTGCTCGCAGGTGCTGCAGCAGGTCAGCGCCGAGATGATCCAGCTGCATGGCGCGATCGGGATGACCTGGGAACACCAGGCGCACCGGTACTTCAAGCGCGGGCACGGCGCCGCCATGCTGCTCGGAACGCCGGCCACCCACACGGACCGGATCGCGGCCGCGGTCGTCGACGGCTAGCCTGCGGACCGCCGCTGCCACGGCCTGGCATAACGGCAGGCGTCGGCATGACCCCCGCCGCGCGGGAAGCCGCAGTCCGAGCACACCGGATAGCGACGGCGCTCCACGCCGTCCCAGGGCAGCAGCTCGTCCTCCACGCTCATCACGCGCACCAGGCCGCCGGGTGTCGACAGGTACTCGGCGCCGTACGTGGGACCGGTATACGGATCTTCGGCCCTGGCCTGGAGCTGCTGGCAGCTCGCGCAACGGCACCAGCTAGGCATCGTCCAGTTCCCTCCCGCCACTCTTCAATCTACGTCCGCTACAGGTCCGCGGCAGCCGGTCTGGCGCCGAGGCAGGCATCAGCGATCGGGCAGAGTGTGATGCAGGTCACATTCCGCCGAGTAACGCCCGCCGGCACGCCGTCGCTGTAGTCGGTGTTGTCGGCGGCCTCACCCCGATCGAGGCCCAACCTGAAGGAGTGCAATGCGTCTTCCCACCTCCCTGGCGGTCCGCATCGGCACCGTTGCCGCGGCGGCCGCAATCGCTGTGACCGGCGCGACGGCAGCTGCCAACGCCTCAACCGCAACTTCCGCCGTGCACAAGATCCCGACCATGCTGACCATCAGCAACACCACGCCGGTCGCTCACCCGCACCAGACCACGGCGATCGTCGTCGGCCACCTGACGGCCGGTACCTATAACCTGCGGCACCTGCGGGTGTGGCTCGAGCGCCTCGGCCCCAAGGGCCACTGGCTGGTGAAGCAGACGGCACGGACCAAGCCCCACGGTCATGTGTTCTTCCGCGTGCACATCTTCGCCAAGCCCGCCACGTTCCGGCTGGTCTTCCGCGGCACGCACAACTTCGCGAAGTCGGTCAGCCTCACCGACACGATCAGCCCTGCCACGGCCTCCTAGACCTCCGAAGGCTTGGCGACGGCGGGCATCCGGTTGGCATGACATGCCTTCAGGATGCCCGCCGGTGTGCGACCCTTACTCGCGCGATGGCAAGTGAGAATGGTGTGCTCGACGATGCCCTGGCCAGGGCGAGCAGGGGCGACGAGGCTGGCTTTCTCGAACTCTGGCGCGCGCTCCAGCCGCGGCTGCTGCGGTTTCTCCGGGTCGTGGGCTGCGAGGATCCGGACGACGTGGCGAGCGAGACCTGGCTTCAGGTCGTCCGGGACCTGCACCGGTTCTCCGGCGGCGAGGAAGACTTCCGCCGCTGGCTGTTCACGATAGGCCGGCATCGCGCGGTCGACGCGGCGCGGGCAAGGGCCAGGCGCCCCGCGGGAGCAGCGAGCAGCGGCCTGGACATCCTGGCTGACACCCAGATGGTCGAGGACCAGGTGCTGGACGGGCTGTCGATCAAGGGCGCGGTCGCCCTGCTCTCCCGGCTGTCCAGGGACCAGGCCGAGGCAGTCGCACTGCGGGTCATCGCGGGCCTGGACACTCCGGACGTCGCGAAGATCCTCGGGAAATCGGCCGGGGCGGTCCGGGTCGCCCTGCACCGCGGACTGAAGGCGCTGGCGGATGATCCCTCCGTCCGGGCGCTCGCTGGCCGACCCGGGAACGGGCCAAACCCGCCGAATATCTGGACGCTGGAGGAGGTGGATTAATGATCTCTGATCTGTCGGGAGACATCGGCCCACTCGATCCTGGCGTCAACGAGCTGTTCCGCACGCTGACCTCCGGGTCGACGCCAGCTGAGCTAGCTGGCGAGCAGAGCGCCGCGGCCATGTTCCGGGCCAACGTCAGTCCGCCTGCCAGCTCCCCGACTGTGCCGCTGCGGACCCAGGGGCCCGCTGCGCTGCCGGCGCGATCTGCCCGGCGCCTGTTCGGGCGCTCCGGCGGCTGGGGGATCCGCCTTGCAGCCGCCATGGTGCTCGTGCTAGCCGTGGCCCTGGCCTCCGCCGCCTACACCGCAGTGCTCCCGCAGCCCATGCAGCTCCTCGCGCACCGCGTCCTCGGTCCCATCGGGGTACCGGGCCCGCACAACTCGGGCGGCTCATCGCACGGGCGCCGCCGCGGCGCGTCAGGCACGCCGGGCCGGCCCGGCAGCTCGCCGGGCCACCCGAAGCCCGGACAGTCGGCGCCCGGCCAGACGCCCACGCCGCCGCACAAGTCCGCCCACCCGAGTCCGTCGCGGTCGCCGTCCCCGTCGCCCTCGCCCACGCCGTCGCCGTCTGTTGCCACCGGCCCGGCTCTGCTCACGGCATCCGCCAGCAGCACCGGGATCCCGGCCGGCTCGCAGGTGGTGATCGCGGGCCAGTTCACCCGGTCGGGCACCGGCGTCCAGGGCATCACCGTCCAGCTGATCGAGCGCTTCACTGGCCACCTGGTCGGGC
>Ga0335073_10012250_pt1 | contig 12044 bp, 11 predicted proteins | sample Lox_Sample_22_FD_207093 | JGI IMG/M metagenome (GOLD analysis project Ga0335073, IMG submission 207093) | Soil microbial communities from Loxahatchee National Wildlife Refuge, Florida, United States - Lox_Sample_2.2 | ecosystem: Environmental > Terrestrial > Soil > Wetlands | place: USA... | reverse complement strand
ATGCGGGACGCCTGACAAGCTCCTGCGGGACATCGCCGCCATCAAGGACGTGCTCGCGGACTTCCAGCTGATCGTGATCCCGAGCTTCGGCGGGCTGCCCTATGAGCAGGCGAACCAGAGCCTTGAGCTGTTCGCCAAAGAGGTCATGCCGGGCGTGCGGGAACTGCAGGGCTGACGCCGGGCGCAGCGATACCTGAGGAGAGCACTGTGGCCAAACTCGACGTGCCGCCGGTTCACGTTCTGGCGGAGCACAACACACCGGCGCAGATGCGGGACGGGACGACGCTGCGGGCCGACGTCTACCGGCCCGCAGCCGACGGGCGGTTCCCCGTGTTGCTCATCCGCACCCCCTACGGCGAGCCGATGGCGCGCTCGGCCCCGGTGCGTCCGGCGCTCGACGCGGGGTTCGCGGTCGTCGTCCAGCACTGCCGCGGGACCGGCGCCTCTGACGGGGACTTCGTCGCGTTCGAGAGCGAGGCCGCGGACGGGGCGGACACCGTCGAGTGGTGCGCGCGCCAGCCGTGGTCGGACGGCGCGGTCACCATGTGGGGGCCGTCCTACCTTGGCATGGTGCAGTTCGCGGCCGCGTCGTTGTCGCCCGCGGCGCTGCGCGGGCTGGCGCCGGTCGTGGCGCCGGCGGACTACCACTGGGGCCTGGCCTACCGGCAGGGCGCGTTCACGCTCGGCCAGGCGCTGGGCTGGCACACGCTCAAGGCCGGGCAGCAGCTGGCCTATCTGACGGGAGCGGGGCAGGATGTTGCGGCTGAGATGGGCGCGCTGCTCGCCCTGATGGCCGACCCGGCGGCGGCGTATGGCCACCTGCCGCTGCGCTCGATGCCCGCGGTCAGCGCCATCCTGCCGAGCTGGCACAACTGGCTGGACCACGAGGAGCGGGACGCGTACTGGGAGGGGGTGAGCTACCGGGACGCCCGCTCGCTGGTCAGCGCGCCGGCGCTGCACGTGGGCGGCTGGTTCGACCTCTTCCTCGGCGGCACGCTCGACAACTTCGCCACCTTGTCCCGTGACGCCGCCACCCCGCGAGCACGGCGCGGGCAGCGGCTGATCGTCGGCCCCTGGACGCACAGCGACCGGTCGGGGGTCGCGGGCGAGCTGCACTTCGGCGTGTTCGCGTCCGAGATGGCGCTGCAGCTCGAACGGCTGACGATCGAGTTCCTGCGCGCTGCCGCGTCGGACTCTGTCACGGACATGCCGGGACCGGCGGTGCGGCTGTTCGTCATGGGCGACAACGTCTGGCGCGATGAGGACTCATGGCCGCTGGCGCGGACCCAGTGGACACGCTGGTACCTGCATTCACACGGCGAGCTGTCGTTGGCTATGCCCGGTTCGTTCGACCCGCCGTCGCATTACGTCCACGACCCGGGTTCTGCCGTGCCGACGTGCGGGGGTGCCACCCTCATGGCCAGCGGGCCCGGGGGTGTCGGCTGGCTGCCCGGGCCACGCGACCAGGGCGCGGTCGAGGCCAGGGAGGACGTGCTCTCGTTCACCAGCTCGCCGCTCGCTGAAGACCTGGAAGTGACCGGGCCCGTCAGCGTGACGCTGCACGCGGCGACGTCCGCTGTTGACACTGACTTCACAGCCAAGCTCGTCGACGTCTGGCCGGACGGCCGCGCGATGGGCGTGACCGACGGGATCGTGCGCGCCAGGTACCGGAACGGCAGCACGTCGCCGTCTTTGGTGGCGCCCGGCCAGGTGAGCGAGTACACCATCGACCTCATCGCCACCAGCCAGGTGTTCAAGGCGGGCCACCGCGTGCGGGTGGACGTGGCCAGCGCGAACTTCCCGTGCTTCGACCGCAATCCCGGCAACGGCGCATCCGCCGCGACCGCGACCGAGACGGATTTCGTGGTCGCTTCGCAGACGGTCTTCCACGATGACGCCCGTCCGTCCTACATCACCCTTCCTGTGATCCCGCGATGAGGCGGTTCGAGGGCCGCGTGGCGGTCGTCACCGGAGCGGCGAGCGGCATCGGGCGGGCGATGGCGGGCCGCTTCGCCGCGGACGGAATGCGCTGCGTCCTCGCGGACATCGAGGAAGGCCCTCTCGAGGTGGCGGTGTCCGAACTGCGTCGTGCGGGTGCTTGCGCGATCGGCGTGCCTACGGATGTCTCGCGCGCCGCGGACGTCCAGGCGCTCGCCGACGCCACGATCGCCGAGTTCGGCGCCGCGCACGTGCTGTGCAACAACGCGGGCGTCGGCGGCGGCACGGACTTCGCGCACATCGACCTGGACATGTGGGAGTGGGTGCTCGGCGTGAACCTGTGGGGCGTGATCCACGGCTGCCGCACCTTCCTGCCGCTGCTGCTTTCCCAGGACGAGGCGCACATCGTCAACACCTCGTCGATGGCCGCCCTCAACGGGCACCCGCTCGGGCTGGCGCCGTACACGGTGTCGAAGTTCGGCGTGCTCGGGCTGAGCCAGAACCTGTTCTTCGAGCTCGCCGCGACGACGGGCGGGCGCGTCGGGGTCTCCGTGCTGATCCCGGGGCTCACCAGGACCCGCATCTTCGAGAGCATCAGGAACGGGCCGAAGGACCTGTCTGCGCCGCCGCCCAGCAGCTTCGTGAGCACGTCGCGGGCCGCGATCGCGGGGGCGTGGGATGACGCGATGGATCCGTCGGCGGTCGCCGATGTGGTCGCGGACGCGATCCGCGCACAGCGCTTCTACGTCCTGCCCTGCGCCGACGAGGCGTACGACATGGCCGAACAGCAGCTGCGCTGGATGCGGACGAACGAGCCGCTTGTGCCCGGACCCGGAGTCGCGCGCACGGCCGATGTTCCCGCCGACAGTCCCTGACCGCGTCCGGTTCCTAAAGCGGCCGATACCTAGCACGATGGGAGATCTCGGCTGTACTTCGGCTGGACTCGGCGGTACGCGGCGGCAGGAGGCAGGCCCCATGAGCACGCAGTCGGCCGCCCTGGCGGCCTCCAGTATGTGCGGACCTCTGATGCGCGGGGCACAAGAGTGGCGGCGCACGCTTTCGATCAGGGAGCGTTATCTCGCGGCCGGGGACCCGGACGCGCTGCCGCCGCCGGACTCTGGTGTCCGTCCCGAGATCGTCATGTCGTGGCGGCGCTCGCTGCTGTCCGGCGTCGACACCGCCGGCACCGACCTGCCGCGCGACGAGTGCGCCGCCATGCCGGGCAGGCTCGTCCGGGCCGCGCGGCCCGTCCTGGAACGCCTGGCCACTGAGATCGCCGGCACCCAGTCGTGGGCCTTTCTCGCCGACCGGGAGTGCCGGCTCGTCGACTACGTCGTCGGCGACCCCGCGCTGACGCCGCAACTGGAACAGCGCGGCGCGTTCCCCGGCGCGCGATTCGGCGAGGACGTGGTGGGGACGAACGGCCTTGGCACCGCCGTGGAGCGGCAGCGGCCGTTCATCGTGGCGGGCAGCGAGCATTTCCGCGCGTACGAGAGCGAAGCCACCACGGCGGGCGCGCCCGTTCGCGACCCGGTGACCCGACGGCTCGTCGGCCTGCTCAACCTGAACTGCCACTACACGCGGACGAGCGACCTGATGCTGCCCTACGTCACCGAACTCGCCCGGGAGATCGAGGCGCGGCTGCTCGACTCCTGGCCGGGCGCCGGCGCGGACCGGGCGCTCCTTGAGGAAGTCGCGCGGATGTGGAAGCACCGGGTCCAGGCGGTCGTCGTGCTGAGCGACGAGGTCTTCGTCGCCAACGCCGCCGCGACCGCGCTGCTCGGCGTCGCGGACCACGAGCTGTTGCGGTCGCTCGCGCGCGAAGCAGTCGCGGCCGGCCGCGCCTGCGGCGCCCGGCTCGACCTCGGCCCTGATCTCGCCGTCATGGCCCGCTGCCAGCCGCTGTCCGCGCCCGCCCGTCACCCGGCCGCCGTGGTCACCCTGACCGCCGCCGGGCCAGCGGCGACGCCCGGTGGGGCGGCTGGCGCGGTCGCCGGGGCGCTGCCCGGCTTGGTGGCCGATGCGGTGCCTGGTTCCGCGGCGCATGCGGCGGCGGACGCGGGCCCCGGCCCGGAAGTACCGGCGGCGGCGGCCTGGACGGGAGCCCGGGAGCCCGCGTCGCGGCGCCTGCGGGGCCAACTGGGGCAAGCCCGTGCCGCGCGACTGCCTGTGCTGCTGCGCGGCGAACGCGGCACAGGGAAGACGACGCTCGCGGAGTACCTGCACGTCGCTGGCGCGGATCGCGATCGCGGGCAGTTCACGGTCACTGACTGCGCGCTCAGCGGGATAGACGCGCACGGCTGGACCCGCCGTCTTGGCGAGGCGCTGACGGACCCGGCGGCCACGGTCGTCTTGCAGCACCTCGATGTTCTCGACCCGGGGCTCGTGGCGGTGACCGCGGGCCTGCTCTCCTCCGCTAGCGCCCGGCTGGCCGCCACGGCGGCGCACGAGGTCTGCGAGCGCGGCGACCTGCTCCCGCTGACCGAGCGGTTCCCCGTCATCGTGGATGTCCCCCCGCTGCGGGAGCGAGCCGCCGACATCCCCGCGCTCATCACCGAGATCATCGCCCAGCTGCGACCCGAGCCGCCGCGACCGCGATGCACTCCCGAGGCCGTCGCCGCGCTGGCGGCGAGCGACTGGCCGGGGAACGTCCGGCAGCTGCGCCAGGTCGTGGCCACCGCGCTTGTCCGCTCGATGTCCTGCGACATCACACTCGGCGACCTGCCGGGCGGCTACCCCGGGGCCGCGCGGGGCAGGCGGCTGACCGGTCTTGACCGGGCCGAACGGCACGCGCTGCTCACCGCGCTGCGCGACGCTGGCTGGGACCGCGAGGCCGCCGCGCGTGACCTGGGGATCTCCAGGGCGACCATCTACCGGAAACTGAAGCGGCACGGGATCAGCCCGCCCGCCGTTCACCTGCAACCAGCGATCCAGGAGGGTGCCTGATGAGCGGACTGCCGGAGCTGCGCGGGAAGGTCGCCGTGGTCACAGGCGGCGCGTCCGGAATCGGCAGGGGCATCGCCACGCAACTCGTCGCCGAGGGCATGCGGGTGGTCATCGCCGACATCGAGGAGGGGGCGCTCGACAAGGCGGCCCGCCAGCTGGGCGTGACCGGGGTGCTGACCGACGTCAGCGACATCCACAGCGTCCAGGCGCTGGCGAAGGAGGCGACGAGCCAGTTCGGCACGGTGCACGTGGTGTGCAACAACGCGGGCATCGGGCCCTTGTCGCCGATCGCCGACCTGACGATGGACGACTGGAACTGGATGATCGGCGTCAACCTGTTCGGGGTCATCCACGGGGTGCAGACGTTCCTGCCGATCCTGGCGGCCAACCCGGACGGCGGGCACATCGTGAACACGGCATCGATGGCCGGGCTTGTCGCTCCGCCGCGGCTCGGCGCCTACTCCGTCTGCAAGTACGGCGTGGTGGCGCTCACGGAAGTGCTCGCCATGGAACTGGCGGCCGAGGGATCGGCCGTGGGGGCGTCGGTGCTGTGCCCTGGCACCGTCAGCACCAACATCGGCACCAGTTCGCGCAACCGGCCGGCGTACTACGCCGGCGGCGGACTCACCGACGTGGACATTTCCCTGGACGACAACCCCTTCTACCGGTTCATCACTCCGGAAGACGCCGGCGCCGTCGTGGTCCGCGCGATCAAGCGCGGCGACCTGTACGCGCTCACTCACCCGGACTGGTATCCGCTCGTTGAGCAGCGCCACCAGGCGATCGCGGCAGCGTTCCGGCAGCAGGCCGCCGACATGGCCTGACGCGGGCTGGGGTGGGCTGACGCGGGCTGGGGTGGGCTGACCGACCGGGCGGCTGGCCCCGCTGAGCGCTGAGCTCTCGGCGGCTGGGGAACATAGCCATGGGAGTGAAAGGACGACCGCAAGAGGCGAGCCCGCCCGCTAAGGCTTGCTGACGGTCAGCAGGACGGCCGAGTCTTCGACCGCCTCCAGGGCGTGCCGGGCGGGCGGCACGATGAGCAGGTCACCGGAGCGGCCTTCCCAGGCCACATCGCCGGCCCTCAGCCGGACCCGGCCCTGCAGGACCTGGAGGGTTGCCTCGCCAGGGCTTTCATGCTCGTCCAGAGCCGAACCCGCGGTCATGGCGATCACCGTCTGGCGCAGGGAATGCTCGTGCCCGCCATACACGGTCTCGGCGCTGCGGCCGCTCGCGGCGGCGGCGGCCAGCTTGGCCTGCGTCCGGACGATGGCATCCAGAGAGAACTTCTCCATGCGCGGAGTCTCCCCCGCCGCGCGAGTCGGCAAGCCAGCAGGCGTCCACGCACTGCTTGTCTAATTTCTACCAATTATTCTGTATAAAATGGCCGCATGGACGCAGAGCGTCTCCTCGTGCCCGAGGACGGCCTGCCGCTTGGCCGCAGCCGCGCCGCCATCCTGGACATGCTGCACGCCGCGGGCCAGCCCGTCGGCGTCCGTGAGGTCGCGGAGCGGACGGGGCTGCACCCGAACACGGCGCGCTTCCACCTCGAGGCGCTTGTCGAGGCGGGCCTGGCCGCTCGCGCGGCAGAAGACAGGGAAACGCCCGGCAGGCCGAGGATCGGGTACCGGGCGGCCGCGGACGGTCCTGGCGGGCGACGGCAGTACCGGCTGCTCGCCGTGATGCTCGCCAGCCTCATCGCGGGCACCATGCCGGAGCCGGCCGCCGCCGCCGAGGCCGCGGGCCGTGAGTGGGGCGCCTACCTCGCCGAACAGCCGCCCCCGTACCAGCGGCTGAGCGCCGCCGAGGCCATCGCGAGGCTGACCGGGATCATGCACGAGCTAGGCTTCGAGCCGCACGCGGTGACCGGCGACGACGGCGGGCAGTACCGGCTGCAGTTGCGCCAGTGCCCTTTCCTCGAGGTCGCCAAGCAGCACCGCGACGTGATCTGCGCGCTGCACCTCGGGCTGATGCGGGGCGCGTTCGCCCGCATGCGCGCTCCGGTCAGCGCCGACGGGCTCGACCCGTTCGTCGAGCCGGGACTGTGCGTCGCACTGCTGTCCGCCCGCGCCGCCGGCTAGCCGCCGCGGAGCACATCGGCGAGCACAGCAGCCTGACTGATATCGAGTTCCCTGGTGGCCGTCAGCAGCGTCACCGGGCCGGCCCGCGCGAGAGCGCCGAGCCGGGCGACGGCCTCCCGCGGGCCGGGCGCCTGGAGCTCCGCGGCGTAGCGGCGGCGGAATTCGGCGAACTTGGCGGGATCGTGGCCGTACCAGGTCCGCAGCTGGGTGGACGGGGCCACGTCTTTCGCCCAATCGTCTAGGCGCGCGGCGTCCTTGCGCAGCCCGCGCGGCCAAATCCGGTCCACGAGGACGCGTGCGCCATCGTCGGGAGACGGCGGGTCGTAGACCCGGCGGACCCGGATGCCGCCGGCGTCACCCGCCACGGCCTGACCCGCCATCCGTCCCTCGGTCGTTGCGCGGCTGGCCGCGGCGCGGCGGGGCCGGCACCGTCTTGCCAGCGAGCACGCGCTCGCGCGGCACCCTGATGAGCTGGCCTGCGGCGTCGCGGACCGCGAACGCGCCGGGGTCGGCGGCCTCCAGGATCCCCAGGATGTCCGCGATCTCATCGCCTCCCGCCGCCGGGCGCCGCCAGCGGATCACGACTCGCTTCCCCACGTCATCGTCGGCAAGCCGGATCGAGTACACGTAACGCACCGCGTGAAACGCCTCCCACTTTTACACTAGAGAATTAGCATAAACACCGGAGGTCTGCGGCTCGGGACGCGCCGGAACGCGCTCCCTGGTGGACAGGAACAGCCGCAGCACCAGGATCCACAGCAGCACCAGGTCGCGTCGTGGCGCCTCGCCCGGCCGGCAGTACAGGCACGCGATGAAGGTCAGCCCGGCGATCGCCGCGAGCGGGAAGTTCAGCAGCCGGTTTCCGAATTCGATCCAGGTGTTGAGCGTGGTCTGCCCGGCCGGGTGAGCGGCGACCGCGCTGGCTTTCGTGCATCGTGGCCAGTTCGGGCGGCCGAGTCCCGGCGAGTTGAGCCGCACGGCCGCGCCCGTGCAGATCAGGACCGCGTTCGCGATGACACACGCGAGCGCGAACCCGCGCGCGCAGGCTTGGGCCAGCCGCAGCACCGGGCGGCAAGACGACCGGCAAGTCCGCACGTGTCCTCCTCTCACAGCCGCCGGCGGCACCGCCGGTCTCAGGCCTCGCCATTATTTATCAAATCCTTTTGTATAAAAGAATGAAGTGGGATCATGTGAGGAAGCGAACATCCGGACGAGCGGGTGAGACCTTTGCCTCAGCGAGGAGGCGACGATGGACAGCGAGCACCCGGTGCGCGAAGAACCCGCCACGGGGCTGGCAGAAGAGGAAGGCGGCGATCCGGTCTGCTGGGCTCATCTGGTCTGCCTCGAGTGCGGCGCCATCACCACCGAGGGCCATCGCCCCGGCTGCCAGTCGGCCGAGGATGACCAGGCGCGCCGCTGTCAGGCCGCGGACTGACGGCGCGAGGGTCATACCTTGCCCCTGGCCACGCCTTCCGGCAGATCGCTGACTGGACGGACGACGGCCAATCCTTCCGGGCGCGGCGTCAATCGTCGCGGCATGGCCGACATGGCGCGGGCCGTCGCAGAAGGGGGCGGACATGGCGAGCAGCGCCGCCGCCTGCGCCGCGTTCAGCGCGGCCGTCGCGCCGCCCGCAGGGCGGCGGTCCGCTCGGCCAGCTTGCCGAGATACGCGGCGATCGTGCGTCGTCCAACCGGGCTCCTGACAGGGATTGAAGCGTGGGGGTCTGCGCCCCAGGCGTCACCGGATCGCGGTTCCGGATGCGCAACGGCGGGGGGTATGCCGCCTGGTATATCCTGATTTATCCGCATATTCGAGCCGTGAGCGCGGATGGCCCCTTTCATGATCACGGGTCAAAGATGGTCGTATTCGTACCCCAACGACCCATGATCATGGTCGCCGCCCGCCCTGTATACCTCGTCGGGGTATTCGAAGGGGGCGGGCTGGCGACTGGGAGCCCGGTAAGCTCGGCCTTTCAACCTCTGTAGGTCGCGGGGGCGGAGTTTGCCGTTTCGATGGCCGTGGCCGGGCTCCCCGGCGGGACGTGGCCGGAGCACGGTGGCGCCGGGGCCAGGAAGGGCGTCAGTGCCTGCCCGCCGGGCCGTGGTCGGCGTGAGCGCCTGCCCGCCGGGGTCCGACGGGGCCGTGGTCAGGGCGAGCGCCTGCCGGCGCTGGTGGACGGTCAGGTAACGGAGGCCGCCGGCATGAGCCGCCTTACGATCATTGCCGCGCGTGAGCTGGCGTCGAGTCCCGCTGGCTTTCATGCGGTGTGCGCGGCGAAGGCGCCAGCAGGCCCAGAGCGCGTGCTCGCCCGACGGCTTCGCCGCGGCGGTGCGTGCCGAGCTTGGCATACAGGTGACGCATGTGGGTCTTGACGGTGTTCGCCGAGACGTACAGTTCGTTCGCGATCTCCTGCCTGGACAGGTGGGTGGGCAGGTAACGCAGCACCCGGAGTTCGCTCTCACTCAGCGGATCTATCAGCCGGACGGGCGAGTCTTTAAGACTCTCCCCATGCACCTCTGGCCCCCCTAGGGGCCCGCCGCGGTCGGCTGGCAGCAGGGAAAGGATCTCGTCGGTCAAGGCGGCGTGCCTGGCGCAGCGCCGGGCGTGCCGCTCAAGCAGTTCGGGCAGGGGGGTCAGGAGGAAAGGCAAGAGGATATGTTCGGGTTCAGCGGCATCGAGCGCGCTCTCAAGCGCGCGTCCCGTGGCAGCAGCATCCCTGAGCATGTCCTGGGCCATCGCCTCGAGCAGGAAAGCGCCTACCTGCCAGCTCTGCCGGACCACTGGAGCGGAGCCATCCTGGACCGGCGCCAGCGCGGCGGACGCGGCGCGCGGGTCACCCTGGGCCAGCCGCAGCACCGCTTGCGCATTGCGCGCCTCCCCGCGGTCACGCTCCTGGTCACCGAAGCCCGCGAGAACGCGTCCGGCGGCCTCCATGTGACCCATGCGCACCAGCGCGAGCACCCGCAATGCCCGTGCACGCGGGACGATCAGGCCTGAGTCGCCGAGGGGGCCCGATAGCCGTTCGGCGGCCTGGAACGCGGTCAGTGCGCCGGCGTCACGGCCGTACGCCAACTCGATCAGACCGCGGGCGTAGTAGGCCACCACCGCTGTCGTTGGCTCGGCTTCGGCTCTGACGGTGCGTTCGGCACGTTCGATCCACAGTTCGGCCTCCTCCAGCCGCCCCTGCCAGGCCAGCACGTACGCGAGCGTCATGTAGGCGACCCCGACCGCCGGCTCGTCGACCCAGCCGTGCCGCTCCGCCAGCTCAATCGCCTGCCTGCTGCGCTCGGCCGATCGCGCGAACGACCGCTCGAGCCCGGCCGGCCCCTGGTACGCCAGGCCGGTGAACTCCAGATAGGGCCGCCCGATCCGTCGCGCCAGCAGGACACCCTGCTCCAGGTGCCGGCTCGCCTCCTCGAACCGGGCCGTCCAGAGCTCCGCTGTGCCGAGGCTGACCAGCGCCAGCGCTCGGAGCTCTTCGCCCGTTCCTGGCTGCGCCACGTCCGGGGCCTCGGCCGCCGCCTGCAGCCGCCACGCCTCCTCGGCCACCGCCGCCAGATCGCCGCGCTGGCGGGCCACTAGCAGCCGGACAACGCCGAGCAGCAGTCGCACCTGGCCGTCCCGGCCGGCCGGCACCAGCGCCTCCCCCCGCGCGGCCCACCCCAGATACCGCTCGGCCGTCTCCAGCGACCCGTGCGTCAGCTCATCAGCCGCGGCGAGCACGGCCAGTTCGGCATCGGCCGCGGAGGCTCCGAGCGGAAACGCGCCCAGGAGCGCGTGCACGGTAGCGGCCTGCCCCCCTAGCCGCAGTCCTGCCCAGTGGTCGGCGAGCAGCCGGATGGCCAGCCCCCAGTCCCGCGCCGCCTGCGCGTGCCCGATTGCTTCCACCGGATACCCGTGCTCCGCGAACCAGGTCGCGGCCGCCTGATGCAGCGCGGTGACCTCTTCTGGGGCGGTGCGCAGCAGCTCCTGTTGCAGCAGGCCGGCGAACAGGTGGTGGTAGCGGAACCAGGACCGGCCCGCGTCCAGCGCCACCACGAACGCGTTGGCCTCCTCCAGCTGCTGCAAGATCTGCTCCCCGCCCGGACTCCCCGTCAGGGCGTCGGCGAGCGGGCCGGACACCCGTTCCAGCACGGACGTCCGCAGCAGCAGCAGCCGGACGCGTGCCGGCTGCCGGTCAAGCACCTCGGCCAGCAGATATTCCGCCACCGTCCGCTCGGTGCCTGAGAACCCGGCCGCCAGCCGCTCCGGATCCTCGTGCCCGGCCAGCGACAGCGCCGCCAGCCGCAGCCCCGCCGCCCACCCCTCGGTCCGCTCGTACAACGCGCCGAAGGCCGCGTCGGACAGCCGCACCCCGGCCGCCTGGAACATGTCCCGCGCCTCGGCCGGACTGAACCGCAGGTCATCAGCGCGGATCTCGGTCAGCTCGCCCTCCAGCCGCAGCCGGTGCAGCCCCAGCCGCACGTCCTGCCTGGTCGCCAGCATGAACCGCAGCTCGCGCGGGGCACGCAGCACCAGCAGCTCCAGCTGGCGCAGAACCTCACCCCGGCCGAGCTCGTGCACATCGTCGATCACCAGCCAGATCCGGTCCCGCAGCGACGCCAGGTCCGTCAGCAGCAGCTCGGTGATCGCCCAGCCGTCCAGGTCCGGCGCCGGGCTCAGCTCCCGCACCAGCCCCGAACCGGCCGAAGTCCGCCGCAGCGCACCCAGCACCGACAGCCAGAACGACTGCGGATCCCGCTCACCCTGGCCGGCCGGCACCCACGCGGCAGCGTCCGCCAGGCCCGCCTCAGCGATCCACGACCGCAGCAGGACCGACTTCCCGCTCCCGGCAGGCGCCGACACCACCGTCACCCGTGCCGAGGCTCCAAGCCGCTCGAACAGCCTCGGTCGCGCGACAACTCCCTGTATCCCCGAATGAACGACGCGCATGCTAACGGATTCCGTACCCACCATCGCAGCCCTTGACGTGCGGTATTACGTCACCCACTGTGGGTGAACCAGCGCGACACGGCAGACCTGCGTTCGCATCGCGGCGGCTCGGCACGTGCCGCCGCGGCGAGTGCGTCAGGCGATCCCAT
>Ga0335073_10012249_pt1 | contig 12045 bp, 7 predicted proteins | sample Lox_Sample_22_FD_207093 | JGI IMG/M metagenome (GOLD analysis project Ga0335073, IMG submission 207093) | Soil microbial communities from Loxahatchee National Wildlife Refuge, Florida, United States - Lox_Sample_2.2 | ecosystem: Environmental > Terrestrial > Soil > Wetlands | place: USA: Florida... | reverse complement strand
TATGCCATCTGTGTTCTCTCTGCCGATGAGCCGGACAAGATCGTTGTCGCACGCAACGGCCCTCCCGTGGTCGTCGGTCTGGGTGAAGGTGAATATTTTGTCGCCTCCGATGTGCCCGGCATTCTCCATCACACCCGTAACCTGTATTTTCTCGCCGATGGCGACGTTGCCGTCCTCACGCGAAGCGGCGTGGAGCTTACCGATCTCGACGGCAACCGCATCGAGCGTCCGGTGCAGCGAATCCTGTGGGATCCCATCCAGGCGGAAAAAGGCGGCTACAAGCACTTCATGCTCAAGGAGATTTTTGAGCAGCCGCGCGCCATTCGCGACACCACGCTGGGACGCATTTCGCTCGACAGCGGCAAAGTCTTCCTGGAAGAAATGAGGATCACGGGCGAGGAGTTCCGTAAAACCGGCAAGATCAACATCGCTGCCTGCGGAACGAGCTGGCACGCTGCAACGGCAGGCAAATTCATGATCGAGCGTCTTGCCCGCATTCCTGTCGAAGTGGATTACGCCAGCGAATACCGCTACCGCGACCCGATTACTCACCCATCCGACATCGGGCTGCTGATTACGCAATCGGGCGAAACCGCCGACACCATCGCCGCGCAGCGCGAAATGGTCGCGAAAGGCTCGAAGACCATCGCCGTCTGCAACGTCGTAGGAGCGATGATCGCGCGCGAGGCCCACGGCGCCATCTACACGCACGCCGGCCCGGAGATCGGCGTGGCGTCCACCAAAGCCTTCACCGCGCAGTTGGTCGCAATTTTCCTTTTTGCCGTTCATCTGGCGCAAATGCGCGGGACGGTCACGGAAGACGAAGGCCGGAGATTGCTCGAAGGCCTGAGCCTGCTCCCGGGCAAAGTTGAAGAAGTGCTTCGCAGCGCGGACAGCGTCTGCGAGCAGCTTGCAAAAATCTATTCGACGGCGCGTGATTTTCTCTTTCTTGGCCGTGGCATCCACTACCCCATTGCTCTTGAAGGCGCATTGAAACTGAAGGAAATCTCCTACATCCACGCCGAAGGCTACCCCGCAGGCGAGATGAAGCATGGACCGAACGCACTGATCGATGAGACGCTGCCCGTAGTCGTGCTGGCGACGAAGGACGACAGCAACCGCGACTCAAAACTGCGCTACGAAAAAACGCTGTCGAATATTCAGGAAGTCACCGCGCGGTCGGGCAAAGTCATCGCCGTGGCCATCGAGGGCGACGAGCACATCAAGCAGCTCGTCGACCATGTGCTCTGCGTGCCGCCCGCGCCTGAGCTTCTTCTGCCTGTTCTCGACGTGATCCCGCTGCAGTTGCTGGCCTACCACATCGCCGTGCGCCGCGGCTGCGATGTAGACCAGCCGCGCAATCTCGCAAAATCGGTGACGGTGGAATAGGCTGGTTCCGGTCGTCACGCAATACACTGACAGAATCAAGCGAGGAAAGCAGAATATGGAGATTAGGAAAAGCGGCTCACAACCCTCTGGCAGGGGGCCGGAAGATTGGTTTACCGGCACGGTGCGGATCGATCCGCTGTTTGCCGCGCCCGGTCCCGCGCGTGTTGCCTGTGCAAGCGTCACCTTCGAGCCGGGAGCGCGTACCGCCTGGCATACACACCCGCTTGGACAGACCCTCATCGTCACGGCAGGCTGCGGCCGGGCGCAGAGCTGGGGTGGTTCAATCGAAGAGATCCGTCCGGGCGATGTGGTCTGGTTCTCGCCCGGCGAAAAGCATTGGCACGGAGCCGCGCCCGCCACAGCCATGACGCATATCGCCATTCAGGAAAAACTCGATGGAAAGAACGTCGACTGGTTGGAGAAGGTCAGCGACGAACAATACGGCGGCTGATCAGCCGCACTCTTATGCAGAACGCTATCCGCATACGCCCGCACCATCTGCTCTGCATGCTGACCTTCGTCGGCAAAGGATACACTCCTGAGTTCATCGCCAACTTTGAACGCATAGCCCGTCTCATTGCTTCCGGAAATCAGGCCGTCGAAATCGTGCTCGGTCCGGACGACCTCTGCGCTCCGCTTCTCACCGATCCGGCATGTCATTGCCGCAACGTCAGCGTGCTTGAGCGCGATCGTCTCGCAGCTGAGGCATTGGCCGGCCTGCTGCGGCAACCTGTAGAAAATGGCTCGATATTTCTGCTTTCAGGCGATGTTCTCGATGAATTACGGCTTGCTTTTCACGCCGGAACCATCCGGAGGGCATGCCGCGGCTGTCAATGGTCGGAGTTTTGCGATCACATCGCTGCGGAAAACTTCAATCAGACCGTGCTGCTTTGCGGCAAGCCGGTTCTGTAAGGACCACCGCTTCCCTTCTGGCCATTTCGCTTCGCGCGCGCCTGCTGTTGCTGCTGTTCCATCTGCTGCAACTGCAGAATTGGCGATGCCGGCGGCGGCGGTTCGAGCGCGCGCTCCACATGCACCGACCAGTCTTCCGGGATCGGCCAGTCTTCGTCCGTTTGAGGGGCCGTTTCATGCGCACTCACCTGGACCGCTACACACAGCTCGCTCGATGTTCGGCCGCGATACACGCCGCGCGTCGGAGGCACATCGCCATAATCACGGCCCAGGGCCGTCCGGACATGCGACTCGTGCGCAAGCAGATCGTTGGTAGGGTCGAAACCCACCCATCCCAGATGCGGCAAAAACGCGTCGACCCATGCGTGCGTCGCGCACTCCATCGAGCGCACATGGTCTTTGGGATCATGATGCAGATATCCGCTGACGTAGCGGCAGGGTATGCCCAGATGGCGCACCAGGGCGATCATGATATGCGAAAAATCCTGGCACACCCCTTCGCGCTTTTCCAGCGCCTCGTCAATCGGCGAATCGACCCGCGTGCTTGTTGGAACATAAGCAATGGCGTCGTGCAGGCGTGTATTCAGTTCGCGCAAAAGTTTCAGCGGGTCGTCGCGGCGCACGGCCTCAAGTTCTTTGGCCAGCTTCAGCAGGCTGGGAGTGGGTGTGGCGAACCTGCTCGGCAGCAGCATCTCCCAGTAATCTCCGCCGCGAACAATCTCATCAAGCTCCTGCCACGCAGGCGGATCGAGCGAATCTGGAATGGCCGCCAGGTCCTGCAGCTCCACCAGCGCGCGCCCGATAATGACCAGCTCTTTGTGTTGCCCCGGAATATCGAAGTGATGAACATTGTTGCCGAGATGATCGCGGTACGACGAAACGCGGCACCGCGGGCTTACCGACAGGGAGAAGCTGAAGCACCGCTGGTTGGTGTCGGTCCGCGGATGGATTCGCACCTCCGTTAGCGATTCACTGACAGGCTGCTCGTATTCGAACCGGGTCATGTGCCGGATTGAGTAAAAATTCATCGCTTTCTCCCTCAGACCGTGAGCGCAGTATCCACGGCATAGCTGATGTAGAGCCGGTAAATCAATTCCTGAATGATGCGGCATTGCCCGAGGACATCGCGCAGATACGCCGCCGTGTCCCGCGCGAGAATCTCGTCAATCTGCGCAAAGCACAGTGAAGCCTGGAGCCTTCCCGCGCGGCGCGCCAGCTCCTCCGAGTACGAACGCCGTCCTTCGCTTTGAATTCCCGCCAGTGCCTCGGTCAGGCAGTTGACCGAATACCTCAGCGAGTGCGGAAACAGCGGGTTGAGCAGGAGAAATTCCAGAACGCGCCCCGGAGTCAGGTCCGCCGTATTGACGGTGCAGAACGCTTCAAACGCAGTGCAGCTGCGCAGCAAACCTACCCACTCCAGATACTGCGCAGAATCGATCATCCCTCCCGGTGCGCTGAACGAATTGCGGTAATACAGCTCGAGCAAAGTAGCAATTGCCGTTGACCGCTCCATGTACCGGCCGGCACGAATGAAATGCCACCCCTCGCCGTGGGACATCGTCGTATCCGTCACGCCCTCGAACAGATGAACTCCATCGAGCAGCGTCTGCAGCCGGTCAGATACGGTAGCGTAGCGCTGCGGCGTTCGCATCGTCGTCATGCTGTGATACAGCCTGTTCAGCTTCTGCCACTGCTCGCTGCTGATTTCGTCGCGCACCTGGCGCGCGTTTTCGCGCGCCGCGCCAATACATGCGGCTACCGATGCCGCATTCGTAATGTCGAAGCACATGGCGTCGATTACATCGTCGAGCTTCCGCTCACGCACCGTATCGGGAACGGCGAGCGCCTGCATCATCCTCTGCCAGCCTGCATCCGACTTGGGCGCCGGGCCCTCAAGCATCAGGTTCAGGTTCACATCGAGCACACGAATCGTATGCTCGGCGCGCTCCAGGTAGCGCCCGATCCAGTACAGGCTGTCCGCTACTCGCGAAAGCATCCCTGCGCCGTCTCCATTCCTTTACGACTCCAGTTTCTATGACTCCAGCACCCAGGTATCTTTGCTGCCGCCGCCCTGCGACGAATTCACCACCAGCGATCCTTTTTGCAGCGCCACACGCGTCAGCCCGCCCGGAACGATATTGATCTGGTCGCCGAACAGGATGTAAGGGCGCAGGTCCACGTGCCGCGGCTCGATTTCGTTGCCGATCAGGCAGGGCGCACGCGAAAAATTGAGCACCGGCTGCGCGATAAAATTCCGCGGCTCCGCTTCAATCGCAGCTTTGAATTTTCCCCGCTGCTCCTGTGTGCTGTTTGGCCCAACCAGCATGCCGTATCCGCCCGACTCGCCCACCGGCTTCACGACCATCCTTTCCAGGTTTTCGATAACGTGCTGCCGCTTCCCGGGATCGGTAAGGATATATGTCTCCACGTTGTTCAGCAGCGGGTCTTCGCTCAGGTAGTAGCGAATGATCTCCGGGACCCACGCATAAATTGCCTTGTCGTCCGCAAGCCCTGTGCCAAATGCATTCGCCAGGGTCACGTTGCCTGCGCGATACGCATTCATAAGCCCCGCAACGCCCAGGATCGAATCCGGCCGAAAGACCAGCGGATCGCAGAAGTCGTCGTCCACGCGGCGATAAATCACATCCACGCGGCGCAGCCCCGCCGTCGTCCGCATGTAAACAATGTTGTCGTGCACCAGCAGATCGCGCCCCTGCACCAGTTCCACGCCCATCTGGCGCGCCAGGTATGTATGTTCAAAATACGCCGAGTTATACACGCCCGGCGTAAGCAGAACGATCGTCGGCTCCGGCCTGCCTTCTGGCGCCAGCGACCGCAGCGTATTCAGTAAAAGCTGCGCGTAGTGATCAATGGGCCGGATGCGATGGCTCAAAAACAGCTTCGGCAGCGTGCGCTTCATCGCGCGGCGGTTCGTGAGCATATAGGAAACGCCGCTGGGCACGCGCAGGTTGTCTTCCAGCACGACGAACTCGCCGCTGTTCAGCCGCAGCAGGTCCGTTCCGGTAATGGCGATATAGATGTTCCGCGGGACCTGCAGGCCGCGCATCTCGCACCGGAAGTGCTTGCAGGTAAAAACCACCTCGCGCGGAATGACCCCGTCGTTGAGAATCTTCCCTTCGTGATACACGTCGTGCAGAAACAGGTTCAGCGCCGTAATGCGCTGCTCAAGGCCCTTTTCAATCTGCTCCCACTCCCTGCCGGTGATCAGCCGCGGCAGCAGATCGTACGGAAAGATTCGCTCTGTCCCCTCTTCGCGGCCATACACGGTAAACGTGACGCCCTGCGTCATGAAGGACGCGTCCGAGGAAAGCTTTCTCGCCTGCAGCTCCTCGGCCGGCATCTCCAGAAAGGCCTTCAGCAGATCGCGGTATTCGGGACGCACCTGGCCGTCGGCCGCGAACATTTCGTCATACGCATCGTCAAGGTGATAGTGCGGCAAAGCCGTGTCGTAGGGCGGCATCGGCCTCGGAGTCGCCGTTTCGGGTCTCGTCTCTACGCTCATTGCTCGCCACAGTAGCTCCGGTCGGCCCGGAAGACAATTTGTAACGGCCCAATGCAAAGATCGTCGCTAACGTGTATTGGCATCGCGGTATCCTGAATGGAAATAAACTGGCTGAGATGCTGAAAATCCGGTCAACGTTTGAACTCTAAATTGCAGCACAATCGTCCAAAGCGCAAGAGAATTCAGGAAGAGACAAGGGAAAAATGACCTACTGCGTCGGGATCAAGACACACCAGGGATTAGTGATGGCATCCGATTCGCGGAGCAATGCCGGGCACGATCAGGTCAATGTCTGTCGCAAAATGCATACCTTCGCAAGGCCCGGCGAGCGCGCCTTTGTGCTTTTGACCAGCGGCGGCTTGTCTCTCACGCAATCCGTCATTACGTTGCTCCGGCAGGACTTCAACGCCGGCTGCGGGCTGGCCTCTGCGAAGACCTTTTACGACGCAGTGCGCTGTGTCGGCGAGTATGTGCGCCGCGTTGCCGAAATGGACCGCGCCGCGCTTGAAGCCGACGGCTGCTGCTTCAATATCCATTTGCTTATCGGCGGCCAGATCAAAGGTGAAGCGCCGCAGCTTTACCTCATCTATCCGCAGGGAAATCCCCTCGCCGTTACCAACGAAACGCCGTTTCTACAGATCGGCGAATACAAATACGGCCGGCCGATTCTCGAACGCGGCCTCGTCTATTCGAAAACCACGCTCGAATCCGCGGCGCTCTATGCTCTGCTCTCCTTCGACGCGACCATGCGATCGAATGCGACTGTCGGGCCTCCCATCGAGATGATGATCTACCGCAACGACTGCCTGGAGTTCGATGAATATTGTTGTCTCGACGCCAATGACCCGCAGATGCTTGGCATTCACAAACAATGGGAGAGCGCGCTGCGCAACGCCGTCGAAGCGCTTCCGGAGATTCAGTTCAATGCCTGCCTCTCAAATACATGATCACTGCCAGGCCTAACCGCGCGCCAGATAGATAAGCCGCAGAACGAACAGCACAGCCAGCGTATAAAGCATCCAGTTTTTCCTCATTCCCCGGCCTGTGAGCAGTTCCAGCGCCGCATAGGCGATCAGTCCGAAGCTCAGCCCCGTGGCAATCGAGTAAGTCAGCGGAATCGTGATCAGCGTCAGGAATGCCGGGATCGCAATTCGCGGATTGCTCCACTCAATCTTCCCCACTCCCGCCAGCATCAATGCGCCTACAAGAATCAGCGCCGGAGCTGTCGCAAAAGTTGGAATCGCTCCGATGAGCGGCGCAACGAACATCGCAATCAGAAAGAGCAGGCCCGTCGTAATCGCGGCCACGCCCGTGCGCCCGCCTGCGGCAACCCCCGCCGCCGACTCGATATAGCTCGTTACCGTGCTCGTTCCCGCCAGCGAGCCGACGATTGTGCTGGTAGCGTCTGCGAAAAAAATGCGGTCCAGCCGCGGAATCGTCCCGTCACGAGCGATCAGCCCGGCGCGCTCGGCGACGCCAACCAGCGTACCGATGTTGTCGAACAGATCGACAAAGAGAAACACGAAGATGATCTCGAAAGCATTCAGGCGCAGCGCTCCGCGAAGATCAAGATGGAAGGCCGTCGCGCGGATCGCGCTGAAGGAGAAGTTTTCAGGAGTCCAGTGCACCTGATGCGCTGCGATGCCCAGCAGCATCGTGCCCAGAACGCCGATCACCATCGAGGCCTTTACACGAAAAGCCTCGAGCACCGAAATCAGCATGATGCCGAAGATCGCGAGAGCGGCCGTTGGCTCGTGAAGATTTCCCAGCGTAACCGTAGTCGCGCTGCTGGGAACGATGATTCCGGCGTTGCGCAGGCCGACGAACGCAATAAACAGCCCGATGCCTCCGGCAACCGCCGCATGCAGATGATATGGAATCGCCGCCAGCAGAAGCTGCCGGATGCCCGTAAACGTCAGCAGCAGAAAAATCACTCCGGAGACGAAGACGGCGCCGAGCGCCGTCTGCCACGGCACGCCCATTCCCTTCACGACCGTGTACGTGAAATACGCATTCAGCCCCATCCCCGGAGCCAGCGCCAGCGGATAGTTCGCCAGTGTGCCCATCAGGATCGAGCCGAACGCTGCGCACAGGCACGTCGCTGTCGTCACAGCGGCAAGCGGCATTCCCGTCGCCGAAAGAATCGACGGATTCACGAAGATGATGTATGCCATCGTGATAAACGTGGTCAGCCCGGCGAGAAGCTCCGTTCGCCAGTTGGTGCTGTGCTCTGAAAAACGGAAATACTCCTCAAGGCGAGTGCGCATCTGCGGAACAATCCCTTCAATGGACCTTTCAGGGGGTAAGGTTTGTCAAAGAATAACTGAAGTGTTCCGGCTGCAAAGGGTCAAAAGGCCGTCTGCTCGCATGTCGCGGCTAGGCCCGCGCACGGCAATAAATAAAACTTATTCGGCGCGAAGAAAGCTTCTATAGTCGAATTTTTCCAGCAGCGGTTCTCCGTCCTTCAGGTATCCTCCCCTCAAAACGCTGCTCCATCTCCAGATGGTTGACTGCCAATCCCTTCCTGAAGCAGGAGTTGTTAGAACAAATTTCATTTTTACCGGCACGGCCGAAGCAGCATTGCTGCTCACGGCCCATTTGCAGTTTTTTCGTTTGATTTTTCTGAGTGAGGCAAATCTGTGATGTCCAGGTCAAGTAGGCTCTTCGCCGCATTTCTGTTTTTCCTCGTTCCTTCAGTCGCGTCCCATGCCCAGCAGACTCTCGGCGCAATCTCAGGTCTTGTAACCGATCCCTCGGGCAGCGCGCTGCCGGATACTACGGTGACTGCCGTAGCCGACCAGACGGGTCTCACGCGCATGGCCAGGACTGGCGCCGATGGTACATACAATCTCTTCAATCTCCCCATCGGCGCCTACACGCTCACCTTTACGCACGACGGCTTTGACACGCAGAAGATCCCGTCCATCCTTGCGCAGGCTGACCGCACCGCTTCCGTCAATGCGCAGTTGAAAGTCGGCAAGGTGAGCACCTCGGTCACGGTCGAAGACACGCCGCTGATGAACGCCACCGACACCACCAACGGCTACGTGCTCGACAAGCAGCAGATTGACGCCATCCCTCTGCCCACCGGAAGCTTTACCGGCCTGGCCATCCTCTCTCCCGGCGTAAACGCCGAGTTGCCCGGCGGCACTGGAGTGAACAGCGGCCTGGGCAATGCGCCGATCTGGGCCAACGGCCAGCGCGATACCTCAAACACCTTTCAGCTGAACGGCGTCGACGCCAGCAACCTCTTCAACGGCAAGACCACCAGCCAGGTGGCCTCGGCCCGCGTCGTCAATAACACGGGCATCAACACCAACACGCCTGCCGGCGTCGAGCAGAGCGCCGCGTCGGTTTACCTCGCCATTGGCAATGCCATCCCCACTCCCGCGCCGGAAACGGTGCAGGAGGTCCGTGTCAACGCCTCCATGTACGACGCGCAGCAGGGATCCACCAGCGGCGCGCACATCGACCTGAGCACCAGCTCCGGCAGCAACGCGTTCCATGGATCTGTCTATGGAAACCGTGGAACCAACTGGATCAACGCCGCGCCCTTCTTCTTCAAAAACAACACCGGCATTCCCGACGCCTATAAAAACCCGCAGTTGCACCGCTATGTCGCAGGCGGAACCTTCTCCGGGCCCATCGTCAAGGACAAGCTCTTCGGCTTCGTCAGCTATCAGCACCTGCACGTCTCCGATCAGGAGACCGGCGACAATCTGATCGCCGTTCCTCCCGGTCTGAACGATACCAACCGCACCCCTGACGGCCTTGCCACGCTGGTCAATAACAACTGGGGAGACACCGACGCGGAAAACGGCTTCACCGTCGGCGCTGCCGACTGGGCCAACAATCCCGTCGGATTGGCCCTCTTTCAGGCAAAATTGCCCAACGGCCAGTGGCTCATTCCTAATGACAATGGCCATGTTCCCGACGCCCTGTCCCCCTCCAACGCCTTCGAGACCGGGACCTCATATTTCATGGCCGATCAGGCGGTCGCCAACCTCGACTGGAACGCCTCGTCGAAAGACGCGCTCAGCCTGAAGTACTACTATCAGCACGATCCCAACAGCACGCCCTATGGAACCTCCAGCATACCCGGCTTTACCGAGCGCATGGACGCCGGCTCCCAGGTGGCCAGCATCAACAACACCCAGTTGTTCAGCCCGTCCTTCAGCCTCACGGAGACATTCGGCTTCCTGCGTGAAAAGGCCTATAGCACCAACGACCAGCTTTGGGGTCTGGGCCAGCCCGGCTCGCCGATTGCCGGCATGACCACCAGCTTCGGCTCCTATTTCCCCGGCGTCACCATCGTCGATATCCTCGGCGATTACGGGACCAGCCTCGGCCTGCCGCAGCAGATGCTGAACATCGGACCGAGCGCCGCCAATCAGAGCCCGTTTACCGGCATCTTCCAGAACCGCATTGAGCCCTCCGTCAATGCCATCTGGACCAAGGGCGCACATTCGCTCACCTTCGGAGCCAGTTGGTCATACACGCAGTTGAATGTTCGCGACCTGCGCACAGGAAAAGGCAATCTCGCCACGCCGGACTTCTCCACCTACGCCATGAACTGGGTAACGCCCTACTCCACCGACGGATTCGTAGCGAGCACGTTCCTGCAGGGCAATGCCAACCGCTACTATCGCGCCAACCAGACCGGCCTCTACATCGAGGATAAGTACCAGATTCGTTCCAATCTCAGCATTACGGCAGGCGTCCGTTACGACTGGAACGGCGGTCTCACGGAAAAATACGGCCGCCTCTACAACTTCGAGCCGTCGCTCTACAGCTACGACGCCGGATCCGACGCCATCGTCAATCCCGGCTTCATCATCGCCGGCAATAACGTTAACGGGACCCACGGCGTCAGCAACACCACGCTTACCGGACGCCAGTGGGGCATCGCCCCGCGCCTGGGATTTGCATACCAGCCGTCGGTCTTCCACGATAAACTCGTCGCCCGCGGCGGCCTCGGCTTCTACTATGACCGCGGCGAGCTTTATACCTACCTCTCGCCCGGCTATGCCGCCGGTGAAGTTTCGGGCGGCCCATTCGGCGTCAGCCAGACTCCGCCTTTCGTTACCGGACAAAGCTGCCCATACACCGCGTCCCCGTATGGCAACACCAGTTTTCTGTACAACTACTACATCCCTATCTGCGGTCTTGCCCCCTTCACTCCGGTCGATGGCAGTGAGCTTGACTACAACCTGGCCAATCCCTGGGGTATGACGCGTTCCGCTCCGCCGAACAATCCCAGCGCCGCCGATCTCATCGATTACCTGCCCAATGCCGCCGGCATAATCGCCGGCGCCCAGCCGTTCACCCTCGGCGACTACAACCGGACCAACAAGCTGCCTTACAGCATTAATTTCACTCTCGACCTCGAATGGCAGCCGCGCAACGATCTCATGATCGAGGTCGGTTATGTCGGCAACCTCGGACGCCACCAGGTGATTCCGCTGCCCTTCAACCAGGCGCAGATTGCCACCACCGGCAAGCCCACGCACCCCGGCGGCGTTGCCGCGCAATACTTCAGCTACGGATACACAGTCTACGACCCGAACACCTTCGAGCCGATCTGCGTCAATGACCCGGGCTGCACCACCAACGCCTACGGATACATGCAGCAGAACTACGAAGGCGGCAACGTCGACCTCCGCGTTCCCTACATCGGCTTCTCATCCGAATCCGAGTCCTATACTGCGGCTGGAATCTCCTCCTACAACGCTCTGCAGGCGCACGTGGAAAAGCGGCTCAGCCACGGGATGCAGGCCGGCGTTTCCTACACCTATTCCCACGCAACCGACGAGCAGAGCGCCCTGGGCCTCTTCTACAACGGCAACAACCCTCTTAACCTGCGCAGCGGCTATGGATCGGCCGACTTTGACCGCACCCACGTCCTCAACTTCACCTATGGGTTCTATTTGCCGAAGCTCGCCAGAACCAGTACGCTTGCGGGCAAGCTGGTGAATGACTGGTCGCTCACCGGCCTTGCCGTTATTCAGAGCGGACAGCCTTACAGCGTCATCGACTACTCCGGCGCCGTGGGAAGCATTTACTACAGCACCTTCAACGGCATCACCAATCCCATCGTCCCTCTTGCGCCCGGCTGCACTCCGAAGACCGCGCTCACCGGACACTCAGGCGCCTTTTACAATGAGGCCGACGCCAACACCGCCGCTCTCAAGGCCTCTTGCTTCACTCTGCCGTTGATACCT
>Ga0335073_10012246_pt1 | contig 12045 bp, 9 predicted proteins | sample Lox_Sample_22_FD_207093 | JGI IMG/M metagenome (GOLD analysis project Ga0335073, IMG submission 207093) | Soil microbial communities from Loxahatchee National Wildlife Refuge, Florida, United States - Lox_Sample_2.2 | ecosystem: Environmental > Terrestrial > Soil > Wetlands | place: USA: Florida... | reverse complement strand
GCCAGCGCTCGTTGCGCCGCGGCGTCCTTCTTGAAACGAGCCATGGCCGGCGTTTGATTTTCCGGCATGTCGCTCTTGGGATCGATGGGCGGCTGACCGCCCTTGGGTGACGCCAGGGTCAGTTCGACGCCTGCATCACGAAAAACGAAATAGGGTGCCGCAAATTCCTCAAGCCAGAAGCCCGTCTTGCGGCCGGTGTTGCCGAGTTGATCGTGCGAAGTAAGCACCATCAGGATCTTCATTCTCCATCTCCTTCTCTTCGGTGTTTCGGCCTCCGACGGCGTCGGACGCATGAGGCATGAAAGCAAAACATCATAGGGGCTGACAATTGGACCATGGTATTGGTCCTGGCTCGACGCGATCGGGTAGCACGCGACGCCGGCAATCGGCAGCGACCCGATACTATCGTCTAATTGCGCTGATACTCTGTTTTTGGCTCAATCATGGAGTTACAGGTAAGTAATCATCATGAACCTATTCCATCTCTGGGGACATCCAAACACCGGGCGAAAGGGATGAACGTGGTGCCTGGATCCAGCGCGTTCGCAGGAGAAATTTGAAGATGGAAAAGAAAAAGACGGTGATCATCACCGGAGCCGGTAAAGGTATCGGCGCTGCCCTTGTCGAGGCCTTCTTGACTCGTGGCTACAACGTGGTGGCCAACTCGCTCAACTTCACCAACGGCGAGCGTGGCGCGCGGTCCGATTTCGAACTTGTCCGGGGCGACATCGGACACAAGCACACGGCCGAAAAGGTGGTCGAGTCCGCAATTTCGAGATTCGGATCGATTGACCACGTGGTGAATAATGCCGGCATCTTCAAAGCCAAGTCCTTTGTCGACTACAGCGCCGACGAATTTCGCCAGTTCGTTTCCACCAACCTTGAGGGGTTCATCTTCATTACGCAGCTTGCTGTAAAGCAGATGCTCTCACAGGGCGCGGGAGGTAGCGTGACAACCATTACTGCAGCCTTGGCCGACAACCCAATCTCCGGGGTTCCGGCCTCGATACCCATGATCACAAAAGGTGGCCTCAATACGGTGACTCGAAGCTTGGCAATCGAGTATGCGAAAAAGAACATCCGCTTTAATGCCGTGGCGCCCGGCGTGGTCGACACTCCCATGCACCAGAAGGACGATAAAACACATTTGAGTAGCCTTAATCCGATGGGCATAGTCGCTGATGCACAAGATATCGCCGATGCGGTGATGTATTTGACAGAGGCGCGTTATGTTACCGGGGAGGTGCTGCACGTGGACGGTGGTGCGCACATGGGCAAATGGTGAGCGCGAAAGACCCGCTACCGGCTGGTGCGGAGAGCCGGTTGCAGAGTCTGGGAATCGAACTGCCCGCGCCGCCGACACCGTTCGGTGTCTATGTCGAAGCGCTGCAGACGGGGAATCTGCTTTTTCTGAGCGGCATGCTGCCTGTGATAGACCACAAGCCAAAGTACGTCGGCCGCGTTGGCAAGGAGCTTGATGCGGAAGCTGCGCGCGACGCCGCGCGCACCGCCGTTCTGAGCGGGCTGGCCGCGGCCCGCCAGCACCTTGGTTCTCTCGATCGAATCTCTCGCGTGATTCGGCTGGGCGTGTACATCGTGACCTTCGGCGATTTCTTGGACCTGCCGAAGGTCGCCGATGGCGCCTCGGAACTGCTCGGCGAAATCTTTGGAAGAGATAAACCTCCCGTGCGATCCGTGCTCGGTGTCGCGAGCCTGCCGCTCGGAGTGCCGATCGAACTCGAACTGACCTTCGAGGTTGCAGAGGAATTGAGGCGAGAGTGAGAACCACAGGAACTCGACTTCGAATTCCGCTGGCGCTTGTGATGATGCTCGCAACAACGCTGGGTCTTGTCGCCCAGAAGGAGGACGCGGCTATGGAACAGCATGTGTTTTATCGCACCGTGAAGGTAAATGGCTTGAACATTTTCTATCGCGAGGCAGGGCCTAAGGACGCTCCGGTGCTTCTTCTGCTTCACGGCTTGCCGTCTTCATCTCGCATGTTCCAGCCGCTGCTGACGCGGCTCTCGGATAAATTTCACATGATCGCGCCCGACTATCCCGGATTCGGACACAGCGACTGGCCCGATCCGAGGGACTTCAGCTACACCTTCGACCACATCGCGCAAGTCATGAATAGCTTTACGGAAACGCTGGCATTGTCGCATTACACGCTGTACATGCAGGACTATGGCGGCCCGGTTGGCTTTCGCATGGCTTTGGCGCACCCTGAGCGAATTCAGGCCCTCATCGCGCAAGACGCGGTCGCGCATAACGAAGGACTCGGAGCAAACTGGGCAACGCGGCGCGCATTCTGGGCCGATCGTGCAGCTCTTGAAGAAAAGCTTCGCGCAAATCTGCTTTCCCTCGCGACAACGAAGACGCGCCACGTCGGGGACGATCCGAATGTTGAGCTCTACGATCCGGACCTCTGGACCGATGAGTATGCGTTCTTGACCTCGCCGGGACAGGCACAGATCCAAAGCGATCTGTTTTACGACTATCGCACCAACGTTGACGCATACCCGAAGTGGCAGGCCTGGATGCAGAAGACTCATCCCGGACTTCTCGTTCTCTGGGGACGGCACGATCTGTCTTTCGACCCGGGCGAACCGGAGCGCTATCGCAAGGATGTGCCCTCCGCCGAGGTGCACGTGCTCGAGGCCGGCCATTTCGCGCTGGACACGAAGGCCGACGAAATCGCCGCGCTCGTGCGCCAGTTTATGGCAGCCCAGGTCTCGGAACACGCGGCCGCGGACACTCGCTGACGCGGCTTGGCTCTGGATGGAGCTATGACTGTGTTGCCGCGCCATTGCGGAGAACCCGTAAGAAGGCCTGCTCTTCTTTACGCAATCCGGGCGGAATATCGTCTTTCAGGACACCCTCCTTTGCGCATTCGGTGACGACCCGCGTGATATGACCGTCCAGGTAGTGCTCAAGAATTGCAGGATGCACGTAGCATTTGCGGCAGACCGCGGGAGTGTTGCCCAACTGGCTGGCTACGCCTTTGATAGCTGCCACAACATTCTTTTTCGCCTGAGTCTCAGACGTGAATGGCTCGAATTCATGAAGCATCGTGCACGCGAGCACACTGCCAGCCCAGGTGCGAAAGTCTTTGGCGGTGAAGTGTGCGTCCCGTCTGTCTCACTACGCGCCACCGGTCCTTCTTTCCCCTCAGCCTTGATTCCGCAAGAGTTCCCCTCCGCGCCGGCCTTCGGTACGTGTTAATCGCTATCACCTCTGTCTCAATTTCGGATATTGTGTATGCATAGACCTTCAGAAAGGTTGCTTTCTGCTTATGCTGTGCTTCAGGCGGCGGGCGGGGCTGTGTCTGCTCTCCGCAGCTGTTGTTGCTGTGTCATCGTGTACGAATGCAGTCGGTAAACTCTCCTATGCCACCGAGTCCACCGATCCGCTCGCTCACTACACCCTCACAGGTGATACACTACCGGTCCTCGATCCCAGCATCATCCGCCAGGGTTCCACATACTACGCCTTCTCTACGGATGTGGTGGGCTTCTCGTCCTCCGGTTCTCTGCCGATCCATTGCTCGCAGGACAAATCCTACTGGACTCCCTGCGGCAGCGTGTTTCCTGACGGTGTTCCTGCGTGGATCACCGACAAACTCTCCGGCGTGACCGGCCTCTGGGCGCCCGATGTCTCCTTTTTCAACGGCGAGTACCATATCTACTACAACGCCTCGATCCTTCACACGCAGCGCACAATCATCGGCCTCGCCACAAACACCACCCTCGACCCCAGCGATCCCAACTATCATTGGGCCGATCGCGGCGTGGTTCTGGAATCCCGCGATGGCGACGACTTCAACGCCCTCGACCCCAATATCTTCATCGACACCGACGGCAGCATCTGGCTTACATACGGCAGCTACTGGTCCGGCATCAAGCAGCGCCAGATTGATCCCTCCACCGGCATGCTACTCGCATCCAATTCCACGCGTTACGATCTCGCCACGCGCCCCGGCGTCGCCGACGACGCCATCGAAGGTGCCTCGCTGGTTCACCACGGCGAGTACTACTATCTCTTTGTCTCGGTTGATCACTGCTGTGAGTCAACTACGGCGCAAGACAATTACAAGGAAGCAGTCGGCCGCTCCTCGAGCCCGCATGGCCCCTTCGTCGATCAAGCGGGAACGTCCATGATGATCGGCGGCGGCACGGTTCTCCTCCAGGGCGACGGCAAATGGAATGCCCCTGGTGGCGGCACTGCGCGGCTTGATCCCGCAACGGGCGAAAGCATGTTCATCTTCCACGCCCAGAACCTCGAGGAACACGGCACGCCGCACGTCTGGCTCAAGTCCCTTGCGTGGCAAAACGACTGGCCTGTGATCGCGAACTAAACGACGGCTCGTGTGGTGCCGAGTTCTACCGCGCCACGAACGCTTCGTCTATGGAACTCGGCAAATCTTCACGGTGTTGTTCGCATAAACGCAGGGCAGCATCGCAGGCGTCGTGCGCAGCACGATTACCCATCCCACCCCGCGGGCACGCAGTTGTGCAATGTCGCCAGGACCCACGCCGTTATTCAGCCCCCTTTGTACTACTTCGCCATCCAGCCACTCTCGTGTGAGCTCCGGAGCAATCGACGCAATCCCGCCATCCTTCGCAAAATCCGGTAATGAGCTTCTCTCCGCAATCGCCCTGAAGTTCTGTGCGTCCTCGCCAGGCGCCGTGATGTAGTTTGCGTCGAGCGCAAACAACGCATCTTTCGCTGTGTGTGTTCGCACCCACGTGAATGCCTGTTCCCAGGCGTTCGCCGGAGTCTTTCCCGGCAACTCGATGTGCGCCGAATCTGGGAAAGTTTCATGCTGCACCAGCAGCATGCATCCACCGGTTATTGTCATGAGCGCAATCCACCGCACCGCGCTGGCCTTCAAATAGCGCTCCGCGAGGAATGCTCCGATCGCCAGAAACATCACGGCGTAAATCATCTGGTACACCCTGAGCGGCTGCAGCTCTGCTACCAGGTAGTTTGTGGCGTCGGCTCGAACAAACAACACCACGATGGCCGTGGCGACAGCGCCGCAAATCACGGCCATCCAGGCCAGCTGCCTCTCAGCGCGATTCTCCTCTCCGCTGCGAAGTCTTGCCAGAATCGCCAGCACCGCGACCGGCGCTACCAGCCCGAACAGCTCATACCACTGCCAATTGCTCAAGAACCAGTAAGTCCGCGTGCGGGCCACCTCTCCGTATGCTCCGGCTTCCTTTGGCCCCAGCCACTGCAGGCATCCGGCCAGCAATACCGCCATGCAGCATGCGGTTCCGGTCGCCATCATTCTGGCCGTCCGCTGCGGGATCGACACGCAAACCAGGACCACGACGCAGCTCAGCGAGTAGGCTGCCATCAGCGGATGTGCCGCTGCCGCTATGGCGAGGCTTCCCACGCATGCGGCAATCGCCTTCCATTCCACGCGGCTGTACTGCAGTGCATCAGCGATCTTCAGCGCGGCTGCGAGCGCCAGCAATCCCAGCGGTGTGGAAATGCTCCGCGCCGTCACATACGGGTCCATCAGCATCAGCGATGTTCCCGCGACCGGTGCAGTGAGTGACATCGCCAGTACGCACACTGCTCCGCAGCGCGCTCTCGTCCGCGGAACCCATTGCTTCGCTACCATCCATCCGGAAAACAGCGTCAACCAGATGCTCGCTGCGTAGACGCCGAACAGAACTGGCAAAAGTCCCAGGTGCGTTGCTCGCACCAGTGCCGCCATGGCCGGTGCAAAGAGAGAGAATTGCAAATGGGTCGTGACAAATCCCGGCAAGTGCGGATAGAGCCTCGGATCCAGCAGTCTCTTCGCACCGGCCAGGTATACTCCGCCGTCTTCCGCATACGGATGATAGCCGTGGATCAGGATGACGAGTGGCGTTAACGCACAGCTCAGCCATACGCCCTCAACAATAGTTGTCGTCGCTCGCCTTTGCTCCTGTAGTGGACGGAGGGCGACTTCTGTTGTTACCAATGCCCGACTCTCCTCACCGGAGCCGGCGCGGCGTTGGTTCCTCCACCGTTGCTGCGTCGTGGAGGGACGCCTCGCTTACGGCGCGGCTTCCTCACGCATATTTCGTATAGGATTCTCAGCCGATGGCCGTAGTTGTCCTGCCGTACTTACCGGCACTTCAACACATCAAGGCCGTGCAGCCGTAGCCGCCGTCAATGATCCAAGCCAATCATCAAGCTGTCCCGTCAGTCGCAGAAACGTGATCTCACTCTTCCTCTGTTGCAGTTTTGCATCCAACATCTCTATATATTTCTGACGTTCGTCGATCCGTGCATTCTCCACGTCTTTTGGGGTGACGGGTGGCGTCCCTGTACTATGTTGCGCCTGTGCTTCCACATCCTTCAGCTCGTCCTGCGCTATCTCGTAATTAACATCCGCCAGCTCGGACTTCATCGCAAGCTCGGGCAGCGATCGCCCCATCTGCCGGCGCCCCGCGATCTCGTCCGACCGCAGACTACTCAGGTCCATCTCTCCGCGTGCTGTATCCAATTTTGTCTGCCGCGCTGCCGCCCTCCGGACCATATCGAGCACGGGAAACTGCACCGATAGCCCAAACGAGACCGTGTTGTAAATTCCGTGCAGGTTGTAAAACTCCGACACATTTTCGATCGGGCTCACCCGCCCGTATGTGGCGCCAAATCCCACATTCGGCCGCCATGTGTATTCCGCATCTCCTTTCGCCCGCAGCTCCTTCGAGCGGTCGCTCGCCGCTGCCGCAAGGATGCCCGGCGTATCCGGATATCTCTGTTTTCCCGCAAACTCTGTGTTCGCCGGCGAAATCTCAGGAATCGTCTCCGGCACGATCTTCAAATCTTCGTCGGCAATCCCGGTCAGTTGGCTCAGGTGCGCTCGCAGATCTTCGACACTATCCTCTGCCTGCATCTTCGCCAGCTTGATTTGGATCTCGCCCTTGTGGTACTTCATCACCTCTAGCTCGCTCTCCAGCTGGACCCGCAGGCGGTCCTGCATGATGCTAGCCAGGCGCTCCGCGATGACAGACTGCTCTTCCAGAGCTGCCGCGGTCTGCCGGGCCGAGTCCAGAGATAGATAGGTAATCGCCGCGTCCTCCTCCACTTGTTCCTTTACCTCTTTGAGAGCGAGCTGCGCCGCCTCCACGTCCGACTTCGCTGCCTTCATATACTGTCTTTGCTGAAAACTGAACACCAGCGACTGTGTCGTCACCGTGAACACCGTCGGCACATTCAACGTGATTCCGTACGCATATCCCGCGCCTCCACCCACAACGGCGCTGGGAATATAGAGGTCCCTCACTACCGCAACGCCCGTTTGGGCCTTCTCAAGATCATTCTTCGCTGCCTTGATCCGCGGGCTATTCTCTACCGCGAGCCGGATTGCATCCTGAAAGGAGACCTGTGCCTGGCAAGCCGGCGTCGCAGATGCAAGCAGGAGCGCAGCGCCACCGATCGTGGCCCGTCGGCAAAGACGTCGGGCGACGCTCCGCTCCCGGTGCATCCTTGCTTTGGCAGCCTTTGTGGGATACAACGTTCGCGCCTCGTCAAAGTGCATTTCAATAGAGTGGTATTTTTGAATGTCCATGAAGCCGACTTCGTCCTATGCGCTCACTTCGTTACCGCAACCCGCATATTGTCCGCCAGCTCCACATTGTTGAGCGCGCGCAGCGCAATAGTATCCTCGGGTCTCAGGCCTTTTGTGATCTCAACGCGCATGGCGCTGAAGAGGCCGGTCTCCACCGGTGTCCGTTTCAGCTTTCCATCCTCCACGCGGTAGACAAAGTGCGCTGCATCCTGTGTGCGCAGGGCCTCGCGTGGAATCGTCAGCACGTGCGCATGCTTGGCCGTTATCGCGATTACCGCCACGTTGGTATTGACGGGAAGATCGCCATGGTCGCCATCCAGCGCAATGATGCATTGGCCTACGGTGCGATCGCCGGATCGCGAGACGGCCAGCGGCTGCGCGGCAATATGTCCATGCCAGGTCGTTCCCGGTTTTCCATCCCAGGTCACATTCACCGGCATGCCCACGCGCAGTTGTCCTACATCTGCCTCATCAAAGTTTGCGCGGATCTGTACCTTGCTCAGATCCGCGACGTGCAGCAGATCCGTCCCCGCAGGTACGAAGTCGTAGACCTGCGTTGGCAGCAGATACACGGTTCCCGCAATCGGCGTGGTGATATTTGCATTGCCCCAGCTCACCTTTTCCGCCTGCAGCGTCGCTTGGTCTGCCGCCACTTTGTCCTTCCAGCTCTGAAGGTCCTTCGCGCTATATCGTTGCGTCATTCGTTTTTGCAACGAGGCAAGGTTTGCATCCGCAACACTGAGGCGCTGTTTTGCGGCATCCAGTTCTGCCTGTGTCACGCTGCCATTCTTCGCAATCTCCTCCATCTCGTTCAGTGCGCTCGCTGCTTGGCTTCGCTCCGTCTGTGCACGCACCAGCTCTGCGCGGGACGCAATCCGGTCCTCCTGCGATCCGTTCGAGAGCACGTTTTGCTCGTTGACCTCATCCTCCTGCAACTCCGCCTTCGCCTTCTCAAGGCGGGGCACCGCGTACTGGTCTTTCATCCGGACCAGCATCTGGCCTGCGCGCACCTTCTCTCCGAGCCGCACATAGATTGTCTCGACCAGCCCCGTAAAATTCGCGCGGGCCGGAAAATCATGGGCCGGCAGGACCGTTCCCATGGTCGACACCGTGATCTCAATGTCCTGATACGTCGGCGAAGCTACGCGCACGGTTGCCTTCGTTCGCGTCGCCGCTGCGATCGCGGCAGCCGCGGTCAAGCCGCCAATAACCAGCGCTGCGATCTGCCATGGCCGCAGCTTGCGGGTCGGCGCCGATGTTTCGCGGCCGTTCACTTCTCGTCTCCCGCCGTAGATAATCTTGTCGCCGAGGGAAGATTCCCGGCCACGCGGAATGGCGTCGCATCCGGTGTTTCGGGGTCCCACTCCGCGGTGTAAAACACCGGCGTCCCGTGCGCCAGTGGAGTAAAGCCGCCAATAGCGCCTGCGCGCGTATTGATTTCGAGCCTCTGATACGGAAAATGATGCGCGTCCAGATCCTGCAGCAGCCAGTTGCCGTCGCTCGCAATCACCAGAAACTCATTCGAATTCTGCTCGAACTTCGCCACCGTCTCGATTGGCACGCTGTAAAGAAACCCTCGACCGGCCCAAAGGTTTTCCTCGGGCGAGTCATCACCCCGATAGGTGCGCACTGCAGGAAAATCTACTGGAAATACAACCCGTGCCGCCTCTTCTGGTGGTGCATAATGCCGGAAGGTCAACACGAGCAGCGGATCGGGGATGGCGATCGGCGCATTTGCAGGTAGATAAGCCTCCGCTTCATGCAGGTGGTCAACGACCTTGTAGAAACACTGCTTCTGTTCCTCATACCAATACCCTACGTACGATTCCCGGCACAAGAACCACGCCAGCACAAAGCCTAGAAATGCCAGCCCCGCGCGCTGCATGCCTCCGAACACGCGATACGCCACCAGGGCCGCCGCAATGGAAAACCCGAAGCACACCGGAATCACAAACCGCGGCGAAAGCATTCCGCCGCGCAAGGATGCGACCAAATATCCGATGAATGGATAAGCCATGAGGCATAGCACTCCGGCGGCCTCATCCCAGGGGATCGGCATCGATTTCCATGGTCTTCCCGCAACCGCTTCAATCCAAGCGGGCACGACCGCAGCGCGGCATGGCCGGCACAATTTCTCGATCTGCCGCGCCGCAAACCACGCTCCAATCGCGAATACAAACAATGCCAGGATCGGATAGAGGACCACCTCCACCATCTCGGTGTAGGAATCGATCGCTTGTCCCACCGAGACCTTGTTCCACGCATAGGGTGCGAACTGCGCGATCGAGTGCTCAATCAGGGGCCGATACGCAACCAGCGGCGACGCTGCCACCGCCATCGCTGCCCATATGCGCAGATCGAGCGCGTGCCACACGCCTTGCCCTTCGCCGCGCTCCCTGCGTAGACGCATACATGTGCGAATCACTTCTGCCGCGGCCGGCGGACAAAACGCCAGCACTGCAAAGTAATTTGTCGAGATTCCAATGGCGAGCGCCAGAGTCATCGCCGTCACACCAAGCCATCGAATTGCGCGCCCGCTCTCCGTGTCTATTGCGCGGGTCCATGCCCAGAACGCCAGCATCGCCAGCCCGTAGAACAGGCCATACGAACGGCTCTCGTAGCTGTAGTCGAAGGCCGCCATGGTCATTGACAGCACCGTGCCGCCTAATGCCCACGTGCCCGGCAGCCGGCGTCGCAGGTAGGCGAACAGTGCAGCGAGCCCAATCCAGTAGCCCAATGCTGCAGGCAGCCGGTAGGCCCACTCGTGATCTCCGAAGATCATCCGGCTCCAGTGCACCAGCAGGTGAAGTACCGGAGGGTTCGGGTCTGCGCCGCGCTCCAGCGCATTCCAGATAGCTGCCACGTTCTTCAGCTGCGCAATGTGGAGCGTGATCAGCTCGTCCAGCCACAACAGCTTCAAATGGGACATCGCGAACACCACGACAAAATACAACCCTGACAGCGCCGCGAAGGCCCATCCCGGTGCGCGGTCAATCCGTGTCGCCCAGGATTCGACCGCGCGCTCTTCGGCCACCAACATCGTTCTGCCCCTGATCCCGTTTTCCACCGGCTGCAACTTGCTCAGGCGGCGTACTCTTTGGCGGCAGCATCCGTGCCCGCTCCCTCACCCACCTTGGCGGGCTCTGCCGGCGCGGATTTCTGCTCGTGATACTCCTGGTCGGTATTGATTTCCCACAGATTCTTCTTGTTCTTGATTCCGTTCAGGATGTTGTCAACTGCGACCATCGCGGTCAGCATCGAGTGATCCTGGTTGTTGTACTTGTGCATTCCGTTCCGTCCGACAAGGAACAGATTTTCGTACCGCTCCATGTACTCGACAATCTGGTCGAATTGCTCGTAGGTTCCGAAATACGCCGGGTACGTCTTCGGAACGCGGAAGACGCACGAGTCCCGTACCGCATCTGCCTTCAAGATTCCGATCTTCGCCACCTCGGCGATAGCAAACTTCGCCATCTCCTCATCGGATTTCTTCCACAATGCGTCGCTGTCATAGCAGAAGTATTCGAGGCCAATCCACACCTTTGTCGGGTCCGAAACCAGGTAGGGACTCCAATTGTTGAAGATTTGCAGCCGCCCTACCAGCACATCGGGTTCCTGGATGTAAATCCACGTGTCTTTCACCGGCGATCCATCGGGTTCCGAGATCAGCAGCCGGTCCACCAGCAATCCCACCGTGATGAAGTCCCGATACTGCAACCCATCGGAAATCGCCTGAATTTCCGGTGGCGTTGGCGTATCCATTGCCCGCAGTAGCTCGCGCACGGGCATCGTTGAAAAGAAGTGGTCGCCTTCAATTCGAACTGTCTCTCCGTCCGGTGATTTCGCGTCCACCGCCGTTACGACCTCAGAACCATTCCGTTCTTTGCGCACGTGCAGCTTGGTCACTTTCCAGCCCAGCCGAACCTCGCCTCCGCTCTGCTCCACCAGCGTGGCCACGCGCTCCCATAGCTGGCCCGGCCCATACTTTGGATAGAGAAACTGCTCGATCAAAGATGTCTCGCAATCCTTCTGCCGGATATCTGCCTTGTTCTTCCTGCGCGCAAACATCTTCTGACAGAAATGGCTCGCGGCCTTCTTCAACGAGAGACCCTTGATCCGCTGCGCGCCCCAGGCCGCGGAAATCTGCTCGCACGGTACGCCCCAAACCTTCTCGGTGTAGCTCTTAAAGAACGTTCCATACAGTTCGCGCCCGAACCGGTTAATCAGAAAATCTTCGAGCGATTTCTCCGGCTTGCGCTGCGCCAACTGTGCCCGCAGGTAGCTCGCCAGAATCCGAAGCGCCCGCATCGCCCCCAGCCGCTGTAATGTTGCCGGAGAAAGCGACAGCGGATAATCAAAGAACTGCCGCATAAAGTAAATTCGGCTCTTCCGTGGCCGCACCAGCATCACGCAATCCGGATCTACCGCCGCGAGCTCCGCCTTTCCTTCGGCTGCACCTGCCCGCACCGTGC
>Ga0335073_10012245_pt1 | contig 12046 bp, 10 predicted proteins | sample Lox_Sample_22_FD_207093 | JGI IMG/M metagenome (GOLD analysis project Ga0335073, IMG submission 207093) | Soil microbial communities from Loxahatchee National Wildlife Refuge, Florida, United States - Lox_Sample_2.2 | ecosystem: Environmental > Terrestrial > Soil > Wetlands | place: USA... | reverse complement strand
TGCCCTTGCCCGCAATGTCCGGCGCCGATCCGTGGACTGGCTCATACAGGTTCACCTTGCCGCCGATCGTCGCCGACGGCAGCATCCCAAGCGAACCCGTAATGACGCCGGCCTCATCCGACAGAATGTCGCCGAACAGGTTCTCCGTAAGAACCACATCGTAGGCGCGCGGCTGGTTCATGATGTGCATCGCCATCGCGTCCACGTACTGATGTTCCAGCGCAACGTCCGGATATTCTTTTGCAACCTCAGTCACGGTCGCGCGCCACAGTTGCGAAACCTCCAGCACGTTGGCCTTATCGACGGACGTGACCTTCTTGCGCCGCTTCTGCGCCAGCTCAAACGCGACCTTCGCGACACGCACGACTTCATCCCGCGTATAGCGCATCGTGTTCCACGCGGCGCCCTTTTCCTTGTCCCATTCGCGCGGCGCTCCGAAGTAAAGACCTCCAAGCAGCTCGCGCACGAAGAGAATATCTGCGCCCTCGACAACCTCGGCGCGCAACGGAGAATTCTGGCTCAAGCCCGGCCACGCAAACGAGGGCCTCAGATTCGCAAAGCCACCCAGCTCCGCACGAATCTTCAGCAGACCGGCCTCCGGCCTTTGGCTCGGCGGCAGCGCGTTGAACTCATTGCTGCCGACAGCACCAAGCAAAACAGCATCGCTGTCGAGCGCGGCCTTCAATGTCGAATCCGGCAGCGGCGAACCGTGCGCCTTGATCGCGACGCCGCCAATCAACTCTTCGCGAAATTCGAAGTCGTAGCCACCCAACTCCGCAACGGACTCGAGAACCCGAACAGCCTCGCCCGTCACTTCGGGGCCAATGCCATCCCCGGCCACAATCAGAATGTTCAACTTCTTCGTCATAACTCTCTCTTGAGAACTGATCCCTCTGGGGCACCTGTGTTTGTCAGCCTGCTCGTCCCGCTGACCGGTTCATCGCTAACCGGTTCTTAGCTAACCGGACCTTAGCTAACCGCTTCTCAGCTGTCTTTCAGTTCATTGCCGGCTCGGTCGAGATCAGATCCTCGTGCCGCTGGTGATGCGCCACCAGATTGATCAGATCCTGGTCGTAGATCGCCTTCTTGCGATCGGCCAGTTCCGTGAATGCGCGATACGCAATGTCCAGGTCCTGCGCCGAAAGTCGATAGCCCAGCTGATGCAGACGCGAGCGCAGCGCCGTGCGCCCGGAATGCTTGCCCAGCACCATGCGATTCGCCGGCACGCCTACCGACACCGGCGTCATGATCTCGTAAGTCAACGGATTCGAGAGCACCCCGTGCTGATGAATCCCCGCTTCGTGCGCGAAGGCGTTCGCTCCAACCACCGCTTTGTTCGGTGCAGCGCCGAAGCTGATCGTCCCGGCCAGTTGCTGGCTCACCGGATACAGCTTCTCCAGTTTCAGATTGCAGTCGTAGGGGAACCGGTCGGCCCGCACGCGAAGCGCCGCTGCAATTTCTTCCAGAGCCGCATTTCCCGCGCGCTCGCCAATGCCGTTAATCGTGCACTCCACCTGCCGCGCGCCGGCCTGAATCGCAGCCAGCGTATTCGCTACAGCAAGGCCGAGGTCGTCGTGGCAGTGCGTCGACAAGATCACGCGATCCGCCCCCGGAACCTTCTCGAGGATATTGCGAAACATTCCCGAGTAGTCCTCCGGAGTCGCATAGCCCACTGTGTCAGGCAGGTTAATCGTCGTTGCGCCTGCGCTGATGGCCGCACCAACGAACTGGCAGAGAAATTCCGGATCCGTCCGCGTCGAATCCTCCGGTGAAAACTCCACATCGTCAACGTAGCTCTTCGCCAGCGCCACCATCTTCGCAGCCTGCTCCAGGGCTTCGCTGCGGGTCATCTTCAGTTTGTACTGGAGATGAATATCCGAGCTCGCCAGGAACACGTGAATCCGGGGCCGCTCGGCTCTCTCCACCGCCTTCGCCGCACGCTCGATATCTTCCTGCCGCGCCCGCGCCAGCGACGCAATCCTCGGCCCCCGAACTTCCTGGGCGATCGCCGAAATCGCCGCAAAATCACCATCGGACGCGATCGCAAATCCGGCTTCGAGAATATCGACGCCCAGGTCCGCCAGGGAACCGGCGAGCGCCAGCTTTTCGTGGTGCGTCATGCTGCAGCCCGGTGATTGCTCACCGTCGCGCAGCGTCGTGTCGAAGAAAACAATTCGATCTTGCGGCCGATCCTGGGGCATGCAGTGCCTCTTTTCGCTGAACTGTTTCGCGAGCTGCGGGGACGACCGCAGCGCCCACCCTGCTCCCTGCGTAACTAGTTTGGCAAAGAGGCGGGGTATAAAGCAAATTTGTAATTCTTTGCATTTGCATAAATATCATTCATAATCGCTCGAGGCCCTGCGCCGGCCGCCGCTCGATGGACCTTTACCAGCTTGAGACCTTCCTCGCCGTCATCGAAGAAAAGGGTTTCTCCCGCGCCGCCATCCGCATGCGCCGCACGCAGCCGGCCATCAGCCACGCCATTCGCAAACTGGAGGAAGAAATTGGCGAACCGCTCTTCGAGCGCTCCTCCCGCGACGGTACGCTGACAGCTTCCGGCCAACTGCTGCGCAACTACGCGGAACGGCTTCTGCGCCTGCGCGGAGAAACCATCACCGCGCTCGAAGAGTTGCGCTCTCTGGAGCGCGGCCGGCTCACCATCGCCGCCAACGAATACACCTGTCTCTGGCTGCTCCCCGTGCTCGATGCTTTTCGAAGCAGCCATCCGCAGATCGGAGTGACGGTTCACCGTTCGCTCGCCAGCCAGATTCCCGACGAGATCCTCGAGCGCGCTGCCGAATTCGGCATCCTTTCCTTCCGCCCGGACGACGCGCGGCTGCATGCCATCGCCGTCTACACCGACTCGGTCACGTTCGTAGTCGACCCGAAGCATCCCCTGGCGCGCAGAAAACAAGTCTCCATTCGCGAACTGGGGACGGAAAATTTCATTGCCCACACCGTGGCATCGCCTTTGCGCCAGCGCGTCGTCGAGACCTTTGCGCGGCACCAGACGCCTCTCAACATGGGCGTGGAACTCCCCAGCCTCGAGGCCATCAAGCGCTTCGTCGCTCGTGGCAAGGGCGTTGCGCTGGTGCCGGGTCTTACCGTTCAGCCGGAACTGGAGCGGCGAGAACTCGTGCGCGTCGCGGTTCCGGAGCTGAAAATTGCGCGCCGTCTCTGGCTGGTGCATCGCTCGCACGCCACGCTTTCCCATGCCGGCGCCGCCTTTCTTGAAATCGTCAGAACCCATGCCGCCGACCGCGGCCATCCCTTCGCATTTCGCACCGAACAGCCTCCCATCCGCGCCCGCCGTGCGTCCAAGCATTAACGTCCTCGGCAGGACTGTGGAAACTTCCCCCTGGCAGGTACAATGTCCGGGTGGACATTCCCGCAGTGTTTGCCATTTGAGGAAGCCTGAGCTTCCGAGGCGCGGCGGTGTGCGCTGCGCAAAATTCCCGAAGGGTGTTGTGAAGGGGTTGATCGACGAATGAAGAAATCGCAGTTTGTGTTTTTGCTGTCCCTCCTGCTGGCGGTGCCGGTCTTTGCGCAGGAAAGCCGTCAGGACATCAGCGTAAGCGGCTCCATGCTCAACGCTCCCTTTGCCTCCGGAAACGGCGTTCAGCTTCATTCCACCCCCGGCTATGGCGCTCTGATCAGCTACCGCTTCGATCTGACTCCTCACAGCGCTCTGGAACTGAACTATCAGTACGACCAGAACGTACAGCGTTTCTGCTGCTCGTTCGGTTCCTATCACATCCATGACCGGTTTCAGGAATTCTCCGCCGGCTATGTCTACACGTTCAACTTCCGCAACTGGAATCCATTTGTCGAGGCGGGTCCCGGCGGCTTCATGTTCTCGCCGATTGACGACTCCAAAACGAACACCTTCAACGTGAGCCGCACGACGAATATCGGATTGATGTATGGCGCCGGATTCGCCTACGAACTCAGCCCCAGCTTCGATATCCGCGCCGAATATCGCGGCCTGGTCATGAAGACTCCGACCTTCAACTACCCGGGCGACGCTTTCCGCACCAATGTCTACTACAACATCTATGACCCCGTAGTCGGCATCGCGTACCACTTCTAAGGAGCGAGCTGTAGTGCCCGCTAAACGCTGGCGGAATCGAACTGCCATCGCATTGTGCGCTCTCCTTGTGCTGGTTACGGGTACAGAGCTCACCCTCCGCCTGCTTCTCGGCCTCGGCGATCCCGTGCTGATTGCGCCCGACGCCGCCTGTTCTTACATCACCAGACCTGACCAGAAGGTCTACCGTTTCTTCGTTCACACCTATATCAACCACTATGGGATGCGTTCGGACGAGGTGTCTCCGGCGCACCCCCCTGGACTTGTGCGGATTCTCTTCGTGGGTGATTCGCTGACCTATGGCACCACACACGTCGACCAGAAAGACCTCTTCACGCAGATCGTTGCTCGCGGCCTCCCGGCGATTCTCCACCAGAAAGTCGAAGTTCTCAATGCGTCGGCGAATGGCTGGGCGCCGGACAATGAGTGGGGTTGGGTACAGAGCCGCGGTATCTTCCAGTCCAATTACGTTCTGCTCGTACTGAATGACGGCGATCTGACGCAGCCACGCGCCCGGATTGAAGAGGTGGGCGACGCGCTGCCGCAGACCCGCCCCATGACCGCAATGAGCGAGTTGTTCACCCGGTTCATCAAGCCTCGAATCCTGCATATTCGCCCGCGTCAGGACCCCGGCCTCGCGGTTGTGCCCGACGATGTGACGGAGCGAGCCAATTTGCAGGATCTTGATCGCTTCGTCGACCTCGTGAGAACCCAGCGCGGACAGATGATTCTCGTTTTCATGCCCTTCCGGGGCGATATTCCGCGTCCCGCTGCGGCAGCGCTCACTCTGCTGCAGACCTGGTCGGCCGCGCACAACGTCCCGCTCGTCGATCTGACGAAGGCAATCGCCGCACACTCCGTGGAGGAGATCTGCCTCTACGACCACACGCACTTCAATACAGCCGGAAATGCTGTCATTGGCCAGGCAATACTCAGTCAATGGCCGCAGGCCCTGCGGCCGTAGTCGCAGCCAATTCCGCTGGCACAACCGATCGGCACCAGAGCAGCAAAAAGGGCTGGGATGGCTCCCAGCCCTCTCTTCTGAAGATTCGCTCGTCTTACTGCCCCAGGAACCTGTAGACCACTCCAAAGCTAAAGCCGTTGGGAGTCAGTCCACTCACATGCTGCACCACCTGTCCCTTCGTGGGATCGTAAGTTGGCGGGCCAGCAAACGAGGGCCATATCTGATATTCGTAATCCGCGCGGAGACCAATCACGCGCGTCAGCTGATAATTGGCCGTTGCTCCCGGCGCGTAGGCAAAATAGCTGCCCTTCAGGCTGCCGGCGGCCGGATAATTCGGAGTCGTAATCCACCCGCCCCCAAGATCCAGCTTCCCCCAGATGCTCAGCCGCTGTATCCGGTAGAGCCGGTAGCGGGGTCCGCCCATGTAATTCGACTCGACCATCCCTCCCTGGCCATGCCAGTGCAGCCAGCGCGCTTCACCTTCGAGCCCGTACTTCCGGTGAAGGTCGAAGTCGAAGACCGCCGCTGGACCCTCCAGCTGATTGGAGCAACCGAACGGTGAACTGCTGTTGCAGCCCCAGTCGGGGTTAAACGTGGAGAACTCCACACCTGCTGCCATCGTTGCTTCGCCGCCGATGGCCGATTCCGAGCTCTGCGCCATCAATGCTGCTGGAAATAAGAGAAATGCGATGATTAAGATTTTCTTGCCCACGTTCATCTCCGGACTTGCGACTAACGGGTACCGGCGCTTCCCCTCTTGCCGTTGTTTTTTCCGCTGACTCTCTTCGGTACAGACGTTGCGCTTTGCGGCTCGGTTTTGCCAAACCGCAGAGCGGCACGTCCAGGAAAAATTCGAACTACTGCGGTTGCACCTGCGGCTGGGCCTGCGCGCTTGCCGAAGGTTGCTGAGCCCCTGCATCCGCCGAAGGCGGCACACTGGCAGCCGGTGCCGCGTTCGCCGGCGCAGGCGCCCCAGGCGCCGCGTCGGAGTAGCGCTGCAGCCGGAAGAACACCGGCGTCAGTTCCAGAGGCATCTTGTCGCGCGCATTCAGCAGCACCGGAGGCCGCGCCGTCAGCATGAAGACCTTGTCGTCCCATGGATCGATCTTCAGCCGGCTGTTCAGCGGCAGCGCCGCGATCTGCTGCAGGTTATCCATATCCAGCTTCGGGGCGCCCTGCGTCAGGCCCGCCAGCCACGGTTGCCCATCGGCACGCACCAGCGAGTCGCCCAGCCGCGGCGTAAACAGCGCCGGAAGTTCCTTCTCCCGCGCCTCCAGCTGCTGGAAGAACAACCCGACGCTGGCAGCCTTATCGTGATAAATCGACTTGTTGTACAGCTCCACCGCCTTCTTCGCCGCTTCGTCATCATCCGGCACCGAGTGGTTCATCGTGATCCGGCGGAAGGTCGCGGTATCGGGGAAGAGCAGCCGATCGTTGAAGGCGTAGCGCGTGTCGATGTGATGGCCAGTGACGATGTGTGCCAGCTGGAACGCGACCACCGCCGCCAGCGCGTTCTCGTCCGGCAGCGTATCGATCAGCCCCTTGCTCAGCAGGATCGTGTTGCCCACCGCCAGCGATTCCAGCGGAGTCGTCAGGATCACGCGGCAGTGAATGTCGCTGGGCAGCTGCAGATTGCTGCCGATGATGATGTTCGTCGCCACCTGCTCCAGCTGCTTGTCGAAGTCGCTGGGCGGCGCGATCAGCCCGGCCTGCGTCAGCCGGTCCAGCACGTTGTTTTCTGCCTGCGAAATCCATTCGCGCTCGGCCTGCAGCGGGCTCACGTCGGTCGAGTTGTCGCTCTGGTCCTGCGCGTTCTCGATCTCCATCGACTCCGAGTCCGACTCCTTGGTCGGCAGCTTCAGAGAGTAGCCCCAGTAGGTCGTCTGTCCCTTGAAGCTGGTCGCGTGGTTCACGCCGTTGTGCAGCGTGTCCTCGATGTACACCGACGCCGGCGCCCACACTCCCGGCTGCACGTTCATGCGCCAGCTGTCGAAGTGGAAGTAGTGGTCCGCTTCGTCGTTCGGATTGCTGATATAGGTGCCGTTGAAGCGCACTACGTTCCCGTCCTGGTCCTCAACCCAGATGCGGCCAAAGAACCGGCCCGGACCCTTCTCCTTCGGGGCCACGTCGAAGACCCACGTGCGCACCGTGCCCAGAAACTCGCGCCGGACGAACGTGAAGTTATAGTGCTGCTGATCGAATCCGTTCGGGTCGATAAACATCATCGCCATGAAGCCGGTCGGCGAATTCTCCAGATGGAACGCCTTGGTCAGCTCCGACACAAAGCTGAAGGAACCCGCAAACCATCCATGGTGTTTTTCGTTCCGCGCCGCCTGCGCATACTCATCGGCCGTGAACGCCTTGCCGAAATCCACGCGCCCGATCATGTACTGGTCCGAAACCGGTACCTGATACAGCTTCACATCCGGGCGAAGATCCTGAATGTAAGACTGCACCACCGGTGTGCTCTTCTGGATCTGCTTGACGACTACCTTCTCGCGAGCGATCGCCTGTTGCACCAGGCGCTGCTGCTGCGGGGTCAGCGGCAATCCTGCCGGAACCCGGGGTTCTTTCTTCGCCTGGGACGCCGGAACGCCCAGCAACAATGTCATACCCAGAATTAAAAGCCTGCGATGATGCATTTTGTTATGACTCCTGATTACGTGCCGTCTGTTCCGCTCTGGTAAAGCGCGAGTGCTTTCGCGCTGGTGCTGCTGCGTTCCCTATGCCATCTGGAATGTCACGTGGATGATGCTCACCTGATCCACCGCCTGCCCGTCTTTGGTGGCCGGCTTGAAGCGAATCCGCTGTGCCGCGATCTTCGCCTGTTCATCGAGCCCATGGCCCAGTCCTGCAACCACCCGCAGAACCTCAACCTGCCCTGACGCGAGGAAGCGAACCTCGAGGGTCACATCGCCCTCAATCTTGAGCTGCCGTGCCTCGGCGGTGTACACCGGCAGCGGCTTCGCCAGTACAACGATCGGCGTGGCCTGCGGCGCCTGCGGCCGAACTGCCGGCGCAGGAGCCGACCCGTACATGTTATCGCCAAAGCTGCCGCGCGCGGCCGTACCGTGGCTGTCCTTCGATCCCGTTCCACCCAGGACGCCGTTGCTGAATCCTGCCGACGCTACCGTCGCGTTTCTGTCTTTCCCGCCCGGAACGCCGTTCGCAACACCCGATCCGAAATCAGCCCCATGGACTGCGCCCTGGCGCGCAGCTCCGGCTCCGGACGCTGTTCCCGGTGCTGCATTAAACGCACCCACCGCCGCAATGGTCGCTGTCCGCGTCGCAGCAGGATTCGGCTTGATTCCCGCCGGATCGCCAAAACCACCCGTCTTCGGCGTCGGAGCCGCTACGTTGTTCGCCACGTTGGTCGGCGTCTCGCTCTTGAACGCGCCCAGCTTCGGCTGCGGCGGAGGCGCAAACTTCTTCGGCGGCGCCGCTTCAATCTTCGGCATGATCGGCGTCGGCAGCTTGATCTCCGCCACCTTCGGCGGCGGCGGCAGCTCCTTCGGCATCTCGATCTTCGGCTTCTCCACCTTCACGATTTCCGGCGGAGGCGGCAGCTTGATCTTCGGTACCGGTGGCACAAAGGGCTTCGGCTGCTCGACCGGGAAGATCAGCTCAGTCGTCTGGTACCGGTGCTCCTGCACCTGATGCACCTGCGCAATCGTCAGCAGCAGCAATAGAGCAGCGATGGTCACGTTGATGACCATGCTCATCCCGAACGAACCCATCCGGCCTTCCGGCTCTGGGAGCAGCCCGAACGTCGCGCGCTTAGCGGAGTTATTTGTCGCCATTGCCCTGTATCTCCAACCTCACCTGAGAAAAGAAGTTGCGACTTTCAAGAAGTGCATCCCCTCAGGCATGCACTTTGATGACCAGTAAACTGCATTCACTTTGGCCCAATGTCGGACAAGGGTTGCACGACGATGGGACACCTTCTCCCGGAATCCTCGTCCTGCGATGGGTTACTCTTTTGATCTTCCTACGGGTACTTCTGAACGCGCAAGAGGTGACCTAAGAGTACCGCAATGAATTACCTCCATCAGTCACACGAACGAGGCAGAACCGTGCCCATTTTGGGTCTTGCTCCAAAGAACGACGCGCAGCGAACCCTGTTCGTTCACTCTGTCTACTCTCTTGCGGTCTACGTTCGCAAGCCCTTTACCGGCTGCTATCCATCGAATTCCTCGGATCGAGCTCGGAGTGAGGCGCCCTCGCTGCGATTACCGCAGTCAAGGCTTTCGTCCCGATGAATTATAAAGAGTCTGACGCAGCCGGGACTCAAATAGCATAAAGGATTGGGGGCTTCGAATCGTGCGAATTCTGGTCACAGGCGGCGCTGGGTACATTGGTGGGATGGTGGCCCTGGCGCTGATGCAAAAGGGCCATACTGTCGTGGTCTACGACAATCTGTGCCACTCCACACGCGCCCTGCTTCCCCCCGGCGCCACCTTTGTCGAGGGCGATATCGCAGACCGCCCTCGCCTTGAGGAGCTCCTCGCCTCCGGTTTCGATGGCGTCATGCATTTCGCTGCTCTCATCGAGGCCGGCGAAAGCATGAAGCAGCCCGAGCGCTACTTCCGCAACAACACCGCCTCCTCGCTCAGCCTCCTCGAGGCGATGATTTCCACAGGCGTCCACAGGCTTGTTTTCTCTTCCACAGCCGCTGTTTATGGCGAACCGGACGTAACGCCGATTCCTGAAGATGCGCCGCTCCGCCCCACCAACGCGTACGGGGAATCGAAGCTGCTGATGGAAAAAATGCTCAACTGGATGTATCGAGTACACGGTCTTCGCTACGCCAGCCTGCGCTATTTCAACGTGGCCGGGGCCATGGGTGGACGCGGCGAGGCGCACGAACCGGAGTCCCACATCATTCCCCTTGTGCTGGACGTCGCTCTGGGCCGTCGGGAGCGGATCAAAATTTTCGGCGAGGACTACCCCACCCCGGACGGAACCTGCATCCGCGACTACATCCACGTCGAGGACCTGGCACAGGCTCATCTCCTCGCTTTTGAGGCGCTTGGCTCACGGGAACAGCTCATCTACAACATCGGCAACGGGTCCGGATTCTCGGTGCGCCAGGTGGTCGAATCGGCGCGCAGGGTCACCGGCCACGCGATCCCCGTGGATGTGGTTCCACGCCGCCCCGGCGACCCCGCGGTGCTGATCGCGAGTTCCGAAAAGATCGCCCGGGAGCTGGGGTGGAGGCCCCGGCACACCGATCTCGATGAGATCATTGCCAGCGCCTGGGAGTGGCATCAGGTGAGGTACGGAGCCAGCTAAGGTCCGGTCAGCTAAAGTCCGGTTCGCTAAGAAGCGGTCAGCTAAGAACCGGTCGGCTGAAAACCCGGTGGCGTGAGGGCCGGCTGGCGGGGCAATCTGTGACCTGTGATCTGCGCCCTGAGACCTGCGCTCTGCGACCTGGCTTTCACCGGTACAGATCCTCCTCCGACACCACCGCCTGCATCTCTCCGCCGCGGCGGGCTCGATGCGCCGCCGTGAACATCGATCCGCGCGCAGCCACGACCGGCGCGAAGGCCGAGAAGCCGAACGGTACGGCGATGTCGTCGTAGATCGCCTCCATGCCGCCGCGCAGCGTGTAGGTCTCATGCCAGAAGCCGGTGCCTCCGGAGTCGCGCAGGAAGTTCTTCCACCAGTCGCGGTGGGGAGCGGAGCGCGTCCACTTCAGCAGCGAGTCCATGTCGCGCCAGTACTGGCGCATCCCGGCGTGCATGGGGAACAGAGAGAATACGAAGTTTTCGTGCAGCAGCAGGCCGTCAGGCTGGGTTTCGACGGATTTCGCGATCTTCGGACCGAATCCAATGAGGGTCTTAAGGCCGGCGATGCGGTTGACGCGCATGCCGAGGTAGACCACGACCAGGTCCGGATACGGGCTCAGGTCGACGGTGCGGCGGTTAACAGATGTAGGCACGGCAGAACCCCCGTGAGAGAAAGAGTAGCAACTCTCCGCCCCTGCGGACATGACCGCCATTTTGGGTTGCGGCAACGGAAAGGCTCCCCCCAGGTTTCGCTGCGGCGGCGTTACCTGGCCGTCTTTTAGGTATCTTTCACCTTCGGCGTCTTTGGCTGGGGGTCGCGCATCTGGTAATGTATTACGTCGGGCGAAGGAAGAGAGAACTATGGCGAAGGCGGTCTGGAACGGGAAAGTCCTTGCAGAAAGTGACACTTACGAGACAGTCGAGGGGAACGTTTACTTCCCCGAGAGCGCGGTGAAGCGAGAGTACCTGCGGCCCAGCTCGACGACCTCCACGTGTCCCTGGAAGGGCCAGGCCAGGTATTACAGTCTTTTGGTGGACGGGCAGGAGAATCAGGACGCCGCCTGGTACTACCCAAATCCAAATCCTGCAGCGCGTAACATCAAGAATCACATAGCGTTCTGGCGTGGCGTTGAGGTCGAGAAGTAAGACTTTGCCAGCTGGTGAAGCGGTCAGCTAAGGTCCGGTCAGCTGAAGTCCGGTCAGCGATAAAGCGGTCAGCTCTAAACCGGCTAGCATGCCCCGGACACCAGGTTTCGCTGACCGCTTTATAGCCGACCACTTCATCGCTGACCGCTTCACCAGCCAACCGGCTCTTAGCTACTCGGGCACCACCTCAATCCCCGTCACCGACGCATACCCCTTCACCGGCACGAAGTTCAGCACCAGCTTGCCCTGGGCGTTTGGCTCCAGTCCCTCCGCCTTCCGCACCACGACGTCGGAGCCTTCGCCCTCCTTCGCCAGGTCGAAGTTCTCCAGAATCGCCTTGCCGTTGCAGAAGACGTTGAAAATGTGCTCCACCTGCGTCTGCTGCGCTCCCGGCGCCAGCGGCTGATTCCATCCGTGATGCCGGATGGCAAACTGCAGCGTCACCGTGTAGCGGCCCGGCGCTGCCGGGATCGCATACGAGAAATTGCCCCAGCGCTCGGTCTCATAGAGCTCCGGATCGTCGGTTCCGCTGACCGGCTCGGTGTAGGAGGCCATCTGCCC
>Ga0335073_10012244_pt1 | contig 12047 bp, 7 predicted proteins | sample Lox_Sample_22_FD_207093 | JGI IMG/M metagenome (GOLD analysis project Ga0335073, IMG submission 207093) | Soil microbial communities from Loxahatchee National Wildlife Refuge, Florida, United States - Lox_Sample_2.2 | ecosystem: Environmental > Terrestrial > Soil > Wetlands | place: USA: Florida... | reverse complement strand
CGGGCTCTCGCAGGTGGAACCGGCGCAGCAGATCAACCTGCACTTCCACGGCGATTTCCATGCCATCACCTCGGCGCACAACATGCTGGCGGCGATGGTTGACTCGCATCTATTCTTCGGCAATCCGCTCGATCTCGATCCCACGCAGATTACCTGGCCGCGCGCCATGGACATGAACGACCGCGCACTGCGGCGCGCGACGGTGAGCGTGGGCGCGAAGGGCGACGGCGCCAATCGCGAAACAGGTTTTGTCATCACGGCGGCGTCGGAGATCATGGCGATCCTCGCGCTGGCCGCAAGCCGCGCCGACCTGCGGCGCCGCCTGGCACGCATCGTGGTCGGCGTATCGCGCGGGGGTAAGCCGGTCACGGCGGGCGATCTGGGTGCGACCGGCGCGATGATGGCGCTGCTGCGCGACGCGATTCTGCCCAACCTGGTGCAGACGACGGAAGGCACTCCGGCGCTGGTGCATACAGGACCGTTCGGCAACATCGCGCATGGAACGAGCAGCGTGCTGTGCCAGCAGATGGGGCTGCGGCTGGCCGACTACGTGGTGAATGAGTGCGGCTTTGCCGCCGATCTCGGCGCAGAGAAGTACTTCGACATCGTGATGGGCCAGTCGGGCATTGCACCGGCTGCCGCCGTGCTGGTGGCGACGGCGCAGAGCCTGAAGGCGCAGGGCGAAGGCAGCCTTGAGGCGGGCTTTGCCAACCTTGCGCATCACATCCGCACGCTGCAGGGCTACGGCGTGCCGCTGGTGGTGGCGATTAACCGATTTCCGGCTGATACCTCGGCGGAGCTGGACGCGATTGCTGCCGAGTGTACGCGCCACGGCGTGGGCTGCTCCATTGTGGAGGCCTTTGCCAAGGGCGGCGAAGGCGCGGCCGACCTGGCGCAAAAAGTCGTCGACCTGATCGAGGCGCATCCTGCCGCAGCGGTGAAGGCGGTCTACGCCCTCGAAGATCCGCTGGCCGAGAAGATCGAAAAAGTGGCGACAAAGGTCTACGGGGCGGAAGGCGCGGAACTGAGCGACGTTGCGCGGACCAAGCTTGAGCGCTATGCGGAATGGGGCTTTGGGAATCTGCCGGTGTGCGTGGCCAAAACGCAGTACTCGCTGACCGACGATCCCAAGCGCATGGGCGCTCCCGCGGGATGGAAGCTGCGTGTGAACGACGTATCACTGTCGGCGGGCGCGGGGTTCGTGGTGGCTGTGTGCGGCAATATGATGCTGATGCCGGGACTGCCGAGCCATCCCCGGGCGCTTGAGATCGACGTGGACGACGACGGCAACATCGTGGGCGTGTGAGAGACAGGGAGTAGGGAACCGAGCATTCGCGGCGCCGCATGAGAGATACGTGAGGCGCTCTCGGCAGAAAGCTCTTCCCAAAACGGGAATCGCCCGTGACCAAGGCCAGCGGCACCGTTCGCCCGTTGCCGATGGATTCTCGTCAAACGCGACACCGGTATCAGCAACCAAAAAAGGCGGCGACCGTTTCCCGGCCGCCGTTTTCCTTTTGCACCTTGATTTCGCGCTTTGATTTTGGGATTGCCGTTATGCTTCGCTCAACACCCGCTTAATTGGCCATCTCAAGCAGATAGATATTGAAAATAAACGATTTAAATCCAAGCTGAGGGGTCTCCCCCTCTTCGCCCTCTCTTTTTTGTAGAGTTTGGTCGAGGAAAAGGCGCTGTCTGCGCCGCTACCGAAGGAAGCCTTGCCGCCGGAGTCAGGGATTCTCGCAGATGCAGATTCTCGTTCCGGTATGTGATGTGACTCAAATCACTGCGAAAAATGCGGACTTATTTTGTCCTATATTTAAAGAGGACCTAAATAGTCGCAGTTTGAGGATTCCGGGAATGCCGCATTTGTCTCGCTGGGTGCTCGGCCTGCGCAAGGAAAGTAATGATGAAGATCCGCCTCATTCCTATCGCATTTCTTCTTTTGCTTCAGATGTATGCCACTCCCCTGCACGCCCAGGAATTTGCGGTCGCGGGCGTAGTTCGAGACACGACAGGTGCAGTTCTACCAGGAGCTTCCGTGGTCGTTCAGGCGACGAAAGGCGGTCTTCCGCTCGGAACACAGACCGGCGACACCGGCAATTTTCGGGTAGTCGTTCCCGCCGTGGGCGTCTACGAGGTGCGGGTGCAGGTCACCGGCTTTGCCCTGTTCAAGTCAGAAGTGACTGTATCCGATGCGGCGCCGTCCGCAACCGTCGATGCGACATTGGCGATAGAAAGTGGCAGCCAGACTGTGGAGGTTACCGCAGATGCCCTTGCGGCTGAAACTACGAGCACGCAACTCGGCGAGTCCCTGGACACGGGAAAGATTGAGAGCGTACCGCTGAATGGACGCAGCTTCACTGACCTGATGGCCGTGCAACCCGGTATCGTGCCCCAGAACACGGCGCAGCCGGGCGCAGTGATCATGACCGGCGTTGCATCGACGCCGCCGTCAGGCGACGCCAATCCCGGAAACCTCTCCATCAGTGGCCAGCGGGAATCTTCGAACGGATTCCGCGTCAACGGCAGTGATGTCGAAGAAGACGTGAACATGGGGACGTCAATCGTGCCGAACCTCGACGCGATCGACAGCTTTCGCGTGCTGACCTCGAACTTTGATGCGGAGTACGGCAACTCGAGCGGAGGCCAGGTTCTGGTCGTGACGAAGGCAGGTACCGAGCACCTCCACGGAAGCGTCTTTGAATTCCTGCGCAATACGGCCCTGGATGCGAGGAACTATTTTTCGCAGGAGCGGGCAGCGTACCGGCAAAACCAGTTTGGCGGAACGCTGGGCGGCACGCCCTGGCAGGTGAAGCGTCTCACCCTGTTTGGTGACTACCAGGGGACGCGGCTCACGGAAGGCATCGACACGGGCAACATCGCGGTGCCGTCGCTCGCGGAGCGCAGCGGCGACTTCAGCCAGGTTCCGCTGACAGGAAGCGTCAATGGCGCCTACTGGGCGGGATTGCTTTCGCAGCGGATGGGCCGCACCGTGACGGCCGGTGAGGCCTACGCGCAGGTTTTTCCCGACGGGCTGATTCCGCTGTCGGCGTGGTCAACCCCGGCACAGTATCTGCTGAACTTCATACCCGGACCGAATGCCGGGTCCGCGCTGTTTGCCACGGCATCGGCTGCCGAAACACTGCAGGACGACAAAGGCGCATTGCGCGCGGATTGGACGCATGGCCGAAGTACGCTCACGGGATACTACTTCCTCGACGACTACGCGCTCGACAATCCCTACCCGACGGGAACAGGCGGCGCGAATGTGCCGGGCTTCGACGCAACGTCGCAGGGACGTGCGCAGCTGCTGAGCGTGGCCGACACGGCGACCTTTGGCAGCACCGCATTGAATGAAGCGCATGTCAGCTTCATGCGGAACGACAACGCGGTGGGCCAGCCGATGGGCGGGGTGGGACCGTCACTGACCGACCAGGGGTTCACGAACATCGTGGCGCTCAAGCCTTCGACAGTCGGCATCGAAAACCTCGCGTTCAATGACTTCACCATCGGCGTGGACACGACGGCGCTGGTGCAGGCCGAAAACATCTACGAAGCGAGCGATGCGTATTCGCGCATCATCGGGAAACATGGCCTCAAGTTCGGCGGCGAGATCCACGCCAACCAGATCAACACGCATCCGGATGTCGTGTTTAACGGCAGTTTTGGATTTAACGGCTCTGAGACCGGCGTCGACTTTGCGGATTTCCTGCTCGGAGCGCCATCCAGTTATACGCAGGGGCAGGCGCGCGACTTCTATAACCGCAACTTGTATGCCGCGGCATTTGTGCAGGACAGCTGGAAGGCAACCGATCGGCTAACCGTGAATTACGGTGTGCGCTGGGATCGCATCCGGCCATGGGACGAAAAATTTAACCAGCTGCAGACCCTGGTGAAGGGCGAACAGTCGCAGGTATTTCCCGACGCACCGCAGGGGCTGGTGTTTCCAGGGGACCCCGGCGTGCCACGGTCGCTGGCGCCAGCTCGCAACAATCTTGCGCCGCGCATCGGTGTGGCGTGGTCGCCGGCTGCAGAGAGCGGCTTGCTGCACAAGCTGACCGGCGGAACAGGAAAGACGAGCATTCGACTGGGCTACGGCATGTTCTACACCGCATACGAAGGACTGTCGGCTGGTATCATGAGCGCGAATCCACCTTATGGCTACACCTACACCTCCGCGGCGCCGCCGTTGTTCGCCTCACCGTTTACTGTGGCCGCCACGGGCGCAGACGCGGGGCAGCGATTTCCGCTGCAAAAGGTGGCCTATGGCGCCAGTCGCGCGCACCCGAACGGGACCGTGGACTGGAGCCAGTTTGAACCGCTGGTTGGAATCCCCGCAGTGGATCCGAATGACGTGACTCCGTATGCGGAGCACTGGATGGCGAGTGTGGAGCGGCAGTTTGGCGCCTCGACCCTGACGACAGTGAGTTACGTGGGCGCAGCTTCGCATCATTTGCTCGTCCTCGAAGAAGCAAATCCTGCGGACCCGGGCTTGTGCCTGAGCATGGGATCGGCGTGCGGTCCCTTTAATGAGCAAGCCGCGCGGACTGAGTTCGGTTCGGCATTTGGCAGCGTGGAGTTGCAGAGAACAATCGCCAACGCAAACTACAACGCGCTCGAGGCGACGGTCAATCACCGCGGCCACGGTCTGGAACTGCTGGCCAGCTACACGTATTCGAAGTCTATCGATCAATCCGCCGGGCTGCCGGAGCCGGTCAACCCGGTGAGTCCGTCGCTGAGCCGGGGGCTCTCAGCGTTCGACCTGCGGCATAACGTGGTAGCGAGTTTTCACTATGCGATCCCCGCTCCCCGGGCTGGAACCCGGTTGCATGTTGCCGGGTCAGGCTGGAGTGTCGCGGGCATTGCGCGATTCACCACCGGATTGCCGGTCACCTTGCTGAACAACAACGACACGTCGTTGCTGGGAACGATTCCCAACGGGATCAACAACAATGGCGTGGATACGCCGGAGTGGAATGGCGAGGCGCTGCACTTGAATCTGAATCCGCGTGATGGCTCCGCGGTTTTTGCGGCAAGCCAATTTGCGCTCCCCGCGTTGGGAACGATGGGGAATGCGCGGCGGAGGTTCTTCTCAGGGCCGGGTATGGAGAGCCTGGACGCTACCATCTCGCGCAGTCTGCTGGTGGGAGATAATCGCGCGCTCGAGATCCGGGCCGAGGGATTCAACGTGTTCAACCACGCACAGTTCTTTGGCGCGTCGGCTGTGGAGGGGAACATCTCCAGTGGAAGCTTTGGACAGGCGGTCAGCGCAATGGCACCGCGCCTGATGCAACTGGCGGTGCGGTATCACTTCTGAGCGCGTGCGATTGCCGGGGGTGCTACGCGGAAAGAGCCTGTGCACGGTTCCTCCTGAAGGTGGCACAGGCGGACTTTCGAGCGGCAACTCTCGTCGACGTTGGCGTACCCAGGCTTCAGATTCGGAACCTGGGCGCCAAGCCAACTATTGATAGCTCCTGACCCATTCGAGGATCGAGCGTACGGCGATGCCGCTGGGGCCTTTGGCGATGTAGGCGCGGTTGTCATCGATCCAGGCGAGGCCGGCGATGTCGAGATGGATCCACGGAGTGTCTTCTGCGAAGTGGTGCAGGAACTCGGCTGCGGTGATGGCTCCGCCGTAGCGGCCGCCGGTGTTCTTGATATCGCCGATGTCAGACTTGATCAGGTCGGCGTACTCCTCGCCGAGGGGCATACGCCAGAACTTCTCGCCGGAGGTGGCGAGAGCGGTCGCGAACTTGTCCCAGGTGGCGTCGTCGTTGGAGAAGGCGCCGGCGTTGATCTGGCCGAGGGCGACGCCGATGGCGCCGGTGAGGGTGGCTGCGTCGATCAAGTGCGTGGCGCCGAGTTGCCGGGCGTAAGTGAGTCCGTCGGCGAGCACGAGGCGGCCTTCGGCATCGGTGTTGATGATCTCGATGGTCTTGCCCGACATCGCGGTCTGGACATCGCCGGGTTTCTGGGCGGTGCCGGAGGGCATATTTTCTGCGGCGCAGACGATGGCGATGACCTTGACCTTGGGGCGGAGCAGGGCGATAGCGCGCATAGCTCCGAGCATCGCAGCGCCGCCGGCCATGTCGTACTTCATCTTGTCCATGTTGTCAGAGGGTTTGATGGAGATGCCGCCGGTGTCGAAGGTGATGCCTTTGCCCACGAGGCCGAGGAGCGGACCTTCATGCACGCCCACGGGCTCATAGTGGAGGACGATGAGGGCGGGCGGTTCGGCGGAGCCCTGCGAGACGCTCCAGAATGCACCCATCTTGAGCTCATGCAGCTTTTCGGTGGAGTAGATGTGGCACTCCAGGCCGACTTCGGCGGCCATCTCGCGGGCGCGCTGACCCATGACAGTGGGCGTGAGCTTGTTGCCGGGTTCGTTGACGAGAGTCCGGGCGAAGTTTTGGCTCTCACCCGTAATTACGCCCTCGCTGAGGGCCGCTTCGAGTGCAGCCTGGTCGGAAGCTTCCGAGGCGGCGAGGGTGAAGGACTGGATGCTCAGGTCCTTGCGGTCGCTGCGGTAAGTGTCCGAGTCGAAGTCGCCGACGATGGCGCCCTCGGCGATTGCGCGGGTCAGACTCGCTGCCGGCAAAGTTTCGGAGAAGTTTTCAGGCAGGGCGAGGACCAGTTCGCGGATGCCGCGGGGTTTGGCATAGCGTACGGCGACACCGGCGGCGTTGCGCACAGAGTGGAGCGTCGCCCTGGCCTGCTTGCCCAGCCCGACGATGAGCAGCCGTTTGGCGGTGAGGCCGGCCGGGGCGTGCAGCAGGACAGTTTCGTTGACTCCGGCCTTGTATTCGCCGGAGGCGAGCACCGCTTCTGCGGCGGCCTGCACGGCGGCATCGCTGGTGAGAAGCGTCAGGGCGGGCTTCACATCGGGGCCCTTGGCGGTCTGGGTGTCGACGGCAAGGACGGCAAGGAGTTCGGTGGCAAAAGAAGCCAGGGGGGTGAAGGCAAGGGAGGTGCGCATGGAATGCATTATTTCATTAGGGGCGGGAGGGAGTGCCTACCGCCCCATGCGGTGCTTGTTGGCGTTGATGGCGGAGCGGGCCTCGCGGTCGGCTTCGCGGCGGCGTTCAGTCTCGCGTTTGTCCCAGTCCTGTTTGCCCTTGGCGACGGCGAGTTCGCACTTGACCCGGCCGTGACGGAAGTAGAGGCGGGTGGGGATGAGCGTATGGCCTTTGATCTGCGTCTTTGACTGTAGCTTGCGAACCTCTTCGCGGTGCAGGAGCAGTTTGCGCGTACGGGTCTCATCGTGATTGGCGATGTTTCCGTGCGAATAGGGTCCGATATGCATATTGAGCAGAAAGGCTTCGCCGTCTTTGACGAGGCCGTAGGCGTCTTTGAGGTTGGCCTTGCCCTCTCGGATGGACTTGACCTCAGTGCCGCGGAGGGCGACGCCGGCTTCGAATTTATCGAGGAGGAAGTAGTTGTGACTGGCGGCGCGATTCTGGGCGGCGTCGCGTTCTCCACTGGCCACAGGGTCGCGGGGACGCACGGGCTTCTGCGGGCCCGATCGGTCCTGCTGCGCGATAACGTGGCTGGATTGGCGCGGCATGGCGAAGTATCCTTGAATCTTCATCGTAGCATCGGGCAAGGCCAGCCCGCGCAGCCGGCCTTTACCCCGGCTTTGTGACCAGGATTTGGCGGGGGAATGGGCGGTGGTGCGATTGTGGTGCTTTGCTAAAATGAGGCGACCTTGAATGGATTTAGCTTGTGAGATTGATCGCGTCAGGGGCGGCCCAGGCAGCCCTCTGCGGCCGCAGGGACTACCGGAGCCGCGGACGACGCTGGGGTGCTCAATGAACCGCCGCGCTGACGCATTTGTTTTTCCCCGTTTCCGTTCGTGTGCCGTGCTGCTGGCCCTTGTGGTGCTGGTCAGTGCGGGTAGCCCTCTGCTGCAGGCGGAGTCGGCGAAGTCCTACTACAAAATGGGGCAGCGGGCCGAAGCGGCTGAAGATTACGACACCGCCTTTACCGACTATCAGAAGGCGTATACGATGTCTCCGCGCGATCTGAGCTATCGGGCGGCGTTTTATCGCGTGCGGCTCTCGGCGTCATCAGTGCACCTGGCAAAGGGGCGCAAGCTCTACAAGACAGGCGACGAACAGGGCGCACTGATGGAGTTGCTGCGCGCGACGGAGATCGATCCGACCGACGAGGCGGCCCAGCAGGAGATTGCGCACATCCGCAGTCTGCACAAGGAGCAGACGCCAAGCCTGGACCAGGAGAATTCGGAAGAGGCGAGCGAACAGGCCGCAGTGGATTCGATGGCGGCGCCGACACGGCTGCAGCCGATGTCGAACGAACCAGTCACGCTGCACATGGTTGAGGACTCGAAGGTGGTGTACCAGGCCGTGGGCAAGGCCGCGGGCATCAATGTGCTGTTCGACCCGGACTACACGGGCAAGCGCATCCAGGTGGACCTGGTGAACGAGTCGCTGATGGATACGCTGCGAATCGTGGCGACGCTTTCGGGCACGTTCTGGCGACCGGTCACGCCAAACACGATCTTCGTTGCGGCGAATACGCGGACCAAACGCACAGAGCTTGAAGAGCAGGCGGTGCAGACGTTCTACCTGAACAATGCGTGGCAACAGAACGATCTGAACGAGGTGCAGACGGCGATCCGCAACGTGATGCCGAATTCGCACGCCTACGGCGTGCAGAGCCAGAATGCAATCGTGATGCGGGGAACGCCTGACGAGTTGATGTTGGCGCAAAAGATCATCGACGATCTAGATAAGGCGCGGCCCGAAGTGGTGGTGGACCTGGCCGTGATGGAAGTGAGCAAGAACTGGGAGCGCACGCTGGGTATTGCCTGGCCGCAAAGCGCAAGCGTCACGCTGCAGTCTCCGGATGCGAGCAGCAGTTCTTCCTCGTCGAGTTCTTCATCGACGACAACAACGAATCCGACGCTCTATAACCTGGCCCACCTGAACTCGACGGACTTTGCGGTAACGGTGGGAACGGCGACGGCGAATGCGTTGCTCAACGATTCGAATACGCGCATCCTGCAGAATCCGCGGATCCGCGCGACAGACTCGCAGAAGGCGACGCTGAAGATCGGGTCACGTATTCCAATTGCGACAGGATCCTTTCAATCGGGCGTGGGCGTGGCCGCTGCTGTTACGCCGCTGGCGGAGACGCAGTTTCAGTACATTGACGTTGGCGTCAATATCGAGATGACGCCGACCGTGCACTACAACCACGACGTAACAATGAAGCTCTCGATCGAGGTAAGTTCAGAGAGCGGAAGTACGACGATTGAAGGCGTGACCGAACCGATCATCGCGCAAAAGAAGAGCGAGCAGACAATCCGGCTGCACGAGGGCGAGGCAAGCATCCTGGGCGGGATTCTCGACCGGCAGGAGATGGAAAGCTGGACGGGTATTCCGGGTCTGAGCTCGATTCCGATTTTGAAGTATCTATTCGGGTCGAAGGATCACCAGGTGCAGGACGATGAGATCGTCTTCCTGTTGATTCCACATATTGTGCGTGCGCCGGAACTAACTCCAGTGAACCTGCGGCCGATCGACACGGGCACAGGGCAATCGATCGAAGTGCATCCGATGGATACGACGACGAAGTACTACGTGCCGCTGCCGCAGAAGCCGGCGCAGGCGCCGACGACATCGGGAACCGTTCCGGGGGCGACAGCAAGTTCAGCAGCCCCTGCGGCCCTGGCGGAGATTCAGGCGACCGCGGCCGGCAATGCACCGCCACCGGCACCAGCGGCGACTCCGCCGGCGCCGCCCCAGGGCGCGGCTCCGCAGCCGCAGGCGAGCCCGCCTCCCGGCATGGCTCCGCCCGGCTCGCTGCGATTTTCGTTGGTGCCTTCTGCGACTTCGGTGGCAGTTGGCGGAACGATCCAGGTGCCCATTGTGATAACGGGAGCCCAGGATATTGCGTCAGTTCCTTTGCAGCTTACGTATGACCCGTCGAAGCTGGAGCTGGTCAACGTAGGCGACGGCGACTTTCTCAATCGCGACGGACAGGCTGTGGCCCTGGTGCATCGCGACGATGGACCGGGCAACCTGGTGGTGAATGCGTCGCGCCCGCCCGGCGCTGCCGGAATTTCAGGAGCTGGGGTGGTCTGCGTGTTGAGCTTCCAGGCCAAAGCGGCAGGCGGCAGTTCCATAACCATTACGCGGCCCGGCGCGATGACGAGCGCACAACAGCCTGTGCAGACGCAGGGCGCGCAGACGACGATCGTCGTGAAGTAGGAATGCGGTGATGAAAACCAGACGCCCAATCCGAAAACGATCGGAGCGCGGCCTAACGCTGGTTGAGCTGATTGTTACGGTGTCGATTCTGGCGATTCTGGCGTCGGCTGCGGTACCGATTGCGCGGTTCAAGATGAAGCGGGAGAAGGAGCGTGAACTTCGCCGGGACCTGTGGGTGATGCGCGACGCCATTGATCACTACAAAGATGCGGCAGACCGCGGCGCGTTTCAGACAAAGGTGGACAGCCAGAACTACCCGCCGGACCTCGAGACACTCGTGAACGGAGTGGATGTCCAGGGCAAGAAAGTGCGGTTCCTGCGTAAGATCCCGGTGGATCCGATGACGGGTCAGGCGGACTGGGGAATGCGGTCGATGCAGGATGATCCGGACTCTGACACATTCGGTGGGCAGAGTGTGTTTGACGTGTATTCGAAGTCAGATGGCACGGCGTTGGACGGAACGAAGTACAAAGATTGGTAGGAAGGCAGCAAACAGTTGTCAGTGGTCAGTTGGTCCGTGCGATTGATACAGACTGGCCAGCGGCGAGGGAAACAGGCAGTGTCAAAGAGGAACGCACAATCCGAGGCGGGATTCACGCTGATGGAGCTAATGATCGTCATGGCGATCATCGGCATTCTTGCGACACTCGCAGTTCCCAGCTTCATTGGCGCGCTGAAGTCGGCCAGAGAAGCCGTGCTGAAAGAAGACCTCCAGGTGATGCGGTCGGCCATCGACTCCTACACGATGGACAAGCAGAAGGCTCCGCAGTCGCTTGACGATCTGGTGCAGAACGGCTACCTTCGGAGCATCCCGGAAGACCCCATGACGAAGAGCCGGGATACGTGGGTAACGGACACGAGCGATGCACTCTCGTCTGTCGATCAAACAGACTCAGGCATCAACGACGTGCACTCCGGTTCGCAGGACACCGGATCGGACGGCCAGCCGTATTCATCCTGGTAGAGGCACGAGGTGAGCATGCGAAAAGAGATCGGCCTTGGGCTGACTCTGGTGCTGTGCGCGGGTGTGGCCTGGGTTGCGCCGCAGGCACAGTCGGTCAAGCAATTTACAGTGCGCATTCTCGACGGCAGAAATGGCGAACGGATTGTGCCGAATAACATCGAAGTTCGCATCAATCGCGAGCGTGCGCTGCATGTGGAGTGGGTGAAGATGAACGACGACGGGACCGCGACCGTGACGGTGCCCGCCAAGGCTACGGCCATCTCGGTGCGCGCCACATACGACAATTCCACGGAGTATTACGTAAATTGCGATGTCGCCCGGCAGAAGGACACGTCGACGGAGACGTGGTTCCCACTGGCGGATGTGTTGGCACACGGTCTTGTCATGCCGGATGAGTGCTGGAAGTCAAAGAGTCTGGAGCAGGACACGGTGAAGGCAAGTTCCGGCGAGTTTGTTCTGATGGTGCGCAAGCGGAGCATCCGCGATCCCATTCCCTATTCGATTCCGTACTAGTGCAGCTTCGCACGGCACGGCATCCCGAGACATCTGCATTGAACAACCAATACCATCCGCCGGACGTATTCGAGTTGGTGTGCGCGACTGAACAGGCCTTCCAGGACCTGATGGGGATGGCGCGAAGGCGCGGCCCGGACGATCGCAGCAGCGATGCGGGACTGGGCGGGCAGCTGTTCTACGCCGGGAATCTGGATGAAATAGCGAACCGACTCGTGATTGCCGCGAACATTGCCGGTGCGGCGACGCTGTGCGCGGCAGCAGGCTCAGAGACGCAGCGGCAGGCGCTGCACGGGGGCGTGGTGGACTTCGTGGTGACCTCGCTCGATGAGGCCCTG
>Ga0335073_10012241_pt1 | contig 12048 bp, 10 predicted proteins | sample Lox_Sample_22_FD_207093 | JGI IMG/M metagenome (GOLD analysis project Ga0335073, IMG submission 207093) | Soil microbial communities from Loxahatchee National Wildlife Refuge, Florida, United States - Lox_Sample_2.2 | ecosystem: Environmental > Terrestrial > Soil > Wetlands | place: USA... | reverse complement strand
GCACGGCAGTTCAGTTCTGCGAGGAACTTGCCACGCATAGAGTGTTGGCAGGCGACACGGCAAAATATTCCGTGCGCATGGTGACGCATTACGACGTCGACCGTGCGGGCATTGAGCGCGCCCTTGGAACAGTCGAAAGGATGCTCGCATCAAAAGCTCCAGCCGCCGCGGCACGTTAGCACGCTAGCCAGTCCGTCATTCAGAGGCTCATTTCAGAACGCTGGGACGGAAACACTTGCGTGAATTCGCTTCACGCGCTGGGAGGCGCTGCGCCGAGGATGTATAATTCCCTCGCCGCACTCGAACGATGCAGTCAAGGCCGTGCATTCGCGAAATCGCTTCGGTGGTTACGCTGCTCGCCATCATTCTTACAGGTGCATGGATGACACTTCACGCCGCTACTCCTGCCGCGCGGTCGGCCGCCAAACCGACCGTCGACGACGCCCGCCGGTTCATCGAGCAGGCCGAAGCGCAATTGCTCGATTTGTGGATCAAGAACCAGCGCGCGGCCTGGGTACAGGAGACATACATAACGCCCGATACGGAATCCATGGCTGCTCAGGCCGATGAAGTCGTAAAGACGGCCACGTCGCGGCTCGCCGCTGAGTCGCGCCGCTTTGACAGCCTCGATCTACCTCCCGACGTTGCCCGAAAATTCAAGATGCTTCGCCAATCAGTGGACATTCCGGCGCCGCGTGATCTTGCGCTGGCTTCCGAGCTTTCACAGATCAGCGCCTCGCTGCAATCCGACTACGGCAAGGGGAAGTACTGCCCTCTCGCTTCGAATGGCGCCGCGCCCAGTAAATGCCTCACGCTCGACGACCTCTCGAACATCATGGCGGAGAGCCGCGATCCACAGAAGCTTCGCGCCGCCTGGGAAGGATGGCGCACCGTTTCGCCGCCGATGCGCGAACGCTACACGCGCTTAGTTGCGCTGGCCAATCAGGGTGCGCGAGAAATGGGCTTTGCCGATACCGGCGCAATGTGGCGCTCGAATTACGACATGCCGGCCGCTGAATTTGCCGCCGAGCTTGACCGTCTGTGGCAACAGGTGCGCCCGCTTTATCTCTCTTTGCATGCCTACGTCCGCTCACAGCTCATAAAAAAATATGGCGCCTCCGTCGTCCCCCCCGACGGCCCGATTCCCGCCGATTTGCTCGGCAACATGTGGGCGCAGGACTGGACGCACATCTATTCCCTCGTCGCGCCGCCGAATGCCGATCCTGGCTACGACGTCACCGACCTCCTCAAGGCTCACAACGTAGATCCGATTGACATGGTTCACTACGGCGAACGTTTTTTCACGTCTCTCGGCTTCGATCCGCTTCCGCAGACCTTTTGGGAGCGTTCCATGTTTACCCGGCCGCGCGATCGCGACGTGGTCTGCCACGCCAGCGCCTGGGACGTGGATTACGAGGACGACCTGCGAATCAAGATGTGCATCGAGGTGAAAGGCGAAGACTTCACCGTCATTCACCACGAGCTGGGCCACAGTTTTTACCAGCGTGCTTACAAAGCCCAGCCGCCGCTCTTCCGCGACTCTGCCAACGACGGTTTCCACGAGGCTATCGGTGACACGATTGCACTTTCCGTCACGCCTGAGTACCTGAAGCAGATCGGCTTGCTCGACACGGTGCCTCCTCCTTCGGCCGACATCGGCATTCTGATGAAGCGAGCGCTCGACAAAGTCGCGTTTCTCCCCTTCGGCCTCTTAATCGACAAATGGCGCTGGGGCGTTTTTTCAGGGGAAATAAAGCCCGCGGATTACAACGAAGCGTGGTGGCGACTGCGACGCGAATATCAGGGAGTTGCGCCGCCGGTGCCGCGCAGCGAGGCTGATTTCGATCCCGGAGCGAAGTATCACGTCGCTGGAAACGTTCCCTATGCACGTTATTTTCTGGCCGCCGTACTGCAATTCCAGTTTCATCGCGCGCTCTGTCAGGCGGCTGGTTATCACGGACCGCTGAATCGCTGCTCGATTTACGGGAACAAAGCGGCTGGCGAAAAATTGAACAAGATGCTCGAGATGGGGAAAAGCAAGCCCTGGCCAGACGAGCTCGAAGCGCTGACGGGCCAGCGGCAGATGGACGCCACAGCCATCCTCGACTATTTCGCACCGCTCAAGCAGTGGCTCGACGAGCAAAACAAAGCCAACGGCGTGAAGGTTGGCTGGTAACCGGACCGGTCGGGGAGGGCTCCGTGCGCCGCTCGACGAATCTGCCGCACTCAGGAGATCGTGAATCTAAAAATCATTATCCGCTGGTCGCTGGTGGCCGCGCTGCTGACCGCCGCAGCCCTCATTCAGGAGCGTTTTTCCACGGTCATCGCCGCAGCAATGAAGCTTCCCTATGATGCACCGGCAAAGGGGCACGACTCGATGATGGCCGCCATTGAAATCGCGGCTTCGACGGTTCTCTTCTTCCTCGGCGTGATTCTCCTTCTGTTCAACATCCAGTGGCACCGCCGCGCGAGAAAAACTTCGTGAACCAGACCCTGCGGACGGTTCTCATCTGGACGCTGGGAATTCTGCTCCTCGTCTACGTCGCGGGCACGATTCGCCTCGCATGGCCTCTTCTGACAGGTCATGGCACGCAGGGAGTTCCCACCTCGTCCATTATCGGCGGCTTTTATTTTCGCCTGGTTATTATGGGGATTTTCTTCTACGTGTTCCTGCGCCTCCGCCGCGACCGCCCGCCCCGCGAGTAGTCTTTCGTCACGCGGCCCTGCGAGCCCCTATAAGTGAATCCACAGTTCCGCTATAATCCGGTTTTATAGCAGAGGTCGCGTGGAATTTTCGCTTACAGACGAACAGCAGCAGCTCCGCCGCACCGTCCGCGAATTCGCCGAGGCTGAAATTCGTCCGCACGTGATGGAGTGGGACGAAACCTCTAAATTTCCCTTGGAAATCGTACCCAAACTCGCGGAAATGGGTTTTCTCGGCGTCATTTTTCCGGAAAAGTATGGCGGCGCGGGCATGGGCTACATCGAGTACGCCATCATCATCGAGGAGCTCTCGCGAGTCGATGGCTCGATCGGCATCATCGTCGCTGCGCACAATTCGCTCTGCTCGAATCACATCTACAAATTCGGCACCGAGGCGCAAAAGCAGAAATATCTCCTTCCGCTCGCGCAGGGGAAAAAGCTCGGCTGCTGGTCGCTGACCGAGCCCGAAGCTGGCTCGGATGCTGGCGGTACGCGGACCGTCGCCGTCAAAAAGGATTCGTCCTGGGTTCTCAACGGCGCGAAGACGTTCACCACCAACGGCCACTATGCAGATGTTTGCGTCGGCATGGCCGTCACCGACGCTGCGAAGAAAAGCCACGGCATCTCCGCGTTCCTCATCGAGAAGGGAACTCCCGGCTTTCGTCCCGGCAAGAAAGAAAACAAGCTCGGCCTGCGCGCCAGCGACACGTCCGAAGTAATTTTCAGCGATTGCAATGTCCCGCTCGAAAGCTTGCTCGGCGAGGAAGGCGAAGGCTTCATCAACAGCCTGCAGATTCTGGACGGCGGCCGCATCTCCATCGCTTCGCTCGGCCTCGGTATGGCGCAGGGCGCCTACGAATGCGCGCTACGTTACGCCCAGCAGCGCAGGCAGTTCGGCAAAGCTATCGCCGAATTCCAGGCCATTCAATTCAAACTTGCCGACATGGCTACAGAGATTGAAGCCGCTCGCCTTCTCAACTATCAGGCTGCGTGGCTCGCCGACCGGGCCATCGCCACGGGGAATTACGATGCCCGCTTCACGCGCGAATCCAGCATGGCGAAGCTGTACGCCGGGGAAGTCGCCGTACGCGTCGCCAACGAAGCCGTGCAGATTCACGGCGGCTACGGATTCATCAAAGATTATCCCGCGGAGAAGTATTACCGCGACGTGAAGCTCTGCACTATCGGCGAGGGTACCAGCGAAATCCAGCGCCTTGTCATCGCGCGCCAGCTTCTCGGCAAGAGCTGATGCTGGCTTCTTTCTGTGGTCACAATTTCGCTTCGCGCCGGGCGAAGCGGGCCGCCCTGTGGCTTATACTCTTCCGGTGCCGGAGAGTCTCAACGACTGGGTAGAAAAAATTCGTGCGGGCGATGTCCGCGCACTTTCTCGCGCCGTCACCGCCATTGAAAATCGCTCACCCGAAGCCGAAGAGCTGATCCGCGGCATCTTTCCGTACACCGGGAATGCCTATCGCGTTGGCATCACCGGCGCTCCCGGCACTGGCAAAAGCACGCTCGTCGACCGCCTCGCCGCTCACTATCGTTCCGCGCAACAGACTGTCGGCATCATTGCCGTCGATCCTTCGAGCCCCTTTACCGGCGGCGCGATTCTCGGCGACCGCATCCGTATGCAAAGCCATGCCACTGACAGCGGCATCTTCATCCGTTCGATGGCCACGCGCGGCTACCTCGGAGGGCTTGCGCAGGCCACCGGAGACACTGCGCTGCTCCTCGACGCCGCCGGCAAGCAAATGGTCCTTCTTGAGACTGTCGGCGTCGGCCAGGGCGAAATTGAAATCGTCCGCCTCGCCGATTGCACGCTCGTGGTACTCGTTCCGGGCATGGGTGATGATATTCAAAGCTTGAAAGCCGGCCTGATGGAAATCGGCGACATTTTCGTGCTCAATAAATCCGACCGCGAAGGCGCCGATCGCTTCGAACAGCAGCTCAAGGCCATCCTCCAGCTTGTCCCCGAACGCTTCGGCTGGAAGCCCCCAGTAATCCGCACAGTTGCCACCGAAAACCGCGGCATCGCCGATCTCGCGGGGGAGATCGCCCGCTTCCGCGGGCACTTCGCGCAGCTTCGCGACAGCCATTCTCGCGAAATCGCCCATTGGAAGGATTGGCTCCTGCGCCTCACGCAAACACGCCTGCTCGATCGCGTTGTCGGCGCGCATTTCACCGAATCTCAATTCGAGGCTCTCGCTGCCGAAGTCGCCGCTCGCCGCAAAGATCCTTACGCCGCCGTTGCCGAAATTCTCTCCCGCGCCGGTTTATAGCCTCATGCGGAGACTTTGAAGTTTTCTCCGCTAACGGTAGACTGTTTGTTTGCCCGGCATGTGTTGTGGCGGCCTTATCCCCGCCGCGATATGTGACGGCCATATCACTGGGCCTTTCAAGGGAGCAGCGATTGAACCTCGGGAACCTCGAACTCCACCTTCTGAACGCCGGTCACGTCTATCTCGACGGCGGCGCGATGTTTGGCGTGATTCCTAAGCCTCTTTGGGAGAAGAAATGTCCCGCCGACGCGCGCAATCGAATCCAGCTCGCGATGAATTGCCTTCTCGTCCACGCCGGAGGAAAAAACATCCTAATTGAAACCGGCGCAGGCGATAAATTCGACGCGAAATTTCGCGACATCTATGGGCTCGACGGTCCTTTCCTGCACAGAGAGCTGCGTCGCTACGGCAAGGAGTTGCACGAAATCGACATCGTTATCAACACGCATCTGCATTTCGATCATTGCGGCGGCAATACGTATGTCGAGAAAGACAAAGTGGTCCCAACCTTTCCGAATGCCCGCTATGCCGTGCAGCGCGGCGAATTCGAGCACGCGCAGCATCCCACCGAGCGCGACCGGGCCAGCTATTTCCCCGAAAACTTCATGCCTCTGCGCGCATCCTGTAAGCTTTCTCTTCTCGAAGGTGACCGCACCATCGCTCCTGGTGTCGAACTGATTCGTGTGCCGGGACACAATGCGCACATGCAGTGCATCAAGCTCCATGGCGGCGGCAAAACCGTGTTTTTCCTCGCTGACCTCGTTCCCACGGCCGCGCATCTCCCGCTGCCTTGGATTATGGGTTACGATCTCTTTCCCATGATGACGCTCGAAAATAAAAAGAAATGGCTTCCGGAAATTGCTCGCGAGGGCTGGATCGCCATATTCGGCCACGACCCACGCACCCCGGCCGCCCATATTCGCGAACTCAACGGCCGCTGGGAAGTGGATCCCGTAAAAATCGATTGAAGTCTCCCGTAGTGTCGCTGGCACAAAATTCCGGGCCCGGAAATTCCTGCCCGCAAGGACGGTTGTGAGAATGGCGAGAAAGAAACAGGGAAGCAATAAGCAACCGGGGACGAAGGGCGAAAGCGTAAGGATCGGCATCATCGGCGGCAGCGGCCTTTACTCGATGGGCGGGCTCACCGATACGCGAGAAGTGCGAGTGAAGACCCCCTTCGGCGATCCCTCTGATGCCATCGTTGTCGGCACCCTTGAAGGCGCTCGCGTCGCCTTCCTTGCTCGCCACGGCCGAGGCCATCGTTTTTCGCCGAGCGACATCAACTACCGCGGCAATATCTGCGCGATGAAGATTCTCGGGGTCGAGCGCATCATTTCCGTGAGCGCAGTCGGCTCGTTGCGCGACGATCTTCCGCCGCTCGACTTCCTCATCCCCGATCAGTTTTTCGATCGCACTCGCGGCCGCATCGCCACGTTTTTTGGCGACGGCATCGTCGCTCACGTCGGCTTCGATAAGCCCACCTGCACGCACCTTTCGGCGCACCTTGCCGAGGCAAGCGATCGCGCCGGCGTCAAGGTCCACCGCGGCGGCACGTATGTCTGCATGGAAGGCCCGCAATTTTCCACGCTCGCCGAATCGCACACCTATCGCCAGCTTCGCTTCGATATTATCGGCATGACCAACCTCACTGAAGCGAAGCTCGCGCGCGAAGCCGAGCTCTGCTATTCGACGATCGCCATGATCACGGATTACGACTGCTGGCATCCCCAGCACGATTCCGTCTCGGTCAGCGAAATCATCGCCAATCTCGGCAAGAACGCCGAAAACGTCCAGCGCGTCATCCGCGAGGCTGTTCGCGAATTGGGCGCCGAGCGTTCTTGCAAATGCGGCTCAGCCCTCGCGCACGCCATTCTTACGGATCGCAAGGCAATTCCGGCGGCTACAAAAAAACGTCTCGCGCCGATTATCGGCAAATACATTTCCTGAACCGGAGAGCTCATGCCACTTCTTGTCGTTGGTTCTGTCGCATTCGACGCTATCGAAACGCCTCACGGCAAGGTCGACCGCACGCTCGGTGGCGCCGCCAGCTATTTCTCCCTCGCCGCCAGCCATTTTTCTCCCGTGCGCCTGGTGGGCATCGTGGGGGAAGATTTTACGGCAAAGGACGAAGCCGTATTCCGCGGCCGGCGCATCGACTTGACCGGCCTCGAACGCGTTCCCGGAAAGTCTTTTTTCTGGGCGGGCCGCTATAACCTGAATATGAACGAGCGCACGACGCTGGTTACTGAACTCAACGCCTTCGCGGATTTCAATCCCACGCTCCCGGCGTCCTATTGCGACTCACCCTTCATTTTTCTCGGCAATATCGACCCCACGCTCCAGCGCTCCGTCCTAAAACAAGTTCGCTGCAAGCCGAAGGCGATCGGCCTCGACACGATGAATTATTGGATCGAGCGCACCTCCGCCGAGCTTCAGGAAACGCTGAAGCATATTCAGATTTTGATGATCAACGATGACGAGACGCGCCAGCTTTCCGGTGAGCACAATCTCTTCCGCGCCGCCAAGCACATCTTCAAAATGGGCCCGCGCACGTTGGTGATCAAACGCGGCGAGCACGGCGCCATTATGGTGCACAACGATTTCGTTTTTTCCGTGCCGGCCTATCCGCTCGAAGAGGTTCACGATCCCACAGGCGCGGGCGATTCTTTCGCCGGCGGCTTCATGGGCTACCTAGCATCTGCAGGGAAGGTGAATGACCGCACGCTCCGCAACGCCATGGTCTACGGGTCCGTCCTAGGCAGCTTTGCCGTCGAACGCTTCGGCGTCGAACGCCTCACGAAGCTGAAGCGCCCGGAGATCACTGCGCGGGCCCGCCGCTTCTCCAAGCTCACTTCGTTCAAGCTCTGAATAGAGGCATTCGATTTGCGCAGTAGTCCTTTCTCTCCTGCCCGCGAGAAGCAGGGAACCAGTTCTCTCCTTCAGGAAACTCATCGCGGGTTTTTCCGATGTCGAGTTCCATGAATGGCCGCCGCTTGAACGTGTACTCTTCTGCTCCCTCTGGTCGCCGTTCGCGAGTCGCTTACGAAAAACTGCTGTAAAATTTTTCTTGTGCCTCACGATTTGACCCTCTCACTCGTCGGCCGTTTGGTTCTCGCTGCCGTCCTCGGCGCCGCCATTGGCCTGGAACGCGAATTGCGCCACAAACCATCCGGCGTTCGAACCAATCTCCTCATTTCGTTTGGCGCTGCGCTTTTCACGATCATTTCTTACGCCATGGCTTCTGCATACGGCGGAGATCACACGCGCATTGCAGCCCAGATTATTCCCGGCATCGGATTCATCGGCGCCGGAGTCGTTATCCGTGAAAAAGGGGCCGTGCTCGGCATCACCAGTGCTGCGACTATTTTCGTCGTTGCCAGCATTGGCATGGCGGCGGGCGCCGGAATGGTCCTCACGGCCGTCTTCACCACATTTCTGTGTCTTGGAGCTCTGATTTGCATCGGTTACGTTGAAGATCGCGTCGGCATTCACACTCACCTCATGCTCTTTCGGCTGACTTCCCGCGGAGGTCAGGACTTCGTCGGCCGCGCCCATCAGTTCGCCCTGGAATCCGGCATTGAGCCGCGCGCCTGGAACGCGAATTCAACCGAAGCCGAGACTGTCGTGGAGTTCGAAGCCGACGTAACCACGCCGCAGGAGCGCCAGATCCTCACCCGATTCACGCAGCTAGGCATCCGCTGCGAGCTACGTCCCCTCCATTAGGGGCCTCTCAACCTTAAGCCAACCCTTTTTTCAACCGTCACATCCGAGTTGACGTCCCGGTCGCCGGGATGCTATCAATTTCTATTGCACGTTTCGGGGGAATCACCGGCTTTTCCGGCATTTCCGCTTTCCCGGCCTTGCGCCTCTCGCGTGCCGGGAATCCCCAATTGAATCGGAGGATTCGGAAGAATGCGTGTGCGCTGGGCTACGACTGGGGCGATAGCCGTCCTGGCGATTCTCCTTTCCAGTTGCAGTTCCACGACGATTCACGTGAATCCGACGCCCGCCATCGGTTGCGTCAGCGGTACGATTCCCGCCTGCGGGCTCTCGCCTTCCGGGATCACGGCGGGCAGCCAGAATTTCACTCTCTTCGTCTCTGGCAGCGGACTCATCTCGATACCAAACGGCGACTTCGGCAATTCCGTAGTCTTCTGGAATGGGTCGGCCCGCCCAACCACGCTTAACCTCAACTCCAGCCAATTGCAGGTCACGATTTATGCGTCCGATGTTGCCACCGCTGGACAGGCCGAAGTGCAGGTGGTTAATCCGACGCCTGGCGGGGGCCCATCGAATTTCGTTACGTTTTTCATTCATGCCCCACAAGAGGGCGACCCTGTCCTAACCTCCATTTCGCCCACCACTACGCCTTCGGGCGGCAATGGCTTCACGGTGACCGTGAAAGGGTCAAACTTCAATAGCACCGACGCGGTTTCCTGGAACGGGCAGTGGCGCACCACGACTTTCGTCAATTCCACTCAGATGACCGCCGCAATCACGTCGACCGACGTCTCCACTCCTGGCTGCGGCAGCGTCGCGGTCGTAAACACGGCTCCCGGCGGTGGATCGTCAGTTTCCCTGGATGTCTTGGTCGCAGGCAAAGGCGCTCCTAGCGACTGCACAAGCACGCCTTCGTCGAGCGCATTCCCGCGTGTGGTTTCCCTCGGCGCTCACGGCAATTCCTCGAATGGAAGCAGCTTTTCGCCCGCTATGAGCGGCGATGGCCGATTCGTGGCTTTTTACTCGAACGCGAAAAATCTCGTCTCCGGAGCCTCAGGCAATATCTTTGTTCGTGACACCTGCCTCGGCGCGGCTTCTGCCTGCAAACCGCTGACGCGCTCCGTCGACCTCGCTCCTGACGGCTCGGCACCCAACGGTGCTGCGGGCGACCAGCTTGCTTTAAGCGCCGACGGCCGCTTTGTGGCCTTTTCGAGCTACGCCACGAATCTCACTGGCGCAACTCCCTCGTCTTCCGGCGCCGTCAGTTACCTGTACATCCGCGACCTCTGCCTCGGGAGCGACGCTCCTGCCGGCTGCACGCCCCACACGGAACTTGTCTCCGTCGCGTCATCCGGCGATCCTGCTGACAAGCCTTCGATCGCACCCTCCTTGAGCGCGGATGGTCGCTATATAGCCTTCGCTTCCTGGGCGACGAATCTCGCAGGTGGCGCTCAGCCGGCTCAAGCACGCGTCTACGTGCGCGATCTCTGCAAGGGTCCCTCGGCTTCGGCATCCTGCACCCAACAGACCGTTGTTATTCCGGCATTCAAGGAAAGCTCTGGCTCCTCCGCGGACACAGACCATCCATCAATTTCCGGTGACGGCCGTTACGTCGCCTTCCAGCAATGGGTGCCGCGCGCTGGCTCGACGAATCTCGACTCAGTCGCATTCCTGCGCGACACCTGCCTTGGCATCGATGCGCCGCCATCCTGTTCTCCCTCCACCGTGCAGATTTCTCTCTCGCCCGATGGTCAGGTCCTCAATGGTGTCAGCGAATCTCCATCGGTTTCCTTCGATGGCCGCTTTGTGGCATTTGCTTCGCAGCCGGAATCCGGCTCAGCGGGAACTTCTGCCGCACAGGCCATCTATCTACGCGACACTTGCCTCGGCACTTCCGCGCCCGATGGCTGCGCGCCGTCCACGTCTCTCATCGCCACGGCCGCTGCCTCCGGTTTGCCTTATTCCCCTTCGATTTCCTCCGGAGGCCGCTACGTTTCCTTCCTCGTTGGCGCGCCCGATTCGGATTCGACGGACGCTGGTGCGCGCGACGGCATTGCCTACGTCTACGACACTTGTTTTGGCGCCGCTAGTCCCTGTGTGCCTCAAGCGCGCGCCCTCACGGCTTCTGGGAACGCTTCTGCTTCCGCAGGGCTTCTCGCCGCGGACAAATTGACTCCCATACCCCTCACCGCGGACGGCCGCTACGTTGCCTTCTTTTCTGCATCGCACGTCGCTGCCCAGCCCGCTAGCGGTCTAGGTGACGTCTTCCAGACGATTGCTTCGCGCTAAGTCGCCGCCAGCAGCTACTCTCGGCCAAGCAGAACAGGATTCGACCTGGCACCTCTTGCCGCCTATCTGGTAGGGCGGCTTGCCGGCACGTAACTCTTAACCCCCGCCTCGCTACTCCCGTCTCGACTTGGCTCAGGAAATTTCCTATTCTCGAAATTCGAATGTCTCACCCTCTCAAACCTCCTCCACTGCGTCCCGACGATGCCGTCCGTGTCCTCTCCCTTTCCAGTCCGGTGGACCCCGCTCGCCTGGATCGTGGCCTTTCTGAAATCTCGCGCTTCGGCTATCGCGCACTCTGCGACCGCTCGGCCGTTCTCGCAAGCGAGGGCTTTTTTGCCGGACCGGTCTCCGCCCGCTGCAAGGCGCTCCACGAAGCCCTCGCCGAGTCTGAATCGCAAGCCGTTGTCTGTTCCCGTGGCGGCTATGGCGTCAACTACCTGTTGGACATGTTTCGCATTTCCCGCTCGATTCCGCCCAAAATATTTCTCGGATTTAGCGATCTCACCTCGCTCCAGCTCTTTCTCTGGAAACATCACCGCTGGATCACGTTCTACGGGCCGATGGCTGCTTCGGGCCTCGATGCGGGCGCGGGCAATGTCCACGGCTATGATCAAGCTTCGTTACTCCGCGCCCTCACCGAAACGCATCAGGGCTATACGGTTTCTCTCGCCGGGCAAGCCGTCGTTTCCGGCATCGCGGAAGGCGTTCTTCTCGGCGGCTGCCTGACGCTCCTCGAGACCTCTCTCGGCACTCCCTGGGAGCTCGACACACGCGGCGCGATCCTTTTACTCGAAGATCGAGGAATGAAGCCGTGGCAGGTTGACCGCGCTCTCACGCACCTTCGCCAGGCCGGCAAGCTCGAAGGCGTCGCCGGCATCCTTCTTGGCGACTTTCCCGATTGCGACGCTCCTGCTGGCTCGGAATCCGCCGAAGATGTCGCCTCGCGACTTCTCGTTCCTCTAGGTGTCCCGCTCATTTGGGGAGCGCCTGTAGGACACACGGCCCGTCCCATGCTCACGCTTCCTTTGGGAATTCGTGCGCGGCTAAAGTCGCCCGG
>Ga0335073_10012240_pt1 | contig 12048 bp, 12 predicted proteins | sample Lox_Sample_22_FD_207093 | JGI IMG/M metagenome (GOLD analysis project Ga0335073, IMG submission 207093) | Soil microbial communities from Loxahatchee National Wildlife Refuge, Florida, United States - Lox_Sample_2.2 | ecosystem: Environmental > Terrestrial > Soil > Wetlands | place: USA... | reverse complement strand
CGGCGGAGCGGGCGTGATGGCGGTGATCTTCGGCATTCTTTACGGCGAGTTCTTCGGGCCCACCGGCCTGATTCCGGCGTACTGGCTGGTCCCGCTCGACCACCCGGTTCCGCTGCTCGCGGCGGCGGTGGCCGTCGGCGCGGTGCTGCTGGCCGGTGCCTACGCCCTCGGCACGGTCAACAGGTTCCGGGAGGGCGGCTGGCCGCTGGCCGTGTACGCGCCGTCCGGGATCGCCGGGGCGCTGCTGTTCTTCGCCGCCGGCCTGGCGGCGGCCGGCTGGTACCTGCACGAGACCGCGGCGCTGACCACCGGAGCGGTCGCCGCCGTGGCGGCGCTCGGCCTGGCGCTGGCCGGCTTTCTGGCCCAGGCGGGCGGCGGCGGGACCGGCGTGGTCGAGGCCGTGGTGGAGCTGTTCGACTTCGTGGTCCGGCTCGGCTCCAACGTCGTGTCGTTCGCCCGGCTGGCGGCGTTCGGGCTTACCCACGCCGCGCTCGGGCTGCTGGTCTGGGAAGCGACCCGGGCGCTTTGGCACCGCGGCGGGGTGATGATCGCGGCCGCGGTCGTGGTCTTCGTCGTCGGCAACGCGGTCGCGTTCGGGCTGGAGGCGCTCGTCGCCGCCATTCAGGCGCTGCGCCTGGAGTACTACGAGCTGTTCTCGCGGGTGTTTGTCACCCAGGGCCGGCCGTTCCGGCCCTGGCACCTGAGCGTCGAACCTGGCGCGTCACCGCTGACCGGGAAGACCTCCTGGAACGGGAAGGAAGGTGGCTGATATGGAGGCCTGGCTGATCGGGCTCCCGGTGATCGCGATCGCCGCCGTGGCGGCCCATTGGGCCGCGCGGCATGGCCGACGGGGTGGCTACGCGCTGGCCGGGGCCGGGGCGGTGCTGCTGGTGGGGGCCATCGTGCTGCTCGCGGTCACGGCCAGCGGCGGACCCGCCGGCGCAGCGGTGGCGGCCCACGCCGGGCACGCCGCCGTCTCCGCGACCGGCACCGGGACCAGTTACACCGGCGCGCTGATCGGCGCGGCGATCGCGGTCGCCGGGTCGACGATCGGGGCCGGCATCGCGGTCGCCTATGCGGGCGCGGCGGCCTTGGCCGCCATGAGCGAGCGGCCGGAACTGTTCGGCCGCGCGATGGTGATCGTCGGGCTGGCCGAGGGGATCGCGATCTACGGCCTGATCATCGGCGTGATCCTGATCGGGAAGGCGTAGCCGCGATGCCGAGGGCCGCAGCAATTGGCGAAGAACTGCGCGTGCAGGGCTATGCACTGGCCGGGGCGCTCGTGTGCCCCGCCGGCGATGAAGCGGGTGTGCTGCGTGCCTGGCGGGAGCTGCCCGGTGACGTGGCCGTGGTCCTGCTCACCCCCCGGGCAGCGAGCTGGCTCAGCGGCGAGCTTGCGGCGCGGCCCGGCCTGCTGACGGCGGTGATACCGGCATGACGGCTCTGGCCGAGCAGCAGCGGGATGCGCTGGAACCGGTCCGCGCGGCCATGCTCCACCGCGCCGGAGCCGAGGCGGAGGCGATCGTCGCCACGGCGCGCCGGGACGCCGAGACGCTGCTCGCGGCGGCGCGCCGGGACGCCGAGACCGCGCTTGGCCGCGCCCGCGCTGACGGGATCGCCCAGGCGGCACCGCTCGCCGCCGCCGAGCGCAGCCGGGGGCGCCGCGCCGCGCGCGACGCACTGCTCGCAGCCGAGCGCGGCATCCGGGACGAGGCCGAGCACCGGATCCGCGCCGCGGTCCTGGCCGTACGCGATCAGCCCGGCTACGGCGAGCTGCGGGACCGGCTGGCAGCCCTGTGCCGCGCCGTCGCCGGGCCCGGCGCGGAGGTGACCGAGCACCCGGCCGGCGGCGTGGTCGCGCGCGCTCCGGGCGTCCTGGTGGACTGCTCGCTCCCCCGGCTCGCCGACCTGGTCATCGGCCAGCTCGGGCACCAGATCAGGGAGCTGTGCGCATCATGAGCACCCAAGAAGCGCAGCAGGCGGTCCGCGTGACCCGGGTGAACGGCCCGCTGGTCGAGGTGACCGGGCTGCCCACGGCGGTCATGCACAACATCGTGGAGATCGGCGCCGACCGGCTGCCGGGAGAGATCGTCGCCATCCGCGGCGCCGTGGCCACCGTTCAGGCATACGAGTACACCGGGGGCGTCGCGCCGGGTGATCCCGCCACCGGCCGGGGTGAGCCGTTGTCCGCGCCGCTCGGCCCGCATCTGCTCGGCGGGGTGTTCGACGGGCTGCTCCGCCCGCTGAGCAGCGCCGGGGACTGGCTGGACCCGGCCCGGCCGCCGGCCGCCGGCCAGCGCGAGTTCGGGTTCACGCCGTCGGTCGGCGACGGCGACACCGTGGCCGAGGGCGCCGAACTCGGCACGGTGGCCAACCCGGGCCAGGTGCCGTACCGCGTCCTGGTTCCGCCAGGCGTCAGCGGCGTGGTCACGGGCGTTCGCCCAGCAGGCCCGGCTGCCGCCGACGACGACGTCGCCACCGTCGGCGGCAGTCCCGTGCCACTTACCGCGTTGTGGCCGGTTCGGGAGCCGCGGCCGTACGCCGAACGGCTGGATGCTGACGCGCCGCTGCGGACCGGGCAGCGCGTGGTCGACGTGCTGTTCCCGGTGAGTCTGGGCGGTACGACCGCGGTGCCGGGCGGCTTCGGAACCGGCAAGACCGTGCTGCTGCAGCAGATCACCAAGTGGTGCGAGGCCGACGTGATCGTCTATGTAGGCTGCGGCGAACGTGGCAACGAGCTCGCGGACATGCTCACCGAGCTGGCCGATCTCGCCGACCCGCGGACCGGCGGCAAGCTCGCGCAGCGCACGGTGGTGATAGCGAACACCTCGAACATGCCGATGATGGCGCGTGAGGCGAGCGTCTACAGCGCCGCGTGCGTGGCCGAGCACTTCCGGGACATGGGCCTGGACGTGGTGGTGGTGGCGGACTCCACGTCCCGGTGGGCGGAAGCGCTGCGCGAGTTCGCGTCCCGTAACGGGGAGCTGCCCGCCGAAGAAGGCTACCCAGCCAGCCTGGCCAGCGCGCTGGCCGCGTTCTACGAGCGCGCCGGGCAGGTGACCACCACCGGCGGGAGGCAAGGCTCGATCACGATCATCGGCGCAGTCTCCCCGGCGGGCGGGGACATGACCGAGCCGGTGACCACGTACACGCAGCGGTTCGTCCGCTGCCTGTGGGCCCTCGACCGCGATCTGGCTTACGCACGGCACTACCCCGCCGTGTCCTGGGCAGGCTCGTTCTCCCGCGACGCGGAGGCGATCGCCGGCTGGCAGGCCCGGCACGGCGACCCCGGGTGGTCGGCGCGGCGATCCCGGCTGACCGCGCTGCTCGCCGACGCGGACCGCGTTGGCGAACTTGCCGAGCTCATGGGCGCCACCGCGCTGCCGCCCGGCCAGCGGATGACGATCCTGGCGGGCAGGCTGATCCGGGAGGCCGTCCTGCAGCAGAGCGCGCTGAGCCCGGTGGACGCCTCGTGCCCCGCCGACCGCGCGGCCGCGCTGGCGGACGCCGCGCTGGCGGTCGCCGACCGCTGCCAGGAACTGGCCGGCCGCGGGGTACCGCCGGCGACCATCGAGGATCAGGACTTCTCGGCGCTGCTGCGGGCCAAGGATGAGGCAGCCACGCCCGAGGAGGTGCGCGCGCGCCAGGATCAGCTGCTGGGCCGGCTCGACGCGCTGCAGGCAACGACGGCCGCGGAGGTGCCGTCATGACAAGGTGGGCCCAGCCGGAGTACACGGACGTCGCCGAGGTACGGGGCCCGCTCCTCGTCGTCCGAGGCGTTCGGGGGGTCGGCTGGGATGAGTTCGCCACGATCAGGCTGGAAGGCAGGGCCGCAGCCCGGCATGGGCTGGTCCTCGAGGCCGACGGCGATCTTGCGGTCGTGCAGGTGATGGAGGGCACGTCGGGCGTTGACCCGGCGGCCACGCACGTCGCGTTCAGCGGCAGCCCGTTGCGGATTCCGGTGGGCAAGGAATGGCTCGGCCGCGTGTGTAGCGGGCGTGGCGAGCCGGCCGATGGCGGCCCCTCGATCACCGGGGATCAGACGGCACCGGTCGCCGGGTTCCCGATCAACCCGGCCGCCCGCGAGCCCCCGGCCGAGCCGGTGCTCACCGGCGTGTCGGCCATCGACGCGCTGACCACGCTGGTCCGCGGCCAGAAGCTGCCGGTCTTCTCCGTCGCCGGCCTGCCGCACCTGGAACTCGCCGCCCAGGTGGCCGCGCAGGCGTCCGCGGGCGGCGAGCCGTTCAGCGTGATCTTCGCGGCGATGGGGCTGACCCACGCCGACGCCGCCATGGTCAGCTCGGTACTCGAGGAGCGCTCGGCGGCCGGGGAGCTCGTTCTGCTGCTGAACCTGGCCGACGCCCCGGTGATCGAGCGCATCCTCACGCCCAGGGTCGCGCTGACGGTGGCCGAAGACCTCGCGTTCCGGCTGGGAAGGCACGTGCTCGTGGTGATGGCCGACATGACGAACTACTGCGAAGCGCTCCGGGAGGTGTCGGCGGCGCGCGGCGAGATCCCGGCCCGCCGCGCTTATCCCGGCTACCTGTACAGCGACCTCGCCTCGCTGTACGAGCGGTGCGGCCGGATCCGCGGCCTGCCCGGCTCGCTGACCTTGCTGCCGGTGCTGACCATGCCGGCGGGCGACATCACCCACCCGGTGCCCGACCTGACCGGTTACATCACCGAGGGCCAGGTGGTGCTGTCGCCGGAGCTGCATGCCCGCGGCATCTACCCGCCCGTGGACGTGCTCTCCTCGCTGTCCCGGCTGATGCGCCAGGGCGCGGGGCCCGGCCGTACCAGGGCCGATCACCTGGACGTCGCCGCGCAGACGCTGGCCGCGCTGGCCGCGGCACGGCGGGCCACGGAACTTGCCGAGCTGATCGGCAGCGGAGCACTGAGCGAATCCGACCGCCGGTATCAGGAGCTGGAGCAGGCCTTCGAGACTGGCCTGGTGAATCAGGGCCGCACCGAGAACCGCACCCTCGAGGAGACGCTCCGCCGGGCCTGGCAAGTGCTCGGCGTGCTGCCCAGGCGGGATCTGTCCATGCTGTCCACCGCGGCGCTCGACGCCTACTACCCCGGTGGCGCCGGCAAGCCGGATCAGGAGGGGCAGTGAGCGGCGGTTCGCCCCGTCCTCCCGCCGTTGCCGTGCCACCAGGCCGGGCAGGCCGGCTGCGGCTGGAACGCCGCCTGCAGGTCGCCCGGCGAGGCGCCGACCTGCTGGACCGCAAGTTGCGCATACTCCAGCGCGAGCTGCCCATCCTTCGGGCGGACGCGGAGCGGGCGGCCCGCGACTGGGCGCGGTGCGCGGCCGACGCGGACCAGTGGCTACTGCGGGCGGCGCTGCTGGGTGGCCAGCGCGCGATCAGGCTAGCCAGCAGGGGCGCAAACACCCAGGTCGACGTCGGCTACGCGGTGACGGTAGGCGTAGCCCACCCTGCCGCGGTCACCTGCACGTTCCGGGCGCCGGAGAGCTGGACCGGCCCCACGCTCGCCGCGGCCAGGCAGGCGCACCAGGCGGCGCTTCAGGCGGCTGCGAGGTCGGGCGCGGCCTCGGCGGCGCTGCGGATCATGGAGGCCGAGGCGGCAACGACCCGGCTGCGGCTGCGGGCGGTCAAGGACCGATGGATTCCGCTGCTGGAACAGACTCGGGCCGAACTGGCGCTCGCCATCGACGAGCAGGAACGCGCCGACAACGCTCGGCTCCGGCTCGCCGTGGCCAAGAACCGCCGATGAACGGCGGCAGGCTGCTCGCTGGCGAAAGGCCTTCGGTCCCACGATGTGGTGGCTAACGACCCTTATCGAGGCTGGCAGCCGGGACGATCGTAAAGGCGGAGGAAAAGAGGCATCAAGGCCCACGCTAGCGCATGAGGGGGCCGCGCCGATGAAGCCGTTTCGCCGCCGTCAGCGGGCAGCCGGGGCCGGGTGGTGAATGAAACGGCCGGCCCGGCGGCGGAGACGCCGTTCGAGGCGCTCGACCCGGGTGGGCGCAGGCCGCGGGACAACGGCGCGGGAGACGACTCGGTAGAACTGGGCCTTCGCCACCTCGACTAGCAGCAGATAGGCCAGGATCAGGCCGGTCAGCAGCAAGAAGAAGCTGACCGGCAGCGGCGTGAAGCCGAGCAGCGAAGCCAGCCCTGTGTAGGGCAGGATCGCGCCTACCAGCGCTGCGCCGGTGGGCACGAGCAGCATCGGCAGGCTCGGCCGGCTGGTGAAGAACGGGATCCGCCGGGTGCGGATCACGTAGATGACCAGCGTCTGAGTGGCGATCGACTCGACGAACCAGCCTGTGCGGAATTCGGCGTGGCCGGCGTGCAGCAGGGACAGCATGATCCAGAACGTGAGAAAGTCGAAGATCGAGCTGACCGGGCCGAACACGGCCATGAAGCGCCGGATGAACCGCACGTCCCACGCCGCCGGCCTGCTCAGCGCCTCGGGGTCGACCCGGTCGGTGGGGATGACAAGCTGGCCCGCGTTGTACAGCAGGTTGTTGAGGAGGATCTGGGAAGGCAGCATCGGCAGGAACGTCAGGAAGGCGGAGGCGCCTGCCGCGCTGAACATGTTGCCGAAGTTGGAGGAGGTCGCCATCAGGACGTATTTCATCGTGTTGGCGAAGATGCGCCGTCCTTCCATGACGCCTTCGGCAAGCACCCCGAGGTCCTTGTCGAGCAGCACGACGTCGGCGGCCTCCTTGGCTACATCGGTTCCCGATTCGACCGAGATCCCGACGTCGGCATGGTGCAGCGCGACCGCGTCGTTCACCCCATCGCCGAGGAACCCAACGTCTTTCCCGGTGCGGCGGGCGACCTTGATGATGCGTGACTTCTGCTCCGGCGTGATCCTGGCAAAAACCGTCGTGCCGGTCAGCGCGGCTTCCAGGCTCTCATCGTCGAGCGCCTCGACCTCGTTGCCGTTCAGCACGCCGGCGCACCGGACCCCGATCTCGGCACAGACCTTGGCCGCAACCTGGCCGTTATCGCCAGTGATGATCTTCACTTGTACTCCCAGCCGCTCGAGCTGGGCGATCGAGGGCCCGGCATCGGCCTTCGGACGGTCGGCGAACGTCAGAAAGCCCTCCAGCGTCAGCCCTTGCTCGTCCTGCGCCGTGAGGGCCTGCCGGTCCCCAGAGGGGCGGGTGGCGACCGCGACCACCCGCGCTCCCACACCGAACAGCCTGTCCAGGACCAGCCGTGCCTGCGGGGGAACATTCACGCATCTGTCCAGGACCGACTCGGGGGCACCCTTGGTGATCAGGAGTTGATGGCTTCCGGGCGGTTTCACCAGTACCGAGGCCATCTGCCTGTCGTGGTCGAAGGGCAGGATCGCCATCCCCTGCCAAGTGGATGGCCCCCCGGAACCTGCCAGGCCCGCCGCTTCGGGGGCGGCCCAGAGGGCCTGGTCCAGCGCGTTCCCGCCGACCGGCCGGCCGCCCGTTATCGTCGCCTCGTTGCAGGCCAGCCCGAGCCCCAGCAGGCGGCTGCTCTCCCGGCCGGCCGCGTCCAGCGCCCGGTCGAACGTCACCGCGCCTTCGGTGAGGGTGCCGGTCTTGTCGGTGAACAGGATCTCGATGTTGCCGAGGTCCTCGATGGCGACGAGCTGTTTTACCAGCACCTTCTTTGCCGCGAGCGCCTTCGATCCCGCCGCCAGGCTCACGGTGACGATCGCCGGCATCATCTCAGGCGCGATCCCCACGGCGATGGCTAGCGAGAACAGCAGAGCGTCTATCAAGGGCCGGGCCAGCGCGACGTTGACGACGAAGATGAAGGCCGTGAGCACGAGCGCAACGGCGAACAGGAACTGGGAAAACCGCGACAATCCTATTTCGAAGGCGGTCCGGCCGTGTCGTTCGGCAAGCCCGGCAGCGATCTGGCCGAAGGCGGTCCCGGCACCGGTTGCCACGACCACGCCGCGACCGGAGCCCTGGTGAACGATCGTTCCCATAAAGGCGCACCCCGGCTGGTCCTGCGGCTGGCTGCCGCTGGCCGTCGCTATGGACTTGGCCACCGGCATCGATTCCCCGGTCAGCACTGCCTCGTCGCACTCGAGTTCATCAACGACCAGCAGCCGCAGGTCAGCCGGGATAAGGGCACCGATGCGCAGGGACACCACGTCACCAGGCACGAGATTGCTCACCGGGATTCGCAGTGGGTGTCCGTCGCGCACCACCTCGGCATCCTGCTGGATCCTGGACCGCAGAGCAGCCATTGCCATTTCTGCCCGGTACTCGTTGAAGAAGCCCAGTCCGACGCTGGCAGCGACGATGACGGCAATGATCAGGGCGTTCGTCGCGCCGCCCGTCAGCCCAGAGATCAGCGCCGCTGCGAGCAGCAGTACAAGGACCGGATTGCGGATCTGCCGAAGCAGTACACCGACAGGACGCACGCGGTGCGTTCCGAGAGCGTTCGGCCCGAACCGGGCGAGCCGACGGGCTGCCTCGGCCGACGGGAGGCCGTTCACGCCGCTGCCGAGGCGTGACAGCACCTCGTCCGGCGGCAGGCTGGCGGCCTGGACCAGATCCAGTGCCCCGCTAGCCGTGGTGCCTGCGACTGCGTCAGAGTGCGTCGTCGTCCCGCTCACCGGTCCTGACCCGTAGCGCGCTCTCCACGCCGCTGATCCAGATCTTGCCGTCGCCAATCGCACCGATGCCGACCGTCTTGGCGATCGCCCTCGCAACTGGCTCCGCAGCGTCGTCATGCACGACGAGGTCCAGCCGGAGCTTCGGCAAGATCAGCACCCTCCGCTCCGCTACCCGGTCTGCCGGGTTGATGTGGCCGTACTGCTTGCCGAAGCCCCGGACCTCGGTGACCGTCAGCCCTCCGGCTCCGGCGTCGGCAACGGCGGCCATGGCATCGTCCAGCTTCTCCGGCCTGATGATCGCGGTAAGCAGCTTCATCGGACGCCACCTCCTGATGGACGGCCCCGGCCGCGTGTCACGGCGGCCGGGTCCCAGGACACCAGCGTCTCTGCGCCCGCAGCCCCCGGGTAGAGGCCAACGTCCCTGCTGAGGTCCCGGCGGGCCGTCAGTGCTCCGACAGATCCCGCGCAGCTGCAGGCCGGGCGACCACCGCCAGCGAGGCCACACAGTCGCCGCTCAGCACCACCGGGGGCGAGGCGGCCGCGGCAACCGCGTCCCTGAGCCCGGTGTATACGCCGGCCAGGTCTGCCCACGGCCGCCCGGTCGCGCCGGGTCAGCCCGCTATGCTTACAACCCCGGGCGGCAGCGTCACGCTCGGGCCATCGGACAGGTGATCAGTCACGTGTCAGGGCAGGAGCAGCACCCGCTCAGCGTATCCATCCGTCGGCTGGTGACCCGTGATGGGCATGGGTCAGCCCGGGCCGGTGTCGTGTCCGGCCCGGGCTGACGGCTGGTTGTCATGCGGCCTTGACGTGCTCTGGTGTGGCAGGCCCGGTGACCGCGGCCGTGGTCGCCGGGGTGGGCCGGCGCCCGGCCACGAACGCGGCCCCGGCACCGATCAGCGACAGCCCCGCAAGGGCGAACGAGACGATCGCGGCGATGTAGGTGATCTGCGACACCTTCCACCACCCGTACGCGTTCAGAAGCAGACCCCGCAGCGTCTCACCACGGAACACCGTCTGCACCAGACCCGCCAGCTTCGCGTTGTTTGGCTGCGCCAGCGACTTCGCCGACAGCGTCGCATACGTCTGGCCCGGCGCCATGTTCTGTAGATGCTGGGCGATGAAGTGATCGGCGTACGCCTCGGCCTGCTGCCCGGTCAGCAGCTGCTGCCCCGCGTACTGCGACACACTCGGGATCATGTTCGGTGTGATCTCCGTGCCCGCCTTCGGGTGCGCGAACGCCGCCTTCGGCGGGAAGAAAATCTGCTGCTCAGCAAGCTGGCTGTGCACCGTGTTGTGCACATAGGTGGATCCCCACAGCAGCAGCCCACCCGCCACCGCCAGCACCACCATCGCCGCCAGCCCCGCCCTGCCAAGGACGGTAAGGGCCTTCCGACTCATCACACTGCCTCCTGTCTAGGACCCCGGCCTCCCGGCCCAGGGCGTTTTCCCATCACCCCGACCCTCCCAACCCCACCCCCACCCCAGCCACGGCCAAAAATCCCTTTACAACGGGGACTTCGGTCACGTTCTGGGATGGCCCATTGGCACGCCCGCTCCGATGGCGGCGGTCAGGTCTGCGGCAGCAAAGCCCCTGGAGCCTCATCGTGCCGGGGCGGAACATCCGTTGGGACAACAGCCCGCCGCAATGCCCAAGAGCATCAGCGCAACCGACCGCCTGCTCTGCTCCCCCTGCCCGCCCCGGGCACGCCGCTACGCCCGTGAACTGCTGCTGGCGCTTCGGCTTGGCTCGCCAGGCCAATCACCTGGCCGGTTCGGTAAGGCCGTAGTGGCCGTCGTAGCGGTGGTAGATCAGGTTGCCGCGCCCGGTCTCGGCGTTAACGAAGAACAAGAACAGCTGGCCGGTGGCGTCGAGCCGGGCCATCGCTTCGGCTGGTGAGAGGCGCGGAGCCGGCATCTTGCTCGCGGTGATCGATGGGCCGACCGGTCCGAGCCGGCCGGTCCGCGGGTGGGCCAGCGCCAGGCGGTACCCATCCGTGATCCGGTACATCACACCGTCCTGACCGGTTGACTTCTCGGTAAACAGGTAGAAGGCGTAGTCCAGCAACTCGATGTCGGCGACCGCCTCATCCGGTGTCAGAGTGGCCATCGCATACGACTTGCGCTGGATCACCTTCCGCTCACCGCGCGGGCGGGGGAAGTACGGCAGCCGCGGCGCTGGGACGCTCTGATGCCGCCATTCGCCAGGCTCACACGATGGCTGGCGCCCGCGGACCGCGGCCCAGTTCCGCGCCGCCCGTTGCAGCCGGATCCGCAGCCGGTCACAGGAGAGATCCGTCGCCTCGCGCATCGTCTCGCCTGCTGCCTGACCGCGGACGAGCCGACCGTTCAGGTCGATGTTGACCTCGGCGACCGCCGGCCGCTCCACGGCCGGGTCTGCGGCCATCATCAGCTCGACCCGGGCCGACAGCACCGGCTCGGACGCCACCCGCAGCAACGATTTGATCTGCTGCACAGCGAAGCCGACGGCGCCCTCGGGCACCGCGCCGCGCGTCTCGGTCCGTATCTGCAGAGACTGTATGTTCGCCACGACCGCTCCTTCCAATCTGTTGGCTAGGGAATCACCACTTCCTTCTCGCCCGGCCTCGTTATCCGGTGCCCACCGGCTCGACCTCCGGCCGCACGCCTGGCTCGGCAACAATCACGACCGGGCAGGGCGCGGCGCGCAGGCAATCGCGGGCGACGGGACCGAGCGGGGCCCGGGGCTTGCCGACCGGGGCGTCAGCCAGCCGGGCGGAGCGGGTGCTTCCGAGGACGAGCATGGCCGCCCCCGGTGCGCGCTCGAGAAGTACCCGGACGGGCGGGCCATCAACAAGCTCAAAATGCACGGGCGGCCGGCCGGCCGACGCGGCCGCCTCCCGCATCGCCGCCTTCAGGGCTGCTCTCTCTGCTGCTGGTCCGGCCGCGAACTGCCCGGGGCTCGGCGGCGCGTAGGGTGCCTGGTCGGTCGCATGCCGATCCCGGGCGTGCACCACGTGCAGCCGCATGCCCCGAAGGCGGGCCTCGGCGGCTGCCCAGCGCACGGCAGCAGCCGAGGCCTGGGAACCGTCAACCCCTACCAGGATCCTTCCCGTGCAAGCCTGCTGTGCCATCAGCGTGGGCCTCCTCAGGACAGATGGCTGCTGACCGAATCGCCGACTATTACGACAGGGCACGTGGCGTGCTGCACGCAATGCTGGCTGGTCGATCCGAGCAGCGCCTCGACGAATCCGCTATGGCCGCGATTTCCGACGACCAGGAGGTCGGCGTCTGCCGACTCGTCCAGCAGAACCTGGGCGGCGTTCCCCTCGACGACCTTGCACGAAATCTTGCCCGGCGCTGCATCGTCGGCGACGTCAGCAACTGCATCGCTCACGGCTTGCTTGGCCAGCTGCTCCCAGTTGACGTCGGACACCGGCACCGGGTAGCCGTACGTGGCAGGGATTTCCCAGGCGATGACCGCTTCCACGA
>Ga0335073_10012238_pt1 | contig 12048 bp, 12 predicted proteins | sample Lox_Sample_22_FD_207093 | JGI IMG/M metagenome (GOLD analysis project Ga0335073, IMG submission 207093) | Soil microbial communities from Loxahatchee National Wildlife Refuge, Florida, United States - Lox_Sample_2.2 | ecosystem: Environmental > Terrestrial > Soil > Wetlands | place: USA... | reverse complement strand
CCTGCAGTCGAGCTGGAACCGCTTCCACGCGCTCTCCACGTTCGACCGGCGCGCCGTCTGGACGGAGATCGGCGAGGCGCGCGTCTACCTGCTCTGGAAGACGCTCGATCAGGCGAAGGCGGCCCTCGACCGCGCCGCGGCGCTGCACACCGACGTCGCCGAGCTGCACGTGCTGCGGGGCGAGTGGCTGCGGCTCTCCGGCCAGCCCGACGCGGCGGCGGCCGAGCAGCGGCGGGCGCTCGCGCTGCGGCCCGCCGATCCCTTCGCGCTCGACGAGCTGGGCACGCTCGCGGCGGCACGCGGGGATCGAGCGGAGGCGCGCCGGTGTTTCGGCGAGGCGAGGGCCGCCTGGCCCGACGACTTCACGGCCTGGCAGGGGCTCCTCGAGCTCGACGCCGCCGCGGGGGACGGCCAGGCGCAGCTCGCGGACCTCGACGCGCTGCACCGGCTCGCGCCGCAGGACCTCTCGCTGTGGCTGCGCTCGGGGAAGCTGCGCGAGCAGCAGGGCGACTCCGCGGGCGCGGCGCGCGATTACCAGGCGGCGCTCGAGCGCGGCTCCGAGGATCCGGAGGTGCTGCGTGCGCTGGCGCGGAGCTACCGCCAGCAGGGCCGCGACGCCGACGAGCGCAAGGTGCTCGGCGAGCTCGTCGCCCAGAAGGAGAACGGCGACGACCTGCGCCGTCTCGCGGAGCTCGAGCTGAAGGCGGGCGATGCCAAGGCCGCGGCGCACGAATACCAGCGCGCCGTGGCGTTGAATGCGAAGGACCTCGAGGCGCAGCTCGCGCTGGCACGGCTGCAGGCCGCGGCGGGCGCGCTGCGCGAGGCCATCGGCGGTTACCGCGCGGTGATCGCCGGCAAGCCGGAGGCCAAGCCGGAGCTCGAGGCCCTGGAGGCACAGGCGCAGCTCGCCAAGCGACCGCTCGCCGGGAGCCTGCTGAAGATCAACTCGGCGCTGGGCGCCGAGCTCGACAAGCTCTACCGCGCGCTGCTCGAGAAGAAGCCGCAGCTCGCGGGACAGCTGCGGCTGCGCGTGGTCGTGAGGGCGGACGGCACGGTGGAGCAGGAGGAGCTGCTCGACGACTCGGTGGGCGATCCCCGGCTCGCCGCGAACCTCTACTGGAACGCGCACGACGCGCACTTTCCGCACGCGGACGGCAAGTATGTCTTCAAGTTCGATCTCAAGCCGCCTCCCTGATCCGTCGGTGAGCGCAGGCGTCCGCAGCGGCCTCGACGTCATCGCCGGCCAGGGCTTCCGCCCCTGGAAGGGCCTGCGGCTGGGGCTCGTGTGCAACCCCACGACCGTCGATCGGCGGCTCGCGCACCTCGCCGACCTGCTCGCCGAGAGCCGCGACCCGAAGCTCGTGCGCCTCTTCGGCCCGGAGCACGGCGTGCGCGGCACCGCCCAGGACATGATCGGCGTGGACGGCGTGACTCGGGACGCGCGCAGCGGCGTGCCGGTCACGAGTCTCTACGGCGCCACTCCCGAGAGCCTCGCGCCGAACCAAGAGGCCCTCGCCGATCTCGATGCGCTGGTGTTCGACGTGCAGGACGTGGGCAGCCGCTACTACACCTACGTCTACACGCTGATGCTCTGCATGGAGGCGGCCGCGCGCGCGAAGGTCGCCGTGTGGGTGCTCGACCGGCCGAACCCGGTGGGCGGCGTGGAGGTCGAGGGCAACCTCGTGCAGGATGCCTTCCGCAGCTTCGTGGGGATGCACCCGCTGCCGGTGCGGCACGGGATGACGGTGGGCGAGCTCGCGGCGCTCTTCGACGAGGAGCGCCGGCTCGGCTGCGAGCTGCACGTCGTCGAGATGGAACGCTGGCGGCGCGACCTGTTCCACGACGAGACCGGGCTCCCGTGGATTCCGCCGTCCCCGAACATGCCCACCCTCGACACGGCGCTCTGCTACCCCGGGCAGTGCCTGCTCGAGGGCACGAACCTCTCGGAGGGGCGCGGCACCACGCGGCCGTTCGAGATCTTCGGCGCGCCGTTCGTCGATCCGTACGCGTGGGCGGAGCGGCTCGCCGCCCTCGATCTGCCGGGCGTCGCGTTCCGGCCGCTCTGGTTCCAGCCGACCTTCCACAAGCACGCGGGGCAGGCCTGCGGCGGTCTCATGCTGCACGTCACCGATCGCCGCGCCTACCGGCCGTTCGCCACGGGGCTCGCGGCCATCGCGGCGGCGCGCGAGCTGTGGCCGGGCGACTTCCGCTGGCGCACCGAGCGCTACGAGTTCGTGGCGGACCGGCTGGCGTTCGACCTGCTCTGCGGCACCGACGATATCCGCAAGGCACTGGAGGCGGGCCGCGGCGTCCCCGAGATCCGCGCCTCGTGGGCCGGCGCGGAGGCGGCGTTCGAGAAGCGGCGCGCGCGCTTCCTGCGGTACGGCTGAGTGCGCATCGCGCTCCTCGGCGGCTCGTTCAACCCCCCGCACCTCGGGCACGTGCTCGCGACCGCGCAGGTGCTGTCGCTGCGCGAGCCGGACGAGCTCTGGTGGGTGCCTGCGCTGCGCCATCCGTTCGGCAAGGCGCTCGCGCCCTACGAGGCGCGGGTCGCGATGGCGGCGCTGGCGATCGCGCCCCTCGGCCCGCGCGTGAAGGTGAGCCGCGCGGAGGCGGAGGCGCCGAGCGCCCGCGGCACCACGGTCGAGCTGCTGCGACACCTGATCGCGGCGCACCCCGGGCACCGCTTCCTCTGGATCGCCGGGGCGGACATCCTGCTCGAGAGGGACCGCTGGGAGAGCTTCGACGAGGTCACGCGGCTCGCCGAGCTGGTCGTGGTGAACCGCGCAGGTTTTCCGGAGACGCCCGGGGCAGGCGCGCCGCTGTCGGCGATCTCCTCGACGGAGATCCGCGAGAGACTCGCCCGCGGCGAGAGCGTCGAGGGGCTGGTGCCGGCTGCGGTCGGTCGCTACCTGCGCGAGCACTCGACGTACCGCTAGGCCCGCCGCAGCTCGCCGGCGCGAGGGGAGGGCAGCTGCTCCCCGCGCGCGACGGCCCCGACGATCGCGTGCAACGCGCGGACGCCGTCGCCGAGCGCCGCGGGCCCCGGCTGGAGGATCAGGCTGCTCTTGACCTCGTAGAGCTGGTCGTCGCGCACCGCCCGGACGTTCGTCCAGCCAGGCCGCGCGGCGATGCGCGCCCGGCTCGCCTTGCGCCCGCACCAGCTCGCGATGACGACCTCGGGATCGCGGCGCGCGATCTCCGCGGGCTCGTAGATGCGCCCCTTCGCGCCCGGCTGCGATCGGCTCTCCACGCAGACGTCGTCGCCGCCGGCGAGCTCGACGAGCTCCGAGACCCAGCGGATGCCGGCGATCAAGGGCTCGTGCCACTCCTCGAAGAAGACCCGGGGCCGGCGCGGCAATCGCTCGGCGGCAGCGGCGACCGCGCGCAGGCCGGCCACCAGCTCCTCGGCGAGCGCGTCGGCGCGCTCCGGCAGACCGACCAGCGCACCCACCGTGCGCACGGCCTGGAGGATCTCCGCGATGGAGCGCTGGTTGAAGAGGTGGACCGGCACGCCGCGCTTGCCGAGCTCGCGGGCGATGTCGGCCTGCAGGTCGGAGAAGCCGAGCACGAGGTCGGGCTCGAGCGCGAGGATGCGGTCGAAGCGGGCGTCGAGGAACGACGAGACCTTGGGCTTGCGGCGCGCCTCGGGTGGCCGGACGGTGAAGCCGGAGACGCCGACGACGAGATCGCCGGCGCCGAGCCGGTACAGGATCTCGGTGGTCTCCTCGGTGAGGCAGACGATGCGGCGGGGGTGGGCGGGGGCCGCCCCGAGCAGCCGTTCCAGCCGCCCGCTCAACTACTCCTCGAGCGGCGGCTGCGGTCCCGGCACGATGCCCGCGAGGTCCGGATCGTCTTCCCCGCCGGCCTTTTCGGGACGCTCGGCACGCTCGCGCTTGCGCTGCTCGCGCCGCTGCTCCTTCTCGCGCTGCCGTTCCTGGCGCGCGAGCTCCTTCTGTCGCTTGCTGGCTCCAGGCGAGAACATGGGACCTCCGTCCGTGAGCGAAACAGTCTTCTTAGCGGATCGACGCGCCGAGTTCAACGCTTCATCGCCCGGGAGGGCCGCTGCCTTGACTTCCCCAAAAGGTTCCGACAGGATGCGCGGCCCCGAAGGCCGGTGGCGACGCCGGGATTCACCCGGCTGCACAGCAAGGAGTAGTACGCAAATGGCACAGGGACGTGTGAAGTGGTTCAACGACGCGAAGGGTTATGGGTTCATCGAGCAGGAGGGAGGGGAGGACGTCTTCGTCCACTTTTCCGCGATTCAGGCCGACGGCTTCAAGTCGCTTGCCGAGGGGCAGCAGGTGACGTTCGACGTGGTCCAGGGCCCGAAGGGGCTCCAGGCGGCCAACGTCCAGAAGGCCGGCTAGTCGAGCCACTTCACTCACGATGGATCGGAGGCCCCGGTGTGCGAGCAGCCGCCGGGGCCTTCGTGTTTTAGCGGTGCGCGCCCTCTCCCTGATGGTGGTCCTGGCGGCCGGTCGTGCGCTGGCGCAGGCCGGCGGCGGCGACTCCGCCGCGGTCTGGCGGAGTCTCTCCGAGCCCGAGCGGCAGGAGCTGCGCCATCGTCTGCAAGCCTTCGAGAGCCTGCCCGCCGCGGCGCAGCAGGAGCTGCGCGATCGGCTGCGCGCGCTGCAGGCGCTCTCGCCCGCCGACCGGGCCGCGGTGGAGCGGCGCTTTCGCGAGTTCCAGGCGCTGCCCGAGGGACAGCAGACGGTGATCCGGCGGCGCCTCGCCCGCTTCGACGAGCTGGAGCCGCAGGCGCGCCGGGCCTTCGTGCGCTCGCTGCAGGCCTTTCTCGACACGCCCGCCGATCGACGCACCAAGTACTTCGAGGTCATGGACCGCCTGCAGCACCTCACGCCCGAGCAGCTCCAGCAGGAGCACCACCATGGCCTCTGACGTTGCGCCGCGCACCAGGCCCGGCTAGGTCCTCGCCATGGCCTGGTTGCCGCTCGCCTTCGTGCTCTGGTTGGCTGCGCCGCCCGCGCCGCTCGTGATCGTCGTGCCGCCGGACGCCGGGACGGCGGAGCCCAGCGAGGCAGACGCGCGCGCGATCGACGACCTCGAGCTGTTGAGACGCTACGAGCTGCTCGAGGTCTATCCTGTGCTGGCGCCGCCGTGATGTCCGTCCCCGCCGCAGCCTTCGCGCTCGACACGTCGCTGGCGGGCGGGCGCACCACCGGCATCGCCCTGTACGCGACGCGCCTCGCGCGCGAGCTGGCGTCGGGGCCGTGCCAGGGGCGGCTCTGGATGCTGGGCGGCGCCGCCGAGGCGCTTCCCGCCGCGCCGCACAGCGCTTCACGGCTCCGCTCGAAGACCGCCTGGATGCTGGCCGAGGTGCCCGCGCTGCTCCGCCGTCACCGGCCCCGTCTCTTCCACGGAGTCTGCAACTTCGCCCTGCCGCTCTGGCGCCCGGCCCGCACCCGCTTCGTCCTGACCGTCCACGACGTCATTCCGCTCGAAAACCCAGGGAGCGTGTCGCGGCCCTACCGCGCGCAGTTCGAGCTCTGGCTGCGCCACAGCCTGCGACTCTGCGACGCGGTGATCTGCGACAGCGAGGCGACGCGGCGGAGTTTGCTCGCGCGCTTCCCGGGGGCGCCGGCGGTGGTCGTCCACCTCGGCGCGGACCACGTGCCGCCTCGGGAAGCGCTGCCTCCCGCGCCGTCGCTCGCGCGGCGGGCTTACGTGCTCTACGTGGGTGCGCTCGAGGCCCGCAAGAACGTCACCGCGTTGCTCTCGGCCTTCGAGCAGCTGCCGCAATCGCGGGACGTCGCCCTGGTGCTCGCCGGGCAGCACGCCTTCGGCGCCGACGCGGTGACCCGGGGGGTGGAGCGGCTCGTGCGCGCTGGCCTCGAGGTGCGGCTCGTGGGCCATCTCCCCGAGGGAGAGCTCTGGAGCGCGATCGCGGGCGCGGCGGTTCTCTGCTGTCCCTCGGGGGCCGAGGGCTTCGGCCTGCCGCCCCTCGAGGGGCTCGCGCTGGGCGTACCGGTCGTGGCCAGCGACATCGCGGTTCACCGAGAGGTTCTGGGCGACGCGGCGCTGTTCGCGGCGGCGGGCGACGCCGGGGCGCTGTCGCAGGCCTTGAACCGAGCGCTCGAAGACGAGGGCCTGTCGCGGGACCTCAGGCGCCGAGGCCCCGCGCGCGCCGCCGGTTTCACGTGGCGCCGCTGTGCCGAAGCGACGGCCGCGGTGTACGCGCGCGTCTGATCGTCGAAGGTGGCACGGCCCAACGCCGCCCGGGGCTCTCCCTTCGTGTGCGGAACCGAGGCGAGCGCGTCCGCGACGGGTGCTGTGTCAGGGAACGAGGCGCCAGGGGCCACTGGGCTGGGGGCCCTGGCCCGCCGCCAGGCGCCGCCCGATCTCCTCGCGCAGGCGAGTGACGCACCGATCCCAGAACCAGCGCGCGGCCTCCAGCGCCTCGGGACCGAGCGGAGCGGCCGCGGCCTCCAGGCGGCGCCAGCCCGGAGCGATGGCTTCGGCCCCGGGCTCCGCCTCGCCGGGTGGAAAGACGATGCGCGCGGCGGCCGCCGCCTCATCGGGCCGGAGCGGCTCCAGCAACCAGGCGCCGCCGGCGATCGTGCGCGCGAGCGACGTCAGGTAGAGATCGCCGAAGCGCAGCGAGGCCAGCGGGTGCAGGCCGGCGAACGGGGCCCACCAGCGCGCGACCTCGGCGGGTTCGACGCCGGCCGCGGCCACCGCGCGCGCGAGCGGCACGCTGCGCTCGATCGCTACCCGCGCCGTCGCCACGTCGAGCGGCGTGCGGAACGGGCGATCGGGCGCGCCCGGGCCGTCCAGCGCGCCCGGGAAGACGGGCCGCTTGCGGCGCACCGCGGCGAACACCTCGCGCTCGGGCCAGTCGAGCAGGAGCTCACCCTGTGGCAGGCGCATCGGCGCGGCCCAGAGCGCGCGATCGGCCGCCCACTGGAGCTTCAGCGTCTGCGTGAAGCCCACCTGGAAGATGCGCTTGAGGGGGACCCCGATCAGCGTGCGGGCCGCCGCCGCAGGGTCGCTCGCCGAGAGCTCGCAGAGGCCCAGCGAGAGTGTCGCCGACACGCGCCCCAGCACCTCGCGCGCGTTCGGCGCATCGGACGGGTCGACGGCGTCGGCCACGAGCGCTGCGTTGCCGAGCAGGACGAGCCCGGTCTGCACGCGCCCGGCCTGATCGACCGGCAGCGTGGCCACGGCGTCCCTCAGGAGGGCGGGCCACTTGGGGCCGACGGCGGGAAGCGCGCGGACCTCGGCAGGGAGCTCCGCCGGTCCCGCCGGTGCCTTGAGGTCGACCCGCGCGTAAAGCGACAGGGCCTCGTCGAGTGCGGGAAATCCAAGGTCGGCCAGCCGGGCGCTGCGCCAGCGGAAGGCATTCTCGGACAGCTCCGAAGTGAGCTCCCAGCGCACCGCCGCCAAGATGCGCTGGGCGAAGGCGGGATCCTCGGCGTACAGATCGGTGATCAGCTGGCGGAGGGCGTTGGCCTGCGGCGGATCGTCCGGCAGCACCACCAGAAAGTACCCATCGAACGTCTTGAAGGACTCGCCGGCCGGTTCCTGGGGCTCTTCCTCCTGCGTCAGATCGTAGATGTGCAGCCGGTCGCGCAGCAGGAGCTCGAAGAGCTCGACGTCCAGCGCGCGAAGCTTTCGCAGCCAGCGTTTGCCTCCGCTGCCGCGTGCCGCGCGCAGCCAGAGGAGGACGCGCTCGAGGTCGGGCTGATCCTTGCGCCAGACGTCGAGGTCGATCAGCGTCCGGAGCTGTTCGCCGCTCGCGAGCTGGATGGCAGGGACGGCGTCGGCGATGCCGACCTCCTGGATGTAGCCGTAGAGCGTGTCGGCCGGTACGGCGCGCAGCCGCCGCCCGCCGTCATCGGCGTGCGACCAGGCCTCGAGCTGCTCCAGGGCGGACGGCTCGGGTAGGGTCGCGGGGGATCGGGGATCGGCCATGGATGTCCGATGTTCGATTGCTCTGCCGTGGGGGCGGTTGATATAAACCGAGAGCATCGGGGAGGTCCATCACCGCTCGGGCTCGACGCCCATCACGCGGAGCGCGGGTGCGTGAAAGAAGGTCGCAAGGACAAGGAGGCCACCGTCGTCCAGCTCGGCGCCCACGCCGAGGTGTCGCAGCCAGGGCAGCGGCTGACCGACACGCTCCTCTCTCCTGCGCGGCGCCGCCCCACCGATCCGGACCTGCCCTTCGATCAGCTCGGTAGCTACCGGCTCGTGCAATGGCTGGGTGGGGGCGGCATGGGGCAGGTCTTCCTCGCGGAGCACCGGCAGCTGGGCCGCAAGGTGGCGCTGAAGGTGCTGCGCAAGGAGCTCGCACACACCCCCGAGGTGGTGCGCCGCTTCGTCCACGAGGCCCAGCTCGTCAACCAGATCAAGAACGAGCACATCGTCGACATTCACGACTTCGGCGAAGGGCCCGACGGTCTCGAGTACTTCGTGATGGAGCTGCTGGTGGGGCGGGACCTGGCCCGCGTGCGAGAGGAGGACGGGCCGTTCTCGCTGGCCAGCGCGCTCGACATCGTGCGGCAGGTCGGCTCGGCGCTGGAGGCGGTCCACTCCCACAAGATCATCCACCGCGACCTCAAGCCCGAGAACATCTTTCTCGCGGAGAAGAACGGACGGAAAGACTTCGTGAAGCTGCTGGACTTCGGCCTCGCGAAGCTGACCGAAACGGCCCCGGGCGCGACCGACGGCACGGCCATCGGGACCCTTCTGGGGACGCCGCTCTACATGTCGCCCGAGCAAGCCATGGGCCTGCGCGTCGACTGGCGCACCGACATCTTCTCGCTCGGCCTGGTGCTCTACTGGATGCTCTTCGACCGGTTGCCTCACGAGGGAGACGATCTCGAGGTGATCCGGCAGAAGCGCATGGAGCAACCGGTCTCATCTCTGCCACCGCAGACCGCGCGGGGCGAACCTGTTCCGCCCGCGGTGGCGGCGGCGCTGGTCGGCTGCCTCGTCCGCAACCCGTCCGAGCGCATCCAGACGGTGACCGAGCTGGTCGCGCAGCTCCCCGTTCCCGGCACGCCCAAGGCTGCAGCAGCGGTCGAGCGTTCGCCGTTGCGCCGGTCCATCCTGGCCGGCGCGATCGGCATGGCCCTGGCGGCCGCGGCCCTGGCGGCATACACGGGTCTCCGCCGGGCACCGGTCGAGGTGATGGAAGCCGCGCCCACTCCGGCCGAGGACGCGCTTCCCCCATTGCCGACGCCCGCCGCCGCGCAGGCGGCGGTGCCTGCCCCGGCGCCCCCTGTCGTCCGGGAGGTGGCGCCTCCGACCGCGCCGGCTCCTCCCGCGCCAGCGGCACCAGCCGCCGCCAAGGGCGTCGCCCCCGTCGCCGCCAGCCGCTCCAGAGCGCCGAAGACCACGCCGGCTCGCACCGCGGAGCCGAGCGCCCGGAGGCGTTCCCATCCCACGCATCATCAACAGGACGAGATGGAAGAAGGCAGCCCCGATCAGATGATCGATCCATTCCTCCATTGATCCTTCACCACGCCGCGTGCTAGCTGCCGGAGGCGATGGCGGTCACATCGACTCGACGGGCTGCCATTCTCCTCGGCGCCTCGATTTGTGTTGCGGCCTGCGCGACCGGGCGGCCGGTGCCGCGGCCGCCAGCTACGCAGCCTCCCCGGGTGCCCCTCGAGCTCCTGGAACGGGTGAAGGCGATGCGCGCCGAGGCCAAGGCGCTGCTCGCGCGCCAGTCGGAGCTGTACTGGCGCAACTGGGTTTACGGAGACGCGGTCGACGTGGCCGCCACCTATCGGGGCCACCAGGCGCTCTTCAGCCCAGATGCGATCGGGGCGGTCGGGCGATTGCTCGGCCTCACCGACGATCCTCGAGAGAGGCGCGCCCTGACGCTCTTCAGGCTGTACCTGATCGGCGAAGCGGTCGGCCGCGCGGTGGCTCCGCTGTCGGACCAGGCGCTCACCTTGGAGGCCGAGGCGACCTTCGTGACGCCCGCCGGCATCGAACAGCCCTACCGCGAGCTGAACCAGTTGCTCGCCAACGAGGTGAGTTACGGGCTGCGCGGCCAGATCTCGGAAGCCGCCGTGTCCGTGGTCCGCAAGCTGAACCCCATCCTGGAGCGCAAGGAGGCCGTCGCAAGCCAGGCGCTCGCCGGTCTGGGGTACCCGCGCCCCGAACAGTTCGCCGAGGCGCTGCGCGAGGTGGACCCGAAGCGGCTCAGCAAGCTCGCCAACGACGTCCTGGACGGCACCCAGGCCCTCTACGAGCGCTCGATGAACACGGCGATCCATGCCGAGCTCGGCATCGGCCTCGCGGGAATGCGCCGCGCGGACGTCCCGCGCTTCGATCGCAACCCCGCCCTCGACGCCTGGTTTCCCGCCGCGAAGCTCCTGCCCACGCTGCGCGCCACCTTCGCCGGCCTGGGGATCGACGTGGCCAAGCAGGCGAACCTTCGCATCGACGACGCCCCGTTGCCCAAGAAGGACCCTCGCGCCGTCTGCTTCCCGATCGCCGTGCCGGGCGACGTGCGGCTGTCGGTGAAGCCCCTCGGCGGCGTCTCCGACTACGAGTCGCTCTTTCACGAGGCGGGCCACGCCGAGCAGTACGCGCACGTGCGTGACGAGCCGTTCGAGCTGCAACTGCTCGGCGACGGCACCGTCGGAGAGGCGTTCGCGTTCCTGTTCGAAGGACTCATCCAGAACCCGCGCTGGCTCGCCGAGAAGGTCGGGCTCGGCGGCGACCGGGCGGCCGCCTTCGTTCGAGGCGCCGCGGTCCGCAAGCTGTACCTGCTGCGCCGTTACGCCGGGAAGCTGCTCTTCAATCTAGCCTGGTCTCGAGGCGCCGCCGATCCGCGTGACCTCTACCGGCGCACGCTGTCGCGCGCCTACGGCTTTCCGCTCTCCGACGCGGACGCCGACCGCTGGCTGGTGGATCACGACGATTTCCTCGCCTCGGCGGACTACTTCCGCGCCTGGTTCCTCGCTGCGCAGATCGAAGCGTGGCTCGAGAAGCGATTCGGGCCAGCCTGGTGGGACGAGAAGGCCGCCGGCGACGCCCTGATCGGGCTGTGGCAGCCGGGCAATGCGGTCGGGCCCGAGGACCTCGCGCGCGAGCTCGGCGACGCGGGCATCCGGCCCGAGCCGCTCCTCGCGCTGCTGCGGGCCGCTCTGGGCGGCTGATCCATCCGCCTCCAACCGGCCCTCTCCCCCTGGGCGAGAGAGAGGGCCGGGCCTGCATTACGGCGTGGGGGCGGCGCTGCCTTCGCCCGCCGTCTTCACGTCCTTCTTCGCGCCCTTGCTGCTCTTGCGCGACTTCCGGGTCGACTTCTTGGCCGGCTTGGACGAGCCGGTGCCGGCGGCGAGGGCGGCATTCGCCAAGGCGAACGGGGCGGACAGCGTGGCGACGAGCAGCATTCTCTTCAACATGACGTACCTCTTTGGTTCGGCGGAGCGGGCATCGCCCCGGCCGTCGTGAATCGTACCTAGCAGCCCTCGTGCCAGCGCCGATGCGGCGATTTCAAAGGCGATCCGTGCCGGGGGAAGAGGGCTTGGGGAGAAACGCTGCGGAGATTGCGGCATTTCTCCGCAGCCTCGGAGCGGCGGTTGTCCTTGCACCCGACGGCGGCCCGGCTATCATCGCCCCCTCTCGGATCCCCAAGGAGGTCTCGACATGCGAAGCGCGAAGATCGTGGGCATCCTCACCCTCGTCGGAGCTGCAACTGGTTGCTACAAGAGCGACTGGGAGCAGGCAGAGGCTGAGCTGAAGGCTTGCCACCAGGATGCGGCGGACCAGAAGACCTCGATGGAGGCGAAGATCGCCGAAATCGAGAAGGCCAAGGCGGACGTGGAGGCCCGCCTCGCCGAGGCGACGGCTCTCGCCGAGAAGGAGCAGCTCGACCTCGCCGCCCTTGGCAAGAAGTCGCAGCAGCTCGCGAGCGAAAAGGGCAGCCTCGCACAGGACATGGCGAAGCTGCAGAGCCAGCTCGCCGAGCTCGAGCGGCAGGAGGCCCAGGAGCGCGATCGCGCCGCGCTGTTCCAGAAGCTCCTGTCGCAGCTCAAGGGGATGATCGACTCCGGCAAGCTCCAGGTC